>Ga0310344_10003750_pt1 | contig 11290 bp, 14 predicted proteins | sample HC15DNA20200_MG_FD_203801 | JGI IMG/M metagenome (GOLD analysis project Ga0310344, IMG submission 203801) | Marine microbial communities from station ALOHA, North Pacific Subtropical Gyre - HC15-DNA-20-200_MG | ecosystem: Environmental > Aquatic > Marine > Oceanic | place: Pacific Ocean: North... | reverse complement strand
GGTCTCGTTGGCCACCGGTGCCACGGGCACAAGCAGTGCAAGCACGAGCACGATGGTTACTGCTGCTGCGCAAAGCCGCCTAGGGACCCCATTCACAGGCCGGCTTCGAATCGAGCTCCCCGTTTGCGGTTTACCGTCGCGCATCGCCCCGTTGTCCGAGCAGCATGGACAGATAGGCCCCAAGGGTAATGTCACTCGTCTCGCGGAAGGTCTCGTACTGGACGTGATTCTCCGGTGTCGCCGGGTTGAGCTTGATACCCCATAGCGGCTTAACGGAGTTCGGCAGCATCGAGAAGCGCGCATCACCGACGACGAACGGGTCCGCTGGATGGTAGACGACATAGCCGTCAGACAGGATGCTGAACCGTCGCACGTCTTCGCGCTGGGCCGAGTCAGGGGGTAGCGGCAACGTTGCCGGATTGAGCAGCGGGATCGTCTCACCTTCGTAGATTGTGACGCCACTGAAGAGGCCCAAGCGCACCGCGTCGGCGTGCAGCACGCCTTGTGAGAGATACATTGTCCGCCATAGCAACGTGTTGCCTAGCGTTGGCTTCACCTCGAGGCGCTCGACCCGATGCCCTCGGTCGTTTGCCAGCACCCGAGCGACATAGTCAGCCCGCTGGTGCTGCATCCAGCCGAACCCGAGATAGGCCATGCTGGCACACAGCCCCCATGCCGCCCAGACGCGGCGGTTGCGGGTGAGCGCCGCAACGAGCAAGGCAAGCGTCAACGCCGTCAGCAGCGGATCGATAATCGCGACGATTTGGAGTGCGATCCGATTCATCGAGACGGGCCACAGTAAGCTCGTTCCGTAGCTCGTACATGCGTCGAGTGCCCCGGCGGATAAAGCGCCTAACACCGACGCGAAAAACAACGTGCGAAGACTGACCTGATGGCGGGCGATAGGCCACGCGAGAGCGGTGACGACGACACCGATTACCGGCGAGAAGATCATCGCATGGGTGAACCAGCGGTGGGCCTCTAGCGCCAGAAGCGGGTCATCGTCCGAACTGATGAATAGGTCCAGATCCGGCGCCAACGCCGCCACGGCTCCCACCGCCGCGGCGAGTCGAAGCTCGCTGCGTTCAGCGACACAAGCACCCGCTAATGCACCGATGATGCAGTGGGTCACCGGATCCATCTAGGCTTTGTCCGGCGTGGCGTCGTGTGTCCTCGAGAGTAAACCCATCATAGTGAAGCGTGTCGGGTAGGAGACACTCCAGTCAATTGCAAAAGAAGGCCTTGCGCAGCGCCATGGTCTTACCCGACCAACCACTCGGATGGTTTACCCTCGCTTCGATTCGGGCAGCCCTCGATAGATCGATTATACGGCGCGTCGGGTGGCGCTCGCGCCGCCGAGCCAAGCGCATGTTCGACGAACTGAATCAGGGATTGCAACACGGTGCCTACGCGCTCGTTGCGGTGGACGGTCTGCGTCGGCTACCCGTGCGTGCCGTGGTGCCGGCAACCCGCCACCGCCACGGTTCCGGGCCCTTACCGCAGCGTGGATTCCGCCCCGGTTACCCGGAAACGACGCGTTGGAGATCTTCGATATCCTGCCGCGCGTCCTCGAGCATGTTCAGGGTGTCTTCGGGTGAGATTTCCCCTAACGTCAGGCGCTGGAACGCCGGCACAATCGACAGGCTCGGGCACTTCGCGATGTGAGGGGTGCCCATGAAGCTGAAGAGCTGGGCGACAAGCACCAAGTCGCAGTAGTCCGCCGTGGTCTCGGGGCTCGTACGCTCCCAGTCCTCTGCTTCCAACGCGACCGTGACGAGATCATCGGGAAACTCCCAATGTCTGAGTACCATGGAACCGACTTGTGCTTGCAAGTTCTCGACGCATCTCGTTAAGCCTTCGGCATCCAGCTGCGCCGCGCCCGGAAGACGTGCAGCGGCCCCGAGCACGGGCAATGCGCCGATGTCGTGAATCAACCCCGCAAGCAGCGCCCGGTCGGGATCGAAGACTCGTCCCACTTTGGCCAGGTGGTAGCTGATTGCCGCGACGCTGGTGCTATGTTTCCACAGCTCGCGCATGGTCTGCTTGAGCACTGGTGCGCTGGTCGTAAACACGTGTCTGAGCACGATTGACGTAACGAGTTCCCTGGTGGCTGCGAACCCAAGCCGGATGATGGCGTCCTTACAGCTCTCCACCCGCGCCGCGCCTGCATAGGCGGCGCTGTTGGCCACTTGAATCAACCGCGCGGCAACCGCTGCATCCGCCGTCACGATCCGCTCGATCGCCTTTGCCGTCGCGTTCGGGTTTTCGACCGCTTCGCGCAGCCGCAGCACGACGTCTGGCAAGCTAGGGAACCGGAGCGCCTCGTTTGCGTAGTCTTCGTAGATCTCCAGCAGGAGCTGCTCCTGCAAAGACTCTCCGTGGTCTGACAGCTCGGTGACCTCGATCTTGGCTACGCTCGTGCGAGGTTCGTCCATGAGCATGTCGAGCAAGCTCGTCGGCACCTTGGCAATGGTACAGTCAGACAGGGCACGCGCATTCTCCCGCCGTGGCTGCTCGGCGCCAATCGGCCCCTTTGCCGTGCCATGCCCGCTGTGCAGCGTGGCGAGCCGATTGCCTAGCTTGAGCTCGAGCGAGCCTTCGAGCAAAAACAAGGTCCAGTCGTCCCGTTCACCTTGCCGGTAGACCCGCGCGCCGCCCCGTATCGTGCGGAAAGACGTCTGACCCAAGAGATCCCTGAACGCGCTCGGGGATAGCTCGGAGACAGGTGTCATGCCACGCAACCTTGCGATAGCGGCGCCACGATCGGTCGAACTCATTCCGCATTTTATAGACTGATTGCGATGGGTCTTATGGCGACCCAGGCTGCGAGAACTTGAGGCGTCCCCCGACGCTGAGAACTTCAGGGGTTCCCAGGCGAGTGCGTCCGTTCAACGTGCGATAATGCCGAGGCGTTGTGGACTCCGAGCTGGAGGTGGGGTGGGGCAACCCTTTTGGAAGACGAAATCCCTCGCAGAGATGACCCCCGAGGAGTGGGAGTCGCTTTGTGATGGCTGTGGGCGTTGTTGCTTGAACAAGCTCGAGGACGAGGACGACGGAACAATTTACTTCACTAACGTCGCTTGTCGATTGTTCGATGCACAGACATGCCAGTGCCGAGATTATTCGCGTCGTACCGAACGAATCCTCGATTGTGTGGATTTGAAGACCTGTGATCCGGATGAGTTCCGTCACTTGCCGGGGACTTGCGCCTATCGGCGCTTGCACGAGGGCCGTGAGCTGCCGAAGTGGCACCCATTAGTCAGTGGCGATCCGAACTCGGTGCTGCAGGCTGGAATCTCAGTGGCGGGACGGACCTTGAGCGAGAGTTACGTACCGGATGATGCACTCGAGTTTCACATTGTCGACTGGATCGACTAGGCGGGATTTCCACCGGAGAATGCGTAAGGGCGATGCGACTGTTATTCGTTGTGGTTGTGCTCTCGCTGCTCGTTGCGCCTATGGCAGGAATCCGCTTTGCGGCGGCCAACTTCGTTGGGGAAGGCGTATTTGCCGCATCGCTCGACGTCGACCGTTTGCATCTTCGCGGAGCGGTTCGGTTGCCGGACAATCCGTTCGGTCGCTACCTGAACTTTACCGCTATCTTGTCGAGCGCCGAGCACGTACAAGCTATGACGCGCTCGATTCGATCGCAGGGACAGATCATGCCGCCCGCTCGAGATCTGCCCGAAGGTTTAAGCGCGGCTGAATTCGAACGACGTTTCGACGCGGTTGGATCGCCAGCGTACCGTCGTATTGAGACCGAGATCGAACAGCGCCTTGACACGATCAGGTTGTATCAGGAGTTACAGAGCAGGTGATGGCTTCTAGCGTACGCTTCCTCGTTTGGATTGCAGCGGTGATGGCAAGCTTGTCGGCTGGCGCTGCGGGGAAAGACCTCGGCACCTTTAAGGCTTGGCGGGCCCACGCCTTCGCTGAAAGTGCAGCTCGGGTGTGTTCTATGTGGAGCCAACCTTCGAGCGCTGTCGGTAATTACACTCGTCGCGGCGAGATTTTCGCTTTCGTAACGCATCGACCGAAGGACAAGACGCGTAACAAGGTGAGCTTTGAGATGGGGTACGACTTCAAGCCGAGTACGCTGTTGCAAGTCAAGATTGGAAAACAATCATTCGAGCTCGTTACGAGTGGCAGTACTGCCTGGAGCGAGCAAGCCAAGACCAGCGTCTCGCTGGTAAAGGCGATGAAGGCAGGGCAATCGATGGTGGTGGTCGGCGTCTCTAAACGGGGAACCAAAACAACCGACACCTACTCTCTGGTTGGCTTTACCGCCGCACACCGTGCGATCAACCGGGCATGCAAACGACCCGGCTGATCCGGCTAGCCGCCGCCAGCGCGTTGCCGGGGGCGGCGAATCCTTGCCGTGTACAACGCAGTGGGCGGTTCGGTGCTGTTCTGCAGATCAGTTAATTACGCGACAAAGCTTTAGTGCGTTCGTAGCTAGACTCTAGATTGCTGGCACCGTGGTAAACCTGGCACGGTGGTTGCTCTTATTTGGAGCATAAATCGCAAGACAGGACCTAGAGTATGGAGCGGGCCGACGGATTTGAGGCTACGGGCAGCGCGTCGAGAGCGCGGCGCACAGTGATTTCGATCGCCGTTGCATCGGTGCTGGCTACGGGTTTATCCGGGTGTGCGACATCGGGTGCAATGACGTTGATGTCTCTCAGCGCATCCGGCGTTAGCTTCGCGGTCAGCGGAAAGAGTTTGTCCGACCATGCGCTCTCGGCTGTGTTGAACCGGGACTGCGCAGTGTGGCGGCCGGTCAAAGGCGAGCCCGTATGTCGCGAAGCCGAGTCCGAAGCCCAGCGTCTCGCGATACTCGAGCCCGTGATCATGGCGCAACGCCCGCAGGATGTTTCCCGGGAGCAGCGTTACGAAGGAGAAACTTCAGATACGCATCACGCGACATCTCGCCCCGGGTTTAGTGTTGGCGTCACGCCGCCCCCACAAGCGAGCGCAGTTTCGGGCTCCACGGCGAAGTTGCCTTTTGGTGTCACCGCTGGCCCGAGGCAGTTCTGGGTCGTTGGGAGCTTCTCTCAGCGCTCAAATGCCACCCGCCTCGCGAACGAGCTGTCCGTCGACGGATCGGCTGTGTTAACGGTTCGGCTCGCGGCAGGGCTTCGGCATCGGGTGATCATCGGACCGCAGCCTCAAGGTAACGCACTGATCCGTGATGCGATTGCGACGCGGGGTGTGGAAGGCGCATGGCCGCTGACTCTGTGTGTGCCTTCGCTAACGGCCCCGCCCTGCCTCGGGTCAGGTGAATCGCACCTTCTCGCCCACGCCGCCCAATAAAAAAGGCCCCGAGGGCGGTGCCCCTGGGGCCTTCGTTCACTTAGCGTGGCCCACTCGGTCGGGAGAAGCCCCGACTATGCGGGGCTCTCTCGTCGTGGTGTTACTTTATTGCGAACATCTCCACGCGGCGGTTAGCTGCACGACCTGCCTCGACGGAGTTCGGAGCAACCGGGTCGGATTCGCCCTTGCCTTGCGCCTTCATTCGGTCTTTCCGCACACCGCGGCTGAAGAGGTAGCGCGCTACTGATGCCGCTCTAGCTTCGGACAGCTTTTGGTTGTAACCCTCGGCGCCAATGCTGTCGGTGTGTCCCACCACGCGTATTTTGACCCCCGGGTTGCTGCGCAGCAGTGGCACAACCTTCTTCTCGAGGGTTGCTCGCGCCTTCGGGCCCAGCTTTGCGCTGTCGAACGCAAAGTTGACATCGCGGAATACAACCGGCAACGCACAACCGCGCCCATCGACTTGCCAGCCGAACGGCGTATTCGGGCACTGATCCTTGTCGTCGGTGACGCCATCGGCATCCGTATCGCCAGGACAACCGAACGCGTCCACCTTGACCCCAGCGGGGGTGTCGGGGCACTGGTCATCCGCATCGGATACACCATCGCCGTCGCTGTCGATTGCGCAACCGGTCTCGTCGACCTTGACGCCAGCCGGGGTCACGCAGCGGTCCTTATAGTCAGGCACGCCGTCTTTGTCGCGATCGGTGGGGCACCCTTTTTTGTCGACGGGCGCTCCCTTCGGCGTCTTCGGGCACTTGTCTCCGCCGTCGGCAACGCCATCGCCATCTTCGTCGGCGATCCCCGACTCGCTGCACAATGCCGAGCCAAGTAGGGCGCCTGCGCCCGCGCCGACCAGCATGCTGACCAGCTCGCCATCTATGACCATTCCGCCGCTCGCGCCCGCGGCCGCGCCGATGATGGCGCAACGCGCCTCGTTTGACATAGCTCCGCCGCCGGAGCTGGCACACCCTGCCGCGAAGAGCGGTAGCAGCGCGACTGCAACAAGGACCCGAAGTCTAGACATTGTTAACTCCCCTGGTTGGTTGGGATTCGATGGGCGGCCTGAATTTCGACGAGCAAGGTGGCGCGCACCGCTGAAGAGGCGATTTGCCGACGGTGTTCGGGCCGTTCTTAGCCCCTTCATCGACGGGCAACTATATTCATATCTCTTGAATTTGTCGAAGTTTAGACTACGTCAGAAGGATTTTGCATCCTTTTTACTATGATTTCTTAGCTCGACAAGTGAGTTATCGGAGGTAGTTAAAGGTTTTTTTTACTGGATTGGCCCAAATTGTCCGTCTCGCCCAAGAAACGTCCCCAGCCTCCTGCGTCGTCACCATAGACAAGAAAATGGGGATTCAACAGCGATTCTTTGGTGTTGTACCGTAAAGGGTTCAGCGCCGTATCCACCACCTGACCGCCCGCCGCCTCCACGATGGCCTGTGCCGCTGCAGTGTCCCACTCGGACGTTGGGCCAAACCGGGGGTAGATATCGACGACTCCTTCCGCGACCAGACAGAACTTGAGCGAGCTGCCGATGGAGCGCATCTCGAGCGGGCCAAAATGCTCGTTCAGGCGCTCGATGAAATGGGTCGTTTCGTCGTTGCTGTGGGAGCGGGACCCCGCCACGCTGAGCCCGGATGCCGAAAGCTTGCGCACGGAAATTGGAGCTTCGGTGCCGTTATTGTCCGTGCGCCATGCGCCCTCCCCCGCGCAGCCGGCGAAACAGATGTTCGTTACCGGGATGTGCACGACGCCGAGCGTTGGTGCCCCATCTTCGATTAGCGCGATGTTGACGGTGAATTCGCCGTTGCGCTTGATGAACTCCTTCGTTCCGTCCAACGGATCCACCAGCCAGTACCGCGACCACTGCGACCGCTCGGAAAACGGGATGTCAGCAGACTCCTCCGACAGGACCGGGACATCCGGAGTCATCGATTCGAGTCCCTGGACGATGGTCTGGTGGGAGGAGAGATCGGCTTGAGTCAGAGGAGACGCGTCGCCTTTGAGGTCTACGTCGAAATCGGACGCATATACCTCCAGGATGCGCGTCGACGCCTCGGCGGCAAGCGCCCTGACCGATGCCAGAAGATCGAGATGGTTCATAGTGGCTAGCTCGTCCTTTGCACGTACTTGAGGTCAAAGACGTCATGTCCCAACCGTCGACCGCGTTGCTCGAACCGCGTGATGCGCCGATGGCCCGGCCGCTTTGCGAAGTGTCCGTCGCCGCATTCGTTGGTCAGACCCGGCGTAGCGTCAAGGATGCCAATCATGTGCATCGCATAGGCCTCCCAATCCGTTGCGAGCTCTAGGACCCCGCTTGAGGAGAGTCTACTTTCTAGCAGCCGGGCGAACGGCGGTTGGATAAGGCGGCGCTTGTGATGACGCTTTTTTGGCCACGGGTCGGGAAAGAAAATCCAGATACGTGCAAGTGAACGGGGCGCCAACGCCTCCAGAACGTCCACTGCATCGGCTCGAAAGACCCGCAAGTTGCTGAGGTCAGTGGCCGCGGCCCTAAGAAGAAGCTGCCCAACACCGGCATCGTAAACCTCGACCCCGAGAAAGTTCGCTGCGGGGGTAACGGTCGCGGCACCGAGCAGGGCATCACCGGTGCCGAATCCAATCTCTAAGGTCAGCGGGGCCTGTTGTTGGAAAAGGGCACCTAGGTTGCCCGCTTGCGGCAGCTCGACGCCGAAACGGTCCCAATGAACGGCGAGCGCCCGGGTTTGCGCGGGTGTAATACGGCCGTGGCGTCTGACGAAGCTGCGCACGCGGCGCGCTGTGGATTTTGCTCCGCCGCTGCGGTGGGAAGTCGGATTGTTCATGGTCGTCATGGGGCAATGATAGTGCTTCACAGGATGCGCTAAACCTCCACGAAGCTGGGTTCCCGTTCCGACGAGGGGTACATGCAGCAGGTTTCTCGACATGCGCCTATACTGTTGCCGTTATCTGCGCAATGCGTGCGTTCTAAGCAATCAACCGTTACTTGAAAATAGATTGATAACGTACCGATAGATATGGAGAATATAGCGGAAAATTCGGGTCGCTACTGATGGCTGGGTCGATTCCGCAAATCGTGGTCGTTGACGACAGTCCGACCTCCTTGTCGCTCTATGAGCTGAGCACGGGGCCCCTCATCGTAGAGCTTCACCGATTCCGCTCGCCTCTCGACTCTCTCCTTCACCTCGGCGAACACTCGGCGGACTTGCTGTTTCTCGACATTATCATGCGGGAAATGGACGGATTGACGCTGCTTAAGAAGCTCCGCGACATGACGCTCCATCGGGATACCTCGGTCGTGATAGTCACCTCGAAGGATTACGCGCAAGATCGCTCTACCGCCAAGCAGCTCGGTGCCTTAGATTTCCTGGTGAAGCCGCTTCGTTCTCAAGAGATCCGCGAGATCATTTGTCAATACACAGGGGCCGAAGAGAAGGCCGACTAACAGAGCCGCCCGATGGCGACGAACTATCTGAAATTTTGGGGGGTGCGAGGATCCTATCCGGCGCCGTTTGATACGCACCTGAGAACCGGTGGCAATACCTCTTGCGTCGAGATCCGTGTGGGCAAGCACTTGCTTGTGTGCGACGCAGGTACCGGCATCATCCCCTTTGGAAACTCGTTGATGGCGGAGGCTGCGATCGAGGAGATCACCGTCATTCTCACTCACTACCATTGGGATCACATTTCCGGGCTGCCATTCTTCGTCCCCGCGTTTACTCCCGGGCGGACCATCAACTTCTTCGGTCCAGGCGAGACCAAGCGTGAGATGGAGTCCAATATCTCCGACCAGATGAAGGCGCCCTACTTTCCGGTAGAGACCGAAACGTGGCTGGCTCAGATCCGCTACATGTCACCGCGGCACCGGCCCCTTGCGGTTGGGCCGATCACCGTCGATCCGTTTAATGTTCACCATCCGGGAAGCACCTACGGCTATCGAATCGAGGCGGCCGGTAAGACCATCGTGTACGCCTCGGACAACGAACTCTCCTTCATCAATCAATCCATCGAGGCGCGAAAAGGTGAGTTCGATGAGCACGAGCGCGAGCTGCTCGAGGAAATGAAGCAAGAAGAGTACTCGCGCACGATAGAATTCATGCAAGGCGTCGATCTGCTCATACACGACTCGCAGTACACGCCCGAAGACTACCTAAAGAAGCGCGGTTGGGGGCACTCTTGCTACGTCGATACGGTGAACGCCGCTATCGACGCCGGTGTGAAAGAGCTCTTCATGTTTCATCTCGATCCCAACTACACGGATGAGTTTGTCGACGCCCTGCACGCGGACGCCGTTAGGATCATCGCCGAGCGCAAGTCGGATCTGATTTGCCACGTCGCGCGCGAGGGGATGATCGTCCCGTTCGATTAGCCTCATTGCGGACGGGCGGTCTCGCCCGCCCCAAGGGCCGCGTTGGGTGCGGATATCTAGAAAAATAATCCGTCGACGGGCGACGATGCGCTGGCAAATCGCTTGCGGGGCATCCGTCCGGCGAGAAACGCCAAGCGGCCCGCTTCAATCGCCAGCTTCATAGCGCGCGCCATCATGACCGGCTTCTGTGCAGCCGCCACTGCGGTGTTCATTAGAACGCCGTCGCACCCGAGCTCCATCGCAATTGCTGCGTCCGACGCGGTGCCCACGCCCGCGTCGACGATGATCGGGACCTGTGCGTTCTCGACGATCGTCACGATGTTGTGTGGATTGCGCACACCGAGCCCAGATCCAATCGGTGCCGCGAGGGGCATGACGGAGACGCAACCGAGCTCTTCGAGCCGTTTGGCAATTACGGGGTCGTCGTTGGTGTAAACCATGACGTCGAAGCCGTCTTTCACGAGTTCTTCTGCGGCCACTAAGGTCTCGAGGATGTGGGGAAAGAGGGTTTTCTCGTCTGCGAGCACCTCCAGCTTGACGAGGTTGTGGCCATCGAGAAGCTCGCGCGCCAACCGGCAGGTGCGCACCGCGGTTTTCGCGTCGTAGCACCCAGCGGTGTTTGGCAATATCGTGTATTTATCTGGCGGTATGACGTCGAGCAGGTTGGGCTCGTCCGGGTTCTGCCCGATGTTCGTGCGTCGCAACGCCAACGTCACCACCTCGGCGCCGGTGGCTTCGATCGCCGTCTGTGTCTCTTCGAAGTCCTTGTACTTGCCCGTACCGATAAGCAGGCGGGAATGAAAGATCCGGCCGCCGACCGTCAAGATGTCGGCTTCGGTGTTTGGAGCGTTGTCGATGCTGCCCGGTGCTGGTTGGCTACTCATTATCCTTCCCGTGTGTTTGTCGTCGGCACCAACTGCGTGCTAGCCGCCGCCTACCGCATTCACTACTTCGATCGTGTCTCCCTCGGAAAGCACAAACGTCGAGTGCTCTCCGCGGGGTATGACCTCCTCGTTGACCTCAATGGCCATACGCTGGCCGCTGAGCTCAAGTTGCTCGATCAAGTACGTTATGGTGCTGCCTGCGGGTAGCTTACGGGGGTTACCGTTCACTTGAACTTGCATCTTCTCGCGGTCCGTCGCCGAGGGTTAAAGGCCTTGTTTGGTTTTGGTCTGAACGCGGAGCATGATATCACGGGCAACCTGGCCCTAACGCCGCCCCTAGCTGCACTTTGACTTGTTTTGCGTACGCGTTACCATCGTCCCCGTCGCCAGCGGGCGTGCGCCAAGGCGAGCGACGGATAGCGGGTGTCGTATAATGGTATTACCTCAGCTTCCCAAGCTGATGACGACGGTTCAATTCCGTTCACCCGCTCCACCTATTTTCGTGTATCGCCTCACCGAACGAGTGCGGTGTGCCAATTCGCTGCGCGCAACACGATTCCAATTCAGGGGCGGGGCCGGATTTCTCGACAACGCCGCGTACGTCATCGAGCGTGCGCAAATTCTCCCTCGGTTGCTGTGCTGAACGCGGTGCCGATGCGCCGGCGAATCAGGGTCCTCCCGCGTGGGGTGCGGCGCCCCGTGTCACGTTCGGTGGCCACCG
>Ga0310344_10003749_pt1 | contig 11291 bp, 11 predicted proteins | sample HC15DNA20200_MG_FD_203801 | JGI IMG/M metagenome (GOLD analysis project Ga0310344, IMG submission 203801) | Marine microbial communities from station ALOHA, North Pacific Subtropical Gyre - HC15-DNA-20-200_MG | ecosystem: Environmental > Aquatic > Marine > Oceanic | place: Pacific Ocean: North... | reverse complement strand
AAGATAAAAAGAATCAAAATGGCAAACTTAGACTTCTTTATGAATGTAACCCTATGTCCTATATTATAGAACAAGCGGGGGGAGAATCTTCTAATGGCTCAAAAAGAATTTTAGAGATAATTCCAGACAAACTTCATCAAAGAACCTCTTTTATAATTGGGAGCAAACAGGATGTACAAGATGCTAACAAATTTCACGAAAATTAATTTTTCCTCAAAAATATTCTTTTTCCTATTAAGTCCATTTTTATTAGTTGGATGTGTTTCTATTGAAGATTTCGATAAAAAATCCAATGAGGCAATTGGGCTAAGACAAAATTTGGAAAAATCACAAAATAAAATAAGATCTTTGGAAGCAATCAAAGATTCATTAAAAAGAAAGATTAAAAAAAATAATCAGATAAACGAAGAACTTGAGCAACAATTAACGATGTCATGGAGAAAAAAACAAAAAAACACTATAAAAATGTCTGATTTACGTTCTCAAATTTCAAGACAAAAGAAATTTGAAAATGAAAATAAAAATAAAATATATGAATTAAATTCAAAATTAGATAATTTAAAAAATACAAATGTAGTTCTTGAAAAAAGTCTTACAAAAATCAGGAAAAAACTAATACGATTCGAAGATAAAATTCGTTTACAAAATCAGGTTTTCAAGGATTTAAAAAAACAATTTCGAGGGGCAATTAAAAATCAATCGATTAAAATACTTAGAAAAAAACAGAGAGTAGTAATAAGAATTTCGAGTAATATTCTTTTCCGCTCTGGTAGAGCTAAAGTTAGAAAAAAAGGGAAGCCCCTTTTAAGAAAAATAGCGTCAGTAATTAGACGTTATTCAAATCGTGAAATTCAAGTTCAGGGTCATACAGATAATGTGCAAATTAAAGGTCAACTCGCTGAAAAATGGGAAACAAACTGGGAATTATCTACTGCACGCGCAACAAGCGTTTTAAGATATTTGGTAGAGATCGGAGATCTTGATCCAAGAAATTCTTCTGCAGCAGGATTAGGAGAATTTAATCCAATCGCTACAAATAAGTCAAAGATAGGAAAAAGCCTTAACAGAAGGATAGAAATTATTATTTTCCCTCCAAATAGCCGTTAACATTATAAAATATATAATTTAAATTCTTTAAAAAGGAAAATTTTTGTTAAGTATAGATTGTGTCGTGGTAGGACCATTCCAAGTCAACAGTTACCTAGTGGCATGTACAGAAACGATGAAAGGTATTTATATAGACCCTGGATCAGAAATAAATAAAGTCTTGAAAATTGCAGAAGAAAAAAAAATTTCTATTGAAAAAATTATAGGAACTCATGCTCATATAGACCATGCAGAAGGGGTATCGATTACAAAAAAAGCAATCGATGTCCCATACTGGCTTCATGAGAAAGAATTAAGAAATCTTGAAAGTATGCCAGAAATTGCAAAAAACTATGGATTGCCAATCCCAGAGATCCCTGAAGTCGATGATTACCTTATCCCAAATAAAAATATAAAGGTTGGAAACTTAGATTTTCAAATTCTTCTCACTAACGGACATTCTCCAGGCAATATCTCCCTGTATACACTTGATAAGCAGACAAAAAAAAATTACGCAATCGTTGGTGATAGTTTATTCGCTGGTTCCATAGGAAGGACGGATCTTCCTGGGGGGGACTTGCCAACTCTTTTAGAAAGTATACGGTCTCAATTATTTACTTTACCTTCTGACACAATCATCTTTTCTGGTCATGGTCCTTCAACAACTATAGAGCACGAAATAAAAAATAATCCGTTTCTAAATTAAGGAAATTTTCTGCAATGAGTTCTAAAAATACTAATCTATATGACCATCCATATCTTAAAAACAACATAAATTTCTGTGTTTCATGCGGATCAAAACTTATTTTTCGTTCTTGGATTGAAGGAGATTCTAGTAAACAACTTTGTTGTAGCAAAACAAATTGTAATTATGTTCACTTTTTAGATCCAAAACTTGCGACCGGTGTTATAACACTTTTAGACAATAAATTAATATTACTTCAAAGATCCTATAACCCAGGAAAAAACTTATGGACTTTTCCAGGAGGTTTTGTCAATAGAGGCGAAATCGTTGAGGAAGCCGCAAAAAGGGAAGTCTTTGAAGAGGTTGGTTTAAAAATTGATATCAAAAAACTTTTAGGGGTGTATTCATTCAGCGGTGAACCTACTGTTTTAGTTGCATACATTGGAATTGTAATTGATGGTATTCCAACTATTAATAATGAATCTTCAGATATTAAATTAATATCAAACTCAGAAATAAATCTTCATGAACTTGCTTTTGAAACGACAAAAGCGGCTATTAAAGATTACCAAAAAATAGAATCATATTAGCTTTCTAAACTTTTAAAACTACAAAAAATAAATAAAAATAAATAAATTCACTATTTTTTTCTAATAACTATCAATTTTTACGCATATAATATCGAAAAAAATACAATAAAATATAAAAATATATTTTGTAAGTCATTATATAACAATAATTTACAGTAACTGATTAAAATTTTACTTGAACTAACCTCCATTTCTGTTTATAATCAAACACGTTCTACGAAATATTTCACTGTTTTTTGCATTCCGCCGCTAGAGAAAAAACTGATGAAAAACTTAAAAAGGGACCTTTTTTCCTTACTTTCACTAGCTAGCAATGCAACAGAAGCTTATTCTGCCTGCCTTTTTCTAGAAAATAGAAATAAAAAATTTCAACTTGTATCAGTTCATAGCTTAAGTCCTCATATTATTGTTGATGCTTCAATAGAAACTGGGCAGGGTTTTCTAGGATGGGTACTAGAAAATAATGAGCCTTTAAGCGTAAATCAATTTGATAAAGATACTATAACGCTTGGATATTATAGCCGTCATGAAAATATCAAATCATTTATGGCAACCCCCTTGTTGAGTAAAAAAACAAGAGGCGCATTAGCTATAGATAGTAAGAAATCTTGGGTTTTCACAAATAAAACACAAAAAATTATCGCAGGGTTTGCCCAACAATTTGCATATATTGTAGAAGAAGCACTATCAATAGCTGAAAAGGAAAAGAAGATGATAGACCTATCCTCTTTTTCAGATTATTTAAATACACTTAGAATTTGCAAAACAGAACAACAACTCCTTGAAAACATTTGTAGAGTACCAAGGGAAATAATCCCCTCCGACTCCTGCTTCCTCGTATTGGTTGACGGGGAAGCAGGACAATCCTACTTAGCAAATGCTTTCGGATTTGATGAATTATTCTTAGGGAAAATAAAAATTCATCCATATCGAAGTATTAGTGGTCATGTCATGAAGAAAAACGAACCACTAAGATTAACTGATATAAGAGGTGCGAAGGGAAAACAGGCACTTTTTAATCCAGATGAGCCTTCCCTGGATGCACGTTCTGTTATAGCTGTACCTCTTTGTGATAATGAAAAAACTTTTGGCGTTTTAGGTTTTACCGGAAAAAGGAGAAATCAATTTCAATCTTTTCTTGTTAAAAGATCAGAAATTATCGGAGAAATTATTTCTGATATGATAAAAAAAATTCGATTAGAAAAAAATATAGCATTATATAAAGAAGTTAAAACCAACTCTAAAGAAGAAGATAAATTTTCCTTAATAAAACATTTACAACAAATTCTGCCTGAAAGGAAAAAAGCAGGTAGACAGATTTCGCTTTTAACCATTTCAGCAAAAATACGCTTGGAATCAGATTTAGGAATAAATGAAAATACAAGTGAAGAAATATCAGAACATCTCTGGTTTATTCTAAGTACTTTTAATAAAGCAGGAGATATATTGATTAAAGGAGATGATAATTGTTTATTGCTTCTACTGGAAAACTCCTCACAAGAATATGCAGAAACAATTGTAAGTAGAATAACTAAAATAATAAATAGTTCTCCTTGTAAAATTGGAGAAAACGATATCGAAATTAAAGCAATAGTCGGAGATGCAACCTTCCCTCATGATGCAGAAAGTCCGGATTCTCTTTTGTCTGCGTCAATCAGATCTTACGAACATTCGGAGATAGAACTTGATTAAAACATTTCAAGAAAAGATTTTAAATTCAAGTAAATTCACCCGGGCATTTAACTCATTAATAGGTGAAAAGATAGCAATGGATCTTGGGACAGCAAATACATTAGTTTATACAAAAGAAAAAGGTATAGTCATAGACGAACCTTCCTTTGTAGCTCTGAATGCTGAAAACGGTAATTCGGTTCTCGCAGTTGGTCAACGAGCAAAAGATATGTTTGGGAGAACAACAGGAAAAATTAAAACAATAAGGCCAATGAAAGACGGTGTGATAGCAGATTTTGATATCACAAAAGCTATGATTAAACACTTCATCAAATCAGCAATTCCTCAAAAAAAGTTTACAAAACCAACTATTATGGTATGTGTACCTGCCGGTATAACAAGTGTGGAAATGAAGGCTGTTATAGACTCTGCGGTTCAATGTGGTGCTGGAAAAGTACATTTAATAGAAGAACCTATGGCAGCAGCTATAGGAAGTAAACTTCCCATTCATGACATATCCGGTTCAATGATAATTGATATTGGCGGAGGAACAACAGAAGTAGCAGTGATAACTCAATATTCGATCGCGTATTCAGAATCTCTCAGAATTGCAGGTGATACAATGGATGAATGTATTCAAAAATACATGAGGAGAGAACATGGTCTTAGAATAGGTCCTTTTGAAGCTGAGAAAGTAAAAATATCCATTGGTTCTGCTGTACCACTTGCAAAAAAACTTGAGTATGAAGTAACTGGAAGTGATATTTCAACTGGAATACCAAAAACTATTCTTATGAATGATGCAAACATTCGAGAAGCTCTAAGTTCTCCATTAAAAGCAATAGTAGATTCCATAAGAAAAGCATTATCGAAGACAAGCCCTGAACTTGCAACGGATATAAGAAGAAGGGGAGTTGTTCTTGCAGGTGGAGGTTCTTTACTCAAAGGATTAGGAACAAGACTCCATCAGGAAACTGATCTACCAATATATAGAGTAAAAGATCCATTAACTGCAGTTGTTCGTGGAACTGGTTATGTTTTAGATAATTTCAAAAATCTAAATCAAGTTTGCTTAAATTAAAATCAATCCCCCCACAGCCGGAGACTTTACTGGCAACTTAGTGAGTTTCCGGCTCACACATAGTAAAATAATTCACTTCTATAAAAAAGAAAATTAGTTTAAAATTTATTTTAAAAGGAGTGACTTATGTCTTTTAAAATAAAAGAAAATAATATTTTAATGTCTGCTGATTTAGATGAAATGAAACTCGTTTACAGAGTACTTCATAAACATATAACAGAAAATTTAGAATTAATGGATTCTTTGTTTTTAGAAAATTTACAATCTTCACTTCAAGAAAAAGCTCAAAAAGAAGGTGTTGATATTGGACATCACTCAGCCTGGGACTTTTGGCTTGGGAATAAATCACCTGTCCCATGTGAAGAGAGAGTAAAAAAAAGAAAGCAATTTTAAGAAATTATTGGATTTTCACAAATAATATTTCGAAATAAATGACCATCAAAATACCATTTCATAGAGCAAATAAGTTTTTCATTTCCTAAAAATAAAATAAAAGCAACACGAGACCATTCGGAGCTATTGTCAGATCTAGACCAAACCAAAACACCTAAACATCCGTTTAATCGAATTTCATTAAAACAGAGAATTTTCCCAGATTTTTTTAGAAGATCTAAACAAGCAATAGAAACAAATTCATTTCCTGTTCTTTTTTCTGTACTTACTGTAAGTTCAATGTCATTTAAAAAAATATTTTCTAGAAGACTTTTATCTCTTTTTTGGAGAGCATCTATAAATTTTTTACTTAATATATCTAATGTCTTATCTCCGTTAGATTCTGGAAATGGAATATTGTTTTTCCACTTATTAAAAATCAAGGAATATTGTTTTTTAGCATCTTCAATGATTTCAGAAATTTTTTCTTTTTCAATTTCTAGAACCTGCGAGGAAAGAGAAATATAATCCTTTACAAAATAATTTTTCATAACTAAAACCAAACGTTCTTCAAAATTCATATACTGCAAAAAAAATAAAAACTGCAAGGATGTCTCGATTTTTATTTTTGGCTTGCTCGAACTGGCAACATGTTCTTTAAATTCTGGTTGAAGAAATGGAGAAAGGTCTGGAAAATCAAATTCATAAAGAGGCAATGCTGATTTTTCATTGTTTCTTTTTTTTGAAAGTTTTGATATTTCAAGAATAAACCACTTAAAAAGATCAGTTTCTGAGTCTATAGAACTAGATTTTTCAATCGACAACAAAATGATTTCTTGAACAATATCGTCCGCATCAAATAAGTCTAGATTAAGAGTAAAGGCAAATTCCCTCAATAAACTATCTTGGGAAGATAAAAATTCCTCTAAATTAAACATATTGTGAACTTTTTTATAATTTTTTTAAAACATTTCTTTAATGTTTGAATCAATGGTTAAAGTAGCACCTGTTTTTTCGATAACTTCATTCTTATCTACGCCTGGGGCCAATTCTCTTAAAACAAGCCCCTCCTTTTCTACTGTTATTAAAGCTAAATCAGTTAATATCAAATTAACCACACTTTTTCCAGTTAAAGGTAAAGTACAATTTTTTAAAATTTTTGGTGCGCCACGTTTTGTAACATGTTCCATAGTAACTATTACTTTTTTTGCGCCTACAACTAAATCCATTGCTCCGCCCATTCCAGATATCATCTTTCCAGGAACAGCCCAATTTGCGAGATCTCCATTTTCAGCTACTTCCATAGCTCCAAGTATAGTGACATCAATATGTCCTCCTCGAACCATAGAAAACGAAAGAGAACTATCAAAAAAAGACCCTCCTTTTTGAATAGTCACTGTTTCTTTACTCGCATTAATTAGATCCGGATCTTCTTCTCCAGACAAAGGTGAAGGACCTAAATTTAAGATTCCATTTTCAGAATGAATAGTTATATTTTGAGAATCTTTTAGATAATTAGAAACCAGAGTAGGAATTCCTAACCCTAAATTGACGTATCCTCCATTAGGCAATTCAGAAGCTGCTCTTTCTGCAATTTGTTCTCTAGTTAACGACATGAAAGTTTCTCCTGTTTTTCTAAACTATTTTCTAATTTTTAAAATTTCAATTGGTTTTGTAGGATCTTCCACTTTCACAATCCTATCTACAAAGATACCTGGAGTATGAACTTCATCTGGATCTAGACTTCCAACAGGAAGAATTTCTTCTACCTCTACAATGGTAGTATTAGAAGCGGTTGCCATTATAGGATTGAAATTTCTTGCACTCTGTCTATATAAGAGATTTCCATTATGATCAGCTTTCCAAGCTCTTATAAGGGAAAAATCTGCCTTGATAGGATTTTCAAAAATATGCTCAACGCCATCGATTACTCTAGACTCTTTATTCTCAGCAACAACTGTTCCTGCTCCAGTCGGTGTAAAAAAACCACCTATTCCAGAACCTCCAGCGCGAATTCTTTCAGAAAATGTTCCTTGGGGACATATTTCAATTTTAATCTCTTCTTGCATTACTTGATCCTCATAGGCCTTGCATGCTGGACCAACCCTACTTGCAATAATAGAACTGACTTTCTTTTTTTCAAAAAGTAAACCTACTCCATAATTGTCCATACCACCTGCATTACTTATGAGATGAAAATTACCCACATTTTCTCTTTTACTTAGTGCAGAACACAAATTATGAGCCATTCCACAAATACCAAAACCTCCAATAAGAATAGAGGCTCCATCATGAATATCTGCAACAGCGGAAGCAGAACTATCAAAAGTTTTGGACATATATTCCCTCATTTTTTTTCTTATAATTTAATAAATTTATAGCAATTAATTGTCAAATATTCTTTTCAACAATCCCTTTACTGGGGAATATTGTTTTACAACAAAAACCGTTTTCTTCGAATTACGAGCTATCCTCTCTGGTGTTGAACCTACAGTTCTTTTAAAAAAATTATCTCTGGATGCTCCTATCATTATTGCATCATAGTTTTCAGACTCATCAATAACTCCATATGTTACAGAAGAGTTTTTAATTAATTTAGCATCTACTAAAGGCCCATTTAAATCATGAATTCTTGCTTCTGCCTCTAGTAGATTCGAGAGCATTTTATCTTCTTCTTCCAAAGAAACATTTGGACGAGCAACTGAACAAAGATGTATCAAGCCTTTATCTTTCTCTAATAATGATGAAGCGTATTTCTCGGCCAAAATCGAATTTACTCCCCCAGAAGTAGGAATAACTATCTTTTCTAAATTTAGATCCCCTTCAATTTTAGCCAGTAAAATATTTGCCCTAGCATATTTAACAACATCATCTACAACTTCTCCCATAATACGATTTGCTGTAGAAGTATATCCTTTCCAACCAAGTAAAATTAAATCACATTTCCATTCTCTTGAAGTTTCAAGAATAGCTCTTGCTGGATTATGAGCAATACGAATTACTGAATTCATACTTACTCCCTTGTTCGCTAAGAATTCATGGGCTTTTTCAATCAGTTCATGTTCTTTTTCTGCATCAACATCTTCAACTCTTGGAGTAAATTGTTCAGGAACTGTCAAAACACGAAGCACTACAACTTCCCCATAATGATCATTCGCTATAGAAGAAGCCAATCCTAAAAGTTTTTCCATATTCGCAGGATTTGAAATAGGTACTAATACTCTGAATCGTTCTTGGTCATTAATATTGCTAGATTCTGCAACCAGAGATGGAGCTCCTGGAAGCGCATCTTCATCAACCTGAAATCCTTTCCACGCAAAGAACCCCAAAACTCCAAATGATAACCACATAATTGCAAAGAAAACTGTTTCTATATATTGAAAAAGTAAAAGAATTAAATAAATATTTGCAATTATTGCTATCACGGGAAAAATAGGGACAAAAGGGACTCGAAACGGTCTTCTTACTTTCGGAAATTTTTTTCGATTATATATTAATGCAATATTAACAAAAACAAGTCCAAGAAGAAGTATTAAATCAGTAAAGTGAGCAAGAGTCTCAAGCTCAAAACTTCTGGAAAGTTCCATAGTTAAAGCACCAACCAAAAGCAAAGAAATTATAGGGGTTCTGGTTCTAGGATTTATTGCGCCCAATCCCTCAGGTAATTGTCCAAGTTGACTCATAGAAAGAACTATTCTTGAACTTGCTAATATAGAAGCATTAGAAGCTGAAATCATAGAAAATAACGAACCTAAAACAATTACCATTCCTCCAACGGGTCCAAGCAACGTTTTTGCCACATTTCCCATTGCAGCTTCTGTATATTCGTTTAAATCTGCGGTGACTAAGATTAAAATTACCAAAGTATAAAGAACAGTAACAATACCAAGAGACCAAAAAATCGCACGAGGAATATTTCTAATTGGCCTGCGCACTTCTCCAGCAGAAGCCGCAATTGCAGAAAAACCAAAAAAAGTAATAAATACTAACCCCGCTGTAGAACCTATTTTCATAAAGTCATAGCTCATCTTTTCTGCTAAAATTTCAAAATTCACATCCTTAAATCCTCCTGAAACAAACCATAGAAGGAGAATGACTTTTCCGGCAGTAATAAAAATTTGAAATCTAGCAGTCTCTTTTGTTCCTTTAATATTTAGAAGTACAAGCGCACCTAAAGATAATAATCCAGCCATTTCTTCAAAAGGAGAGTGCCATACAAACTCCTGAAAATAACTTGAAAGACTTGCAATATAGAAAGCACAAGAAGAGGTGTAACCAATAAGTAAAGTCCAGCCAACAAAATAAGCCATCGGGGGAGAAAATGTTCGTCTCGCATATAAATATCCTCCGCCAGACTCTGGATACATAGCAGAGAATTCACAATAAACCATTGCAGTTAAAAGAGCTACAAATGCCGCAATCAAAAAAGCTAGAATTGCTCCCGAACCTACATCCCTTACTGCAAGACCAGATAAAGTAAAAATACCTGCCGCAATCATAGTTCCAACACCAATAGATAAAGCAGAAGAAAAACCCATATCTCTGCTCAATTGTGGTTTGACTTTTATATTCGATTTAGAAGAATTACTCATGAACTTTTAAAACTCCATACATATTCTTAAACCAAAATTTTACTTATTTTGGGTGAGAATGACATCTTTTATGGAATAATGAAAACAATGATTATATTTTCATTATTTAGAATATGACAAATTTATTTTTTTTCTGCTATATATATTTTCTGCTAAATTAATTGGTTCAAAAACTTGGCATTCGTCAATATCTTTTGGATAAACATGAATAGAAACTGAAGTTTCTTCACTCCGGTTAGCTACCATATGAATATCAGCACAATTACAAACATTATTCGGCATTCCAGCATTAGGAGTGTATGTTTCCATCTTGGATAGATAAATACAATCTTCATTAGGATGTTCTTCTTTATTTAAAAAGTTTTTTACTTCTAATTGACCTCTCACCATTCCAAGCATTCCCCAATGCCCGTCATGATCGTGAATAGGAGTTCCTTGTTCTGGTTGCCAAACCATTACAGCAATTGAAAAAAAATCATCTGCATGTCGAAAAATAAGATGTCTTGCATAATTATCATCATCGCTTTCAAAGGCAAAGTCTGGCAAAAATTCTTTTTCCATCAAAAGTCTACGCATGGCAGGTTCGCAAGCTCTCATAAAATCTCGACCACGAAATCCTTGAATATATAAAAATTCCAAAGCATTAGAGAAATTGTTAATAGGTTCGCTAATCTGTTTTAAAATAGAATTCATAAATAACTCCTATAAAGAAATCAGTAAATTAATTTCAACATATAGGGGAATTTATGTCGAGAGTAGTAAAGAAGTATGTAAAAATCCCCTCAAAAGAAATTTGAGGGGATTAATAAATTATGAAATATTAATTTTTTTTGGTTTCGATTTTTCTGCAAGAGGGATAGTTAACGACAAAACACCATTGTTTAATGCAGCTACAATTTTATCACCTTCTACAGCATCCGGTAATCTCATACTCCTTGTAAATGAAGAAAATATTCTCTCTTTTCTTAAAAATTTAAAATTATTCTTTTCATTATCCTCATTTATAGTGGCTTTTATAGTTAATATTCCATCATGAACCAATATATCTAGATCCTCTTTTTTACAACCTGGCAAAGATGCCTTTACTAAATATTCATCATCACTTTTAGAAACATCGATTGGCAAATATTCTTTATCTTTATATTTATTACCGGCAAATGCATCATCATGAAAAAAAGTATCAAAAGATGAGTGAAACAAACTTAACGGTCTTA
>Ga0310344_10003748_pt1 | contig 11291 bp, 9 predicted proteins | sample HC15DNA20200_MG_FD_203801 | JGI IMG/M metagenome (GOLD analysis project Ga0310344, IMG submission 203801) | Marine microbial communities from station ALOHA, North Pacific Subtropical Gyre - HC15-DNA-20-200_MG | ecosystem: Environmental > Aquatic > Marine > Oceanic | place: Pacific Ocean: North... | reverse complement strand
AGAGGAGGAAGGAGACCACGACCAGCTGATCGTAAAGAACGGTCTTTACGCTAGGCTTTATCGAATGAACTACGGATCATTTGATGATCTAGCTGTCGAGCATAGAGATTAGGAAAACAACTTAAGAACTGACCCAGTCTACAAAGTTCAGTCGTTGAAGGCTCGTATTACTCCCCGGTAAATTCTGGTGGTCGACGTTCGGACATAGCTTGTACGCCTTCATGAAAATCAGCAGATTTACGTAAGCGACTCTGTTCCGCCAATTCGTGCTCGGTCGCCTGAACAACGGCGTCCGCGAGTCCACTGCGTAGGGTTGCTCGAATACTTTGAACAGCAAGGGGGCCTGACAATGCAATCTCCGCTGCCAACGCCTGTGCGGCTTCGCGCACCTCACTCTGGGGTACAACTTGATCCGCTAAACCGATTTCTACGGCATCAGTCCCGCTTAGTCGTCGTCCAGTTAGCAGAAGTAAACTGGCCTGAGTCTCACCCACAAGTCGAGGTAGCGTAACGCTCAAACCAAAACCCTGGTGAAATGCAAGCCGAGCGAAATTTGCAGAAAAGCGGGCTTCGTGACAGGTAATCCGGTGATCAGCCGAGCAAGCAAGCCCTAAGCCCCCACCCACCGCTGCGCCCTGGACTGCCGCAATAACAGGTTTTTGAGCACTGAAGACTCTGGCAGCCTCTCGATATAGCTGACCTGCCTGCGCATCGAGCTGCTCCTGGCCCCATGACTCGCGAGCCGAAAAATCTGCCCCTGCGCAAAAATGCTTGCCTTCCGAACACAGTACAACTACCCGACAATTATCGTCAGCATCTAGTCTCTCGTAAGCATCAGCGATCGCTCTGATCAACTCGTAGTCGAAAAAATTGTTTGGCGGACGGTGTATTTCTACGGTCGCCACATAGTCATTTAATTCAACTGTGATGTCGTTGTCCACATTGTGTGCCATCAGCCGCTTTCTCCGAAAATAGTCAAAGTGTAGGTCAAAAAATACGTGTTCATTGTGAGGGTTCGATCACCACATCCGCGATCGTAATGCCGTTACCGATAGGATGCACAATCACGGGATTAAGGTCCAGAGCCCGCAGTTTATCTCCTTGGGCTGAAGCAAAATCTGATACCTTAACGATGAGCTCCAACAGGGCTGGTACGTCCGCCCTGGCCCTCCCTCTATGACCCTGGAGTAATGGCCAGCTGCGAAGCTGTTCGACCATCCGTTGTGCCTGCCGAGGAGTCACAGGAACCGGCAAACTGATCACGTCGTTGATCAGTTCGACAAGAATTCCGCCACTACCTAGGGTGAGTATCGGGCTAAAACCAGGCTCCGTTGTGATACCAACTAGCATTTCTACCCCCGCCGATGCCATAGGCTCGATTCGAACACCCTGTATTTCTGCGCCTGACACCCCGCGTTCTACAGCCATCATCATCGCTTCAAATGTCTGACTGATCTCTTCATCATCCGATAGATGAAGTGCAACACCTCCGATTTCTGTTTTGTGGGGTATCTCCCTGGACTGCAATTTCATCGCAACAGGCCCATCAAATGTCCGGGCAGCATTGATCGCATCAGCAATTGAATTCACCAGTATTCCTGTTGGACACGGTATACCCCAAGCCGATAGATATTCTTTAGCTTCGTGTTCGCTATATGTAAGGTGTGCCATCGGCGGACCAGAATTTGGCGGACCTATGTTAGGAATTGTGTAGAGATCTGCTGCATCCTCCAACAAGAATGAGTGATAGTCAGCCATTGCTGTCAACGTTCGTGCGCTATTGGACATGCTTGTTAAACAAGGAAAACCTGCCTGTGCCAATAAAGAAACCGCACGAGGATGAGCACGCGTATAGGCACAAAAGATAATGGGTTTATCTATCTCCTTCCGCAGTGCCACTAACGCGTCCAGGTCCCGCTCGATATAGGTGGGATGGGCAAGTGACCCAGACACTAAAATGGCATCTATGCTGCGAGAGGCAGCCATAATTTTTAGAACTGGTGCGTAACCGACCGAGAAGATGACCTGGGCTGTCACATCCACAGGATTTCTTGATGTTCCGTAATCTGGTAGTAAGAGATCAATTTGATCACGCGTTTCATCGTCCAGTACGGGCACTTCAAGACCATTTGTCTCGCACAGATCCGCAAACCACGCTCCCGCACCACCGGATGGCGTCAAGATTCCGACTCGATGTCCCCTAGGGAGATGATTTCGGAAATATTTAAATCCAGCCGCGACATCGATCATATGGTCGCTGTCCAAACCAGTAATCACACCACACTGTCGAAACAGCGCCTCGTAAGCTTGGTAAGAGCCAGCTAGAGACGCCGTATGAGACGCTACAGCGTCGGTCGCTGCCTGTGAACGGCCAACTTTTGCAATAATCAAAGGCTTTCCCTGGCGCGCCGCCTTCACTGCAATTGGTACAAGCCTACTGGGTGTGCTAACCCCTTCTATAAACATCAAAATAGCCCCAGTACCAACATCATCTATCAAGTAGTCAGCGATTTCGAACGCGTCTAGGGTTGCTTCGTTACCAGTGGTAACGACGAAGCTAAACGGCAACATTTTAGGAATTCCTCTGTGAAAAAAGGAAAAACCGACACCTCCACTTTGAGAGACGACCCCAAGACCATCAGCATCACCAACACGGGGTAGATCGACTGGGTCTAAATCTGAAACAGTAGGACTGAATGTTGCAGCAAGGTCGTGCGTTGAATTGAAGAAGCCTTCTGCGTTGGGTCCGATCAAGGCCATGTCGTAACGTTGGGCAATTTCTGCAAGAGCCCGCTGCCTGGCACTACCCTGATCTCCTTTCTCTTCCGCGAACCCCGAACTAATCACAATAGCGGCCTGTATACCCTTTCTGCCGCAGGCGTCCAGTACATCAGCGACGTGGTCGGCGGGTATAGTGATGATTGCAAGGTCGACTGCACCGGGCAGTTCATCAACTGAGGCATAACAATCCAAATTTCCGATCATCGTATGTGATCGACTGATTGCGCAAATTGCACCAGAAAAAGGATACCGCTGGATAGCTTCCACAATCCGGCCACGGATGATTCTCTTATCAGTCGACGCTCCGACCAGCACAATCGATCGTGGCCAAAAAAGGGCCTTTAAATTGGCCATGTCTAATGTTTCTTACTAGCGCAGACCTAAACCACGGGCGATGATGCCACGAAGAATTTCCCGGGTTCCGCCTTGGATCGTCAGTTTGGGTGCGATCAGAATTGCCTGCTCCAGAATTGCTTCAAACGCCTCGAAGGCTTCCTGATCATCTGACACATTCGCCACCAAATCCCGCGCCTCGCCGGGCAAACTCTGTTCCCAGTTGGTCCCGAGATCTTTCACCAGAGCTGCTTCGACTTGCGGCACCTTCCCTGCACTGAGCATGCCGGCAACGGATACAGACATCTGTCGCAGTGTCGACAGTTGTGCCACCAGTCGCCCGATACCTTCAGATAACCGTTTGTCCGGGTTCTTTCCGGCAACACGGATCAAGGCCTTAAGCACGGCGAGGGTCTCAAGAAACCTTTCCGGACCACTTCGCTCGTAAGCCAGTTCGTTTGTAGCCTGACTGGAAGCCATATCGACCTCACCAATGAGATGACTATCGGGTACAAACACGTCGTCGAGAGTTACTTCATTGAAGTCATGTGCACCGGTGAGATTACGAATCGGGCGTATGGTAATGCCCGGCGTATCCATGGCAATCAGAAACTGGGTCAACCCATATCTACGGTTCTCGGTCGTAGCTGCAGACGTGCGTAGCAGTGCAATCATGTAGTGCGACCGGTGAGCATTACTGGTCCAGATTTTGCGACCGTTGACCTGCCAACCGCCTCCTACCGGCTTTGCTGTAGACCGCAAAGAAAACAGATCCGACCCCGAATCGGGTTCACTCATTCCAATACAAAAATAACATTCTCCGGCAACGATTCTCGGCAACACGTCCTTGCGTACTTCATCTTGAGCGTAGCGAATTAGAACTGGGCCGCTCTGGCGGTCTGCAACCCAATGCGCCCAGACCGGTGCGCCCGCGGCAAGCATCTCCTCAGTTACCACGAACCGTTCTAGAAAACTCCGTTCCTGACCACCATAGCTGGTGGGCCAAGTCATACCAATAAACCCGGCCCTCCCACAGCGCCGACTGAACTCAGGCGAATGTGTGGTCATACCGAATCCGTCAGCTTCAAAATTTCCAGCAGAGATTTCTGCCGCTAAAAAATCGCGAACTGTCTGTCTCATTACCTCCGCCTCTTCTGGCATCTGGACGGAGTCAAACTGTATACCCTGTGACATATCTTAAGAAGAATTTGCGTGTTGAATTCCAATTGTGCGAAATTCCTTGCTCAAGCGCCAATATTTATTAATCGTCGCCTCGATATAGACACCCTGATGCCAACAGTTGACCCCCTAATTCTTGACACATGTTCCCGACTGTTTACTGAACAGTGTTCACCGGCCGTCGTCAATGCTGTCGAGGAAGGAGAATGGCCTGTTGAACTTTGGACGGCAATTGAGGCCGCCGGTCTGTCGTTAGCCTGGGTGCCTGAAAAGTATGGCGGTGTCGATGGTTCTCTCGCCGACGGTTTTGCAATCTCTCGGGCTGCAGCTGCTCATGCAGCCCCGGTTCCGCTAGCCGAAACGCTACTGGCTGGCTGGTTGCTGGCTGAGGCTGGCCTGGATTGCCCTAACGGGCCGATGTCAGTCAGCACAACAGTACTGACACTGGATTCAGAACAACAATTGAACGGCTCAGCAAAACGTATTCCTTTCGCTGCCAATTCAGAACATCTCGCCGTCCTGGCACATAGTCAGCAGGATAGCGTGTGTGCAGTACTGGTGCCTTGTTCAGATTTGAACATCAACCCTCGCCCGAATCTCGCTGGCGAGATAGCCGCTGATGTAACGTTTACTAAGAACATGCCGACTGCCGCGATGAACTGCCGGCCAGACCAATCTACTCGGTTGAGTCAGATGGGTGCCGTAATGCGCAGTCAACAAATTGCGGGTGCTCTCACACATGTTCTGGACCAGTGTATTGAATACGCGAGCGACCGACAGCAGTTCGGTCGTCCAATCGGGCGTTTTCAAGCAGTCCAGCACAACCTTGCAATGCTCGCGGGTGAAACCGCAGCGGCCAGTGCGGCTGCTGATGCGGCTGTCAGGGCTATCGAGCAACATGGTCTCGATGATCCCAGAGCACAAATTGCTATTGCCAGTGCGAAAGTGCGTTCGGGTGAAGCAGCCGGCGCCGGCGCGGCCATCGCTCATCAGGTCCACGGCGCGATGGGCTACACACACGAATACAGTCTTCAGCACTACACACGCAGACTGTGGTCCTGGCGCGATGACTTCGGATCAGAAAGCGTGTGGGCTGTACAATTGGGCAATCAAGTCGCGGCAGCTGGCCACCAGTCACTCTGGCCTGTGTTGTCGGATTTCTAAAATCACCACATTTACATTCGGACAACGACAAGAGGTAACTCAGAATGGCACTTACTCGCGCATTTGGTCAGTTCATCGCTGATCTATCGTCAAACCAGGTACCGGACGAAGCGATCCGCATCGCCCGTATGGGCTTCATCGACTGCATCGGCGCGATGATAGCCGGCCGCGGGGAACCCTGCACGCAAATCCTCAAAGACGTCCTGGCACCAGGAAAAGGATCGGCGACACTTTACTTCAGTGGCGAGCACAGCCCGGGACCGGAGGCGGGATGGATCAACGGGACGGCAGCGCACGCGCTGGATTATGATGACGTCACCCTACCTTTGCGCGGCCACGCGTCCACCGTGCTCGTGCCAGCCATCCTAGCGGAATCAGAAGTCCTCGGAGCCAGTTTCCAGGACATGCTGGTCGCCTACACAGCCGGTTATGAAATCTGGGCCGAGTTGGTCCGCCGCGACGTACCGATGTACCACCAGAAGGGATTCCATCCCACCGGCGTTTTCGGTGCGCTCGCCGCAGCGGCGGCCTGTGCAAAGCTGCGCAAGCTCGATGCCGACCGTACCGCGATCGCCATTGCTATCAGCGCGTCGCAAGCCTCCGGGATCATGTCAAATTTCGGCACGATGACGAAACCCTTCCATGCTGGGAAAGCAGCGCATTCCGGCATCATGTCGGCGCGGCTGGCAGAGGCGGGCATGACGGCAGGCATGGACGCACTGGAGCATCCGCAAGGGTTCCTGAGCGCAGTCTCGCCCGAGAACAATCCTGACCGCGCCGGCGACGGCAACCTGGGCGAGGACTGGGCCATCATCCGCCACGGGCTGAACATCAAGAGGTATCCGGCTTGTTACGCCGCGCATCGAGCGATCGACGCGATGCTGGATCTCGTGGATACACATCCGGTGAAACCCGAGGACGTGCGCAAGGTGTCCGTGCATTTGAGTACGTTCACTTCGAATGTGCTGGTCAGTCGGCAGCCCGACACCGCCCTTTCCGCCAAGTTCAGCATGGAGTTCGTGATGGCGAGCGGGCTGATCGCACACCGCGTGAGCCTCGCCGAGCTGACCGATCCTTTCGTCCAACGCAAGGACGTGCAGGACACGATGCGGCTTGTGGAACGAGAACTAACGGAAGAGAGCGATGAAGCGAACCCGGGCCTTGCACCCTGGGATCAGGTAAAGATCGAGCTCGTGTCGGGGCAGGTACTGGCAAGCGAGCAGGTGACGCGGGCTCGTGGTCATGCCGAACGCCCGCTCACCGACTCGCAGTTGCACGAGAAGTTCGAGGATTGCCTGACGAGCAGCGGATCAGAGATTTCAGCAGATGTGCTGTTGGGCCGGTTGCAGTCGATGCCGTCGATCTCGGCACGGGAACTAACGGCGGTTCATTGAGCTCAGAATGCACCGGACCGTTATGCGCCCGGATCGCATCACCACTGCTCCCAATGGACCACCTCGTCCAAGGGCTGGCGCCGGGCCGGCTTGAAGTCAGTGCCGAGGGTGTAGGCGACCGGCAGCAGGCCGACCTGCATGACATCCTCGGGGATCCCCAACAACTCGGCCGCCTCCTCCTCACAGCGGAGATGCAGCGTAGTCAGGACTGATCCCAAGCCTCGGGCCCGTAGGGCAAGCTGGAAGCTCCATACCGCAGGAAAGATCGAACCCATCACCCGGGCCCAGGCATCACGCGATGGCTCGGCCGGCAGATTTTCCGTGCGGATACAGGGGATAACGTGCACCGGCACGTCCTGGAGCCGTTCGGCCAGATAGCGGGCCGAGTCGAAGACCCGGCTGTCCTGTGTCTCACCCGCCGCCAACGCTTTCTGATGCGCCGCCTCGAGACGGACGGTAGCGTTTTTACGATAGAGTTCGGCCAGCGCTTGACGCCGATCAGTATTCGTGACTACGAGCCAGCACCAGTCCTGACGGTTCGAGCCAGTCGGTGCCTGCAGGGCAAGCTCCAGGCAGTCGCGGATAATTTCCAGCGGGACCGGTCGCTCGAGATCGAGGCGCTTACGCACCGCACGCGTGGTAGAAAGCAGCGCGTCGGTAACGGACAGGTCGAATACAGTCATCGTATCGTTCCTCATGATAAATTTTAAATGCTAAGACACCGTATGGCAGTGCCCATCTCAATGCAAGACCGCGATCGATCGGCACAATCTTCCAGTGCAGTTCCGCATCCACGGGAAGGAATCGTGATTCCAATTTGAGCCGCCTACCCTGAGGACTACAGTTGAGGTTCTTGCGAACCGACGGGGAGTATCGGCAAGAAATAAGAGAACAGCGAAGACGACGTCACGGTGGCCCCTATTAACGGCCGTCGGCGATGCCTTCATGGCGGAAGCTCGCGGCCACCAATCCGTCCACTAAGTCGATACAAATGCCCATGTCGTCCAGCACGCTGATGCTGAACGACATGGGCCAGGATGCGATCTTGGGCGCCTCCGATCGAAAGCGCACCGTCCGCAGAACGTGACTAGTCAGGCACTGCCGCAGGCTTAACCGAGTCGCGGTACTTGTAGGCGTTGGCCCAAGCCTTTTCATAGGCCCGCTGGGAGTCGAGAATCTTCTGGAACCACCCACCTTCCTCGGCCGCTACCCTGTCAGCCCAAGCGTAGGAAAGCTCCCTAGCACGCTTGATCACGTCATCGTCGAGAACGACGATTTCGTTACCGGAGTTGAGGTAAAACTCATAAGCAGGCGCATCTTCATGTCCGACGAAGTGGTAGAAGTCTATGCTCATCTTGCGGGCAGAGATTTCGATTATCTTCTTCTGACGATCCGACAACTTGTTCCACACATCCACGTTGAAGTTGCATGTACCCACGGCTGCAGGCTGATGGATGCCTGGCATGATCAGATACTTGGCGACCTTGTGGAAGCCAGCCGCCTTGTTGACCGAAAGCTGTGCCCACTCAACGGCATCAACCACACCGCGCTCCAGCGCCGCATAGATTTCTGAGCCAGGCAGAATCACCGCCGAGACACCCATGTCTTTTGAGATCTCAGCCCAGATACCGGAGGTACGAACTTTCAAGCCTTTGAAGTCCTCCAGTGTCTGTACTCGCTTGGTGCTGTGCAAACCCATTTCTCGAGGTGATATACCGCACGGAAACGCGATGACGCCAAATTCCTCCAACTGAAACTCTTGGATCATCTCTTGACCGCCACCGTGGTAGAGCCAATGAATCAACTGCTCGGCGTTGAGGCCTCCGGCGTAACCAGACAACAGCGCAACGGCCTTGTTTTCGCCCCAATTGTAGCCGTCATAGGTGTGGCCCATATCTGCGACCCCGTTGCGCACCGTCTCGGTAACTGTGTTCCAAGTGCCCAAGGTGCCACCGGGGAAAACCTCAATCGCGATCTCGTCGTTGGTCAGGAATTCGACCATCTCGGCGAAGTACTTGGCTTGCTTGTCCATCACCAACCCACCGCCCCAGGATGTGGCCATTTTCAACTTTATTTGCTCCGCCGAAGCCGCGCCGGCAAAAAGTCCAAGCGCCACCATGGCACCCAGCAAAGTCGTAATAAGTCTTTTCATTGAGTTCTATCTCCTTTGGTTTGCTCTAGAAAAACAACAATTCGAAATATATCACAACAAATAGATGCATATATCACAACAAATCGACATGACAAGAATTCGCCGGTCAGCCCAAGATCGGCAAGTATTTGCTCGAAATAGATCTCGACGTGCTGAAACTCACTAGCGCCAGGCAACCGCAAAGTCCGCGGCGACGCCACCCTCGAAGCGAACCAGGCTGACGAACCCGGGGCGCGAAGTCGAAGCTGTCGTTCAAGCCGGGGCACCGAAGTCGATGACAGAGCGGACGACCTTGCCCTCCTTCATGTTTCGGAAGCCGTCGTTGATCTCCTCGAGTTTGATCCGGTCGGAGATCAAGTCGTCGAGGTGGAGCCGCCCCTGCATGTAGAGCTCTACTAGACGGGGCATGTCGACGCGGAAACGATTCGAACCCATGGAACAACCCTGGATTCTGCGCTCACGCGCCATATGGCGAGCGTCCAGCTCGATTTTTTCGCCGAGTGGCACCATGCCGACGATCGTCGCGGTGCCGCCGATCGCAAGCATGCGGAAGGACTGTTCGGCGGTGAGCTTAAGCCCCAGGCATTCGATCGCGTGGTGCACACCGCCCCTGGTTATCTCCAGGACATTCTCGACCGGATCGCCGTCGTTGGGGTTGACCAAGTCGGTAGCACCCATCTTGGTCGCAAGCTGCAGTTTCACAGGGTTGGTGTCGACGGCGATTATGCGGCCCGCGCCGGCGACATAGGCACCGTTGATCGCCGCCATGCCGACGCCGCCACAGCCGATCACCGCTACGGTCTCGCCTGCTTCCACTTTGGCCGTGCGCACTGCGGCGCCGAAGCCTGCGATAACACCGCAACTGATCAGGGCGGCTCGATCGAACGGCATGTCCTCGCGGATCTTCACAACCGCGTTCTCGTGCACCAGCATTTGCTCGGCAAAGGAAGAGAGATTAACGAAGGTATGCAGTTGCTCCGGCTTCCCCCACTCGAGACGCTTCGCCTTTCCGGGCGGCATCTTGACATCGGTGTCGAGGCAGAGGTTGGGGTGACCGGTGATACAGTTCTCGCAGGTGCCACAGAAGACCGAGAGACAAGTTACCACGTGGTCGCCTGGCTTGACGTAGCTCACCTCCGAGCCTACTTGCTCGACGATACCAGCGGACTCGTGGCCCAGTACGACCGGCAGAGGGTGCGGAAATATCCCTTCAATAAAATGCAGGTCGGAGTGGCAGAGACCGGCCACCGCAGTGCGCAATAGGACCTCGTGCGCCGCCGGCTTACGGACACTGATCTCCTCTATGACGAGCGGCTGGTGGGCTTCATATAAGACTGCAGCTTTCATGGGTATCTCTTCTTCATCGCAGGTTTTGATTTTGTAGTTAGGCTAGCCTAGAAGGTGGGTGCGGCGCCATCACTCACAGACTCTGGAAAACTTGGGAGCGGACACGGATCCGGTCGGTGAACCGACCCCAGCCGCGCACGGCCATGTTCCGGTACGCATTGGTGTCGAGGGCTTCCGCGCTCTCTAGCTCGTAGACTGCGGCATAGACCTTGGCACCGTCCTTCGTTTTCTCGCCGTGATCGGTCAGCGACGCGTCGCGTGCCGCTAGGTAGCGTGTCCCGCGAAGTATCCCTGGACAAGTCAGTGCTTCCGGAAGATGGACTTCGTCGTACCATTGGTTCCAGTCCTCCTCGACTGCCGGATCGATCTCCACAGTGACTATTAAGAGACAAGTCGGCAAGTGCGTCATTTTATTGGGGCTCCTGTTCTGTGGCTCTGTGGTTGCGGTCGGATCTTTTCCCTAACACCTTAGTTAAAGTTAAGCAACACCCCGACAAAAAACTCTGAATGACCACACTAAATACGTGATATCACGTCTCGCCGTAATATATTACAATTTCAACCACGCTGCTAAGTATGGTGGATTCTTTAAGAAAGCCCTACGACTAACACCGCATATAGTCTCGCTGATAACGATTTCCAATCCACCCCTAGCCATAGTAATAGTAAGTAAGAGCGCCAGTATATTTTTGAGACAAGGAAAAAAATGAACAACTACGAGAGTGCTGTCGGCTGATGTGGACGATCATTCGGCCCATTGAGTGGCTCACCAAGGTCTTCGGGCATATCGGCGGATTTATCATCGCGCCCCTGATCGTTTCCATGGTCTGGGAGGTGATCTCGCGAAGATTCTTCGACGCACCGACCATGTGGGCCTACGAATTATCGTATATGCTGATGGGTACCAGTTTCATATTTGCACTTGCGTTCGCGTTGCAGCT
>Ga0310344_10003747_pt1 | contig 11292 bp, 10 predicted proteins | sample HC15DNA20200_MG_FD_203801 | JGI IMG/M metagenome (GOLD analysis project Ga0310344, IMG submission 203801) | Marine microbial communities from station ALOHA, North Pacific Subtropical Gyre - HC15-DNA-20-200_MG | ecosystem: Environmental > Aquatic > Marine > Oceanic | place: Pacific Ocean: North... | reverse complement strand
TATAAAATTCGCCTTGATGACTAAAAAATTTTTCTTTCCAGGCTTTTTTCATTATTGTTAAAGTTTCATCGAATAATCTAAAATTTTTTGCTTGGTCCTTAAGGTCTGCTTCTATGTTCATATTTATAGCTTCTCTTCCATATATACCTCTGCCAATTCCAATCTCAACTCTACCTTTTGATAATTGATCTAATAAAGCTATATCTTCAGCTAATCTTATTGGGTTATGAAAAGTTATAACATTACAAGCTTGACCAATTCTTATTTTGTTTGTTCTAGCAGCGGCATCAGCCCCCATCATTAGCGGATTTGTGCAAGATTCCATTCCTTCATGATTAAAATGGTGTTCAGTATACCAAATAGAATTCCAGTCTGCTTGATCGCAGTATGTTGTAATTTCTCTAGCCTCTTCCAGAATTGTTTCGTAAGGTTTTTTATTCCAGTTTGTAGTATTGCAAAAATAACCAAATTTCATAATCACTTCCTGACCAAACATCAGCCGATCGATCCCGCTTTCGTAATTACGATGAGTTATGTATCGTCTTGACAATGTTAGGATAAATTAGCAGTGGATAGAATGCAATCATTTAAAAATAGAGTTAATAAAGTATTTATGCTAGTTTTTTCACCTTTACATAGCATAAAAAGAATAAATAATTGCAGAAATTATAAAAGAATTTAAAATAAGTTAATTTTTTATGAGTAACTACGATAAAAATCTTGATAAAAATAATGCGAATTTTGTTCCATTAACACCCTTATCTTTTCTTCAACGAGCTAAGGATATATATCCAAATTATGAGGCATTAGTTTATGAAGGTCGTAAATATACTTGGTCTGAAATTTATAAGAGGTGTACCAAATTTGCGAGCGCGCTAGAAAAGATTGGTATTAGCAAAGGTGATACGGTTTCATTTTTAGCTTTTAATACTCCAGAAATTTTTGAAGCTCATTACGCTGTCCCCATGACTGGCGGAGTGTTAAATACTATTAATATTAGATTAGACGCTAAAACTATTGCTTATATTTTAGAGCACAGCGAGGCAAAGGTTTTAGTTGTGGATAGACAGCTCCACAAAGAAGTTAAAAAAGCATTAAGTTCTTTAAAAAAAAAAATTACAGTAATTGATATAAATGATAAGTATGCAGATCAATCAAAATTAGAAAAAATTGGTGATTTAGAGTACGAAGAATTTTTAGCATCCGGTGATGAAAATTATATTTGGAAAATGCCAAAAGATGAATGGCAATCTATTTCATTAAGCTATACTTCAGGTACAACTGGAAATCCAAAGGGCGTTGTCTATCACCATCGCGGAGCATATTTAATGTCAACAGGTAGTGCGACGGCCTGGAATATGCCTAACAGATTGAATTTTTTAACCGTTGTGCCAATGTTTCATTGTAATGGCTGGTGTTACCCATGGACGGTTCCTATGTTGAATGGAAAAACAATTTGTTTACGAAGTATTGATATTAAGAAAATTTTTGAATTAATTGATAAATATAATGTAACCCATTTTGGCGGCGCGCCAATTGTGTTGAACATGATTACAGGAGCAGCCGAAAGTGATAGAAAAAAATTAAAACAAAAAGTTTATGTATTGACCGCAGGAGCACCTCCTCCAAGTATAATTTTTAAAAAAATGAAAAGTCTTGGTTTTGAAGTAATGCATGTTTATGGTTTGACCGAAACTTATGGTCATGTAACGCAATGTGCATGGAATGAATCATGGGACAAATTAGAAGAAGAAAAACAAAATGAGATTAAGGCTAGACAAGGAGTAAGATATCCTAATACAGAAGGTGTAACAATTATGGATCCAGAAACTATGAAAGAAGTTCCAAGAGACGGGAAAACAATTGGAGAAATAATGATTAGAGGAAATGTGGTTATGAAAGGATATTTTAAAGATAAAGATGCAACTGATAAAGCAATGAAAGGTGGATGGTTTCATACAGGAGATTTAGCAGTGATGTATCCAGATGGGTATGCAAAAATTCAAGATAGGTCAAAAGATATAATTATTTCTGGTGGTGAAAATATATCATCAATTGAAATAGAAAATACACTAGCAAAACATCCTTCTGTATCTATAGCGGCAGTAGTAGCGAAACCAGATGAAAAATGGGGTGAAGTACCTTGTGCATTTATTGAGTCAATTAAAGACAAGCCTGTTACAGAAAAAGAATTGATTGATTTTTGTACGGAAACTTTAGCTAAATTTAAAGTTCCAAAAAAAATAGAATTTTGCGAACTTCCAAAAACATCAACGGGAAAAATTCAAAAGTTTGAATTAAGAAAGAAAGCCAAGGAGATAAACTGAATTTCAAAGTAGACCAAAAAGATGTCTTTGCATCTACTGGTGGATTAGATTTTGATGTTAATAAACCAGTAGTTTTTTTAATGCATGGAAGTGGCCTTACTCATATAGTTTGGTCTTTACATGAACAATTTTTAGCAACAAAAGGTTATAGTATTTTATCAGTAGATTTGCCAGGACATGGAAATTCTGAAGGACCCGCGATTAAATCAATTGAGGAGATATCCGAATGGATTAAAAAATCTATGGATATATTAAAAATTAATGAAATTTCATTTATTGGCCATTCACAAGGTTGTTTAGTTGGACTTGAGTTTGCTTTTCGTTTTCCAAAATTGATTAAGAGTTTAGTTCTAGTTGGAGGATCTTATGAATTACCTGTTAATCCTGCTTTAATTAATTATGCAGATGGGGGTGATATGAAGTCTGTAGAACTTATGATGAAGTGGGGATATGAAGGAGTCAAAAAGTTTATTGGTGGAAATCCTGTTCAGAAAATTATTAATTCACCAAGACAAGTACAAGAAGGATTGGCTGTTGATCTTAGGGCATGTAATGACTATAAAAATGGAATAAAAGCTGCGACAAATATAAATTGTCCAACACTTTGTATATTAGGGGATAAAGATAAGATGGTGCCTATAGATAAAGGAAAAAAAATGGCGGAAAATATTAAAAATTCTCAATTAGAGGTAATAAAAGAATGTGGTCATATGATTATATTTGAAAAAGCTTTTGAAATGCGAGAGATTGTAAAAAATTTTTTACAGAAAAATCATAAATAACAATAATGAAGAAATTTTATATTGCAAAATCAAGACGATTAAGAAGCACTCCTTTTTCTAGCAGAATAGAAAGCCAAGGTCTTACCGCATACACTACGTATAACCATATGCTTTTACCAGCAGGGTTTGAAGGTTTAGAGAAGGAATATTTCCATTTAAAAGAAAATGTACAAGTCTGGGATGTTGCGGCTGAAAGACAAGTTCAGATTACAGGGAAAGACTCAGCAAAATTAGTTCAATTAATAACATGTAGAAATCTTACCAAATCAAAAATTGGCAGATGTTATTATGCTCCAATTGTCGATGAACAAGGCAAGATGATAAATGATCCAATTATTTTAAAACTAAATGAAAACAAATGGTGGATATCACTAGCTGATTCTGATGTAGGGCTCTATGCCAAAGGATTAGTAAGTGGTTTAAAATTACAAGCTGAAGTAAGTGAACCTGATGTAAATATACTAGCTGTTCAGGGTCCAAAATCATTTAAATTAATGGAAAAGGTTTTAGGACAAAAAATTAATGAACTTAAATTTTTTGGCTTTGATTATTTTGATTTTAAAGAAAGTAAATATTTTGTAGCAAGATCAGGATGGTCTAAACAGGGAGGATATGAAATTTATATAGAAAATAGAGAAGCGGGTTTAAAGTTATATGACGAACTATTTTTGGCAGGAAAAGAATTTAATGTAAGACCTGGTTGTCCAAATTTAATTGAAAGAATTGAAAGTGGACTTTTATCATGTGGCAATGATTTTGATAATGGTGATAACCCTTATGAATGTGGTTTTGATCAGTATATAGATATTAAATCTGATATTAATTATTTAGGAAAAGAAGCTTTAGTTAAAATTTCAAAGGAAGGTGTTAAAAGAAAACTTATGGGAGTAAAAATTGACTTAGATAAAATTGAAATAACGGAAGAAAAACCCCTTCAAAATGGTAAAAGCTTAGTGGGTCATTTAAGATCTGCAGTTTACTCACCTCACTTCAAAAAAGTAGTTGGAATTGCAATGATTAAGAAAGAATATTGGGATAAAAAAACTGCTTTTGAGTTAGAAATTAATGGCAGAAAATGCAAAGGTTCAGTTTGTGATTTGCCATTAGTCTAGAATTGGTCACAAAACAATAGTAATACTTTAATATTATATGAATATAGCAATTGTCGGAGCGACAGGGAATGTCGGCAGGAAACTTTTAGAGGTTATGGAAAAACTAAATTTTAAATTTAGTGAACTATATCTTATTGCTTCTGATAAAAGTGCTGGAAAAAAAATAACTTTTAAAGGCAAAAATTATTCTGTTCTTGGACTTAGTGACTTTGATTTTTCAAAAGTCAAAATAGCTTTTTTTTCAGCAGGAAGTGTAATAGCAGAAAAATGGGCTCCTATCGCTGCAAAAAAAACTATTGTTATCGATAATTCAAAACACTTTAGAATGGATAAAGATGTTCCTTTAGTAGTCCCAGAGGTTAATGCCGATAGTCTAAAAAATTATAAAAACAAAAATATTATTGCTAATGCTAATTGTTCAACTATCCAATTAGTTTTAGCTTTAAAACCATTACACGATCAATTTAAAATAAAAAGAGTGATTGTTTCAACTTATCAATCAGTATCAGGTGCAGGAAATATTCACATAAAGGAATTAGAAGAACAAAGCAAAAAAGTTTTAAATAAAGAAAAAGTTATTTCAAAAAATTTTACAAAACAAATAGCTTTTAATGTTATTCCACATATAGACACTTTTATGGAAGACCGTTATACAAAAGAAGAATGGAAAATGACTGTTGAAACTAAAAAAATTTTAGATTCAAATATATCTTTAAGTGCTACTTGTGTAAGAGTTCCAGTATTCGTTGGACATTCCGAGTCAGTCAATATTGAGTTTAATTCAGATGTTGACGCCAAAAAAATTAGAGAATGTTTGGAAAAAGCACCCGGCTGTAAAGTTGTAGATGAGGTAGAAGATGGTGGTTATATAACACCAGTTGAATCTAGCGGCGACTTCTTAACATATATTTCAAGAATAAGAGACGACAAAACACAAAAAAATTCTGTAAATATGTGGGTAGTGTCAGATAATTTGCTTAAGGGCGCAGCTCTTAATGCAGTTCAAATTGCAAATTTTTTGATTAGAAAATATATTAATTAAATAATGAGTGATTCAAAAAATCCATTATCACCTCATCTACAAATTTATAGATGGCAAATCTCATCCTTGCTTTCAATCACACATAGGATTTCGGGTATTATAAATCTTTTAGCACTAATATTAATATTTTTTTGGTTAATATTTTTAAGCCTTGGCGAAAGTAATTATGAGTTATTCCTATTAGCAATTAATAGTTTTTTTGGAAAATTTATTTTGATTGGATTTACATGGTCTATGTGTTTTCACATATTAAGCGGTATAAGACACTTAGCCTGGGATTTGGGTTATGGATTTGAAATTAAAACTGCAAATATTTCTGGCATAATTGTAATTATTTTTTCTTTATTTTTAACAGTTGTATTTTGGATTTTTGCAAGAGGTTTTATTTAAATGAGCGAAACAAGAAAATGGATTTTACATAGAATAACTGCGATAATATTATCGCCTTTATACGTATGGCTTTACTTTTCTTTAATTTCACTTTCAACAAAAGACTATTCAGAAGGAACTTATTTTTTTACAAATCCAATATATGAAATTTTAACAATAGCTGTATTTTTTATTGGATTATTTCATGCAAAAATTAGCTTAAGTGAGATTTTTGAGGATTATATCCACAATAAAAAAATCAAAGATGTCGCAAACAATTTAGCTTTAATATTAAGTATAATAACTTTTGTAATAATTTTAATTTTATTAATATATAAAATCTGATGAATGCTTATAAAATAATTGATCATGAATATGACGTTCTAGTAGTTGGAGCTGGAGGATCTGGTTTGCGTGCCTCTGTTGGGTTAAGTCAATCCGGATTAAAAACAGCATGTATTTCAAAAGTTTTTCCAACGAGAAGTCATACAGCGGCAGCCCAAGGAGGAATCTCAGCTGCGCTAGGCAATGCTGGGGAAGATGATTGGCGGTGGCATATGTATGACACCGTTAAAGGATCAGATTGGCTTGGAGATCAAGATTGCATCGAGTATTTATGTAAAGAAGCGCCGGAAGCAGTTATAGAATTAGAACACTACGGAGTACCTTTCAGCAGAACTAAAGATGGAAAAATATATCAAAGAGCCTTTGGAGGTATGACAAAAAATTACGGAAATGAGCCAGTACAAAGAACTTGTGCCGCCGCCGATAGAACAGGCCATGCAATTCTTCATACTTTGTATGGTCAAGCTTTAAAACAAAAGACAGAATTTTTTATTGAATATTTTGCTTTAGACTTATTAATGAAAAATGGTGAATGCAAGGGCGTTCTGGCTTGGAATTTAAATGATGGCACTATTCATAGATTTAGATCGCATATTACAATTTTGGCAACCGGAGGTTATGGTAAAATTTATTATTCAGCAACAGCAGCTCATACATGTACTGGTGATGGAAATGGAATGGTATTAAGAGCTGGCTTACCTCTTCAAGATATGGAATTTGTACAATTTCATCCAACAGGTCTTTATGGGGTTGGTTGTTTAATTTCAGAAGCAGTTAGAGGCGAAGGTGGATATTTAGTAAATTCCAAAGGTGAACGTTTTATGGAGAAGTATGCTCCCAAGGCAAAAGATCTTGCTTCTAGAGATGTAGTTAGTAGATCAATGGCGATAGAAATTAATGAAGGAAGAGGTATAGGAGAAAATAAGGATCACATACATTTACACATTGATCATATAGATCCAAAAATTATAGAAAATCGATTACCTGGTATATCTGAATCAGTAGAAACTTTTGTACATCGAGATGTAACTAAGGAGCCGATTCCAGTTGTTCCGACTGTACATTATAATATGGGAGGTATTCCTGCTAACTATAAGGCAGAAGTCATTACGTCCAATGGAAAAGACCAAACTGTTCCAGGGTTAATGGCCATAGGGGAAGCTGCATGTGTATCAGTTCATGGAGCTAATCGATTGGGTTCAAATTCGTTAATTGATCTCGTAGTTTTTGGAAAGGCAGCAGCCAAGAGAGCTACAGAATTAGTAAAACCAAATTCTCCGCATGAAGAAATTTCAAATAATGAAACCGATAAGAGTCTTGAAAGATTTGATAAATTAAGAAATGGAAAAGGATTGAACAAAACCTCGGAACTTAGATTGTCTATGCAAAAAACTATGCAGGCAAAATGTGCAGTATTTAGAACTGAAAAAACTTTAAAGGAGGGTGTAAACGAAATTAAAAAACCTTTTGATGGTTTAGAATCAGTATCTGTTAAAGATAGATCTTTGATTTTTAATACAGATTTAATGGAAACGCTTGAATTTGATAACCTTATACGTCAAGCAATTACAACTATGGAATCTGCTTATTATAGAAAAGAAAGTCGTGGAGCTCACGCAAGAGAAGATTTTCCTAAAAGAGATGACCAGAATTATATGAAACATACATTAAGTTGGCATAGTGGAAAAGAAGTTAAAATTAATTATCGCCCAGTCAATTTATCTACACTGACTAACGAAGTTCAAACTTTTCCACCAAAAGAAAGAATTTATTAATGGTACAATTTAACCTTCCACATAATTCTAAAATTTTGAAAGGAAAATATTTTAAAGATAAAACAGGATCTTCTAACATAAAATTAGTTCATATTTATAGGTGGGATCCAAATAAAAATGAAAATCCCAGAGAGGATACTTTCGAGGTAGATTTAAATACATGTGGAAACAAAGTTTTAGACATTTTAATTAAAATAAAGAATGAATTAGATTCATCCTTAACTTTTAGAAGATCATGTGCCCACGGTGTATGCGGATCTTGTGCTATGAACGTTGATGGTATGAATACACTATCTTGCATGAAATCACACAAAGATATAAAAGGTGAACTGCGTATTTTTCCTTTGCCTCACTTAAAAGTAGTTAAAGATTTAGTTGCAGATTTGACTGTGTTGTATAAACAATATGAGTCAATTGATCCTTGGTTAAAAATAAAAAAATCTAAATCTCAAAAAAATGAAATTAATCAGTCCAAAGAAAGCAGAGAAAAGTTAGATGGTTTATACGAATGCATAATGTGTGCTTGTTGTTCAACTTCTTGCCCAAGCTATTGGTGGAATGGTGACAGCTATTTAGGACCAGCAGTTTTATTACAGGCTTATCGCTGGATATCAGATAGTAGGGATGAGGAAAAAAAAGAAAGGTTAAAAATGGTAGCTGATAAACTGAAATTATATAGATGTCATACTATAATGAATTGCACCAGTTCTTGCCCAAAAGGCTTAAATCCAGCTAAGGCAATAGGCTCAATTAAAAAAATGCTTGCATCAGGATAAAACCTTAATTAAACAATTTCTATAAAGTAATGAAACTTATTGAACATTTTATAGGTGGGAAAACAACCAAAGGATCTTCAAAAAAGACATCCAAAGTTTTTAACCCTGCAACTGGCGAACAAACAGCTGAAGTGAATTTAGCCTCCAAATCAGATGTAGATTTGGCTGTAGAAAAAGCTAAAAGAGCATTTCTAGATTGGTCAAAAAAACCACCAGCTCAAAGAGCAAAAGTAATATTTAAATTTAAAGAATTGATTGAAAAAAATTATGACGAACTAACTAAACTTATAGTTTCTGAACACGGAAAAGTTTATGAAGATGCCAAAGGATCTTTAACAAGAGGGTTAGAAGTAGTAGAGTTTGCTTGTGGAATACCTCATCTTTTAAAAGGGGAATTTACTGAAAATGTAGGTACAGACGTTGATAGTTGGTCAATCAGGCAACCATTAGGAGTGTGTGCTGGCATAACACCATTTAACTTTCCAGCCATGGTTCCAATGTGGATGTTTCCAATTTCTATTGCTTGCGGAAATACTTTTGTACTTAAGCCGAGTGAAAAGGATCCCTCTTGTTCAATTAAGCTTGCAGAATTGTTCAAAGAAGCTGGACTACCTGATGGAGTTTTTAACGTAGTAAATGGAAATAAAGAAGCAGTCGACGCACTTTTAACCAATAAAGATATTGCAGCAATTAGTTTTGTTGGATCAACACCAATTGCTAAATACATTTATGAAAATGCTGCAAAAAATGAAAAAAGAGTTCAAGCTTTAGGTGGGGCAAAAAATCATTGCGTTGTGATGCCAGATTGCGATCTTGATCAAGCTGTAAACGGGTTAATGGGGGCAGCGTATGGATCTGCAGGCGAGAGATGTATGGCTCAGTCCGTAGCAGTAGCAGTTGGAAAAATTGGTAACGAACTTGTAAGCAAATTAGCAAAAAAAGTTGAAACACTTAAAGTAGGACCAGGATTAGATAAGAGTTCTGAAATGGGTCCTCTTGTGACAAAGGAACATTTAGAAAAAGTTAAAGGATATGTTGATCTTGGAGTTAAAGAAGGAGCAAAATTAATTGTGGACGGGAGAAATATTAAACTGCAAGGTTTTGAAAAAGGTTTTTACATTGGAGGTTGTCTTTTTGATAATGTTGAAAAAAATATGAGAATATATAAAGAAGAGATTTTTGGGCCAGTTCTTTCTGTAGTAAGAGTTAAAGATTTTGAATCTGCTGTTAGTTTAATTAATGAGCATGAGTTTGGAAATGGAACAAGCATTTATACTAGAGATGGTGATGTAGGAAGAACTTTCGCTAGCAAGATAAAAATCGGCATGGTAGGAATTAATATTCCAATACCAGTACCCGTTGCTTACCATTCTTTTGGTGGGTGGAAAAGATCTTTATTTGGCGATCAACATATGCATGGCCTTGAAGGAGTTAGATTTTATACTAAATTAAAAACTATAACTTCAAAATGGCCATCAGGTTTAAGATCAGATCCTGATTTTATAATGCCAATTATGAAGTAAATATTATTATGAAAAAGAAAATTTCATTGATAGGAGCGGGTCAAATAGGAGGAACTTTGGCTCACCTTATTAGCATTAAAGAATTAGCGGATGTTGTTCTATTTGATGTTGCTGAAGGTGTAGCAAAAGGCAAAGCTTTAGATATTTCCCAATCAAACGCAGTTGATGGATTTAATGTTAATTTAGTAGGGACCAACAATTATAATGATACTAAAAATTCTGACGTAGTGATTATTACTGCTGGAATACCTAGAAAACCTGGAATGACGAGAGATGATTTGTTAGGAACAAATTTAAAAATAATTAAACAGGTAGCAAAAGGAATTAAAGAATCTTCCCCTAATGCATTTGTAATATGTATTACTAATCCGTTAGATGTGATTGTAATGGCTCTACAAAAATATTCAGGCTTACCAACAAACAAAGTTGTAGGCATGGCTGGAGTTTTAGATTCTTCAAGATTCAAATATTTTCTTTCTCAAGAACTTAATGTACCAACTAAAAATATAGAAACCTTAGTTTTGGGTGGTCATGGAGACACGATGGTCCCATTACCTAATCATACCAAAATAAATGGACAGCCATTAAATAAAGTTATTAAAAAAGATAAATTAGATTTCATTATTGAAAGAACAAGAAAAGGAGGAGCTGAAATAGTAAAGTTTTTAGAAAAAGGCTCCGCATATTACGCCCCTGCAGCTTCAGGAGTCGAAATGGCAGAGTCTTATATTAAAAACCTAAAAAAAACTTTACCATGTGCAGCTTTTTTGAGCGGTCAGTACGGAATTAAAAATTTATACGCTGGAGTTCCTGTTGTTATTGGAGAAAAAGGTGTAGAAAAGATAGTTGAAATTAATTTAGAACCTAAAGAAAAGGAAAATTTTAAAGTTTCGGCAAAAGCAGTGCAAGAGCTTTTTGATGCAGCCGTAAAGATTGATCCAGATTTAAAAAAATAAATGATAAAAAATATTTTAATTAATATTAAGCAAAAAATATTAATATTTTTTGTTATTATTTTTTCTTTATTAATTAATCAGTACTACGGAAATCTTGGTGTTTTTCCTGTAGATAGTTTTTCACATTTTGATACAGGTTTTCGTATTTTATTAGGTGAACATCCATTTAGAGATTATTGGATTATTTCTGGGCCACTAATTGATTATATCCAGGCGATATTTTTTTATTTATTTGGAATAAATTGGCAAATTTATGTTCTACACGCTTCTTTATTGAATGCCATA
>Ga0310344_10003746_pt1 | contig 11296 bp, 12 predicted proteins | sample HC15DNA20200_MG_FD_203801 | JGI IMG/M metagenome (GOLD analysis project Ga0310344, IMG submission 203801) | Marine microbial communities from station ALOHA, North Pacific Subtropical Gyre - HC15-DNA-20-200_MG | ecosystem: Environmental > Aquatic > Marine > Oceanic | place: Pacific Ocean: North... | reverse complement strand
ACAATGAACCACCTTGGCAGGTTATCAAGCTTGCGAGCACTGATCACCTCCAAAAAACTACACCCGATACCATGGCAATATAAGAACAGAAGATAGAAGGTTTGTTTTCGAATGTCTTACGAGATTTCGCAAATTTTACGCTGATAAACGACAAGCCATACAGTAAACTAGGTGGAGCATGGGAATTCCGCACAAAATTTACAGCCAACACAGGACAAATATCGACGATAAAGCGTATTCCAAACTTCTAACGAAAATGTAATCGAGGATCCGAACATGAATGACGAAAAGCGTGAAAAAGGGCGTGCCCTACTTGAACAATTGTGTGGTGATCCGGACGCGATAAACAGTTTCCCGAAGAAATTCCTGGACTACACTTTAGAACATTTATTCGGCGATGTATGGCAAGGAGACGCGCTTTCATTAGAAGAGCGTGAACTTGTAACTTGCACGATACTCACGGCGCTCGCTCGGGAACCCGAACAAAGATTTCACTTTGCGGCCGCGCGTCGAATGGGTGTTCCGAGAGAGAAAATGCTGGAAATGATCACTCACACCGCACACTACGCCGGCTGGCCTAACGCCGTTGGAGCCTTACGTAGTTTGAATCAGGTGTGGCCAGAAGAATGACTAGGTTATGTTTCCATAGATAACAAAATAAAATTTTCGGAGGCACGCAATGTTCAAAGTAATGGGAATAATTAAGAGACCGGAGGGCATGGAGTTCTCGGCGTTCAAACAGTGGTGGTTGGAAGAGCATGCTCCAAAAGTCAAGCGATGGCCGGGGCTCAAGGAATATCGAATCAACCTGTGTACCACCCCAGATCAAGACTACGATGGTATTGCAGAAGTATTTTTCGAGACAAAAGAAGCAATGGATGCTGTGTTTAATACTGAAGAGGGTAAACGTGCCCGCGCAAGCGCAACAGCGGGCGCATCAGGTATATCGATTCTCTTAACTGAAGAGCACATCATGGTCTGACCTTTGAGAGTCTCTATATAGTCCAGATTCTTTTGAGGTCTCTGACTAACGGCCTAGCAGAGCTGTCTATTAATAAGCCATGGTGAATTTGACTTCCCTAGAGCAATTCCTAAATGGCGCGTATGCTCCGGTAAAATGCATTACGGAGAAAGATTATTATCGATTGTGGCACGAACGATGTATCGGCAACCTAGCGCCGATAGACATTGCGATAGTGGGTAGCCTACTTGCCGATCGATTGCCTTGGGTCTTTACAGCAGGATATCAAGCGACATTGCGCAACGCCTTCAAGTCGCTACCGTTGGGCGGTTGGGCCGCTTTCGCCGCAACCGAAAATACACACAATCCACAAGCATATCCAGGAACTACCCTCCGAGATGACGCACAAGGGTATTTATTAAGCGGCCATAAATCGTGGGTCGCGCATTCGGCTATCGTCGACTATCTAATCGTTACAGTAAATGATCCTGGAGGTGATAAGCGACGTGCACGAGGATTGATCATCGAGCGCGAACGCGCCGGGCTTACCTTAACAAAGCGCGGACAGCCAAGTTTTCTCGCTCGGATGAGTCAAGGTTTCGCGGAATTCGAAGATACGCCGATCAACCAAAGTGAGATCTTCGGATTTGAGTCGATCCGCCAATTCGGTCGTACCGAAGCAAAGTTCGTCATGCTAGCAAGTGCCGTTTTTCTGCTAGCCCGAACGAATGCATCTAATGAGTTACAAGATCGCTTATTCACGGTAATTACTTCACTAATCACACTACTCAGTGAGAGCGAAACCTCCGCTCAAGTCTACGGTCGGATCGACCGCGAATTCCAACGGTGTGTCGACGTGTTCGAAAAAGATGCTGATTTACATCATCTGCCTGAGTACGATGCTGATCGCCGATTATTCCGGATGTATACCGATCGCATTCAACGACGAGTAAGCTATGCCAAACAAGACGCACAAAATAACTGCTAGGTGCTCTGCAACTCGGCGGGAACCGAAGAGTAGAGGTAAATCCCAATGACTGCACCGACCCCGGGCAGCGCACTACTCAACAATGTCTTTAAAGCAGCCGTCGATGTAGCCATTCGGGAACACGGCGAGCTTGGTCTACAAGTCGCCGTATATCATTGTGGGGAACTCGTCGTCGATGTTTGCGCCGGTATCGCCGATGAAACTACCGGGCGAAAAGTTGATCGCGACACCCTTTTTGCTTGCTTTTCTGTGATCAAGGCGGTCACCGCAACCGCATTACACATCCAAGCAGAAAGAGGTTTAATCGATTACGAAAAACCAATCGCGGCATATTGGCCAGAGTTTGCTGCACAAGGGAAAGATCGTGCGACGATTCGTGATGCGCTGAGCCATCGACTCGGTATCCCGCAAATGCCAGACGGAGTCACCCCAGAACTCATGAGCAATTACGACTGGATGGTCGACAAGTTGGCCAAGATGACACCCCGCTTCGAACCCGGATCCGATAACGCTTACATGTGCTACACATTCGGCTGGGTAATAGCCGAATGTGTCAGACGCACCGATCCGAGCCGCCGGCCGTTCGGTCAATTTGTACAAGATGAAATCTGCACTCCGCTCGGCATCACGGATCTCTGGATCGGAATCCCCGATGGAGTGGAGTGTCGGATCGCAAGAATAAAGAACTCGGCCCCACGAGAGTTACCACCCGAACTTCCAATATTTGCCGCCATCCCCCCGCAAGTTGCAACAATCGAAGAAGTATTCGGGCGAGGAGACGTTAGGCGCTCGTGCAACCCAGGCGCAAACGGCATCATGAACGCGCGCAGTGCAGCACGATTATTTGCGCTGCTCGCCAATGGTGGCTCTCTCGATGGTATCCGTTTGTTGTCAGAAGAGCGTGTGCGTAGCTTCAGCACACCACGCCGCGATACCGAACTTCCTGATACGATTCTCGGCTTCCCGGTACGGGTCGGGACCAGCGGATTTTGGTTAGGCGGTGACGTAACTGATGAATATCCCTACCGACTTGTGGGTGAGAATCCGCGCACGCTATGCCACCCCGGCGCGGGCGGCTCAATCGGATGGGCAGATCCAGATGAGAATCTCGCGGTCGCGATTTGTCATAACCGTATGACGCACACGCCGAGTGAAGCGTTTGCGCCGATCCGGAGTGCGCTAGAGCAAGTGTTCGGCGTCAGCTAAAAATCAGCGTACTTTGCATAAAGAGCATCGCTCGCGAGTCGACGAGAAATCTAAAAGGAGAAAAGAGCAATGCTACAAAAAATCGCTGGGGGCTGTAGTTGCAAAAAGATTCGATACGAGTGTGCTGCAGAGCCACTTGCCGTGACCCTGTGTTATTGTCGCGATTGTCAGCAATTCGCTGGTGGCGCATGCGGCAACTTTGCCATCATGCCGATCCAATCAGTGCGCGTATTTGGCAGCGTAAAAGGTTACAGTGTGCAAGCAGAGAGTAATCGAACTATCACCCGTAATTTTTGCCCCGAATGTGGGTCGCCCTTGTTCGCGGCGACCCAAAACCTGCATGCTGTCACCGTTGCAAGTTTCGACGACCCGAGCCCATTTAGACCAACATTAGCCATCTGGCTCGATAGCGCGCCACCCTGGGCACTCATACCCGCTAACATCCCGCAATTTCCGAGAAACCCACCACTGTCTGCCGGAGATTAACAACGCAACATCTTGCCGCAGCCTGATGCATCTCCAAAGCATTACCATTTCGCAATCACACCGGACACTCGAAGTACAAGCGGAGATCACACTATAATCCGAGCCCACTCGAGGACAGTAGCGTCATCGTTATTGCGATCTCGAAAAACCATATTGTAAACGGAGCATGTTATGGGACGGTTAGAGAATAAAGTGTGCATCATCACTGGTGCCGCCGGCGGTCAAGGTCAGGTTGCAGTGGAGTTGTTTGCCGCCGAAGGTGCAAAGGTTGTGGCGACCGACCTACCTGGCAAAGCGACTAAAGCAATCAATGAAACGATGCAGAAATATCCAGACAAGGTCAATTACGTGCGTGGTGATGTGACCTCAGCCATCGACCTTGACGAAATCATCAAAACAGCGACTGATCGGTTCGGCCGTATCGATGTTTTATTCAACAATCACGGAGTCATGGTCGGCAGTCCCCTGCTCGAAACAACTGAAGAAGAAATCGATCACGTACTAAACATTAATGTTCGCGCATCATTTTTGCTATGTCAGCGCGCAGCCCGCCAAATGGTCGAGCAGGGCGACGGCGGCTCCATAATTTTAAATAGCTCCGTGGGCGGACTGGTTGGATTTCCGGACATGGCTGCCTACGGTGCATCAAAGGCTGGCGTTGCTCAGCTCGCCCGGTCAATGGCGAACGACTTGAGGGACCATCAAATTCGAGTCAACGCGGTCGCTCCTGGCGCAATTGATACGCCGATGCCGCACAAGTACCTAGAAAAATTTGAAGACCGGGAAGAGATCTGGGAAGCCATGGAAAAAGCACATTTAACCGGACGTCTAGGTCGCCCTGAAGAAGTAGTTTGGTTGGTAATATTTCTTGCCTCAGATGAAGCTTCGTTTATGAATGGTGCGGTGGTCGCGGTAGATGGCGGCTATTCCTGCGTATAGTATACATGAAGTCTACAGACCGCTTGCGTGCAGGAAACGCGCTTAAATTTGGGGTGTTTGGCGTTAACGTCTCGCACGGCTGCGCAGTAACAAGTGCGCCGGGCAACATCGAAGTAAACTGGGACGAGAGCGTGCGAATAGCGCGCGCCGCGGACGCCGTTGGCATCGAAGCATTGATTCCAGTCGCACGCTGGAAGGGCTTCGGAGGCCAGACAAATTTTAATCACCGCTGCTTCGAAACCTATACCTGGGCCGCGGGCCTCGCCCAGGCAACCGAAAATATCCATGTGCTTGCCACCTCTCACGTACCAACGATACATCCAGTGATGGCTGCAAAACAGGCAGCCACGATAGATCATATTTCTTGCGGCCGTTTTGGTCTAAATATTGTCGCTGGGTGGAACGCCAGCGAAATCGGCATGTTCGGGCGTCCACAACGGGAGCATGACGAGCGATACGCCGTCGCGGCCGAGTGGATCACCCTCATCAAGCGATTGTGGACGGAAACGGGTGGGTTTGATTATAAGGGCCGATACTTCGATTGCCCTGCTGCCTACGCCGAGCCGAAGCCTATCCAAACGCCGCATCCGTTTATTATCAGCGCCGGTGTCAGTCCAGCTGGCCAACGTTTCGCCGCCGAGCATGCAGACATGAATTTCCTACTCGCTCCAACCTTGGAAATTGGTGCTGAAATACTACGCGACGTTAAGACGTTGGCCAAAAAGGAATTCGGCCGCGATATTCAAGTATGGGGTATGGCGGCAATCACACAAGGAGATTCGCAAAAACAAGCAGAAGATTACTTCAAATACTACGTCGATGAAGCCGGGGACTGGGTCGGCGCCGCGAATATGCTGGACGCGTTCGCGCCGAATTCCGGTAGTTACTCGCCCGAACATCGGGAACAACTTCTGCGAGCCATGGTGGCAGGATATACCGCATGGCCGATCGTTGGTTCTGCACAGCGAATCGCTGAAGCGTTGATCGAAATTTCAAATCTCGGTTTCGATGGTTTGAGCCTGTCGTGGGTAAATTACGATGATGGCCTTGCCCGATTCAGTGCAGAAGTGATGCCGCTTTTGGAAAAGGCTGGGGTAAGGCAAACTGGCACCTGAGCTAAAATCCGAGAAACGAAATGACACCTGCAGATAAACGCGCCGCGCTGGCGCAGCGCATCCGCACTCGTGATCTAATTATCGTACCTGGCGTCTACGACATGATTTCCGTGCGTATTGCCGATCGCCAAGCGCACCCCGCCCTATATATGACAGGCTACGGCACTGTGGCATCCTATCTTGGCTTGCCTGACGCAGGACTGGCTAGCTACTCTGATATGGTCCACCGCGCAGGACAAATGGCTGCCGGTAGCAATACACCTATCATAGCCGATGCCGATACCGGTTACGGTGGCCTCCTGAACGTGCAGCACACCATCCGAGGATTCGAGGCCGCCGGGATTGCAGCGATCCAAATCGAAGACCAAGAATTCCCAAAAAAATGTGGCCATACCTTGGGCCGCCGAGTGATCGAGACCGACGAAATGGTCGAGAAGATCAGGGTCGCTTGCGATGCTCGCGAAGATCCGAACTTCCTAATCATCGCCCGTACCGATTCTCGGACCACACTGGGATTAAAGGAAGCGATTGAGCGCGCGCGCAAGTATAGCAATGCCGGTGCCGACGCATTATTCATCGAAGCGCCCGAGAGTGAAGACGAATTCGCCGAAATCGCAGCGACGATTGACGCACCGCTGATAGCAAACATGGTCGAAGGCGGGCGCTCGCCGTTACTCAATCGGAACCGCTTGAGTGAACTTGGTTTTGCTGTTGCTATCTATCCTGCCACCGGATTCACCGCAGCCGCTGCCGCACTAGAACAAGCATACCGTTGCGTCAGGGAAACAGGTTCTTCCGATACGCTGGAGGTCCCTTTGTACCCAGTCAACGAGATGCACGATTTAATGGGCTTCGGATCGGTTTGGGATTTCGAAAAGAAATGGTCCAAATAGAGACCCAATGCCCGTTCTCACCAAACCGAAATTGCTGTTCGATAAAATTTGGGATTCACATTGCGTCACGAACTTAGGCGGTGGTTATGATCTGATCTATATCGATCGCCACATGTTGCATGAGCTCGGAAGCGACGTGGCTTTTGAAATTCTGAACCAACGTGGGCAAGAGGTAAGGCGATCTGACCTAACGTTCGCAACCCACGATCACGTGATCTCGACGGCACCTGGCCGCAAAGATACCACTTGGCCTGATGGTATCAACTACATAAAAAAGCTACGTGACAACACCTCCCGTCATAGTATCCAATTATTTGATCTGCACGGATCGCAGCAAGGTATCGTGCATGTCATCGCACCCGAACTCGGGCTCGCGCTGCCGGGAACAACACTCGTATGTGGCGACAGTCATACCTGCTCGGTCGGCGCTGTGGGTACCCTATCGTGGGGTATCGGCACCTCCGATGTTGCACACGTTCTTGCTACACAAACGCTAGTGCAGTTACGCCCGAGTGTGATGCGTATTGAATGCGCCGGCCGGCTACCCGCTGGCGTCACGGCGAAAGACCTGATTCTTGCTTTGATAGGGAAACTTGGTGCCGATGCCGGCACTGGTTATGCCATCGAATTTTGTGGAGAAGCAATCTCATCGTTGTCAACCGAAGCGCGCCTGACGCTTTGCAATCTAGCGATCGAAATGGGGTCGCGAATTGGCCAGGTCGCACCAGACGACACTACTTACGAATATTTAAGTGGCCGAGCCTTTGCACCAACCGGCAAGGATTGGGAACAAGCGCTCGCACATTGGAAATCGTTACCGAGCGATCCAGGCGCACACGCCAACCGTGAAATCACTTTTTATGTGGACCGGCTAAAACCCCAGATCACCTGGGGCACAAGTCCCGCCCATGTGGTCGATATTGATGGGGTCGTACCGAACCCTGACGACGTCGCAGACTCACTAGCCCGTGCAGGAATGCAAAAAGCACTATCTTATATGGATCTCGAACCCGGAACGCGACTTACCGACGTAGCAATCGATGCGGTATTCATCGGATCCTGCACCAATAGTCGAATCTCTGATTTGCGGGCCGCCGCAGATGTGATCAAAGGTCGCAAAGTCGCGACCGGTGTTCGCGCCTTAGTCGTTCCAGGATCGACTAAAACGCGGAAGCAAGCAGAAGCGGAAGGATTAAACACGGTATTCACCGCCGCAGGCTTCGAATGGCGCCAAGCTGGTTGCTCAATGTGCGTAGCCTTGAACGACGATCGCCTTGATCCCGGTCAACGTTGCGTGTCCACGTCAAATAGAAACTTCGAAGGACGCCAAGGGGTGGGTAGTCGCACTCACCTCGCGAGTCCTGCTAGTGCCGCAGCTGCGGCTATCCGCGGCTACATTACGGATCATCGAAGTACAGTAAAATGAATAGTCCTCGAATATCCGGTATCGCCGCAACGCTCCCAATTCCCGATATTGACACAGATACTATTATTCCAATCGAATACTGCATCAATCGAGACCGACCCAATTTTGATGTTGCGTTATTTCGGTCCTGGCGCTATCTCGACGACGGTGACGAAAGGCCGGAGTTTTTACTCAATACTGATCCGTATCGCAATACCAAGATATTGGTTGCTGGAGCAAATTTTGGCTGCGGCAGTTCGAGGGAAATGGCGGTATGGGCACTCGTTGACTTCGGCATTAAGTGTGTTGTCGCACCAAGTTTCGGTGAAATTTTTTATGACAATTGTTTTCAAAATGGTCTGTTAGCGGCACGGGTTTCCCGTAGCGCCGCCACAACTTTGAGCCAAGCAATTGAGCAAACTAAAGGTTTGACTTTAGAGGTTAACGTTAGTGAAAAAACAATCTGCATTAGCAAATCAGCAATTTTTCAATTTGAACTGGATAATATCCGTAGCGAGATGCTGTTACATGACCTCGACCCGGTAGCGGCTACGCTCACCCAGATAGATGCGATTGAAAGGTTCGAAAAACGCGACCGGTTCCGTCGGCCTTGGGTGACGCCACATTAAGTTCGCAACGTCTGCGTCATGCATGTAAACCCACACGCTAAAAGCTTTCTTCCAGAACTCATAGATATCGACGAAGGTAATTCCAGGTTTAGGATGACGTAACCGAATTAATCAAACCTCTAGGAAAGAGAGTCATCAAAAAGAATACTTTGACTATTTAGATGATCAGGAAAAATGCCTTTGTAATTTTTGATCTTAGCGCGGGACTAAGATCTATGCGTTAGCGTATAGCCACCTCAGCGTCCCTTAAACACGGGGTCCCTCTTCTCCACAAAAGCGCGCATCGCTTCTTTCGAATCTTCGCTCTTACTCAACTCACCCGTCATCGTTTGCTCAAAACGATAACCGTCACGCAAGCTCATTTCCTCAATTTGATTGAGCGCGTGCTTTGCAAGCTTGATCGCCAAGGGACTCTTAGCAGCGATTTCACGGGCAAGTTCAAGCGCCGTCTCCATTAGATCCTCCGGAGCAGTACATTCCTCCACGACCCCGAGCCGATAAAGTTCGGGTCCAAACACCCGCATGCCGGTCAGCATCATACGGCGTTGACGCGAATGGGAGAACAAACGCCGAGCATGTCGACCACCGCCAAGCAACCCGACATTGATCTCGGGCAATCCAAGGCATCCCTTCTCGCTAGCAAGCAGCATATCGCAAGAAGCGGCAAGAGCAAGCCCGCCACCGAGCGCCGGACCATTGATCGCGGCGATAACCGGCTTCTGACATTCCATGATGCTGTGGTAGGCCTCACGGGCACGACGACTATTTTGCCAATGGTCACCATCTCCATGGGTTTTCGCAACCCGCTCTTTGATATCCGCGCCGGCGCAAAAGCATTTACCCTCACCCGTAAAAACAACGACCCGAATATCGTCCCGATCGCTAACCGTGTCAAAGGTCCACGCCACTTCTTCTAGCAACTGCTGGCTATGGGCATTTACTGGTGGGTTCGCGAGTTGCACCAACGCGATATAGTCCTCGACGATATCAACCCTAACGGCTTCGAGTTTCACAATGACTATCTACTAATCAATCATCGCAACAGCCCGTGTCCAACCCCCGGAGGCAGCCTTGACCTTGCAGGGAAAACACGCAACCGTAAAGCCAAAATCGGGAAGCTCTTCCAAGTGTCGTAGTTTTTCCATATGGCAATATGGAACATCGATCCCAGCATAGTGACCTTCCCATATGATTCTCGGGTCTTTCGTTTCCAGCCAACGTTCTAGGGTTTTAGAGAACGGTGCATCCCAGCTCCAACCATCGATACCGGTAACACGAACGCCCTGGCTAGTAAGCCATTTCGTGGCCTCACCACCAACCCCACATCCTGAGTGTATGAATTGGTCGCTTCCGTACATTTCTCCGGCGTGGGTATTGACGAGGACTATATCCATAGGCCGCAAATCGTATCCAATACGCTTCAACTCAGATTGAACGTCGGCTGCCGTTGCAACATAGCCGTCTTCCATATGACGGAAGTCGAGCTTTACCCCAGGCCGAAAATACCAATCTAACGGCATTTGATCGATGGTTGGCATCGGCTTCCCATCTTTGTCCTTTGAATTGTAGTGATATGGCGCGTCCATATGAGTGCCGTTGTGCGTGGTCAGTGTAATTTCTTCGATCGCCCAACCTTCGCCTCCTGGCAAATCCGCTTCTTTTAATCCAGGAAAAAGCTCACACATCTTCGGTGCGTTTTCCTTTCCGGTTATGTAGCGGATCGACGGACGCATAAAATCTGGGTCGACCTGTGTCTCATTGTCGAGCGGCTGGCTTATGTCTATGATTCGTGAAGGTAGTTTCATTGATCTATTTTCCCCTGCAAAAGCTTGGGTTCTCCTGAACTAGTTAGTTATTCGCTTGCATTTTAGTTCCTAGCATAATACAGATATTCATATGAGTGCATCACGCCCCCAACAGCGCTATCGCTACGACAATCATCACTTCTTGGACAGCTCTCGATGGCACGTATATAGGCCGCGCAAAAACGACATCATCGTATCGACCTCAATGAAAGCGGGAACGACTTGGATGATGACGATTATCGCTAATATGCTCTACGAAAACGCTGAATTTCCGGCGCCGATAGATGAGCTAGCACCCTGGTTGGATATGCGTCTTCCTCCGCTCGACGCGGTCGCGGCAGCACTTGAAGCACAGACCAAACGACGTTTCCTAAAAACGCATTTACCCCTGCACGGGCTCCCATTTTACGATGAATGTCGCTACATTGTCGTAGGTCGTGACGCTCGCGATGTGTTTATGTCTATCGTGAATCATCATCGAAGTTATACCGATGAGGTATATACAAATTTAGAGAAATACGATGCGAAACTCGGCCGATCTTTTCCCCGTGACCTCGGCGATATCCATGAAATGTGGCGGTTATGGATGACAGAGAGTTGGTTCGATAATGAAACAGACGGTTATCCCTACTGGTCGCACCTGACCCATTGCCAATCTTGGTGGGACTTTAAGCATTTACCCAATATCCTTTTCGTGCATTTTAACGATCTGTTGTCCGATACTGCGGTCGAAATCAAAAGGGTTGCAGATTATTTATCGATCGCGATCGATGGTAATCGCCTGGAAGAAATCTTGGAGCGTGTGTCGTTTAATCGTATGAAACAGGATTTCGCACAAATCAATGCGAAGGCATCATGGGTATTTCGCG
>Ga0310344_10003745_pt1 | contig 11299 bp, 15 predicted proteins | sample HC15DNA20200_MG_FD_203801 | JGI IMG/M metagenome (GOLD analysis project Ga0310344, IMG submission 203801) | Marine microbial communities from station ALOHA, North Pacific Subtropical Gyre - HC15-DNA-20-200_MG | ecosystem: Environmental > Aquatic > Marine > Oceanic | place: Pacific Ocean: North... | reverse complement strand
CCACCAATCATTGATGCAATACCAATCATTACAGAATCTTTTAGTGAGAGGCTTCGTACAAGCCCTGAACTTGATTTTTCCACTTCCATGTCAGTCACGACTCAAATATGCTAGATTTTAAACGTATTCTATCTGGTTGATGCGAATAGATTGGTGAGTTAGGTTCCTTTTACTATGCTAAAGAGTTGCCTCACTGCAAGTTTTGGGTGGTGTGTTGCAAGGCGCACGATCTTTGATATACCAAAATCTGCCCGAATAAAATCCAGAAACTCATCTGCTGACAGCTCACTAATCACATCTAGTTCCTTATCCCATTGTTCATCTGATAATCCAATCCATCTGTTTTGCACCTTTGAGGCAGAATTGATTTTAGACTCTATTGCCTTTTTCCAGTCTGTTTCGTATGGTTTGAGAGCATTTTCTGACGTATCATCGTTTTTTACTGCATCTGACGCAACTCTTCCTGCGACTCTTCCAAATCTTATCGCATATCTAATTCCCTCAAGAACGAGTGGATTTGCATGACCTGCAGAGTCGCCAACCAGAATAAGGTTGTCATATACGGTTTTTCTTGAGAGTCCATCGTTTGGTATTAACCCATAATGAAATTCAATCTTGGTAATTGCACCCAAATCCTTGATTGGACCTTCCTTGTTCTCCATTAACTCATTTAATCTTTCTGTAGGATCCACGTCAGACTCTGGCTTACCAACTCCCACACCAATTCTAACTATATCCCCACCAACAGGAAAAATCCATGCATATCCTGCAGGTGAATATTTCTGTCCTACCATTAACCACCATGTTTTATCATCGACATTTTCAGCTCTTACCTCATACTCTGCACCAGCACCAAATCTTTCCCATTGTGTTATTAGACCAAGCATCTTTCCGACAACTGACTGAAATCCACTGCAGTCAATTACAACCTTGGCATTGAATTTAATTTCTTTGTCAGCTGATTTTGCAATGACACCGATTGGCCTTTTCTGGTCATCGGTGATTACATCTGTTACATTTGTATCAGCAAATAATTTTGCGCCATTTTCTTGGGCTTGCTTTGCTAAATGTCTATATGTTTTTCTGACATCTAACACTGCAGCCTTTGCCACGTCATCAGATATGGTCACAGTGTTAGAAGGAGAACAAAATGAATAATTCTTAATCGGATTGTAACAATCCTCTGGTATTCCAAAACTTTTAGCATCTTTAACCCATGTAACGCCACTTGTCCTTACAGTTTCTGCAACAACACTTTCCTTTTCCAATAATGCTACACTTGAAGCGTTTCTTACTGCCTCATATGCTGCAGAGGAACCAGCAGGTCCAGCACCAACAATTACAATATCAAAATCAAGCTCTTCCAATAGTTGAAATTCATTTCGCGAATATTATAATCTAACACTTTAGAGGACAATTTTTTTGAACTCGTTGTTTTTCTGTATCTCTGCAAAGTCGATATCAAATTTTGCCTTGGCTTTGAATGAAAAGTCCATTTTTGCCACGTCACTTAAAATTCGCAGTCCTTCACCAACCCTTCCTACCTTGACTAGTGACGACGCCTTGTTGTAGAGTGCAGTCGTGCTTTTGGGGTTTATTCCCAAAACCATATCATAGCAGCAAATGGCAGCCTCATATTCTTGGATGTAGTGATATGCCAGTCCCTTGTTTACAAGCGCAAGTATGTTCACCTTATCCTGTAGCAGCACCATATCATAACACTCTATTGCTTGTGGATACCTTCCAATTTTTCCAAGAATGTTTCCCTTTTTTATCAATGCATCAACGTGGTTTGGCTGCGTCTTGAGGATCTTTTCAAATGATATCATCGCCTCTTTTGGATTTCCAAGGTTCAGATCACGTTGTCCCTGCTTTAACAAGTCATCAACCGATACCATGTTTTATGCTAGAAGTTAGTTCTAATGAATTTTGTTTTCTGGTAATTTATCAAATGCACTTATCTAACTGTCATTCAAATCTGAATCATGGCTGAGACAGATATTGCAGCATTAGCGGTATGGTGTGGAATAACAGTCATTGTTATGGTCGTTACAGGATTTGCTTATCACGGATACAAGAGGAAGAAAAATGCGACGACTACATCTTGAAAAAAAGGGCATAAGAGGGCTAGCTATTGCTGAGAGCTTCAGACATGATTCACAAAAGTCTGTCCTTGTTGGAGTTATAGCATCCAGTGATTTAGTAATTGACGGATTTGTTTTGGGTGACGCAACAATCAAGGGAGATGATGCAACAGATAAAATCATTTTAATGTATCAGAAGCTTGACCGCAACGACATTTCTTATCTGATGACATCGGGTCTTGTAATATCACTTTACAACATGGTTGATGTGAAAAAAATTTCTGACACCCTAGACATTCCTGTCATTGGTGTGACATACAGTGACTCTGGAACTTTGAACGAGACAATAAAAAATTACTTTCCAGATGACTATGAAGAAAAATTAGCCCAGTACAAAAAAATTGGAGACAGAGAAAAAGTTTCGCTAAAAACAGGCAATGATCTTTTTGTCAGATATGAAGGATGTACGCTAACACAGTGTAAACAACTCTTAGATAGAATTACACCATCTGGTCAAACTCCGGAACCACTTCGTATAGCACAATTATTGGCTAAGACAATTCTCACGAATTGATTTTCTTCAGATATGCAAGTACCCCAGTATAGTCAATATCTGAAAATCCCGCCTCAATTGCATTCTGATATACCTCGTCTGCACGCTCAGTCATGGGCAGATTGGCACCAAATGACTTTGCAGCGTCATTTATGGTATCAAGATCTTTTTTCAGATTTTCGAGTGTAAATGTCGGTGTAAAGTTATCTTGGATCATTTTGTATGCCTTACCCTCACTCATTCCTGTCTTGAAATATGTCGAGTTTAAAATTTCGAGAAAGATTTCTGGATCAAATCCTGCCTTTCTTGTAAGAGTTATTCCCTCAGAGAGTGAGAGTGCAAGCATCGCAATCTGTAGATTCATTGCAAGCTTTATTGAATGTGCAGTTCCTGTATCACCTAAAAAGTAGGTTTGATGTGCAATAGTATCAAATATTTCCTTGAATTTTCCAAAGATTTCTTTTTTCCCAGATATCATCATCACCAATTTTCCATCTATTGCAACGTTTGGTCCTCCCATCACGGGGATTTCCAAAAACTCAACACTTGACGTTTCAAATTTTTGCGAGATTTCTTTTGCCGAGTTTGGGTTTATTGTACTCATATCGGCAACAACCAAGCCATCATGCTTTCCTGAAATAATTCCATCCTCCCCAAATGCAACTTGTGATACTGCATCTGCATCCCTTACTACCGTAATAACAAGATCAGACTTTTCTGCAACTTCTTTCGGCGAGTCAGCTATAGTTGCACCAGTCTGTACAAGTTTTTCTGTCTTGTCCTTTGTTCGATTAAAGACTGTCACGTTATAGTTTGAATTTAAAAGATGCAAACCTACTGCTTCTCCAAGCATTCCAGTTCCGATTATTCCAATATCGGTCATTTTCTTTCCTCATCTACTAACTTCCAGTCACTCTTTCCAAACCTTGGTGCTGTAAACTGTAAGTGTCCTATGACTCGGTCTCCCTTTCTTACCATTGCAAAGTCAGACTTTTTTGTACTGTAAACCTTTTCTTTTGCTTTGTAGCCACCCTCAATCACTCTAGCCCTGAATCTTTTACTTGCCTTTGTAATTAGACTTCTTGCTACCTTAACATCCCCCATCCACGAAAACATCTCAAAGGTTCCAAAGTTTTCGGTTGTAATTGTATAGCCGTAAAGCCTAGCCTCAAATTTGACCTTTCTTTTCACTGCCTCCTCATTCATCCATGTAATTATCATCTCGGCAAAGTCCTTTTCTGCCCCAAATGTTTCTGACTCGTTCATTGTTAGAGGTTTTTTCTAATATTGTAAAAATGTAATCAAAGGTGATGTATACTGACTATACAAACGTGTGTAATGTACAGGCTCAAAAATGGATCCATACCTTTTTAAGGATTTTTTATACATGAAAAATCATGGTTTCAGAAAAAGAAAAAAAAGAGACTGTGTATGACCGTATTGAAAAACTAGAGGATGAGATTGCAACATTACGAAATGAAATTGATGTAATTAAACATGCATTAAGGAACAAGTTAGCACGTCATGAAATTACAATGATCAAGAAAGGTCAGGATGTTTCATCCATTATTGATAATTAGTTTTTTCGCGTATATTTCTAATTAATTCTAAAATAAGATCTACATCTTGTGCGTTAGGATCTAATTCTAAATACCTTTCTAGATATTTGATAGATTTTTTATAATTCATCAATTTTTCTTCTAAAATTCCAATATCACGTATCTCATCAGGTGAATCTGGACTAATTGCAAGTATCATTAGGTTACATCTAATAGATTTCTTATATGAATAAGATTCGGTGTATGAGGATTTTAGATTTCTTAAAATTCTAATTAAAATTTGTTCAACTGTAATCTCATTCAAATATTCTGGAACTAGTTCAACATCATCACCATAGTTACGAAGTAAAATTTCACGTAGATCATCTGCTGATAACTGCTTACCCTTGTTAAATGGGTCCAGCATCAATTCCTCACCCCCTTCAACAATAACATGGCTCGGAAAACCAATTATTCTTAGATCCAATTCAATATGTTTACCTAACTCTGAATAAAGTATGGCTAATGTTATTGGCGTTCCTGTTTTTTCATCAATAACATAATTCAAAAAATTATTTTTTGGATTGTAATAGTCCTCCATATTACCATTAAATCCACATGTTTGGAATAGAAATTCATTTAATAGTGAAATTCTATATGTATGGTTTTTTGATTCTACGATAGAATTTTTTAGGGAAATACCAATGTCATTTATTTTCTGAATCTCATTTTCTATGTCAAGATTATGGTATTCAAGAATTTGGGCAAGTTTTAGACATTTCTCAATCAGGTTTAATTTGGGATTACGAACATATGTACTCCATTCAGAGAGAACAGGATCAAATTCAGCATTCATTGTATGGTTGTTGAACCTGTTGACAGATCTCTTTTCAGATAGAGTTCAGGTTCTTTTAGTTCTCTTGTCCCAGGTGGTGATTCAATTAAGAATTTGAATGCATTTTTACCAAATTTATTAAACACTTTTTCTGTCAAGTCTTTTCCCATGTTTTTACGAACTTTATATGATGAAAAATCAGTACCCATGAAAGTTGTTAAATAATTTTGAAAGTCATTATCATCTTTTAAAATATTTTGTACTGCAAATTCTGCAATTCCTTCCATAGTTGAAAAAGCTGCGTGGTGATTTTGTATTGGTGAAAGCCATCGCTGATAAATATCAGATAGTTCTGGAACTATTTCAGAAATTTTTGGATCAATCTCAACTTTTGAGTAAGTCATTACGTCAGGTCCAAGTACATTCACAACAAAATTATCTGGATTAAGCATGAAAAATAAATTTGCCCTCTTTGCAATTGGGAAATCATCTGGAACTGTTTGGAGTTGTAGGTATTCATATAACTTAGTGGCAGCAGATTCATCTAGTCCCAAAATAATTTCAGCTAGTTCTTCATTAATTGAATTTACATTGGTTGCAGCATTCCTGTTTTCATTTTCTAGGTTAGATTGAGTTGAATGGATCAATTCTTCTAACAGTGTCATTTTTAGTGCACCACGATATCCAGAGTCAACCTTCTCCTGATTCACTTCAAATGGTGGTCCTTGCTTGTAAAGAATTATCTGTGGATATTTTGATAAGATAAATTTATTTAGAAAAACAGTAGAATCAAGATAATCACCATATGTAGTGGAGATTTTAGAGATGTATGCTTTAGCATAAGTTGAATATACAAGAAATTTCTTTGTATCCTTTTGAATTAGTTCTGCAATTTTTTCAATATTTTCATCTGCAACCGCTGAGAATAGATCATTAACAAATTCACGTGATTGTTTTGTAGCATAAACTTTTTTACCTTTTAATAATTTAAATTCCTTCAAATCTAGGAATTTCATCCTAATGTTAGAATTAACATTCAGGTTTGTGAAATCATGTATCTTTTCTGACAAAACAGAAAAATTCTGCTCTATAAAATCTTCCATGTCAGTAAATTTTTTTGGAAAATTTTGATCATCAGAAATTTTAGTTGCAAGAGCTGAAATTTCCTTTTCTTCATTTAACTCGACAGAAATTTGGTCAATTAATGCCTCCGCAAACTCTTCAGTTTCTCCCATATCAAAAACAGATTTAGAACAAATTTAATGCTATCTTAAACCTAAAGCAGATATTGATCTATGATTAATGATCTTAATTGCATGAAAAGAATATAATTTTTCTAAGATGCGTTAAATGTTCAGGCAAAATTTCCTTAGAAAGTTTAAAGACTACATATGAAGTGAATGAAGGATTTTTGATTTGTAACAATTGTAACATGGTATTTCCAATAATTCATAAAATTCCAATTATTGTTGAAGATTTTGTTAGTTATCTTACTAACAGATCATCACTTGGTGGTAAATTGTATGCTTTATCAGATACGCCAACTATGAAACAATTCATCAAAAACTCATTATCAAAGATTAAAGAATCTATGGACGATTATTCATTAACAGAAAAACGTTGGTGTAAAATATACCAATCAAATCGAAATTCATCCTTCTATTCATTCATAAAAAATAAACTACGTGAGTTACCATCATCTGAGAATGTGTTAGAATTAGGCTCATCAATAGGAACCATTTCAAATTCTTTAAAAAGAAAACACAAAAATATTTTTGGTCTAGACATTTCCTTTTTTGCAACAATGATTGCAAAAGAGAAATCATCTATAAACTCAGATTTTTTTGTTGCAGATATACTTAATCATCCATTTGGAAAAAAGAAATTTGAATTAATTTTAGCTCTAAACATTTTAGAGATTGTCGAACCAGCCCAACTTTTACAAAGCATTTCTAAGCAAATTTCAAATGGTTATGTTATACTTACAGATCCATATGATTATGTAAGAGGTAAGAGTTCTGTTAAATCCCCATTATATGAAAAAGATGTACGTCAGAAATTAAAAAAATCTGGTTTTTTAATTACGAATAAAACGAACACACCAAGTTCAATTAATTGGATCCTGAAAATTAACCCAAGGACAAAATTAATCTATAAAGTTGATATCATTATAGGGAAAAAATAAACAAATTTATGATTTAAGTGCAGTCGCCGGGATTCGAACCCGGGTCACTAACTTGGCAAGCTAGAATAATAACCAAACTATACGACGACTGCTCATTCATTAAAACAAAAAATGCATTATTAAAGCGTAATGATGTTTTAGTATGTTTTTAATTAACTCCCAAGTAGTACATCCATGGATGAAATGATCAAAAAAATTCTATTTGATAAACTCGAAAGTAATTCCCGCCAAAATGATAATATCAAAAAGTTAATGACGAGTTTTAAGGAACATGATCCTAATTCATTACATATTGGAATAATGATAGGTAGACTATACAATTCATTCCTATATCAGTATAGAAGGATTCTAAAAAGAAATCCAACAAATGAAGAGTTTAATGAGTTTATAGATTTTATAAGAAGTAATGTAGGCGAATTTTCAAAATAATTGGATATGTTACTAATTTTTTAATTCTATCACATTAATTGATGGAGTACCAGGTAGTTTTACACATGCTTTTTTTAAGGCTAGTTTGGCAGCATCAACATGTTCCTTTTTTACATTCATTTCCATAATGACTTGACCTTGTTTTACTCTGGCTGCAAGACTATTTGCCTTACCAAATGCTCTACGCATTCCATCTGAAAGTCTATCTGCACCAGCAGCTGCAATCATTTTATTCTCTCGTAGTCTAACGTGTGGGTAAATACGAAGCCTAGACGAATATCCTGTCTCACCTGTAGTTTTCTCAAGAGTTTTGTTTGCAGCTAATCTAGTAGATTCTATAGCCATATGTCTAATCTGGATTTGCTCATTTATCAGTAATTGAACGCAGTAATCAAATTTTCCTTTTTTGTTACCGCTGTTAAATTTTGCAATTTTTATTTGTGGTTTACCTTTGATATGCCTTGTATTGGCATATGGCTGTCCCTTACCAAGTCTATAACATGCACCGTGCATATCTAAGAAAATTTAACTGCCCTATTTTAACGGTTAGTAAATTAATCCCTGTTTGGTGGTATTTTTTGATTAAATCTCTAGAATCATATATTAGAAAATTTTCCTTGGATATAGAATGTCTTTTGAAATAGAATCTAAAATCACTGGCGAATTATTAAAAAATTCTGTGATTATTTCAAACCGATCTATACAAAATGAGTTACTTTCAAGAGGATATGGTGAGAAATATGAGAAAGAACTAATTTTAAACTCATTTGAAACCTTGTATTTATCATATATTAAAAAACTCAGAGTTCTTAAAAAAAAGAAAAATATGTCATTTGATCAACTGCTTCAAATTTATAAAAAAAATGATGATGACATCTTTATAAAATTTTTAATTTATCGTGATTTAAGAAATCGTGGATATGTAGTCAAGAATGGTTTTGGGTTTGGTTCTGATTTTCTGGTTTACGAAAAAGGATATTTTGGACAGAAAGGTGCCAAGTATCTCATTTTCGCATTAAATGAAGGTACACAAGAAAAAATTATTCATATTCAAAAAAATATTGAGCAAATCACACAGATGGGTAAAGACCCAATTATTGCTGTAATAGAAAGACGAGGTGAAGTAATCTATTACAAGATTTCCAAGGTTGATTTCTTAAAAAACGAAAAGGACTCGCAAGTTGTAGATTTTAATTTTTAGTGTTGATCACAGACTAACAGCCCATTCTGATGAATATTTAAGTAAATTGTGTTTTTCGGCATAGTCGAAATCAAAAACTTTTACCGAGTTTGTTTCATTTGTCCATAGTTTTTCAAAATCATCTATTTTTGTTTCAACTCGTGATTTATCATTCCATGAAGTAAATACATCAATTGATTCAAAATCTCTACTTTGCTTTGTAAACATAACACTAGATGTACCAGAGAATGCAACTACATCACCATTTGCATCACGAAAAATTCCCAATTTTTCTGCAAATGAACCATCGACTTCTTCTGAATTTGGAATGGCAATTTTAAACATAAGATTCCCATCCATCACCAATCGTCTGATTTGTTCTAATTTTATATCTCTAATTAATTCTGGGTTAAAATTTAATCTATTACCATTTCTAGAGAAAAGTTTTGCCATCATATTTAGATCACTTATACCAAATTGATGCCCAGTAATTATTCGAATTCTTGCATTTGGTGTTGAATTATGAAACCCAAGTGACAAAGTTGTTAATCCTCTAAGTGTAACGAATTCAACAGTCCTGTCGTATTGTATGCAGTTATTCAAACATGGAATAAAAAATTCTGATATTATATCATCTCTATCGGATCTATATTGTTCCTTTAGTTTTAATTTTCGAAGTTCCATATCATGTACTAAATTAACTCATAAATGAATATGCTCCCATCGGGATTTGAACCCGAGTCACTGCCTTGAGAGGGCAATATGCTTGGCCGGACTACACTATGGGAGCTGAAAAAAATCTGTTAGACTCACAATTTAAAGCAAGTGTTTTAGGTTTATTGATTAGTAAAACTTTGTGACTTGGTTACTTTATAGAAAGCATTAGATAATTTTTTCTGTGAAATCAGAAGAGATTCTCAAAATTATACCACAAACGATGCATCCAGTTGGTCTATGTGGGTGCCATGTTCAGGAATCTAATTTTGATTGCTGTGCATACGATATAATAATTTTTGATGGTGAGGATGATCAGGAATCATTAATAGAAAAAGATGGTCATTTCTTTAGTATACATCATTCTACATTATCTGAAAATAGGGTCGAATCATTAATCCAATTACAAAATATGAAGATTTTATCTGATGAGCAATGGGAGTTGCAAATGCTCTTAGCCAAAATTAATGAGAATCAGAAATCGATATTTAATGTGTTTACAAAAAATAGTATCATAGAATCACAAGTCTGTTTAACAAAAGCAAGAAATGGTTTAGATAACTCAGATCCGTTTACATCTTCTTGGATTAAATGTGCAGCATATTTCTTAACAGATGCAATTATTTCGCTAAATAAGCATAGACCAAGTCCATCACATATGCTTGGCATACTTAGAAATTTAAAATCAAACCAAACAAATGAAACACTGTCTATAGTTTTAAATTCACTTGGATTAGAGAGAGCCACACCATCATTGTTGAAACGAATGACAAAATCTGCAATTGGACTTGCTGGTTTAGTAGGGAAAGACAGACACTCAAAAATTATTCAACAAAAAACTAATTACTTCATTGAGAAATCATTATTTGCTGATTGCTATTTCTATATTGGTTATGTGAATAGGAATAATTTCTATAGAGTTAGGAATTCCTTAGATGCATATCCAGAAATGATTCATATCTTACAAATTGCTTTTGATTTAGAGCATAATAATTCCAGATTAGAAGCAGATATAGAATCTTTAACTAGTGTGACACAAATCCTTCTAAAATCCACCCATAGTTGAAATAACGCCGTTGATAATTGTTCTAAACTCTTAAAACCAAGTTTGATTACGAGGTATTATGACAGATCAAGCGTGTGGCTGTGAAGCAGATTCCGGCGATCCAGATTATTCATGCGATTGTGCAATGCAAGGTCATTGCATATGTAGCCATGACTGTAAATGTAATACTGACGTATGCAAGGAAGCAGTTTCACAACTATAAGAAAATAATACTATTTTCTTTTTTTTATTTTGTATTTATCTAGAGAATTCTATGAAACATTTATCTTACTAAAATTGGATTTGAAGTTTGTGAATATTAAATTAATCATTCCCATTTTTGCATTTTTATTCTTAATTCCTTTAGCTTCTCAAGATTCATTTGCTCAAATTAATTCAGGTGGAATTCAAGCAGGTGGTGTAAACATTGATGGATCTTGGTATGTTGGTGAAGGTCTCAAAGTCGGTGACTATTTTAGTTTTAATATATGTCATGTTGATTATTTCGAGTGTTCAGATTTTGACATGGCAATGTGGGTTCAAGAAGAAGTTCGTGTTGGAACTGAGGATAAATTTAGAATACAAGTTTTAGTTTATGATGGAAATAAAATTATTAAAGGACACATGGATGTTGGTAAAGTTGCCCCAGAACCTACTGGTCAATCTGAAGAAGTCGTTTCATATACAACTGCTTACAAGTCTTCTGTTTCTTGGCTTTCTGCATTTGCAACAAAAG
>Ga0310344_10003744_pt1 | contig 11299 bp, 9 predicted proteins | sample HC15DNA20200_MG_FD_203801 | JGI IMG/M metagenome (GOLD analysis project Ga0310344, IMG submission 203801) | Marine microbial communities from station ALOHA, North Pacific Subtropical Gyre - HC15-DNA-20-200_MG | ecosystem: Environmental > Aquatic > Marine > Oceanic | place: Pacific Ocean: North... | reverse complement strand
TGATTATGTTAGCAAGATAGATGCGCAAGTGAGGTGTACCCTAGATGCACTTAGGGAATACGATTGTAAGGCTACATTTTTTGTTCAGGCTCAGTACTGTAGGGACATTGATAGTGTCATGAAGGAAATTGTGTCACAGGGTCATGTCGTTGCCTCGCACGGCGTGCGGCATCGTAATGTGGGCAGGATCTCCATCCAACAATTTAGAGAAGAGATAGAAAGATCCATTGAATTGTTGTCAAATTATCAACATGAGATACTTGGTTATCGTGCACCTGCTTTTTCTATGCCTTACGATGATGACCATTTTGGGGTACTCCTGGATAATGGCATTAAATATGTATCCAACGGTGCGGGAATCGTTCGAAGCAATGTGCCAAGTGTTCAAACACCAATTGAGTTAGATTGCGGTTTAATGCATGTGCCTGTATCCACTAAGCATTTTCTGGGTGGCCTAATACGGTACCCTATCGGATATGGCGTTGTTGCCAGGTATGTTCCCGAGACCCTATTCATCTTGTCTCTCAAGTACTGGCTCCAGAAATATTCGTATTTTCACTACTATTTTCATCCCTATGAACTTTCTGGGACACCAAGAAATATTGGAATTCCTTATCGAAACATACGTGCTCTTGCGCAGACCCAAATACTTTCATTAAGGAGCAACAATAGGCATGGACTCTTCAAGAAAGTCTTCAATGCATGTCGCTTTGAACCGATTGAATCCTTAGTTGGTTATCGGGCCGACTGTCAGTAACCTTAGGGATATTCCTATTAGACCTCAGAAGTTGCTGTTCGACGCTTCGGTATTGCGGCCAGATGGCAAAGGTGCTGCACGTTATGTTCACTGTCTCCTCAGGGAATATGCGCGATTAAGACCTCCGGATCTAGAGATTGTTGTTCTGGCCCATCCTGTTGGGAAAGAGTGCATTGCTGATTGGGATAATGAAAGTATATGGGATGAATTTCTCTGGATTGAAGTCCCATTTACCTCAGAACACAGGTGGAGATTGTTAGAGCTACCACTTAGGGCACGTGCTTTAAGCGCCTCTCTTATACACGTTCCGGTCGAAGCGCCAGTGGGCCCACTATCATCTCCGTTCGTGTTAACGGTTCATGAGAATCCTGATGTTCGTCACAGGTTAGTTGAATGGAGCGAGCTTAGCGTCAAGGAACGTATAAGTTACTCTATTACGGGATATCTGACTCCATGGACAGCTCGTAGAGCAGACCGAGTTCTGGCTGTATCTCAGGCCGTAGCGGATGAGGTGTCCGCAGAATGGGATTTGGAGCCTACTCGCGTGTCTGTGGCCTACGAAGCTGCTGATGAACATTTCTTCGATGGAAGTGGACAAATTCCTGCATTACGGGACGTTCGAGATGGATATCTGCTGATGTTTTCGACTGGCGATCCGCGTGAGGATATTGAAACAGTGTTTGCCGCCTATGCTGCTGCGAAACCTGCTCAGGCACTAGTAGTTGCAGGTCATCATCCTAACTATTCCCTGTTGTACTCTGCTGCTCAGCGCCATGGTATTTTCGAAGATTGCCACTTTATAGGTAGAGTTCCAGAAGGCGATTTGCCCGCACTTTATGCATCTGCGACAATTTATTTAGAGATGACATCATATGAAGGTTTCGGCTTGCAAGTTCTAGAGGCGATGGCTGCCGGTACAAATGTTATCGCCTCTAATTTACCGGTTTTGCGAGAGGTAGCTGCAGACGGGGCGATGTATGTTATACCGAGAGATGCAGAGGCGCTATGTAATTCTATAAACATGATACTTATTGATTCTAAGCTGCGAGCATCTTTGTCGAAGCGCGCTATTGCCCGAGCCCAATCATTTTCATGGAGGCGGTGTGCTGAGCAAACGCTTGCGGTGTATCGTCAAGTGCTCGATATCTAGGCCGCAAAAAATGTGGATAGTATGGTTTTAGTTTCGATCGCTGTGATTCCCGTGTATACAAACTTGATGTATCAGAAAGTTTAAGATAAAGATGAACGCAAAGGTTGGTTTTATGCTCGACTACGTAGGCGACGAACTGCAGCTTGGAGGTACGTCCAATTACGTAAAATTATTGGCGCCGCGTGTTAGGGACTATGGTTATGAGGTTCGAGTTTCCATGGGTTTATCCTCCCGCACCCAAGATTTGCAAATGGCCTTGCTATCTGCTGGTATCCCCGTAGACGATGTCGACACTTCCATGCGAGGCGGTAGTCCGACAAACCGACTGCTCACAGCATATTCGTATTTTCGCAGACAACGTTTTGATATTGCCCATTTTATGCTGCCCTGGTGGAATGCTTGTGGGTTTGGAATTCTCGGGGCATGGCTCGCAGGGGTATCGGGACGCGTGGCAACCTATCATGCTGTACCTGATGTACTACAGGCGCCATTGGATTCTGACACTTTGAATTTCTTGCAACGCTGGAAATACGCGCTTACTCACCGATGTGTAAGTAAGGCGATTGCTGTTAGTGGGGTTAATCGTAAACGTCTTATTGACAATGGATTCTATTCGTCTGAACGTGTCTGCGTTGTTAGAAATGGGATAGACATTAACGCGTTTGGAAGCACTATGGACAAATCCGGTCTTCGGCGTCAATTGAGTTTGTCTAAGTCTGTATTTCTGATAACAGTTATCGGCTACCTGGAACAGGTAAAAGGTCATAGTTATTTCCTTGAAGCACTCCAGGGCATTGTGGTTCGGCACCCTAATGTTGTAGCCCTACTCGTGGGCGATGGTGTATTGCGAAAAACATTGGAAACCCAGGTTCAAGATTACAACCTTTCGGACTCTGTCATTTTTACGGGTTGGCGGAATGATGTACCTAGAATATTGTCTGCATCTGATCTGTTAGTGTTGCCTTCTCTGTCGGAAGGATTTCCACTTTCGATTCTGGAGGCCATGTCTTCGGGACTACCAGTTGTTGCATCTGACGTTGGTGGAATTAGCGAAGCAGTTATTGATGGCGAAACAGGCGTATTGGTTCAGCCAGCGTCATCTCGTGCGCTTGAGGTTGCTATAACAAATCTATTGGAGCAACCGGAGCTACTTTCGTGTATGGGAAAAGCAGGTCGAGAAAGAGCACTGGCGAAGTATGATGTCAGTCGTATGGTCAATGATATATGTCATGTGTACAAGCAAATCGTGTGATTTTGATTACTCGTGATGCGCCTGATGTAGGATGAATTAACACTGATTACCTCAGGCGTTACTATAATCAGGGAGAATAGAACATGGTGTCCAGATTAGTTGAAATATGTCCAGCCTTTGACTTTTGTGGTTTTGGTGAGATTAAGATTATTTTCAGTAGCGAGTTGTGGTCTTTTTCTTTTGCCTTGGTGCCTCGCTGATTCAGATATGAAAAAATATGCGAATAGGATATTCCTATTTAGTTCCCTTAATCTTGGCCGGCTGGCGTATTAGTTCGAGAGTACACAATGGACGGATATGAGGAAAAACTAGAGAGAGAAAAGCAGTGGTATGCACAGGCTGCTTTTCAAAAGGAACACATATTAAACTCTAGGATGTTCTATTCATATGAACGCGTTAAATTCAACCATAGTTTTCCTAAAAGAAGATTGTCGCAGTTAATAGGCCAGGTGATTGAATGTTATAGCTTGATGGACCCTTCAATTCTCATAGCGCCCTTAGGGGTAGGTGATGACATACGCTATGTTAGCCATCTTTCAGACAACATCAGTGGTATAGACCTCTTTCCAGGAGCGATTGACAAGGTTGCAGACAGCACCATTGATACATACGTTGGGGATATGAAGAACATGACCATGTTCTCTGATGAACAATTTGATATAGTAATGGTTCCGTTATTCTTTCACCATTTCGTAAAATATGGTTTTGATGATTTTTTGAGAGAAGCATACAGAGTTTTGAAGCCAGGCGGGCATTTCTTTTCCCTTGAACCGAGTTCCCTCAATCCTCTTTCTATGCTTGCTTGGGTTGCCAGGAAAATTTTTGGAAACATTACCGGAACAGTTGAGGATGAGCGTCCGTTTAATCCTATCAAGCTTTCCGATGCCATGATGCGTTGTGGATTTTGTGATGTGCACGTCTTGGGTGCAAGCTTTACTCATTCTAGAGTGCCAATCTGGCTTGCAAAAGTAAGTAATGTTGTTACGTCACCGTTTTTGACTTTTCCTATCGTAAAATACCTAGCTTGGCTTTGTATTTTCTATGGCAGGAAGGGTGATTAGCAACATCAATTACCGTTTCTTGAGGACACTTTGGCGGATTGAGAGATAATAGCAGACTTACTAATGTAGGTTTTGATGCTTGTGCGCGGCTCATCAAATTGTTTTGCATAGGTACTTTTCTCGATACACAGGATTTTGTGGCACCATGTCTACCAAATTAAGAAACCGAAACAAATATACACGCGGAAATGGCCTATTAGAACCTATTCTGGCCCGCATCCGTGCTCGTCGGGCGAATCGTTTGATACCTTCATCACTTCGCGCAGGAAGGGTTTTAGATATTGGATGCGGTTCTTATCCATATTTTCTCTCACACACTGCCTTCAAAGAGAAATATGCTATTGAGAAGGGGCCTCCGGTAGGATCATTGCCGGAGGTAGATTGGCACCATCTGGATCTTAATGTGGTCACTCGCCTGCCTTTTCCAGATAGCTATTTTTCTGTGGTGACCATGTTGGCTGTGGTCGAACATCTGGATCCTGCTGGTCTTGTCGGTGTGTTTCAAGAAATATATCGTGTCTTGGAAAAGGGTGGTATGTGTATATTGACTACCCCAGCAGCGTGGTCGGATCCATTGTTGGCTTTGATGGCGCGGATGCAGCTAGTGAGCGCCGAAGAGATCGATGAGCATGAATATACTTACACCTTGCCACTACTGGGATGGTATTTCGGTAGTGCGGGATTTGAGTTGGAGAAAGTGAATTTCGGCTATTTTGAACTCATGTTGAATATGTGGGCTACAGCAGAGCGTTAGAGATGTACTTAATGATGATAGTTGTTGGTTATGGGTAACACTCTTGTAGTGTCTGGCTGCTCTATCAATGATTGACCTTTCCCACTGAGATTAGGTAATGTCCACACCGTTGGTCAGCGTTGTTATTGCCACTTACAATCGTGCTCACTTCATTGGCGAAGCAATCCTAAGTGTTCTGGACCAGACGGTGCAGGACTCAGAGATTATAGTCGTGGATGATGGTTCGACCGACGCGACGTCACAGGTACTTGCTCAATTTGGTGGTCGCATACAGGTTGTTCGTCAGCTTAACCAAGGTCGCTCGGCTGCGCGCAACTCGGGTGTGAGTATTGCGCGCGCCGATATCATCGCATTCTTAGACTCTGATGACATATGGATGCCCGACAAGCTTGCCGAGCAGCTCTCTCTTTTTGATGCTCAGCCGGCAGTTGGCTTGGCACATACATTTTCGGATGTTGTCGATGAGAATGGCGTTGTGCTCCGAAAACAGACACGCCGACGCCAACATCTCTATCGAGACGCTGTAAGGCGTGGATACACATATGAAGGAATGAGCCAGCAGTGTACTATGTTTCTGTCAACCGTGGCGATACGTCGTGAGTGTTGGGAGAGTGTTGGACTCATGGATACGAATATCCCCGCGTTTGAAGATTGGGACTGGTACCTTCGAGTGGCACTCAACACAAAAATCGATACTATTCCTGAGGTCTTAGTTCATTTTCGGCAACATGTTGGTAATACTTCCTCGGAAGAATTTTTTGAAGGTCGTCTGAAAACTTGCCAAAAACATCTTGCCCTTTTGGACAAGTGGTCTGATTCAAAGTTGAAAGGGCTCCCAAGATGTAATTTTTATTTGCAGTTAGCGGGTGCTTATTATGTGCAAGGGCACACTGCCGAGTCCGTAAGTTGGATGCGCAAGGCGGTACTTATTGACAAGTTAGTGCTTCTACGACCATCATGTCTGCGCTATTCTCTAGCCATGTTTTTCCCAGCTGTGATAGTTTCGTTTGGGCGTTGGCTTGGCCGTCTATTATCTGGAGAGGTGAGACACGAATCATCCTGAACGCATCATCCCCGAGGAGATTCCAGAGGGGATTCTTGCGCTGCACCTAAAGCGATATCAATTCGCATGCAGTTATGTTGACGGCAAAGATGTTCTGGATTTAGCCTGTGGGGTGGGATACGGGTCACTTCATCTGGCTGCGATAGGTAAGAGTGTTGTGGGCGCAGATATAGATATGTCGGCAATAAGCTATGCGCAGCAGCACTATCGCGCTCGTGACAACCTATCCTTTATTCAGGCTGATGCAATGCGGACAGGATTTGCGGAGTCCCAGTTTGATGTGATCTGTTCATTTGAGACTATTGAACATATGCGTGACCCAAATGCTTTCCTAGTCGAAATCAAGCGTGTGTTGACTCCAGGGGGGGTATTTATAGTTTCCACTCCGCGGGTGACCCGGAGCGATTCTCGCCCTGACAATCCTTATCATTTTCAGGAATGGAATGCCTTGGATTTCCAGCGACTAATTTCGGGTTATTTCAAGAGTGTAGAAATTTTTGGGCAATTTCGCATGGAGACCAGTGTATCTCGCTGGTTGAAGCGATTGGATGTACTCAAGCTCCGTAAGTGGTTATTGCCACTTTGGGTTATACGAAGGGCAGCTCACGCTTCCGGTGTGCGTGCAACGCCGGACTTACACCTTGAGGATATCTGTATCCGGAGCGGGGATTTGGGGAAGGCAAGTGAGATTGTGGCGGTTGCGAGTGATGAAAACTAGCGATACTAAACTGTGGGACGAGCTTTGGAAGAAGGATATCTCCAGTTACGATGCCGATTCTGTTCTATCAGATGTAGAAGAAGAAAGTGCTAGTATACGATGCAAAAAGATCCTTCGTTATTTGGAAAGTAGTGTCGGTGATTTGTCGGGCAAGCGTATTATAGAGATAGGATGTGGTGGGGGCATCTACAGTCTGATTTTTGCTCGACTTGGTGCTAGTATCACTATGTTGGATTACAGTTCCGATGCTCTTGCGATTGCTGAGCGAAACCTTGGTGCGCTCAATCTAAAGGGTGAATTGTTAAAGGCTGATGCTTTCAATCTGTCAGAAGAATACTTGGGTAAATATGATGTGGCAATGTCGTTTGGGACTGTGGAACACTATCGTTATCCACGGAGACTGGATATATGTAAGGCACATGTTGATGTGCTTCGATCTGGAGGAGTGGCAATTATAGGTACCCCGAACATTGCCTTCCTGCCACATGAGATTTTGAAGGTGTTGCTCGTAGCACGTAGGAAGTGGTTCTTGGGTTATGAGGGTAGTTTTTCGCGTGGAGAGTTGCTGAGAGTCGGCCGTTCACTAGAATTGTCGGATGTACATGTAGTTGGTTCCTCTTGGAAGTCAGATGTACGTCGTTATGTACGTATTGTGCGTGACACGAGAACGTTTAAACGTTTGTTTCCCACTGACAATCAGATTTGTAGATCTGTTGTTCCAAAGAAGCCACGCGCCCATTGGCTTGATGATTTTCTGGGTCACGACATCGTAATGCTTGGCGAAAAAATAGCGTGAGATGAATTGATGCGTATTGTCTACACCGTACTGAATGGCAGAATTGCTGGTGGCCAGGTGGTCTGCGGGCAATTTATGTTGGCTGCTAAACAAGCGGGAGACGAGGTTTGTCTGGTGACCCCTTCCTTAGGGGAATTTACAAGTCTCTTGGAAGAAGAATCTGTGCCAATTGTTCAGCTTCCGATGGATCGCACGTTCCATTTACATCGTGCCTGGCAATTTGCTCGTTTTCTAAAACAATGGAGAGCTGACTTGGTCCACTGTCATGCTTCAGTTACTGGATCCATTCTTGCTCGTTTCGGAGCAAAGATGGCCGGTGTACCCTTGATAAGTCATGTCCATATTGAGAACAAGTTTAGCGATTTGTCCTGGGTGCGAAGTCTGCAGGTTTGGCTTGACAATTTGTCAGCATATCTTACGGATGAAATAGTGGCGATTTCAGAGGACACACGTAGTAGTCTGATCAGCCAAGGGATATCCTCGGACAAAGTTCGTGTGATACACAACGGGATTAGTGTAAGTGATGAAATAGATGGCAAATCGGTAGACTGGGCACGCACTGCACTGGGGATTGAGGGTGAAGTTCCTGTTGTAGGAACGGTGGCGAGGTTATGTCCAGTGAAAGGACAGCGCGAGTTTATCCTGGCAGCAAAATACGTCCTCAATGAGTTCCCAAACGCTACTTTTGCCATTGTTGGTGAAGACCTTGAATTTGATGGTAGTTATCGCTATGAGTTGGAAAGGTTCTCGGGGAAGTTGGGCTTAGATGGATGCTTAAAATTTTTTGGATTCCAGCATGAAGCAGCCAGACTAATATATGCCTTTGACATTTTCGTCCTGCCGTCTTGGATAGAGGGCCTCCCGGTGACAATTCTTGAGGCCATGGCAGCTGGAAAGCCTGTGATAGCTACTCCTGTAGGCGGTGTACCTGAATTGGTTTCAGAGGGCGAGACTGGGTTATTGGTTCCGCCGCGTAGTCCTGAAAAACTTGCGGAAGCTATAGGGTATCTATTGGGGAATTCAAATGTAGCCCGTAGCATGGGGATGTCTGGGCGCGAGCGAGTTGTAGAATATTTTTCCGAACAAACCATGCTAAATCAAGTCATGACCATGTACAGAGAAATGGCAAAGACCATTTGAATATTCCAGTTGATGATTTTGATTATGGACATCAGACGACCTAAGGTGCTCTCCAAGAGTGAGGTATTGTCCTTCGTATAATCTTGCAGGGCAATTGTTCAGATTAACCAAATATTCTACGTATACGTTGGAACATCAACCCAGAGACCGTAATACATGCGAGCTGTGAATTTCTTCAATTTGAAGACTGATCAAACCTTACTCATTATCCTGACATTTCTGGCAGTGGGGACTCGGTGGTTCTTCTTCCAGGGGCAAGTTTCAGTGCCATTTGAAATTCAAGATGAAATAGCCCTGGTTTGGGAACTAAAGCATTTTCTGTTGGGTGATTGGGATAACATCTCCAACCCTGTAATTCGTTTTGTGGCTGGGTTTGCTCTCGTACCATTCTTTGCGATTTACTTCTTGTATGGTTGGTTGATCGGGGATGTGAGTTCATTGACTGATGTAGTTGATTCTTTCTTTCTCCACACAGCTAATGCGAATGCGTTAGGCAGTGTTTGGATTTGGGTGCCTCGCTTTGTGTCGTGGTTATGTTTAACGGTCTCTGTGCCGTTACAATTTGTGCTGACCAAGCGTCTTACTGGGAACAGAATCGTTGCATTTATGGCGGGTGTGATCGTAAACTTCAGCTTCACTGCTTTATACCTGTCAATTTTTGGACTTCCTGACAGTCTCGGTTTTTTAGTTTTCCAGATTGCTCTCCTGGTCTTGGTGTCGCACGTGCGAAATAGAACGACAAAAACCACAATTATGTTTTGTGTGGCCATGGCGGTAATTATTCTTGTTAGATTACAGAATGCACTTGTGCTCGGAGCGGCGGGCATACTCTATCTCGTGATTTTTAGAGTCCAAGAGGGGAATAAGAGTTGGAAATCCATCCTGAAGGAGATCCTGGTTCTTGCTGGAGGAACAGTTATATGGATTATAGTGATTAACCCTGTAACTTACTTGGCTCCGAATGCATTCTTACAAGAATATACACGTACTATTGTTGGTGAGTATGTGCCACTGTCTAATGTAAGTTGGACTCTTAATGCAGCCTACATTTCGCGAGTAGTGTTCGACGAGATATTGGGAATGGAATTGACCTTATTGCTCGGTGCTGCTGTCATTGCGTTGTATTTACGGCGTTCGCAGGAAAATAGATGTTACTATCTCTTAGTATCACCCCTTATGTTTCTATTTATTGCATTGGGTTATATCCCCAAACTGACTTACGAAACCAATCTGGTGACGATGCTCGTTCCCGCTTCTATTCTGGCAGCATGGGTGATGAGTGATAGTCCGCGTATCTTTGAGAATCTACACTGGAGAGGTATCCGCTCGTTCGGAGTAGGACTAATGGTAATTATCTTTGGTATTTCTCAAATTAGACCGATTCAAAATTGGTTAAGTTTGTATGGCATGAGCCTTAATACAAGTACTCGGGCTAGTGCTCGCCACTGGATTCATGAAAATATCCCCTCTGGGTCTACAATTTATATAGGTTCATATACTTATACAGCTCCGTTGATCACCAGTATGGAACAATTGCAGCGTGAAGCTCCTGATTCCGAACTATTGCGCTGGCGAACTGAAAATGATGTCAGTATGGTGCTGTCACCAAATTATTATTTGATTACAGACTTGGAATCATCCGTAGAGCAAGGTATTGTGCCTGAGTATTATGTGCAGGCCTCATTTGCTCAGAAGCGCATTTCTTGTCGTTGGGGAGGCATTTGGGGTGTATTGCTTTGTCCGTATAACCCACTGCGAGGATCACTTCCTTACTTCAGCCAGTTAAATGATATACCAGCAGATTCTCGGGGGTTTACACAAATGCTTCTCAGTGAATTCAATCCAATTTGTCCTCAGCATCGTCATCAGACAGTTTTTATCAACTATCGCACAAATGTACTTAGGAACAACGTCCAGCACTTGTGTAAATTTGGCCCGATTATTAGGGTATATCAACTGGAAGCTTGACCGTATAGTGTGATGATGGAAAAGTTTTCAGGAAACACATTTGTAAACCTCATGAGTAGGCACACGGTCATTAGCCTTTTAGTCGTGTGGATTCTTTACTTGGTCATTCAAGTATTGACATTTAGGACAGGTGTTGGTAATGAGGAGTTTCGCGATATATGGATTCTGCAAGCTATGGGAAACGGTCGAATCCCAATGCGCGACTTTGTCTTTGAGTATGGACCTCTAGGACCGTTTGTGTGGCATGTGATCAGTCACATTGTTGGTATCGAACTGTACTCAATAAGGTTAGTGGTGGTATTTCTCGGGATGCTTGGTATTTGGATGAGTTATCACATTGCAAGTCGGCTGGTGGATGATTGTTGGGCTGCAGCGTTGATAGGGTTTTGCGCTATAGGTATATTGACATTTCCACTATATTCATATACCCATGTTTTGAGTGTCTTTACGGTATTGGGCGCCCTCTTTGCAGCGATGCGATATTTTGATAAGGGTTCAACCGGTTGGAATGTTACGTGTGCAGTTTTGTGTATGCTCACATTGTTTGTGCGTCCATTGCCGACAGGTGCTGCTTTGATAGCAGGAATATTCTTTGTGCATTTATTTAGATTAGTGACTAACAGGAAACATCGATTTGCTC
>Ga0310344_10003742_pt1 | contig 11300 bp, 11 predicted proteins | sample HC15DNA20200_MG_FD_203801 | JGI IMG/M metagenome (GOLD analysis project Ga0310344, IMG submission 203801) | Marine microbial communities from station ALOHA, North Pacific Subtropical Gyre - HC15-DNA-20-200_MG | ecosystem: Environmental > Aquatic > Marine > Oceanic | place: Pacific Ocean: North... | reverse complement strand
CATCTCCTGGTCTAACGACTTTGGATGATAAAGGTTTGTTCTTCCGTACAGCACCATCTGATGCTCGTGGTGGACAAATTCTTGCTGATATAACTAAAGACAGAGGAATTAAAAGTGTTGCGATTACTTACACTAACAATGACTATGGTAAAGGTTTAGCTGATGTTTATGCAGCCGCAGTTAAGGCTCATGGAATTAAAGTTACAACTTCTGCAGCTCATGAAGATGGTAAAGCTGACTATAGTTCTGAAGTTGGTACACTAGCATCTGCTGGTGGAGATGCAGTTGCTGTAATTGGATATCTTGACCAAGGTGGTAAAGGAATTATTCAAGGATCTTTAGATTCTGGTGCCTTTGATACATTTATATTATCAGACGGTATGATTGGTGATTCTCTTACAGATGCTTTTGGTAAAAGCTTAAATAAATCTTTTGGTTCTTTACCAGGTTCAACAGGTAAAGGTGCAGGAGTATTTGCAAAAGTTGCAGGAGCAGCTGGAATTGATCCATCTGGTCCATATACTGGAGAATCTTATGATGCAGCAGCTTTGATCGTACTTGCAATGCAAGCTGGCGGTTCTGCTGATCGTGGTTCAATTGCTAAAAACGTAATGGCTGTAGCTAATGGCCCGGGAACGAAAATTTATCCTGGTCAGCTTAAAAAAGCTCTAGATCTTTTAGCTAAAGGAAAAGCGGTTGATTACGAAGGAGCAACAGGAGTCGTATTTACAGACGTTGGAGAACACGTTGGTAATTTCTTAGAAAAAGAAATTAAAGGCGGTAAATTTAAGACTAAAAAACAAAGATAAAATTTAATTTTATAAAACCCAGCGGTGAATAACCGCTGGGTTTTTTTTTATTTAATTAGTAAATGTTCATACGCTGCACATATATAAAGAGTGGTTTAAAGCCTAAAAATGACATAAAACAGTGTTTGACCTGTATCGATTATTTTAATAGGGTTTCGCAATTGAGAGGGATTAAATGGCAAGATCACGAAAAAAGTCTGGAAGTGGCAGTGGTGCAAATAAAAAGCTACCACTAAATCAATCTATACCTTTAGGTATCCAGCACGTGTTTGCCATGTTTGCTGGAAATATTACAGTCCCACTAATTGTAGCAGGAGTTTTTGGTGTAACAACTGCTGAAAAGATTTTTTTAATTCAAATGGCTTTGTTTGCTGCTGGAGTAGCAACAATCATACAAACTGTAGGTTATAAAAATATAGGTTCACGACTTCCAATAATTCAAGGTACAAGTTTTGCTTTCATTCCAATAATGTTGCCATTTAAAGCTTTTGGCTTAGGAGCAATATTTACAGCAGCATTTATAGGAGGAATATTCCAAATATGGATTGGTAAAATGCTTAAGCCAATAAGACATATGTTTCCTCCATTAGTAACTGGAATAGTTGTTTTAATGATTGGAATTAGTCTTCTTAAAGTTGGATTTAAGTATGCTGGTGGTGGAGTATGGTTGATGAACAATAAACCAGAAATTTTTGGAAATTGGGAACACTTGCTTATAGCTGGAACTGTTTTAATAGTTGCTCTTCTATGTAACATAAGAGGAAAAGGTATGGTTTCTTCAGCTTCTATACTAATCGGAATAATAGCTGGTTTTGTAATGGCAACTATCCTAGGAGAAGTTAGATTTGAAAAAATAGCAGCAGCTGGTTGGTTTGCTTTTCCAATGCCTTTCCAATACGGAATAGATTTTGTTTGGGGCGCTGTCATATTAATGCTGTTCATGTCAATTGTAACAACAATTGAAACTATCGGAGACATTAGTGCCACAACAATGGGTGGAGCAAATAGAGAAGCTACTGATAAAGAACTTTCTGGTGGTATCATGGCTGATGGAGTTGGAACGGCTTTCGCATCAATTTTTAACGCTATGCCTAACACTTCTTATTCACAAAATGCCGGACTTGTAGCGTTCACAGGAGTAATTAGCAGACATGTAGGAACTGTCGCTGGTGTTATTTTAATTTTATTAGGCTTATTTCCGAAGCTGGGCGGAGTTATTGCAGCAATGCCAGATTCAGTAATTGGTGGAGCAGCTATAATCATGTTTGGATTAATTGCTGGAGCAGGAATCAAATTGATTTCAAAAACAGAAATGAACCAAAGAAATATTTTAATATTAGCTTTATCACTTTCTTTTGGAATAGGCTTATATGCTTTTCCTGAATTCGTTGCTCACATACCAGATTTTGGAATTAAATTAAAATTATTATTAACAACTGGCTTAATTCCTGCTGGATTATTAGCATTTGTTTTAAATGCTACATTACCAAAAAAATAATACTTAAAAATTAACTAAAAATACGTGTGACGGATAGTTAGTTCTTATACCGTGAAAAAAGTAGTATTATAAATTAACTTATGGTTCCTCTTTTTGGAAATTTTGCGCTTTGGCTATCATTATTTTTTGCCATTTCTCAATTTTTTATTTCTAAAAATAATAATTTAAAACTAATTAAAGTAAGTGTTAATGGATTATTAATTTCCTCATTAATTTCCTTTTTTTTATTAATGTACTCTCATGTAATTTCTGATTTTAGTTTGCTAAATGTTTTTCAAAATTCCCATACAACAAAACCAATGCTTTATAAGATTTCGGGTATGTGGGGTAATCACGAAGGCTCAATGTTATTATGGATACTTGTATTAACAATATTCAACTATTTTATATTTAAATTCTATAATAAAAGTAATTATAAATTTGTTTCAAAAATTTTAGAAACTCAAGCATTTATAACAATAGGTTTTGTATTGTTCACTATCATCACATCAAATCCATTTGAAAAAATAATTCCTACTCCAGAAAATGGTTTAGGTTTTAATCCAATTTTACAAGATCCTGCTTTAGCCATTCATCCTCCTTTACTTTACATAGGGTATGTAGGTTTATCAGCTGCATTTTCTACAGGGGTAGCTGCTTTAAAATTAAGTGATAACGAAAAAATTCCTTGGCACAGTTACATGAAACCTTTTGTAATAACTGCCTGGACTTTTTTAACCATGGGAATAGCTCTTGGATCTATTTGGGCCTATTACGAATTAGGATGGGGAGGCTGGTGGTTTTGGGATCCTGTTGAAAATGCTTCTTTCATGCCTTGGCTACTTGCTACAGCCTTACTTCATTCTCTTATTATAGTTGAAAGAAAAAAATCACTCCAAACTTGGGCATTGTTGTTATCAATACTTGCTTTTCTTTTAAGTGTTATAGGAACATTTCTAGTGAGATCAGGAATACTGACAAGCGTACACACTTTTGCATTAGACCCATCTAGGGGAATATATATTTTATTATTCACTGCTGTACTAGGAATTTATGCATTAATGTTATTCTGGAAAAAATCACAAAAATATTCTGATAATAATTATTTTGCTTTTTTTAGCAAAGAAGGATCAATTCTCGTAAACAATGTTCTTATGGTTGTTGTGTGCGCAACAGTATTTTTAGGAACAATTTACCCTTTGCTCATAGAGGCTTTAACCGCCAATAAAATCTCTGTCGGAGAACCCTTCTACAATTCAACAGTAATTCCGATGATGATGCCCGCAATATTAGTTATGGGGATTGGGCCACTACTGTCATGGACAAAGGAAGATAAATTAAAAATCTTTAAAAAAATATTTCCTAGTATTTTATTAACAGGAATAATGACAGTGCTGATATTCTTATTTTATCAGTCTTATAGTGCTATCGGAATTATGGGAATAATATTAGCTTTCTGGATAATTTCCAACAACCTGCTCATGATATTTAAAAAAAATAGAAACTATTCCGCTGGCATGATCGTCTCTCACCTGGGAGTGGGTTTATTAATATTAGGAATCACTGGATCAAGTGTTTGGCAAACAGAAAAAATTATAAGAATGAAAATTGAGGACCAAACTAAAATTGAAAAATATACTATTGTTTTTGAAAAGATAGATGAAATAAAAGGAGCTAATTATTTAGCCTTACAGGGAAATTTTTTGGTCTACGATGAAGAAAAAAATATTATCACAAAATTAAAACCGCAAAATAGATTTTATCCAATCACAAATAATTTTACAACAGAGGCATCTATACATACCAATTTGCTAAGAGATTTGTATGTTGTTTTTGGAGAGGGAAACTTAAAAGATGGATGGATTGTAAAATTTTACTACAATCCCTTAGTAATTTGGATATGGATTGGCGCTCTAATCATTTTCTTTGGCGGTATTATCTCAATTAAAATTAATCTCAATAAATTAAGAATTTTAAACTGATGAAAAAACAAATATTAATTGTACCTTTTATATTTTTTGCACTGATTCTTTTAGTTTTCTTTTATTTATTAATAATAGAGAGAAATCCTGCTGAACTTCCTTCTAACCTGTTAAATAAAAACGTTCCAAAGTTCGAAACTAATTCTCTAATAAAAAAAGAAAAATTTATTTCATCCAAAGAATTTGGTAATGAAATTGTTTTAGTAAACTTTTTTGCCACATGGTGTAAACCTTGTCTTGAAGAACACGATTATATCAAACGTTTTTCTAATGAAAAAAAAATAAGAATAATAGGAATAAACTATAAAGATAACAAAAAAACAGTAATAAATTGGCTTAATAAATTGGGGAATCCTTATTCTAATGTTCCGATAGATAAAGATGGAAAAATAGCTATAGATTGGGGTGTATATGGAATTCCCGAAACATTTGTTATTAACTCAAAGGGAATTATTAAATACAAGCATATTGGTCCTATAACAGAAAAAACGTACAAAAAAATTAATCTACTAATTAAAAAAATAGAATGATAACAAAAAAAATTTTTTTAATATTTATATATATATTTATATCTCAATTATTATTGAGTAATTCATACAGCGTTGAACCTGATGAAATCTTACAAAATCCAGAGCAGGAATTAAGAGCTAGAAATATTTCAAAAAACATTAGATGCATGGTTTGTCAAAACCAATCAATAGATGAGTCGGACGCTCCCCTTGCTAAAGATTTGAGGATTTTAATTAGAAATCAAATAAAGGACGGAAATAATGATAAGGAAATATATAAATTTTTAACCGACAGATATGGTGATTTTATACTTCTTAAACCTGCCTTTAAGTTAAATACTTTAGCACTCTGGCTTTTACCGTTAATATTTGTTTTAGTTGGAATTTTTATTTTATTTTTTCACAACAAAAAATCAAGGAAAATTCAATAAGTTGTTATTTAAAATTTTTTTTCTTTTCTATTTTAAATCTCATTACTTCCGTCTTGTATTTCATTAAAAAAATAATTAATGAAAAAATTACTAAACCAAAAAACATAATTATCAGCGGAATAAGCATAGTATGGTGAATGGTTGGTGCTGAAGTAAGTGTAATACTTGATGGTTGATGAAGAGTGTTCCACCAGTCAACAGAATACTTTATAACGGGTAAATTAAATGAGCCTATGATTCCAATTACAGAAGATATTTTGTTTGCCTTTTCAAAATTACTTATAAATTTCCAACTTAAAATATAAAAAATATAAAAAAGTAATAAAATTATCATGGATGTTAATCTTGCGTCCCATACCCACCAGATTCCCCATGTTGGTTTTCCCCATAACGAACCTGTTACAATTGAAATTATCGAAAAAGTGCATCCTATAGGAGCTATACTTTTCGCTAATAGGGGCATTAACTTAATTTTAAAAATAAGATTACAAATGGAAGCAACCCCAATAAATCCAAAACATCCTAAAGCAATAAAAGACGAGGGTACGTGCACGTACATAATTCTTACAGAATCTCCCTGGATATAATCTGGCGGAGATACAAATAAAGAATAGACAAGCCCAACAGCAACAACTGCGATAAGTAAAACAATTAAATTATTTATTGTTTTATTTGTTAATGAAAGAATTTTGTTTGGAAAAAAATTTTTAAACATATTTAAATATTACCTAATTATTGGACATCTCTAAAGCTTTGCTAACTTCTGGAGGCATATAATTTTCGTCATGTTTTGCCAAAATCTTGCTGGCAATAAAGTACTTTTTGTCTTTTAGCTTTCCTTCAGCAATAACCCCCTTGCCTTCAGAAAACAAATTTGGAACTAAGCCATTATAAGAAACGATAATTTCTTTTTTGAGATCAGTAATAATGAAGTTAATTGATGTTTCGTTTTTACTTATAGAGTTCATTTTTACTAATCCACCTACTCTAATTGTTTTTTCAAAAGAAATTTTTTCATTATTATAAATTTCCGTAGGTGAAAGAAAATAAACTACATTTTCTTCAAGAGATCTAAGTATAGCAAAAATAATTATAGCAAATAATATCAAAGAAAGTGACAAGAAAAAAATCCTTGATTTAACTTTTTTGCCTAACATCAGATAATTTTTAATGACTTAAGGTGTTTAAATTAAGCTGCTAGATAAAACTTCCTTTGCAGTTTTTTTTGCTTCTGTAGTTTCAATTTTTATTACACTTGTTTGAGCATATTTACTAAAAAATATTTTTTCTTGTTCCTGTAGTTCTTTTTTAGTTTTTAAATAAAGAAACAGGCAAGTTACTATAGTAAAAATAAATGAAGGCCAAACAAATTGGCCGTATCCACCTAAAATTAAAAACTCAAAATTCATACAATTTCACTATCCTAAAGATTTGATTAAAAAACAAGGATTAAATTGTCACAAATCTATTATACATGCTTAATTTTTTCAGGCAAAATACCCTTTGGTCTATACCGCATAACTAGCAAGAGTGCTATTCCCATCATTAACAATCTAAAATAAGGAATACTATTAATTAAGTGAATTTTAAAAGCATTTGTGTCTGCCAAACCACTAGTAAAAAAATTGATCAAAAATAATGCGGCAGGCGCTGCTTCGATCCACAAAAACCAAACGGCAAAACCTCCTAAGATTGATCCAAAATTATTCCCACTTCCCCCAATAATAACCATTACCCAAATTAAAAAAGTATATCTCATGGGTCTATAACTTCCTGGAGTAAAAAGACCATCATAGGTAACCATCATTGCACCTGCTATTCCCACTACAGCAGAACCTAGTACAAAGATTAAAAGATGTTGTTTAACCACATTTTTACCCATAGCATTTGCTGCTTCCTCATTATCTCGTATTGCCCTCATCATTCTTCCCCATGGAGAGTAAAGAGCTTTTTGGGTTATAATTAGAAGAATTATTACGACAATTGTAAAAAGTCCTGCATAACATAATTTTACAAATACGGTTGAGCCTTCAATAACTAATTGCTTTAAGAATTGTTCTTTTTCTAAGGTGTCCGTAATTAAATTTAAACTTTTTTGATTAAATCTTGCAACTAAATCGATAAACCATTGTGTGCTTTGAAGGTCGATTTCATATGGAACTGGTCTTTTTAATCCAATCACATTTTTAACTCCTCGAGCTAACCAATCTTCATGTTTTATTACAGCAATAACAATTTCTGATATTAGTAGTGTTGCTATTGCTAAATAGTCTGCTCTAAGTCCCAAAGCAATTTTGCCTATAACGTACGCCAAAGCTCCAGCAAAAAAAGCTCCGACAATCCAAGAAAATACGATTGGAAGACCCATGCCTCCTAAAAAACCAGTCGTTGCTGGACTAACAGCTTCTATTGATTCAATAGCTGGGCTAGATATTAGTCTTAAAAAAATTAATCCAACTATAATAACAAAAGCAATCCCGTAGTTTCTGTTGTTTGATTTTTGAAATTTTTTAAGAATAAAACGGACACTAAATACCATAGCAGCAATAATTAATGCGCAAAAAATCATTTGCATTCCCCCAACCTGCCAAGCTTCCTTTACAGGAGGTGCTGAAACTAAAACAGCCGCAAGACCACCTAACGCTGTGTATCCCATAATTCCAAAATTAATTAATCCAGCATAACCCCATTGTATATTAGCGCCCATTGTCATAACCGCTGAGATCAGACAGAAACACAAAATTGAAAGAGCTATACTCCATGACTGTAAAAAACCTACTAAAATTATAAGGCCTAACATTATTGAATAAGCAAGTATTACGTCTCTGTACTCTCTCATATAATTTTTCCTTTGAAAATGCCTGAAGGTCTAAAAAGTAAAACTACAACTAAAATTGAAAATGAAACCGCAAATTTGTAATCCGTCGATAATAATTGTAACAAACCATCAGGTTCTAAACTTTCTGGAAGAATATAAATAAAGAATTTTCTGTATGCATAAGTTAATAGTATCTCTGAAAAAGCTATAACATAACCTCCCAAGAATGCTCCAAAAGGATTTCCAATACCCCCTACAATTGCTGCCGCAAATATTGGAAGCATATTATTAAAGTAAGTAAATGGTTTAAAACTTTTATCAAGACCGTAAAGAGTTCCACCAATCGTTGCCAGAACTGCAGCTATTAACCAAGTAATCATAACTACTTTTTTAGGATCTATTCCAGATAACAGAGCTAAATCTTCATTATCTGAATATGCACGCATACTTTTTCCAGTTTTAGTTTTGTTTAAAAACCAAAATAAAATAGACACAACAATAATGGTAACTAATAAAGTAATAACTTGGGTCGACTTAATAGTTAACCCTTCGTTTAAACCTGTCATTTCTTTAAACTCATTTGCCTTTAAAATAAATTTTTCACCATCAAAAAATCTTCTATCGAAAGGTCCGATTACTATTCTGACAATTGCTTGGGTAACAAACATTGTTCCTATGCTAACCATTGCAAGCATAACAGGTGGGCTCTTTTTCATTCGATAATAACTAAAAACTAACTTATCCTTAGCAAGCACATATAATATTGTAATTATTATTCCAAAAGGAATGGCAAGTAATGCTGTGGGAAGCACACCCAGGCTTATACCTAATGATTGAAAATACCAAGTAAACAAGATCGTAAACATAGTTCCAAATGACATGAGGTCGCCAGCGGTAAAATAAGCGAATCTTAAAATTCCATAAATTAATGAAACAAAAATGGCACCCAACGCCAACTGAGAGCCATAGGATAAAGCGGGCACAAATATATAATTTAAGAGCAAAACTATTGCATTTACATAATCCATATTATCCACCTAAAAATGATCTCCTAACTTCAGGATCATTTAATAATTCTTTTCCTGTGCCAGAAAATTTATTTTCTCCTGTAACTAAAACGTATCCTCTATCAGCAATACTTAGGGCTTGTTTTGCGTTTTGCTCAACCATTATGATCGCTACGTTTGTTTTTTTAACTTTTAATATATGATCAAATAATTCATCCATTACTATTGGTGAAACACCCGCTGTCGGTTCATCAAGCATCAACACTGAGGGTTTGGTCATTAAGGCTCTGCCCAAAGCAACTTGTTGTCTTTGACCGCCAGACAACTCTCCTACGATTTGAGATTTTTTTTCTTTTAAGATTGGAAACAATTCGTAAATTTCATTAATAATTTCTTCTATACGCTCTTCTCTTAGAAAAGCTCCCATTTCTAAATTTTCTTGCACGTTTAATCCGGTAAAAACATTTCTATTCTGAGGAACAAATGATATTCCTTCTCTGACTCTATCTTGTGGGGTCAATTTCGATATATCTCTCCCATCAATAGAAACTTTTCCTGTCTTAAGATTCAATAGACCCAGCATTGCTTTCATTGCAGTAGATTTTCCAGCTCCATTGGGTCCTAGAATCGCAACAATTTCTCCTCTATTTACAGTGATCGTACAGGAATTAATTATATCTGCTCCTCCATAACCACCAGTCATGTTTTCACCAGAAAAGAAAGTCATTATTCTGATCCATTTCTCATTTTAGAACCTCTTCCTAGATAGCTTTCGATTACCTGCTCATTATTTTTTACTTCATTTGAAGTTCCTTTAAACAAAACAGAACCCTCGGACATCACAATTACTGGATTACACAGTCTACTTATAAAATCCATATCATGCTCAATCATACAAAAAGTATAACCTTTTTCTTTATTAAGTCTTAGAATTGCGCTTCCTATATCTTTTAGTAATGTTCTATTTACACCGGCTCCAACCTCATCAAGTAAAACTAATTTTGCGTCAACCATCATAGTTCTTCCAAGCTCTAATAATTTTTTTTGTCCACCTGACAAATTGCCAGCTAGTTCGTTGGATAGCTGGGTAAGGTTTAAAAATTCGATTACTTCAAGAGCTTTTTCTTTAATTTTTTTTTCTTCTTTATTTACAATTTTTGGATTAAACAAAGCATTAGTTAATTTTTCTCCAGACTGTTTGCCTGGAACCATCATTAAATTCTCTAGAACAGTAAGATTAGTAAATTCGTGTGCAATCTGAAAAGTTCTGAGTAAACCTTTTGAAAATAATTCATATGAAGGTATTCCAGTTATATTTTCGCCCTGAAATAATACATTTCCTTCCGAAGGTTTTAAATTACCTGCAATTAAATTAAATAAAGTTGTTTTACCTGATCCATTGGGACCAATGATACCTGTGATGGAACCTTTTTTAATTTTAAGCGAACAATTTGAAACTGCTGCAAGACCTCCAAAATATTTGGAAAGTTTATCTACTTGCAAAATATTCAAATCTTGCTCCATAAAATTATGCTTTATTTAATCTTTTTAAAATACTATTAAGAGATTTTTCTAAAGATTTATAAAACCCAGACTTTCTTAGCTCTCTAACACCCTGTTCGTTAAGACCACCTGGAGTTTGAGATTCTGAAACTAAATATTTTAAATGTTTTTTTGAATTCGCCACTGAGTCTTCAGATAAAGCCACAAATAAAGAAGTAATATATTTTTGAGCCTCATTTCTTTTGATTCCTTTTTTAACTAACCAATCTGATAAAACTTTTAATATTTCGTAAAAAGGAGCCATCATTCCAGAAGTGGCCCAGAAATTTTTTGATGATCTTTCACGTTGGATTTCGACTGTTGTACCAATTTTGTTAAAAAATTTTCTCACCTGGTTATCTGGTGGGCAAATTGGAACTGGTCCCTTTCCTAATGAAATTGGTGGCAATGGTATAGCTCTAACTATTTTTCCTCTTTTCTTAACTATTTTTTTTAGTTGGGCCAAATTAATTGTAGAAATGAAACTAATAATCTTTTGATTAGATTTAAAATTTAATTTTGGCAATATTTTTGCACCTACTTTTGGTGTTACAGCTAAAAATATCCAATTACATTTATCAACAATTTCTTGATTAGTTTTTCCAATATTAACTTTTCTAAATCTTTTTTTTAATTTTTGAGCTATATTTCTATTTCTTGGTGAAACAAGAATTTTTTGAAAGGAAATCTTTGAAGTGCAAATTCCAGTTACAACTGATAAAGTA
>Ga0310344_10003741_pt1 | contig 11304 bp, 7 predicted proteins | sample HC15DNA20200_MG_FD_203801 | JGI IMG/M metagenome (GOLD analysis project Ga0310344, IMG submission 203801) | Marine microbial communities from station ALOHA, North Pacific Subtropical Gyre - HC15-DNA-20-200_MG | ecosystem: Environmental > Aquatic > Marine > Oceanic | place: Pacific Ocean: North... | reverse complement strand
GGCCCGCCCCCTTGAACAGCTCGGCGATGACCGCCTGCCGCGCAGTGCCGAGGACATCGAGGCGATTCCCCGTTCAGGGAATCCACAGGATGAGGCCTCGCGTGCGGAAGCCGAGGCACGTCAAATATCCAGGAACCTGCGTGATGTGTCGCGAAATCTTGCCGGCAGTGGTGATTTCAGGGAGATCCTGCAGAGGCTTGAATCGATCGTTGAGCTCCAGGGCAAGGTTATCAGTGAAACCAGGGATGCGGCTGGGACAGAAGATAGCGCACCAAAAAAAAGCCCCGGCGGTAAAAAAGACAAATAGTGACTCCCTGTTATTAATTCCAGCTACTATCCCTTAACCTGTTTGAGAGAGGTCCGGCAGTTTTTACGGCCCTTATTTCCAGGAATTCCCAAATGGTCAACCAGTTCATTTTCATTGCCCTGCTGAGCTTTCCGGGTGTCCAGGACACGGCGGAGCCGGCTCCTGGAGACCCGGTCGGTATCGACCAGGAGCAGAAGGACCTGGCCGGCGAGGTAGAACGCCGTTTCCTGCGCTTGATCTCGCTGATGGGAAAGCTCCTTGCCAGGGAGGAAGAACTTGAAGAGTCGGGGCGCCTGCAGCAGGCCCTCAAGCGCAGCAGGGAGCTGAAGATTGTTCCCCGGCTGGAAAATATCCGGGACCTGCTGAAGAAGAGAGCCCTCGAGGATGCACTCGAGGAAGAAATCTATGCCGAGAAAGACCTTCAGAGAATCCTGCTTATTCTCCAGGGGGAGGATGAGGCCCAGAAGCTCAGGGAAGAAACCGATGCAATTCGTGAAATCACTGAGCAACTCGAGCGCCTGCAGCGTATTGCCGGTGACCAGGAAGAGAATATAGAGGACACCCGGGAAGAGCTGGGTGGCCGGGAGGGTGAGCGGGGTAATAATTCTGCCGGTGCTGAGCAAGGTGAAGAGGAAAACAATCGTCTTGCCCGTCGCGAGCAGGACCTCCAGCGGAAAACCCGCCGGCTTGCAGAGGAACTCGAACGAGAAGCCGGCCGCAACCAGCAGGGTCAGCAGCAAGGCCAGCAGGGCCGCCAGCAACAGGGCCAGCAAGGTCAACAGCAGCAGGGGCAACAAGGCCAACAGCAACAGGGTCAACAGGGTCAACAAGGCCAACAGCAGCAAGGCCAGCAGGGCCAGCAGCAAGAGGGTCAACAACAGCAGGGCCAACAGCAAGGCCAACAGCAAGAGGGTCAACAACAGCAGCGTCAACAGCAAGAGCGTCAACAGCAGCAGCGTCGCCAGCAGCAGTCCAGATCCCAGCAGCGCCAGGAGGAAACCCTGGAAGCCCTGCGGCGGGCCCAGCGTAATATGCAGGATGCAGTTCAGCGCCTTGAGGCGGAAAACCTGGAGGGGGCCCTGGAAGACCAGGAAGATGCTCTTGCAGAGCTCAACCGTTCTCAAGACCGGCTTCGCCAGGAGAGGGAGCGGCTGGAGCAGGAGCGCCGCGAAAAAGTGACCAGCGTTGTGCTGGCAAGGCTCTACACCATGCTGGCTGACCAGGAATTGATCGGCAAAGAAACCTCGGAGCTGGAAAAACAGCGCAAGCTTCTTCCTGCCGATGGGAGGCGTTCAAGCTTCGGTGTGGCCGAGGCCTTTGATTTTGCCAGTCGTTCTCTTGCCCGGCGTGAGCGCTCTCTTGCCACGGATGCAGAGGACATCCTCAGGGTCCTTACAGAGGATGCATCCTCGGTGGTGGCACCGGAAATTCTCAGGAGAATCATGGCCGACCTGGAGAATGTCTCCGGGCGCCTGGATGATTCCGATACCGGGCCGCTCGTCCAGGTGCTCCAGGAGGATGTCGAGACCTCGCTGAAGGAATTGATCGAGGCCCTGCAGCCGGCGCGAAACCGAAACCGGATGGAACGAAACCGGCAGAGGTCGGGAGGTGCTGAAGAAAGGCGCCAGCAGGGTCAGCAACAGCAGCAGCAGCAGCAGGAAGGCGAAGGTGAAGAGGGAGAGCAGGACCAGGATCAAAAGGACCTGATCACTCCCGTTATGGAGCTGCGTATGCTCATCAGCGCCCAGCGCCGTGTGCGGGCCCGTACGGCCAGGTGGAACGAGCTTGGGGTGCTTCCCGCCGGCAAGGATGGGAAGAAGCCCGGGCGGGCTGAATCGAGCAAGGACCAGGAGCTGCGTACCGACCAGGCAAAGAGGCTCTCGGAGGCACAGGAAGCTCTTGGTGGACTAACAGATGATCTCATCAGGAAATATCCCATCATCGACCAGTTTCTTCTCGGTATGGATCTCAACCAGCTGCAGGGGCTCGTTGAGGGCCTGCGTCCTGGTGGAGCTGAAGCATCGGAAGGCGCTGAGGATAAAGAGGGTGAGCGAGGTGGATCACGCCTGCGCCGTCTTCTTCCACCTAAAAGGGATCGTGGAGCAGATTCGCCTGGCGGCACTGAAAGTGCCGAAGAGGAGGCAAAAGGAGAGGATGGAGATGAGTAAGATGGCTCAAAGAAATTCACTGATCCTTTTCCTGTGCGTTTTTCTGCCGGCAGTTTTCGTGCATGGGGGCCGGGAGGTTTCCGCCCAGGGGGTCGCCGGCATCAAGGACCTGCAGGAGTTTCTCGTTGCGGGAGACTTCTGGACGCCGGCGGGGGTTTGGAAGAAATTCGTTGAGCACCAGATCCGGGAAGGCCGGGAGGAGCTGATCTTTGAAAATCTTGATGATTCACTCAAGGATCTGGACGATGACAGGCTCGGGGGCCTGGCTGCAGGACTCCTCGGCCCGGAAGCTTTCCCGATGCCGGACCTTGCCAGGGGTGATCCCATCCTCGGAATCCTCTTTCGGCAGTCAGGCGAGCTGATCAATCTTCATGCCCTCTTTGATGAGGCCGGGCAGGAGGGCGGTACGAGGGATGAGAAGATCGTTTCGTTAATCGAGAAGTTGCGCTCCGGCGGGGACCCCTTCCTGGGATCCTATGCTGATTTTTATGCTGCGCGCCACGCGATGGAAAAAGACGACACCGCGACCGCAGTGGAGATCATGGAGCGCCTGGTCAAGTCCGAGTATTTTCTGCCCCGGTACAAGGTCCGCAGGAGCCTGGCAAGCCTCTACCGAAGCACCGGCGAGGTGACCCTGGCAATCCTGGAGCTGCAGTTTTACCTGAAGGATCTTTCGGAGGAACATTCCACCGAGCGGAAGTGGGCCGAAGACCAGCTTGCAGAAATCCGCAAGGATCACGATGGCCCCCTGCGGGATGTCGCCGGCCGTACCCGCGACATTTCAGAGACAATGTCTGAACCCAAACTCGACCAGGGTGTTCAGTCGGAGCAGAAGGATGTTGAGGTCATTCTCGAGAAGATTGTCCTGCTGATGGAAGAAGAGACACGGCGCCAGGTCGAGGAAATGCTCGAGCAGATGCAACAGCAACAGCAGCAACAACAGCAACGGCAACGGCAACGGCAGCAACAGCAGCAGCAGCAACAGCAACAGCAACAGCAACAGCAACAACAGCAGCAGCAGCAACAGCAACAGCAGGCAAATCAGCAGCAGGAGGGCAACCGGAACAGGCCGCGGGATGAGACTGCCGGCAACACCAGGTTGCGCCAGGGAGAGGCGGCCGAGGTGAATCTCCGCAAGCTGACCCCTGATGAGAAAGAAATGTGGGGCAAGATCAATGACCGTGAGGTCAGAAGATCCCTCCAGGAGGTATGGGGGCGCATGCCAACGCGCTATCGCAAGCTGGTGTCCCAGTACTACAAGGACATCAACGATCTCTCCCCGCCGGCTAAGAAACCGGCCGCAGGCGGAGCGAAGAAAGGCGGGAAATAGCCTGTTTCCGGGCGCTTTTCAGCCCGCAGACAGTCCCTCCCGGCCTGCATCGAGGAAGTCGGTTGAGAGGCCGTGATCTTCTCCTGAGCACATGCAGGCCAGCATTTCTCCAAGCACGCTGGTGAATTTAAATCCGTGGCCGGAGAGTCCTGCTGCAAAGACGACGCGCTCACAGTCCGGGTGCTTTCCGAAGATGAAATGTTCATCGGCGGTGCAGGTGTAGTAGCAGACCTCGTGACGGGTGAGCTCTTCTTCGACTCCCGGCAAATAGCTTCCCAGGAAGCCACGTACCGAGGCGAGGTCTTCTTCTTCAAGGTCACGGCAGATGTCGAGGGGGTCGGTTACCTGCTGCCCCCCGGAGTGTCTTGCCACCTTGATGTTTTCTCCATCGATGGAGGGGAAGCCGTAGAAGAAACCGGCGGGGGTTTCAAAAACGAAAGCGGGGCAGCCGGAACTGTCCCGGTATTGTTCGCCGGGGCAGCGAAACCAGTAGAGATGTTTTCTGCGCACCTCAAGGGGGACACCCAGGGTCTGCAGAAGCGAGGGGGCCCAGGCTCCGGGGGTGATGACAAGACTTGCAGCCTGGAAGGAGCCGCGGTCTGTCTCAACAGTGACCCCGTCTCCCTGCTCACGCCAGCCGAGGATGTTGACGCCGGTTTCCAGCTGTGCTCCCTGTCGTACGGCCTCCCCGGCGTGGGCCCGTACACAATTTTCAACGAGGAGGTAGCCGGCCTCCTTCTCATAAACGGCCGCCATGGAATCATCCAGCGAGAAGCCATTGAAGCGTTCGGCGGCCTCGGCCGCTCCCAGCTCCTCTACCTTTAGCATGTGTTCACGGGCACTGCGCAGGACGCCCTCGACGATGAACCCGGCCGCCGGACCGGCCTGCAGGAGGCCGGTTTCATAGCGCAGTTTTTCGCCGCGCAGCTCCTCGAGCTGATCCCAGAGGCGATGCGCCTGCTTCAGAAGCGGCACGTAATCAGGGTGCTCGTAGTAGGCCATCCGGATTATCCGGGTGTCGCCGTGGGAGCTGCCGCGGTCGTGCCCCGGGCTGAAACGGTCAAGTCCCAGGACCTTGCAGCCCCTGGAGGCAAGGTGGAAGAGTGCGGAGCTTCCCGCGCCCCCGACACCGGCAACGATACAGTCATAGCTGTCCATCGCGGTCTCCTGTGGGAATTCTCTCGGGGTCAGTCATCTCCGAGGAACTCGGCCGCCAGCTCATCCCAGCGTCCGCGTACCTGTGGACCCCAGCGGTCCATGGCCTCCTCGATGGAGGGCGTCTTTTTTTCTTTCCAGAGCTTACCGGGTTTCTTGCTGTAGAACTTGTCGGCAACGCAGATGATCTTTTCTTCAAGGCTTACTGGGAGGTAGTCACGCTCGGGCAAGGGGAGGCCACCTTCGCGAATTTCTTCGGCGGTAATGCCTGCCCCGGTATGCCTTTCGCAGACCAGGGCGTGGCGCTTGAGCCCTTCTGCTTCCAGGATCTGCCTTCCCAGGATTCCATGCGCGAGGTAGGGCGCTGTTCCGCTGCAGTGCAGCTGTGGGGCCTCGCAGAGGCCGATGCCGATATCATGCAGCATCGCCGCCTCGGTCAGGAAATCAAGGTCGGGAGACTCGCTCGGATGGCGGCTTGCCCAATGCCGGGCAATCTCACGGGCCTTGGCAGCCACCAGGGTGGAGTGGATCACCAGCAGCCCGAAAATGGATCCGGCAGGATCGTGATGGCGCGCTAGGATTTCGAGAGGATTCAAAGGATCAGCTGCCGTCGAGAGGTTTAACCTGCAGGAACACCTTCACCGCCTGCTTCTCGGTGGTCAGGAGCTGCATCATCTTCTCATATTCACCGAGACCTTCAACCGGGTGGGAGAGGAGCTTCGGCAGCCAGTCCGGGTAGGCGCTCTGGGCATGGGCGAAATCTTTCACACCCAGCTCAAAGTATTCCCGGTTTGCATTGACCGTTCCGAACATCACCTTGTTGTGCAGGACGAAGTCCAGGTTGACCTGGTCACCGGGGACCTCCACCTTGGTATCGCCGCCGGTGATGCTTGTGAGGATGAGGATCCCATTCTTGGCAAGAACCTCCATGGCTTTGAAGGCGATCCAGGAGACTCCTGTTGCCTCGAATACGAGGTCAAAGGGGCCGTGCTTTTCCGCCACCTCCTCGAGCTCCATCTCCTCTGTGCTGAGGTAGGTGGCGCCGAGCTCTTCAGCAAGCTCGGATTTGAGGTGGGGCGGGGGGGTGCGGGCCATGGTGACGACCTCAAGGCCCCGGAGCCTCAAGACCAGGGTGGCCAGCTGCCCAATGGCTCCGGCGCCAAGCACCAGTGCCTTTGCGGGGCGCCAGAGCCGCAGTCTCCGCTGGATCTTGTAGGCCTGGATGATTCCCTTTTCAACAACGCTCATGGGCTCCATGAGCACTCCCACCTTTGCAAGGGTATCGGGCACCTTGACGAGGTACTCCGGTTCATCGACATAATATTCCGTCAGGAAGCCGTGCAGCAGGTTGATGCCGCGCTCGTAGTAGGTCTCGTCGGTGGTCATGTCGTAATGACCGATCTGGTCGTAGAGGCTGTTTCCCGGCCGCCGGACCGTGGCGGTCACATAGTCACCCGGACTCAGCTCCGTAACGTTTTCTCCTGTCTCTACCACCCGCCCGAAGCTCTCGTGCCCGATCACAAGAAAGTCGTAGCCGGGTGGGGCGCCACCGTACTCGGCTGCATTGATCTCTTTGTCGGTTCCATCGACGCCGACCTGGAGAACCTCGACCAGGACGCCCCGGCCGTTGGGGACGTCATCAAGGGTGGGCTTCTCGAGATCTGCGAGGTGAACACTGTCGGGTGTTCCCGGGAGGACAGCGATGGCTTGCAAGGGTACAACACTCCATGGTGGTTTACTGTTCAGGGCGGTATTGTCATCGCAAGGCAGCGCCAAATCAAGAGATGGAAGAAGCGGTCCTGCCCGTAGTATTCTGGGCGGCATAGATTTACCGTTTTTCCGGCAGGTACCGGAACCAGAAGGGGACAAGATGAAGTGCATGATGAAATGGAATTTGCTGCTGGTTGTTTTTCTGCTCTTCCAGGGCGGCCTGGCTGGCCCACAGGGCGGCCAGCTTGCTGCGCAGGAAGAAGTTGCCGGAGCTGATGCCAGGGCCGCGATGCTCCGGCGCGAGCTGCGTAAGCATATCGAAAAGATGGACAAGGTGGCCGACAGGTTGAAGGCGCCTGATTTTCCCAAGGGTAAGGAATGGTTCAATTCGCCATCGCTCTCCCTGGAGAGGGAGCTGCGCGGCAAGATTGTCGTGCTGGATTTCTGGACCTATTGCTGTATCAACTGCATCCATGTCCTGCCGGACCTCACCTGGCTCGAGCACCGCTTTGCAGGATACCCCGTGGCTTTTGTCGGGGTTCATTCAGCCAAGTTTGACAATGAGAAGGTGTCTGAGAATATAAGACAGGCAGTCCTTCGCTACGAGATCGTCCATCCGGTTGTCAACGATGACGAGATGAAAATGTGGAGGAGCATCGGTGTGCGCAGCTGGCCGAGCATTGCGATTGTCGGGCCGCGAGGCAACCTGCTGCTGCTGGTTGCCGGTGAGGGCCAGCGAGATGTGATCGAGGCGGCGATCTCTGCAACCCTTGACTTTTACCCGGCTGAATCTTTCAGGCATGATCCCCTTCCTGTCGATCTTGAGAGCCGGAAGAACCCGGTTAAATCGCCACTGCGTTTTCCCGGCAAGCTGGCCATTGACGCCCCGGGCAAGCGCCTCTTCATCAGCGACTCCAACAACCATCGAATCGTGGTGACGGATCTCCAGGGAAAGTTCATCGAGAGCATCGGCAGTGGGCGGATTGGCCTGCGCGATGGCGGCTATGCCGAGGCGAGGTTCAACAGGCTCCAGGGCCTTGCTGTCGATGGCAAGCTTCTCTACGTAGCCGACAGCGAAAACCATGCGCTGCGTGTTGTCGATCTCTCCACGAAGACGGTCTCGACCCTGGCCGGTGATGGGGTCCAGGGCAGAGATTATACCGGTGGAGGCAAGGGCCGCACACAGCAGCTCAGCACCCCCTGGGATGTTACCGTTGACAGCGCGAGTGTGTATATCGCCATGGCGGGCACTCACCAGATCTGGATCTACGACAAGAAAAAGGGGACCGTGAAAAACTACAGCGGGACCGGCCGGGAGCAGAACAGCAACTCGCCCGACCGCCTGCTGGCGGCCTGGGCGCAGCCCTCGGGCCTGAGCATTGGCCGTGGAAAATTGTATATTGCCGACAGCGAGAGCAGCACGGTTCGTGCCATTGACCTCGCGAGCGGAGCCACCTCCACCCTGGTTGGCGGAGAGGATGCCGAGCCGAGGAATCTCTTCGCCTTCGGAGATATCGATGGAGTCGGAGAGAAGGCCCGTCTGCAGCATGACCTTGGAGTGCTCTGGCTGGAGGCCAGTGCCCGGGTTGCCGTGGCCGACACCTACAACCACCGGCTCAAGCTTCTGGATCCGGCGAAAAACCGGGTTGTAAAATGGATTGGATCCGGGAAGCCGGGCCTGCGTGATGGCAAGGGGCTGGAGGCGCAGTTCTCAGAACCCTCCGGATTTGCTCTTGCTCCCGGTGGCCGGCAGCTTTTTATCGCCGACACCAACAACCACGCCATCAGGGTTGCCGACCTGGAAACCCTGGAGGTGAGCACGCTCAAGCTCCAGGGTGTCCCGGCACCCCTGTCACCGCTTGCCCCGCGCAGCCAGCGCCTCGCCGACCTGCCCGGCACCGTTGAGGTAAAGAGCAAGGGGCTGAAGCTTGAAACAGGTGCTGCCGGTAAGCTGGTGTTGAAGCTGGCGCTTCCCGCCAAGCACTACTATTCAAAATCTGCGCCCAGCCGCTGGCAGGTCCTGAATGCGGACTCCTCACCTGTCCTGCTGAAGGAGGCTACCGCCCAGGGAGTCCTCGGAGCCGATGGTGATATAGTGATTCCACTCGAGGCGGTGGTTTCGGAATCCAGTGGAGAGGTACTTGTCGAGGCGCTGGCTTACTATTGCGATGAATCGGGTGCCTGCAAGGTTGCTGGCGTGATCTTTAAGGTTCCCGTTTCGGTGGGAACCGGGGGAGTGGCGGAGGTGGTGCTGGAGCACACCTTCGGACTCAAGGTTCCCGATTTCAGCACTCCCTTTAAGCCCGGCGGCAAGTAGTCATGAGGCTTGTTTTGGTTCTTTTCACCTGTACGCGAAGAGCGGAGGCTAAATGAGTGCAGGACCGGAGTTGTCCGGCTTCCGTTTTACCTTCCTTGGTACCGGCACCTCTGCAGGTGTGCCCGTCATTGCCTGCCAATGCGATGTCTGCACCTCCGATGATCCCCGTGACCGTCGCCGCAGGGCCAGCGTCTGCCTGGAATTTACCGATGGAGAGGGACAGGAAAGAGTCATCCTGATTGATACCTCTCCGGACCTTCGCGCCCAGGCTCTTGATCATTCCCTCGAGCGTTGTGATGCAATTCTCTTCACCCATGACCATGTTGACCACACCTTTGGACTCGATGAGGTGCGCCGGTTCAATGCGGTTATGGGCTCCGCAATTGATATTTACGCCGAGAGGGAGACCCTCGATTTCCTGCACAGGGTCTACCGTCATATCTTTGAGGCGGAGAAGAATATCAACCGGTCCTTTGTGGCCAGCCTGCAGGATCATGAGCTCAGGGTGGGGGAGGTTCTCGATCTCTTCGGGCTCCGTTTTACGCCGCTTCGCCTGCTTCATGGAAACCAGCCGGTTCTCGGGTTCAGGATCGAGGCTCTTGACGACTCCGGTGCAGTGGCGCAATCGCAGCCGGGTCCCTTGCCAATGGCCTATTGTACCGATGTTTCAGAGATTCCTGCTGAAAGCTGGGGACAGCTTGCCGGCCTGAAAACACTGGTGCTTGACATGCTTCGCCCGCAGCGCCATCCGACCCATTTTTCTACAGGGGAGGCTGTCTCAGCAGCTGAGGAAATCGCCGCCGGGCAGACGCTCTTCACCCACATGACCCATGATATCTCACATGCGGCCCTGGAACTTCCCGCCGGCATGCAGCTGGCTCACGATGGCCTCGTATTGTCCTGAGCGGACGCACTTTTCCTGCGGCTGTAGACCTCCCGCAGGGCGAGGATTCCCAGCAGGAGGAGGCAGCCCGGCCCCAGGAGCCACCCTCCCCTGACAAACCACCGAGGGCCCTGCAGAGGATTGAGAAGGGGAATGGGATTGACCGTCGCCCAGTCCTGTCTCCGGGGCGCCTCTGCCTTCCGGTAGCCTGCGCCGTTGAGGATGAGGGAGCTGCCGTTTCGGGTCGCCCTGCAGATGCCGGCTCCTGTCTCCAGTGCACGGAATGCCAGCAGGCGATGGAGGAGCCGGTGCGTTTCCGGCCGGCCCCGGGCGCTGCCGCCTGCCACCAGGAAGAGCTGTGCTCCTTCGCCCGCAAGCCGCCTCATCCTGTGTGCCGAACGGCTTACCCGGTCGGTGACAAGGAGGACGGAGCTGCCTTCCCTGGTTTCAATCGAGAGGACCTCTTCGGCGCTCTCCTCCCTGTTTTGCCCGCCCTCTGCGATATACAGAAGGGAGGGCCCCTTGTCTTCGCCGTTTCCCTGGGTTGCCGGAACACCGGTGGCCATCGCCACGTCTTCCTTTTGCGCAAAGGTATCAAGCACGGTCTTGAATCCAGGCCTCTCCCCTGCGGCAGGGAAGGCGTCAGCGGGAAAGAGAATCAGCCGGGGTTTTGAATTCAGCAGCTGCCGGGCAAGGTCAAGGTGTTTGTCTCCGTCCCCTGCACTCTGCACCACCCCGATCCGAAGACTCTCTTCGGCAGGGTTCCCGGGGCTCCTGCCTGGATCTTCGTGGAGGGATCCCAGCCCCACGAGGCCAAGCACCCCGGAGGTTGCGGCCAGCACCGAGAAGACCTGGGTGCGCATCCGGCGCTCTCTCAGGGCGAGGAAGAAGGTTACGTTTACCAGGCAGATCACGAAGCCGAGTCCGCTGAGCCCGATGACCGCTGCAATCCGTCCCTCGGGGCTGTCGGGGCTCAACAGCTCGCCAAGCTGCATCCAGGGACTGGCCAGTGGCAGGCATTCGGTGCGCAGGTACTCGATGCCGCACCAGGCTACTGCCATTGCCGGGACAATCGCCAGGGGTGAAGTTTTCCGAAAAATGATTCCGCCCACGGCACAAAACAGCATCCAGGAGGCAGTCATGACCAGGCTGGTCCAGGTGGTAGCCAGGAGAGAGGTCTCCATCCAGCTTTCAGCAGATACCAGTGGCCAGCAGCAGAGAATCGAGCCGAAAAAGAAACCGTGCAGAAGCCTCCAGCCCAGGCTGTTTCGATGACGCTCCAGGCTGATGAGCAGGGGGAGCAGCCCCACCCAGTGGATGGTCCGCTCCAGGACGCCGCTGTGTTCTAACAAACACAGCGACAGCAGCATCCCGGAGCGGTCCATCCCCTGGTTCGGGCTGCTCCCCCTGCTCATCAGCCTGGACCAGGGGATG
>Ga0310344_10003740_pt1 | contig 11304 bp, 8 predicted proteins | sample HC15DNA20200_MG_FD_203801 | JGI IMG/M metagenome (GOLD analysis project Ga0310344, IMG submission 203801) | Marine microbial communities from station ALOHA, North Pacific Subtropical Gyre - HC15-DNA-20-200_MG | ecosystem: Environmental > Aquatic > Marine > Oceanic | place: Pacific Ocean: North... | reverse complement strand
GCTGTCTGACAGGCACGTCGCCAACGTTGGTGCTGAACTTGCAAGCGTCCCGAGGGAAAGCCGCCAGACATCAACCGGGATGGAACGGCTCATCGTGTGTGTCAGTGGGCCGCGGTTTCGCTGGAGTGGGGAGCGGGCTTGGCCAGAACAATCATGGCAACGCCTGCCAGGACCACTAGACCGCCGAGCAGTACTCCAAGACTCGGACGCTCGCCGAGAAGCAATACTGAGAAAGCAATGGTAAATACGGGAAGCAACAAGAGTACCGGCATGACATGAGAGACAGGATTTCGTCGTAGCACAGTAAACCAGACGCCATAACCGGCGACGGTCATCACGAGACCCAGGTAAGCGACGCTGCCCCAACCGATCCAGGTCGCGTGCTTCACCGCCTCCCACTGACCGTCTTCGAACAGGAATGAGCCTAGCAGCATTTGCGGTGCGGCCAGGATGCCCAGCCAGGCGATACCGGTAAAGCCGTCAAGTTGATCGCTGATTCGCTTGTACATGATCTGCCCAACTGCCCAGATTACAGCGCCACTGCCGGTGAGGATAATCGCAAACAGTTGGCCCTCGGTGTCCGGAAGCCCCGCGATAAGCACCACTCCGAGAAAGGAGACCACCATCCCAGAGATCCGCAACAGGCCCGGGCGTTCACGGAAAACAAGGATGGCCAGCAGTACGCCGCTGGGGACTTCCAGGTGAACAACGATAATCGCGAGGGAGGCATCGATCATGGAAAGACCGGTAAAGGTCAAACCATATTGGATCGTGGAACCCACGAGTGCGATCCAGAACAGATCCTTCAGGCAGTTTCGCGGTATCGGCACGAACCAGACCAGTACCAGCGCCGCGATAGCGAATCGGATACTCATCAACAGCAACGGGGGAAATTCCTCGAGACCGGCCTTGGCCACTACAAATCCCAATGCCCAGCTGAAAGGGACAAAGAGGGCAATCAGGAATTCTCGTGCGTTCATAATCTGGGCCGGATTCTTTTCACGTAGATCCCTGCTGCAGGTAAATGTTGATCCTACGGTTGGCAAGGACCGATAGATCAGTTAGTCTGCCCATGCGACCTTCCGTATTGAGACAACACCGAGTGCTTGCGGTATTCCTAAAGGGCCTGGTCAGGGCCTCGTTAATTTTTTCTGCCGGTATTATCCCTGTTCTTGGGGCATCGGATTTGCCTGACCAGGGCTTCTGGCTCAAGTCGACTCCTGGTCAGGGGTCCGCATTCGTACAGGCAATGGCCGGGATAGGTGACGATGACCAACTCCTGCTCTCGTCTTTGCAGGGTTCAGGCTTCAGTCTGAGCGGATTCTGGGGAGAAGGGAAGGGGTTGTCCGCTCTCGATTCATCACTGTCCCTTCTGGAACAGGATGCCAGCCTGTTTCATGGCAGTTATCAGCGGCCTGCACGTTTCTCGGGTGCCGCGCTGGATCTTCTGAGTGGGGGGGTTCAATTCACAGCGGGTGTATCCCAGGTGAGCGCGCTGCAGACGCCGGACCGGCTCAGTTGGTTTGCCGGCGCGACTTCGGGCGCACTCGCTCTGCAGCTCTATCGTGTAGACAGTGAGAGTACCGAGCACGCCCATGCGCTCGGGATGCAGCTCCGGCTGCCTTTAGGAGAACTCCAGACAACTTATGTGGCGGCAGCCTCGGACATTGCCTCCGCCAACTTGAGATGGCAGTTCCCGCTGGGACGTCATCTGTGGATGGGTTTTGAAGTTCGTGACGGACGAAGCACGCGCTTTAGCAGTGGGGAATATCAGCGGTGGATCGTCCGCTTCAGCGGCAGGCAACGAACCCAAGACAGCATGCTTGCCCGCGAAGGGGGTACCAGCGCAACCGATATTGCCACCACAGCAGCGCTTGCGGTTGGGGCCGTGGGCATTGCGTTGGTGGCGAGTTCCGGCAGTGAGGATAGTGATAACCAACTACGTTTTTCTACCCAGCACGACGCAGCCCGGAATGTCCTGAACGGCATCAACCCCACGTCGGTCGCAGAGAATCTGGAGTACGGAGGCTGGGTGTACCGCAACAGTGACAGTACCTTCAGTGCGACGGAGCCGGTTAAGGGGACGGTCGACAAGGTCAGTATCGGACCTCCTTCGAGTGTGGGTGCAGGGACAGCAACTGCGACCTACCACACCCACGGCGCGACTGATCCGAGGTTTGACAGCGAAAACTTCTCTTATCTCGATATCAGTCTGAACAATAACTGGGGTGTGGACGGTTACCTGGGGACACCGGCAGGACTGTTTAAATTTCATCACTATCTTACCGGTGTGATCACCACGCTCGGTACGATTGCAAACTGAGACGATCGCCGCTTGTGCTCCAAGGATTTAGCTGAAATATGAGCAACGATTTGTCCGCCGATGCAGTTGTGATTGGAGCCGGGATTATCGGTACGGCCATTGCCTTTGAACTGTCAAAAGCGGGTCGGCGTACGATCTGCGTAGACCGTGCACCCAAAGCAGGGTACGGCTCAACTTCAAGTTCCTGCGCGATCATTCGCGTGCATTATTCAACTCTGGAAGGAACTGCTTTCGCTTTTGATGCTTACCATGACTGGCAGGATTGGTCAGGGTATCTTGGGGTCGCCGCCTCAAGCGAGTTAGATGAAGCGCGGTTTCATGACACCGGATGCCTGGTAATGAAAACACAGGGAAACGGTCACCTGACCAAGATTATGGACAATGCGCGCACGCTCTCTATCCCGTATGAGGAGTGGGACGAGGATGAGATTACCGCACGGCTACCGGGCTATGATCTCCGCAGCTATGCGCCTGCCAAGCGGATGGATGATCCGGATTTTGGGGAGCCCGGTTCGGGCCGGATTGGCGGGGGTGTATTCTTTCCGACCGCAGGCTACATCAGTGATCCCCAGTTGGCCTCGCAGAACATCCAGGCGGCGGCTCAGGCCGTGGGGTGTCGTTTTCTTTTCAACCGTTCTGTCAGCGAGATTCCGTCAGCGGGCGGGAGGGTGCAAGGCGTGGTGCTGGAGGACGGGTCCCGCATAGACGCCCCGGTGGTCGTCAATGTAGCCGGTCCCCACTCATCTAAGGTGAACGAGCTCGCAGGCGTGATCTCGGATATGACAATTACCACCCGCGCTCTGCGACAGGAGGTCGCCCACGTGCCGGCACCCGAAGGACTGGACTTTGAAGGCAGTGGGTTGGTCGTGTCGGATAATGACATCGGTGTGTACTGTCGTCCGGAGATCGGGAACTATGTTCTCGCGGGCAGTGAGGATCCGCCTTGCGATCCGCACGATTGGGCAGATCCTGATGACTTCAATCGAGACTTTTCAGATCAGGCAACTACGCAGGCACTGCGTCTGGCTCAGCGCATGGGCGGACTGAAGCTGCCCAGTCGGATGCGCGGTGTTGTCGATCTCTACGACGTGACGCAGGACTGGTTGCCGATCTACGACCGCTCGGTCATTGATGGGTTCTATATGGCGTGCGGTTCAAGCGGAAACCAGTTCAAAAATGCGCCCGCCGCGGGCCGTTTGATGGCAGGTCTCATAGATTATTGTGAATCAGGCAGTGATCATGACAGCGAGGCGTTCCGGCTCAAGTTGACGCACATTGATTACGAACTGGATACAGCGACTATGTCTCGCCGACGCGAAATCAATCCGGATAGCAGTTTTTCCGTCTTGGGCTAAGGGCCCCAGCGTTGTGCCCAAGAACGGGGGCTAGACGATTTCCAGACCGAATTGCTCTGCAGTTTCGACGAGAAGTTCCCACAAGGACTCAGCAAACCCCCGGGGGATAAAGAGTTCGTAGCCCGCGTCACTTCGCCACAAGGTCACACCCACATGATGGATGCCCCCGGAAGCGACTTGATTGACCGCAAACCGATCGGGGCGCAAATCAAGCGGGAGTAGTCGGTTCAGACAGACAGCAGCCTCGGGACCTGAAATCAGGATCCGCGTTCTTGAGTGAGACAGGTCCAGGGTGACCCCGGTGTCCGAATCGAGTGACGGGGCGCCGGTGTCCAGCAACCACCATTTGAGCGCCTCTACCCGCAGCGCTGTACCTTGCTCTGTCGAGATACCGTGACCGGGCCCCGGAACCGTATCACTCGCGATAGCCTGTGCGACCTGTCTTCCCGTCGTCTCCAAGGTGTCGGGCCATGCACCGACCTGAACCAGGTTAAGGTCAGGCAGCTCCTCTAGCCGGACGCCGGGTTCGCCAGGTCGGCCAGAAACGCCGCGATGGTAGATCGATGCGAGTGCGGATTGTCGTTCAGCCATACATCCGCTCTCCTTTCGGATCGTACATATGCGGTGAAACGATCTCGACGGCGGTATTGCCCTTGCGTACCGGGTCGGCGCAAACGGCCTCCTGATGCTGCCAGGCTTCGTGACCGCCCTTGATAAAGCCGAGTCCAATCCAGTGCCCGAGGGCAGGAGAGTGAGTAACAGCGGTGATCCAGCCCTCACCGTATCCGGCAACGTTATCCGCAGCACAGAGAATGGAACCGGCATTGAAGATCTCCCTCCGGTCCTTAGGAAAGATACCAACCAGACGAGGGCGATCGTCCTTTGTCATTTCGGGACGTTTTCGAAGCGCGCTGCCGATATAGGATTTCTTGTCAGAGGCCATCCGTCCCAGACCGGCATCTTCAATGGTAACGCGACCATCCAATTCAGCCCCGGTGACGTGGCCTTTTTCAATTCGGAGTGCGCCCAAGGCCTCCAGGCCATACAGGCAGCCATCCATAGGTCTGGCAATGTCCCAAAGGCTCTGCATGACGACAGGGCCGAAGTCCGACGGTACATAAACCTCGAAGGCACGCTCCCCTGAAAAACTGATTCGTGCGATACGAGCCGGGATGCCTCCCCGCATCGTGGTTTCCACCACACCCATGAAGGGCAGCGCATCATCAGAGACCCGTGTTGGCTGCTCCACACAGGCCTCAAGCACTTGTCTTGATAACGGTCCCGCCACGGCGACACCGGCCCACTGCTCTGACACCGAGGTCAGGTGAACCCTCAGGTCGGTCCAGCGTGTCTGAAGGAGTTCCTCCAGAAACGCCATCACCTTGGCTGCATGCGCAGTCGTGGTGGTCATGAAGTATTCGTTTTCGGAAAGACGCCAGGTGGTGCCGTCGTCCATTACCAGTCCATCGTCTCGCAGCATGATCCCGTAGCGCGTTTTGCCAATGGCGAGCTTTGCGAAAGGGTTGCTGTAAACCCGGTTCAGCAATTCTGTGGCATCAGGACCCTGAATTGCGATCTTGCCCAGGGAGGTCACATCGCAAAGTCCTACCGTGCGGCGGACTGTCTCCGCTTCCCGAACATAGGCCTCACTGATCGTCTCACCATCCCGCGCAAAAAACCATGGGCGGTGCCAAAGCCCTGCCATCGTCATGGTGCCGCCCGCATTCAGATTCCACTCATGCAGCGGAGTTCGGCGAAGGGCCCTAAAATGCGGCCCAACATTGCGGCCCTTTAATGCACCAATGCTGATGGGCGTGTATGGCGGTCGGAAAGTGGTCGTGCCGACTTCAGGGATTTCCTTTCCAAGAGCGTCGGCCATCAGGGCGATGCCGATGATGTTCCCCATCTTGCCCTGGTCCGTCGCCATGCCAAGCGTGGTGTAGCGCTTGAGATGCTCGACTGAAACGAAACCTTCATGATGCGCCAGGCGAATATCGTCGGTGGTGACATCGTGCTGGGGGTCAACAAAGGATTTGAGTTTTTTCTGAGCAGGGCGCACTTCATAAAGCGGATCAATAGGGCATTCCCAATCGCCCGGGGGCTGTGCAGTTGCGCGGTAAGAAGGATTCTTGATGAGTTCCAGCGCTTCGGTCGCGGCTTTTCGCCCAGACTCACGGCAGGCATGGTCGTCCCATATGCCCGCAGCGCTCCCGACGGCCAAGATCGGCTCGTCAGAGGCGGGCGCAAGAAAGCACGTCAACTTGGGATGCCAAACCGGCTTGATACCCCGGTGCGACAGGAGATTGACGACGGGTGACCATCCTCCGGAGACGAGCACGAGGTCACACTCCCTGCGTCCGGCGGCCTGCCAATTGTTACCTTGGCGGCACGCCATCGACAGACCGGAGACTGCGTTGCCGCCAAGTGCCTGCATCGGAGCAGAGTCGAGGTGTACTGTGATATCGGCTGTTCCGCACAAGGAGCGCAACGACTGGGGAATAGCGCCTCGAGAATCAAGGACCGTGACGTGGGCCCCGGAGCCCGCCAGATCAGATGCTGTGATGTATGCAGAATCGTTGTTAGTAGCGACGACGATACTCTCGCCGGACCGTATGGCAAAGCGATTGAGATAAGCTCGACCGGCGTTGGCGGTCATCACCCCCGGTCGATCGTTGTTTCCGAAAGCGACGTGTCGCTCCAACGCCCCGGCAGCGATCACGGTGGCCCGGGTACGCAAGGTCCAGAAACGTTGGCGCGGCAGCCAAGACGGAGGGTCAGTCAAATGGTCCGTGACGCGCTCCAGCAGTCCGGCGACACCGTAATCATAAAGACCGAACGCTGTTGTAGAAGCCATTACCCGCACACCGATACTTGCGAGCGCCGCGAGCTCCTCCTGAAGGGCGGCGGCGCTATCCGGATGATTAAGACTGTCTCCTCCCAATACTGCGTCCTGCTCAACCAGTATGACATCGCAGCCTGCGTTTGCGGCGCTGAGCGCGGTGGCGCGGCCCGCAGGCCCGCTACCTACGACGAGCAGATCACAGTAACCATGCGCGTGTTCATAGTGATCCGGATCCGGTTCCCGGGAGGCAGTACCCATCCCTGCCGCTTTTCGGATGATCTTTTCATAGCGCATCCACATCCCGGTACCCCGACCCCATTCGAATGGGGGCAGTCCCATGAAGGTCTTGTAATAAAACCCCGCTGCGAAGAATCGGCCGAACAGGTTGTTGATAGCGCCAAAATCGAATCGGACACTTGGCCAGGCGTTCTGGCCGCGGGCGACAAGGCCCTCGTAAAGAGGCTGGGTGGTCGCTCGCACGTTGGCATCCTGCTTTGCGCCTTGACCCACTGTGACCAGGGCACCGGATTCCTCCACCCCTGCGGACATGATGCCCCGGGGACGGTGGTACTTGAAACTGCGGCCGAGGATCTGTTCGCCATTGGCCATGAGAGCTGACGCCAGGGTGTCACCGGCGTAACCGCTCATGGGGGTGCCATCCCAACTGAAAGCCAGGGGACGCGTACGATCAATATGACCGCCTTTGGGGAGGCGTTGTGCGGTCATGATGTGCTGATCCCAGCTTGTTCGGCTTCCAAGGTGCGGGCAATGCCGTCATGGGCCGGTCGTACGGAGTGAATAACGTGGGTACGCGTATCACGTTCGACGACGATCCACATCCTGCAACCCTGAATATGTTGCCAGGTTTCGAACTGGACGCCATCAAGATTTTTCCGCTGGAAAACGGCTTCGACCCATTCCGACTCCGGCGCATCCAGAGCAGGGTATTTGACCGATGCATCGCCGCCATAGCTGAATTCGCTGTGGTCTCGAACACCGCAGAAGGGGCAGGAGATTCTGAGCATAGTGAGCTATCCGTGCAGTTTCGGATCGGGACCGGCGCCGCGCTCATCGATATTGATGCCGCGGGCAAATCGATCCAGGGTATGGTTGGCGACCACCGGATCGGGCCGGTTATTGGCAATGAGGTCGGCAAAATACCATCCCGATGCCGGACTCGCTTTGAATCCACCATAGTTCCAGCCGGCGTTGAGATAGAGGTTGTCGAGCGGAGTCTTGCAGATGAATGGCGATCCATCCATCGACATGTCCATTACGCCGGACCAGTGACGCAGTAGTCGTACACGGCCGAGGCAGGGCAGGATCGATGTAGCGCACTCGGCCACGTCCTGCACAATGGGAAGGTTGCCGCGTTGGGCGTACGACTTATACCAATCGATATCACCCCCGAACACCATCCCCCCTTTGTCGGATTGGGAAATGTAGAAATGCGCGCCGCCCACCCCGAACACAACAACATGGTCCAGCAGGGGTTTGAGCGGCTCAGAAACAAATGCCTGAAGCTTATGTGACTCAATTGGCAGTTTACCCAGCTCCGCCATGCGCCAGAGTCTCGAGGTGTTTCCCGCCACTGCGAAGCCCACCTTTTTTGCCCGAATCACGCCACGACTGGTTTGCAGACCTGTCACGGTGCCCCCGTCACGCTCGACGCCGGTGACTTCACAGTTTTGAAGAATGTCAACACCGTGTTGGTCTGCTCCCCGAGCGTATCCCCAGGCAACAGCGTCGTGGCGGGCCGTGCCGGCGCGGGGTTGTGCCATGGCGCCGATGATTGGGAAGCGGGCATCGGCAGAATAATTGAGATGGGGAATGTTCCGTTTGAGCGTCTTTAGATCCCAGAGTTCCCCGTCAGAACCCGTCAGGCGCATTGTGTTGTACCGTCTCGCAGCGCCGTCTCGGGCGGCAGGGGAGTGCAGCAGGGTAACGTGAGCCCGTTGGCTAAACATTACGTTGTAATTCAGGTCGTGACTGAGGTTCTCCCAGAGTTTCAGAGAATGTTCATAAAACTCGCGGTTACCCGGAAGCATGTAGTTGGATCGGACGATCGTGGTGTTTCTGCCAGCGTTACCGCTCCCGAGCCAGCCTTTCTCAACCACGGCGACATTCTTGATACCGTGATTCTTCGCAAGGTAATAAGCCGTGGCGAGTCCGTGCAGTCCAGCACCGACAATGACCACGTCGTACTCAGCTTTCGGTTCTGGGTCGCGCCAGGCACGATCCCATCCTTTCTGACCCGTGAGGCCGTTGACGAAGACTTTCCAGGCGGAATAGGGTTTCATGACTTGGCTATGATGATTCGGAATAAGTTGCGGGCAGTTACCCGACACCCGCACAATCCAGCAAACGGTCGTCTGTGCCCCTTCTGAAGCGCCTGACTCCCTGACCTTTCCGCCCAGGGCTCATCACCCGGACTGACAGAGCAATTTAGGCATCTATTCATAGGATCGGTTCGAGATGGTAGTAGGGCGATCCTGAATTGGACAGGGCCAATTTAAAACCGAATTTGAAGCAAAGTCGATAGCTGGAGACGCCAAAAAAATGCCCGTTACGCCCGTTTCCAAACGAAACCCACCCTCCTTGCTGGCCTGGTCTGTGTGGTCTTTAGGTGCGGGCCTATTTCTCCTTGGGTTTTTTCATCGAGTCGCACCGGCTGTGCTCCACCGGGAGCTCAGTCTGGACTTCGGGCTGAGCGCCGCTTCATTAGGAAGCCTTTCGGCGCTGTACTTCTATTCCTACGTCGTGATGCAGATTCCGACGGGACTTCTGGCGGATCGATATGGACCCCGTCGCCTTCTTACGGCAGGTCTTGTGTTGAGTACCCTCGGGGCAATGATATTCGCCCTGGCACCGTCGTTGTTTTGGGCCGGAGTAGGGCGACTGCTGATCGGCGCGTTTGTCGCTGTCGGGTTTGTCTGCACACTGAAGTTGGCCATGCATTGGCTCGCTCCAGAGAGGTTCGCTCTGGCCGCAGGCTTGTTGCTTGTTGCAGGGATGACAGGCGCTGTTTTCGCCGGCGTCCCTCTGCATTTGGCAAGTGAGGCATTTGGCTGGCGCACGGTTACGCTTGGTGCGGGGATGGTTGGATTGATATTGGCGGCGGCGGTCTGGATGATTGTCAGGGATGACCCGGCCGAGCGCGGCTACTCTGGGTATGTGAGCACAGGTTCTGGTAATGTCGAGCACCAGTCTGAGTGGCAGAAACTAAAACGTGTTTTTGCCTATCGCAATTCTGGGTTACTCGCCCTGGCTCCGGGAGGGATCGTCGGTTCAGTCCTGGCTTTCTCCGGACTCTGGGGGATTCCGTTTCTGACTGATGTGTACGGCATGTCCTCGGCAATCGCCGCCACGGTCTGTTCGGGCATCATGCTGGCCTGGGCTTTCAGTGGTCCCGTCTTCGGTCTTTTTTCGGAAAGGATCCGGTTGCGCCGATTACCCTATCTCATTGGGACCTGTATCGCCGCAGGGTGTTGGTCGGCCGTGATTTTGGTGCCGGACTTACCACGGAGTATCCTCGTAGCGCTGTTGCTGGGTGCAGGATTTTTTTCCGGCGGAATGATTCTAGGTTTCACCCAGGCTAAGGAATCTGTTCCAATGGCGCTGACGGGTACGGTGTCCGGTGTCGTCAATATGGGGGTCATGTGTGGTCCGATGCTGTTACAGCCCATGATCGGCTGGTTGCTGGATCGATCGTGGAGCGGTAATGTGGGTGTCGAAGGGATTAGGATTTATAGTTTTGACGGCTATCGTTTTGGCTTCTCGCTCATGTTGGCGTGGTTGGCGATTGCCATCCTCAGTATTGCCTTGAGCCGCGAAACTCATGCACAACAGCACCTTGACCAGAATTGATCCACGTTAACTTGCTCTCCCAGCCAACAGCATGAACGAGCCCCAACGATCAGAATGGGAAGCGTTTCTCGCCACGTATCCGAAGACGGAGTTCGTGGATGTGTTGTTGCCGGATCTGTGCAACATTATTCGCGGAAAACGGGTCGGTCGGAAACAGTTCGACAAGCTCTTTGGTCAGGGCATTCTGTTGCCGAGCTCTACCTTTCTGCTTGATGTTAACGGTATCGGGACGAATGCCGGTGGGCGCGGGTTTTCTGACGGGGATCCCGATGTCGCCGTGCTCCCCGTCGCAGGATCACTTGCACCTGTTCCCTGGGCGGGACCCGGGGCGGCACAGGTGCTGGGACTGTTATATGAGCTCGACGGGAGACCTTGTGCCGTCGATCCAAGACACGTGCTCCAAGAGGTAGTCTCAACACTCGTAAGTGACGGCCTTCATCCAGTAGTAGCGCTGGAGTTGGAGTTTTATCTGCTGGATGCACAAAGAGCCGATCTGGGCGAAGCGCACCCGCCGATCTTGCCCGAGACAGGCAGGCTTGCGGAACGCACACAGGTATACAGCCTTGCGGATCTGGATGGTGTGAGCGGTTTTCTCGCAGAGATGGAGTCAGTTTGTGCGGCGCAGGGTGTGCCGTTGGGCGGAGCCAGTTCTGAATATGCGCCGGGGCAGTTTGAGATCAACCTGGAACATGTCGATGATCCGATGCTGGCAGCAGATCACGCCATTTTGCTGCAGCGTGCCGTTAGGGGAATCGCCCGCAAGCATGGTGTGGCGGCGACCTTCATGGCTAAGCCTTATCCGGATAATGCAGGTAATGGCCTCCATGCTCACGTCAGCATTGTCGATGGGAAGGGCCGTAATATCTTTGATGACGGGTCTGATCAGGGCGGAGCGTCGTTGCGGAACGCAATTGCCG
>Ga0310344_10003739_pt1 | contig 11305 bp, 10 predicted proteins | sample HC15DNA20200_MG_FD_203801 | JGI IMG/M metagenome (GOLD analysis project Ga0310344, IMG submission 203801) | Marine microbial communities from station ALOHA, North Pacific Subtropical Gyre - HC15-DNA-20-200_MG | ecosystem: Environmental > Aquatic > Marine > Oceanic | place: Pacific Ocean: North... | reverse complement strand
CAGATGTAGACATCACCCTCACGCATACTGGTGGCCGGGATAACCTTGAGTATTGCTTTAGTCGACAGTGGTTGAATGACAGTGAAGTTTGGGAAATCATCTTCTCCCTGCATCACCAGATCGCCTGTTGGTGTGAGCACCGCGGCACTAAAGTCGCGCCCCTGATTGATTACCATCGATAATGCGCCCTTGGCGAGTACAACGCCGATCTGGTTACATACCGCCTGCAGCGCACCCCGAATTACCTCAAATGAAATCGAATCGATTCCTGCGGCTGCCATCTCCGGGCTGAATTGAACGCGTTCACGCATTGCCGAATATCTCCAAAGCCACCGACGTCATATTGGGACCGATCCAGGTTTCAATAGACTAACTCTTTGCACGCGGATAAATATACACCTACACACGAGCACCCACCGTATCGACAATCAGATTACCAAACTCATCAACTACCGCACTCATCGTCGGACGGATCAAAACCGTCGAATCCATCTGCTCAACAATAGCTGGACCGCGCACATGTGCACCGGCCGTAAGTAGATTTCGGTCATAAATATGGGTCTTTAAAAAGTCGTCCGACTCATGGAAGAAAACTTCTCGTTCGTTCGTAAGTGCGGCTTCGATATCTCCGTCCGAAACCGAAAGTCTTCCGGTAGAGCGCCTTTCCGGCCGATCGATCAACCCATAGGCGACCACCTGCACCAACTGGATCTCCAATGGCACGTCGTCGAGCGAATAGTTATATTCACGGTCGTGCTCAGTCGCGAACCGTGCGAGCATGTCGTCTAGTGCCGTCTGATCGAACGTTTCTCCTACGATTGTTATCGGTAACGCTACCGCTTCGAATCCACCGTAGTACTTAAGCTGCGCTATCCGCTCTATGCGGATCTGCGAATCTTCAAAGTTAGACGCACGTAGCCGACTGCGTGCCTTCGATTCCAATGCCGCGAACTCCTTCTCCACGTCTTTACAACGCAACTGGTCCGTGCGCCGATGAAAAGTTTTTGTAAAATCACAGCGTACGTCAGTAAACAACAGTCCAAGTGCAGAGGTAAGCCCAGGATCCGGAGGCACAACAACCCTCGGGATACTCATTTGTGCGGCAAGATCTGCGCAATGCAATGGTCCGGCACCACCGAACGCAACCAACGAAAAATGGCGAGGGTCATACCCACGTTCTGTAGTGACCTGCCGGATTGCTTGCACCATATTGCCATTAGAGACTTGGATGATGCCGCTCGCTGTCCGAACGGGATCGAGTCCCAATTGATCCCCAAGTTTGCCCACCGCTGCTTGTGCTAAGTCGACATGCAAGTCCATTGATCCACCTGCGAAACCTGTAGGATCCAGTACACCCAATACAAGGTTCGCATCGGTGTTTGTCGCCGCTGTACCGCCACCACCGTAGCAAGCGGGTCCGGGAGTCGAACCCGCGCTTTGTGGTCCACTTTTCAATATACCCCCGTCATCTATCCAGGCTATCGTGCCGCCGCCGGCACCAATGGTTGCAATATCGATAGTTGGAAGTAGGACTGGAATCCCAAAATCGATATCGGATTCCTGCGTAATACGAACCTGGCCTCCATGGATCGTTGCAATGTCGGCGCTAGTGCCTCCCATATCAAAGCCGATCAGATCTTCTATCCCGATCTCCTCACCTAACGTTTGTACAGCGATAACTCCGGCGGCCGGTCCTGACATAATCGTCCGTGCGGCACCCTCGCCAGCACCCTCGGCAGTGGTGACTCCACCCGATGATTGCATCACCAAGATCTCGCCTTCATAACCCTCGCTTTGAAAGTCATCCCTCAGATTTTTCATGTAACGCCGAACGATTGGCTCTACATAGGCATTAACGACCGTCGTCGAAGTCCGCTCGAACTCGAGAATCACCGGAATAATGTCCGACGATAGAGTGATGAATACACCAGGACATTCTTCGCGCAAGATGCGAGCCATCGCTTGTTCGTTATTAGGACATAGAAAAGCATTAAGAAAACTAACAGCAATGGATTCGATACCACGTTTGCGAAACGCGCGGCCGATGATTCGAGCTTCGTCTTCATCTAACGGTGTGACGACCCGCCCGAGATAGTCTACTCGCTCAACAACTGTAAGGCGGTTGCGACGCGGGACTAGAGGTGGTGCAGGATTCCAAGCAACGTCATACATCCCTTCACGTGGCCGATTCGCACGTCTTATCTCAATCAGATCTCGAAAGCCTTCGGTCGCTACGAGGCCGGTTTTTGCACCATTTCTGGCAATCACCGCGTTGGTCGCTAGGGTGGTGCCATGCAAGAAGAGGCTGAAATCTGTGAACGGGATTTTTGCAGCACGAACGGCCTCGAGAACCCCGCGCTGAAAGTCTGGGTAGGTGGTAGGAACCTTGGCCCGGATGAGCTCCCCATCATCGCCTTCGGCAATCAAGTCCGTGAACGTCCCGCCAACATCAACAGCCACCCGGTAACTTCGTTTCAACATTCTTCCTTATCTATTGGCACATCGCCCGTGTGAATGTAACACTGTTAACGCTAAGCTAGTAGAGCGAATGGGAGCGGAGGGTTTGATGAATTTTGAAGGTAAAAAGGTGCTGATAACCGGCGGTGCCCGTGGAATCGGCCGAGCGGTGGCAGAAGCGTTCGCCGACGCTGGCGCGCAGGTTGCCGTCACCTATAAAACCTCTAAGAAAATCGCCGAGCAAACCGTAGCTGGGTTAAACGGCGGGCCCCATGCAGCATTCCAGTCAGACATTACAGATCCCAATGAGGTTGAGCGGTCGGTACAAAACACAATCGAAGAATTAGGCGGTCTGGACATCCTAGTAAACAATGCTGGTTTATTTTGGCTACACGACCCGACTATCGTGAGCTACCAGAATTGGCAGGATTCTTGGGAGCATCACTTGAAAACTAATCTAGTCGGCACTGCCAACATCTCCTACTGTGCAGCCCGTAGCATGATGGATTCCGGCGGCGGACGCATCATTATGATGGGCTCTCGTTCAGCGTTTCGTGGGGCACATGACTATCCTGCCTACGCTGCGAGCAAAGCTGCGATGACTTCGCTTGGTCAATCTTTGGCTGTGGGGTTGGCGCCGTATGGGATCTTTGTTGGTATCGTTGCACCTGGCTACGTTGCAACGGATCTGGTTAAAGAGGCGTTGGATGGCCCCGACGGTGACACGATCCGCGCCGAGAGTCCGATGCATCGAGTTGCGCGCCCAGAGGAAGTAGCTCACGCGGTATTATTTCTTGCGAGCGAGGGAGCTGAGTACACGACGGGTACTGTCATCGATGTTAACGGTGCTTCTTACTTGCGGAGCTGACTTTTCGATCGGGTCGATGTGCTCCCCATATTTATTCTGTGCTAAGACTCTAAATTAAACGGAGGGAACAATGGTAGAAATCGGCAAGGTAGATTATAGCGATTTCGAGGTCGATAAATCGGCAGCATACCCTACGCTTAAGGATCGTGTCGTGATTATAACGGGTGCCGGTCAGGGCATTGGACGAGGGTACGCACATTATTTTGCGGCGCAAGGGGCGATCCCGGTAATCGCCGAAATCAACGGTGAAGCCGGAGAAAAAGTAGCTGACGAGATCCGCACCAAGCATGGCGACGCGTTGGCCATTCAAGTTGACGTTACAGACCTCGATTCGGTAACGAGGCTGGTGAATAAGGTACTTTCCCAACGCGGTCGCATCGATTGTTTGATCAACAATGCGGCGGTCTTCTCTAAAATCACTATGGCACCCTTTTGGGAGCTACCGGTTGACGAATGGAAGGCGGCTGTCGACGTTAATATCACTGGTGCGTTTTATTGTGCTCGCGCGGTGGTGTCGGCAATGCAGGAAGCGCGTTGGGGTCGGATAGTTAACGTGTCTTCGGCAACGTTTCTGATGGGCCTACCTAATTACCTGCACTACATCACGACCAAGTCCGCGATGGTTGGGATGAGTCGATCGATGGCACGGGAGCTGGGGCAGTGGAATATTACTGTTAATACCTTTTGGCCTGGAGTTATGCAGACGGAGATCGAGCGCCCCTCGGTACCAAACGAACGCTTCAAGGAATACACTGCACGGCAATCGTTACAGCGTCAGGGTACGATCCATGATCTTGCTAAGCCCGTACTGTTCCTCTGCTCAGAAGAAGCAAGTTACATAACCGGCCAGAGTTTGCAGGCCGACGGTGGGCTAACTTTTGTATAGGGAAGCGGATTGCCCCGGACCCTTCCATTTTTCACAATCGTAAATTGAAAAACCTGATAGTGTTTTAAACTGTCGTTCGAATATTTGGGGGGAATTTATGGCATCCAAGGTACGGACTAAATCCGCGACGATCCGTGAACGCCTCAATCATCCGATTGTCGACTCCGACGGTCATGCCTCAGAGTTCGAACCGCTCATGTTTGATTACCTGCGCGATGTGGGGGGTAGTGGTGCCGTAGAGCGTTTTAAGAAAATGAGCCATTTCTATAAACCTATCTGGTTTGATATGTCGGCCGAGGAACGCAGAGAAAAACGAGTAACGCGACCGCATTGGTGGGTTCACCCGATAAAGAACACACTGGATCGCGCGACGAGTTCGCTTCCACGGCTAATGTATGAGCGATTGGACGAAATGGGTCTCGATTTCACAATGGTTTATCCGAGCTTAGGTTTTGGCGCGTTGCACCTTCCTGATGACGAGTTGCGGAGCGTTGCGTGTCGAGCGTTTAACAATTTTCACGCGGAAGTATATGCGGAATTTTCGGATCGCATTACACCCACTGCCATTATTCCCATGCACACACCGAAGGAAGCAATCGCCGAACTCGAGCATTCGGTTGGTGAGCTCGAGATGAAGGTCGCTATGTTGGCGGGCTATGCAACTCGACCGATCCCAGCCGCGGCCGGGGCACCGCCGGAAGTGGCAAAACATGCGACGTGGCTTGACTTTTTTGGTATCGATAGCGAGTACGACTACGATCCTGTTTGGGAGAAATGCATCGAACTCAAAATCGCCCCAACGTTCCATTCTGTTGGCGTTAATTGGGGCAGTCGACGATCGATCTCTAACTTCATGTATAACCATATTGGCCATTTCGCAGCAGCAGCCGAACCGTTGTGTAAAGCATTGTTTTTTGGCGGCGTTACTCGACGTTATCCTCAATTTCGGTGTACCTTTTTGGAAGGCGGCGTGGGTTGGGCTTGCACTTTGTTGAACGACTTACACGGGCATTGGCAAAAGCACAATCTCGAGACAATCGAACACTGTAATCCGGCGGCCTTAGATCTTCCGGCGATGAAAAACCTGTTTGAACGTTATGGCAGTGCAGAACTTGCCGCGCGTCTGGACGATGGTGACCGTTCGGCGCTGCTTTGGGGGTACGACGTGCCAGTCGAATATCGAGATGAGTGGTCGGCCTGTGAAATCGAGCGTGCCGAGGATATTCGTGATCTGTTTGTGCCGAATTTGTATTTTGGTTGTGAGGGCGATGATCGCTCAGTCGGCTGGGCTTTCGATCAAGTGGCGAGCATGTTTGGCACGGAGCTCAATGCCGTCTATGGTTCTGATATTAGTCACTTCGATTTACCCGATATGCGCGATGCGTTACAAGAAGCATGGGAAATGGTTGAAGACGGTGTTTTAACCGAAGATCAATTTTACAAATTCGTGTTCGCGAACCCGGTCAAAATCAAAACAGAGTTGAACCCGGACTTTTTCAAAGATACCGTGGTTGAGAGTGCGGTTGATACATTGATGAAAGCCTAAAACGGAGCGCATTCCCTTTCTCTTCTAAATTTTCTTTAAGATGCCATTGGAACTAACTGCGCTGACGTAGGATGCTTATAACTGTTGCCGTGTCACTCTACCCGATAGTTCTAGTTTGCTTCACCAGGGCCGCGCCCGGTACCCTATTGTTTACGACGAACTACACCTAAGAAACTAAGAGGACGACTATCTTGACTGGAAATATTCCCTGCGGGATTGCGATCCCCCAAGTCATCGACGACAACGCAACTTATCTCTCGGATCTCCACGATTTCCTCAAGCGTGCGGATGTCCTTGGGTTTGAAAGCGCATGGACGCAGGAGGGTATACTCGGCGAGTTCCCCTTGCTTGAGCCGTTGAGTCTGTTGTCCCATGCGGCAGCCGTGACGACAAACATGCGTCTTGGTGTCTCGGTCATGTTGTTGACATTGAAAAATCCAATTCAGCTCGCGAAGACCCTGGCGACTATCGATCAATTGAGTGGCGGCCGGCTGGATGTTGGCATTGGGGCAGGCGGCCATGTGGATGAGGGGATATTTGGTTATTCGAAAGATCGCCGGATGCGACGCTTTGTGGAAGGTATCGCCGTTATGAAGGCCCTTTGGAGCGAAGACGAGACTAACGTATCGGGGGAGTTCTGGAGTTTTGAGAAGATTTCAATGAATCCGAAGCCCGTTCAGTTGCCACATCTACCGATTTGGTTCGGTGCTCGCAGTGAGGTAGGAATACGCCGCGCGGTGCGCCTGGGCGATGCCTGGATGGGTGCGGGGTCGTCCTCGACGGAGGCATTCGTTAAGCAAATCGAGGTGGTGCGTCGTGAGCTCGATGCCGCAGATCGTGATCCGGCGACCTTTCGCGTGTCGAAACGCGTGTACCTGGCCATCGATAATGATCGGAATCGCGCAGAAAACCGTTTGCGAGAATGGTTCGCTTTACGTTATGGCAATGCGGATATGGCGACACGTGATTCGATCTGGGGTAGTGCCGCTCAATGTCTAGACGAGCTTGCTAAAGTCGTCGAGGCGGGTGCCGAGCACGTGTTGCTTAATCCGGTTTTCGATGATCGGGAGCAGTTGGAAATTCTGGCCGAGATGATCGTGCCGAATCTTTGAATAGACGCAAAAAAAATACTGGATGCTGCTATCAGTCGATTAAATGAAAATGTAGGTGTGTGATGCCAGGTTTATATACAGTTTTCTTTTTCGCAGCGTTTGAATTTTGGGAGTCAGAATAATGAATGATGATCCTATTCTCTACATCAACGGCGAATACGTGTCGCTCAGTACTGCCCGGATATCGCCGCTCGACCAAGGCTTTCTATTGGGGGATGGGGTCTTTGACGTGGTTTCTGCTTGGAAGGGCGTGATTTTTAAATTGGATGAGCACATCGAGCGATTTTTTGATTCTATGCTCGCGGCTTGTCTCGATCCCGGTTGGTCGGTTGACCAATGGAAAAAAATTATCGTTGAGACGGTCCGGAGAAATGAGTTACACGATGCCACGATTCGTTTTATTGTGACCCGTGGCGTGCCCAAAGAGGTCGTTGCAGATCCGAGAAGCTTCGATGCGACAATCATCGTCTGGGCCGCTCCATATATTTTTCTTGCCGATGAAGATACTCGGCAAGAAGGTATACGGTTGATGATATCGAGTACGCGTGGTTTCCCTTCTGACAGTCTAGACCCGCGGTACAAGTGCTTGGACAGATTGCATTCGCAACTGGTGAGATTGGAAGCATTGAGTGCTGGGTACGATGATGCGATTTGGTTGGACCATACTGGCAACGTTAGTGAATCGGCAGCGTCAAATATTTTCGCGGTAAAAAACGATGTCGTGTATACCCCGGCTGGCGGGATACTCCGTGGCGTGACCAGACAGACCTTTGTCGACCTCGCTCGCGCAGCAGGATACAAGTGCGAGGAGGTTGCTATGACGCCGTTCGATCTCTACACGGCTGATGAAGTCTTTACCACGAGTACCGCTGGGGGTGCCCTTGCGGTGCGGGAAATTGCCGGGCGGCAGATCCGGCAAACTGCGCCCGGGCCGGTGACTGTGAGGCTTAATGAGGATTATTGGGCACTGCGTGAATCAGGTGCGTATGGCACGTCGATTTACGATTAAAAGAATATAATCTGTACTAGGGTAGGCCGCTCAAATCAATTAGTTTTTCAGGGTTTAGTTGCCGATCGATTGCGCCCAGTTCACGCATCGTGTCGACGGCAATACCGAGCCCCTCCATGTCTATCAAACCCGAGGTGTTCCATATAGGTAGTGCCCTCCGCAAAGCTAGCTCAATAGCGTCCGGTTGGTGCGCCGGCGTTGCTTTGCAGAGCAAGGCTTTGGTTTCGTCAGGGTGGGCGACGCAGTAACGGGCACCTTTTAGGTAGGCGCTCAGAAGCTTGCGTAATAACACTGGCTGTTTAGCGATAAAATCCTCACGTGCAACCAAAAGCCCCCAGTGAAATTTTGGCTTAACTCGACTAACCGGCTCCACGATCCGAAGTACACGTTGTTGCTCGCCTACCGACACGAGTGGTTCTAGGGATAATTGGGCTGATACCCTACCTGAAGCCAGCTCATCCAGTCGGAGATAGTCTTCCCTCAGTTCTTTGTATGCCACATCTCGCTCGGGGTTGAGGCCAGCACGCTTTAGCTCCAACTGCATCAGATGACCATCGCAGCTGCCGCGGGATAATACCCCGACCGTGGTTTCCCGTAGTTGAGACAATTGTTGAATGTCGGGATGAACAACGAACAGGAAGTGATCAAGGTTATGGATCACACTACTGCCGATAATTTTACCTGGTAGCACACCGGCGCCGATTGCAGTTAAGAAAGGAGGGCTTCCCATCCTACCGACTTGGATTTCTCCGCGGCCCATTGCTTGAGCTAGTGCTTCGCCACCAGCGACAACCTCGATGCGCAGATTGATGCCTTCGTCTGAAAAGAAGCCTTTGTGTAACGCCATCTCGAAGGGCCAGTCATGTTGCCCTCCGCTGTTAGCGTGGCCCCACGTAAAGTCGACGATGTTTTGCTTCGCCATTTATTACCCTTCGTGGCCTAATTCAGACAAGAATTGTACGGCTGGATTTAACGAGGAGCCAACCCTTTGAGCGTCGGGCTGTCCGTGGCGTCTCCGAAACCGGTATCGAGTGGGCACAACACGATACGACTCGCACCAGCTGCTTCGTGTTCGGAGATGCGTTGTTCGATCGATTCACTAGTGCCCCATGCGACGAGATGATCGTGCAAGCGATCGCTACCGTCATTCGCGAAATCATCTTTGCTAAATCCGAGTGTTCGCCATTCGCGCTGGTAGTAATCAAGCCCAGTATAGTATGCGAGCGATCTGCGGCAGACGTCTCTCGCGGTCGCTTCGTCGGATTCTACCAACACGGGTAGGACGACCGTTAAATCGGCATCTACGCCGAGTCGGGCTCGAGATTTTTTAGTGTGTTCTGACGACATTAAATAGGTCATCACACCATCTGCCCGGGTTGCGGCGATCCGCTGCAATGCCGGCCCGTGTGCTGCGAGGAGCATGGGCCCCAGCTGTTCGTGCGCAGGTAATGTCGGTTCGACCGCGGCCATTGCATCCAGATAGTCATTGAACTTTACTGCGGGCGCCTGCCAGTGATGACCGCGCGCGGAATTGACGCCGACATTTGAAACACCCAACCCTAATATGAATCTTCCTTGTGCAAATTCAGCAAGTGTTTGACGTGCTTGTGCCGTCGCGTGGGGATCCCGGACATAAACATTAGCGATCCCCGTCGCGATAACAAGACGCTCGGTATGCGCCAGTAGGTGTGCCGCATTTGCCATAATTTCTCGCCCGAAAAGCTCGGGGATCCAGAAACTTTCATAATTGAGGCGTTCGAGTAACTGGACGAACTTAATTAATTCGGTTGCCGTTAACCTATCGGTCATGGCAAGCACGCCACGTGGGCAGTTCAAGCGTGTAGTCATAGCGTAGTCATATCCTCAACGAGATCATCCGTTTCTTTCTCAATCCAATTCAAGTATGCAGTAGAGCCCGTAAGCACTGGAAGCGCGATTATTTCAGGCACGTCGTAACTGTGGAGTTTCTCAATGGCAGCTATTGCTTTGCTTACCCCTTTTGTTGATGTTTTTATAAAGAGCATTATCTCTTCATCGCACTGGATCTTTCCTTCCCAGCGATAATGGCTTTTAGCCGGGACCTGTTGTATGCAGGCGGCAAGGCGATCAGAGATCAACGTCTCGGCAATTTTCGTGGCGAGGCCGTCTGAGTCGACGGTGGTCATCAGCACAGTCGCTTTAGGTTCCATGAAATTTTTCTTCCGGGTGAGCTAGCTTGGATATTTTTCAAATCGACCTCAGTCGAACGTTTTATCAATATCAGCCGCATCGTGGCGATTCGGTACTTGCTCTTCTTCGGGTCCCCATGTTTTATTAACTCGGCGGCCGCGCTTTACTGCGGGACGCGCTTGAATTTCAGACGCCCACCGAACTACATGCGTATAAGATGTGACATCAAGGAACTCCTCGGCCTCATAGATATTGTTGAGGACCAGGTTCCCGTACCAAGAATAGGTGGCGATATCTGCGATATTATATTCGTCGCCACATAGGTAACGCCGAGAGGATAGATTCTGGTCTAGTACGTCTAGTTGTCGTTTCACCTCCATGGTGAATCGATCAATGCAGTATTCGATTTTCTCGGGAGCGTAAGCGTAGAAATGCCCAAACCCACCACCTAGGTAAGGCGCACTTCCCATCTGCCAGAACAACCAGGACAGGCATTCGGCACGCTCAATCGCGTCAGTAGGGATAAGCTGACCAAACTTTTCAGCGAGATAAACAAGAATAGCGCCAGACTCAAATACTCTGGTCGGCGGTGACGTGTTGCAATCGAGTAGCGCTGGTATCTTTGAGTTAGGGTTGAGAGAGACAAATCCACTGCTGAATTGCTCGCCATCGCCAATTTTGATCAAATGCGCATCGTACTCTGCATTGCTATGGCCGAGCGCTATAAGCTCTTCCAGCATAATCGTTACTTTGATCCCATTTGGGGTCCCCAACGAGTACAGCTGAAATGGGTGCTTCCCAACAGGCAGTTCTTTCTCGTGTGTGGCGCCGGCAACAGGTCTGTTTATTTTGCCCCATTGGCCACCAAGATCACTAGGCTTCCATACCTTAGGCGGAATATATGCGGATGATTCGGTCATGGTTTTTTCCCTAAAAGAATTATCGAGTTATAGGTGGCGTTAATATAATTTGATTGTACGGCGACTAGACCCGGTACTTAGTTTTACAATGTAATGCATACTCAATACAAGCAAATTGACAATTGCAGATAAGAGCCACTATGTATAGAACTAAAATCTTCTAGATTTCCGTACTGATCGGTCTGGTGCGGCCGCTATTCGAATCACGAGGGGGAAACGATGCCAGCGGGCGTGTAATTGAAGTAATATATCGAATTGTCTTCGCTCTCAACGGGACATCAATGTTTCGACTAAGATGTGGGAGGGGCGAGTGGTGTATATAGACGAATTCCCCGGGG
>Ga0310344_10003736_pt1 | contig 11307 bp, 10 predicted proteins | sample HC15DNA20200_MG_FD_203801 | JGI IMG/M metagenome (GOLD analysis project Ga0310344, IMG submission 203801) | Marine microbial communities from station ALOHA, North Pacific Subtropical Gyre - HC15-DNA-20-200_MG | ecosystem: Environmental > Aquatic > Marine > Oceanic | place: Pacific Ocean: North... | reverse complement strand
ATATGACGCTCAGTCCGATGCTTTTATTTTGGTTGCGGCCATAAATGCCAGCCAATAAAGAGCCTACAATATTGAATATGCCTACCAATGCGATAGACCATGCGCCAACCCGTGGCTCAAAACCAAGATCTGTGCAATAAGCGGGATAATGGATTGCAATAAAGGCCACGTGAAACCCGCATACAAAGAAGCCCATGGTTAGAAGCATATATCCTCGATGATTTATTGCTTCTGTAACAGCTTGCCTTATCGTTTGACCCTCCTCCGTCTCTCCCTTCACCTCCGGGCTAAAAGGCAGGAATAGAGCTAGTGGAATTATCAATAGAGTTGTTATTGAGAGAAAGAAAAGGCCACTCTGCCATCCATATCCATCTATTACTCCCTGAGTAATTGGGGAAAATAGTACCTGACCCATAGAAGTTGCCGCTGTACCAACACCAAAAACAAGCGAACGTCTACCGGGAGCCACTACACGAGCCATCGCTGTTGATATCAAAGTAAACGCTGTAAACGAAATCCCAGCACCAACTAAAACCCCTCCTGTTAAGTAGAGCATTGATGCTGATTCTGCAATCGCCATACCCCAAATACCTAGTGCATAGACTATTGCTCCGCCCCCGACAACAAGTACATACCCATATCGGTCAACTAGCATACCAGCTACAGGAGTAGTTAACCCCCAAGCCAGATTTTGTATGGCCATTGCTAGCGCATATGTCTCACGATCCCAGCCTACTGCGGAAGTCATCGGCGATAAAAACAAACCAAAGGCGGTGCGAGCTCCATAGCCTAGTATGCATATAAGGCAACCCACCAAAACGATAGACATGGGGTTTATCCATGTTTGCACCCGTGTTCGCGTACCAACATTTTCTTTATTATTCATATATGTGCAACTGTAATAGTAGTCTTTTGAGGCTATTTTCTGGCTCTGCTCTACGTTGACTGCTAAGACCAACTAGATCCATCTGCATGCCTCTTTTTTACAATTAGGCATATTTGTAGCAGTTACAAACAAAGTGCTACTAATGCTGCTCAAACAGTGTCCACCAAGCCACTCGATCGATGCAATAGCCAGTCAACCACAAAATTTACTGCAACAGTAAGTATAGCAATAGCTGCTGCCGGCAGGAGGGGGGTTATGTCGCCGTAATTAATTAATGTAGCATTATCCCTCACCATTGACCCCCAATCAGCCGTCGGTGGTTGGATCCCAAGGCCAAGAAAACTTAAGGCTGCAATGAATAGAAATACGAAGCAGAATCTCAATCCAAATTCTGCAAGAAGCGGTGCAGTAATATTTGGCAAGATTTCTTTACGGATGACCCACCACACGCCCTCACCCCTCAACCTCGCCGCTTCAACATATTCAAGGACTACGATATTCATCGCTGCGGCGCGCGTAATCCTATAAACACGAGTGCAGTCTAATATGGCAATTACAAAAATTAGCACTGGAACTGATGTACCTAACACGGTGAGTATAAGAAGGGCAAAAACTAAGCTTGGGATGGCCATCAAAACATCCACTACTCTGCTGATAATAACATCGTACCAACCACCCAAAATTGCTGCAAGCATCCCAGTAGAGCCTCCAATAATGAATGCGATACCTACAGCGGCTAATGCTATCCCAACTGTGTTTCTCGCACCAAAGATCAAACGAGAAAGCATGTCTCGGCCTAGGCTATCGGTACCCAACAGATGTTTATCTGACCACATCTCATAAGCCGCTCCAAGTATCTCAGTCTCGCTATAAGGAGCAATAATAGGCGCAAAAATAGCTACTATTAGGTAAACCATGATTATAGAAAGTCCAAGCCTTGCAGACATTGGTATAAGCCAAAATGATTGAATAAGCTTCATATTGTTAACTTAGCGGGGATGCAATAATCGTGGATTGGTGACAACAGAAACAATATCGGCTACCAAATTAAGCAATATATATACACCAGCGAAAATCATTGAGCACGCCTGCACAACAGGGACATCTCGCTTGGAAACGCTATCAACTAAAAGTTGGCCAAGGCCCGGATAAACAAATACCACCTCTACAATAACAACTCCAACAACGAGATATGCAAGATTAAGTGCGATCACATTAACAATAGGTCCCCATGCATTCGGTAGCGCATGATACAGAATGACTCGAAATGGCCGTATACCCTTAAGTTGAGCCATTTCAATATAATCGCTAGCTAGCAGATTAATGATCGCAGCACGAGTCATACGCATCATGTGAGCAACAACTACAAGTGTTAAAGTCATGGCAGGCAATAGAGTTCGGAACAGTTTATCTGAAAAAGCTAGATCAGTACTGACGTTAGAAATTCCTGGAAACCAACCTGTCTTAACAGCTAGAAACAGAATAAGAATATATGCCACAAAAAATTCTGGGAATGAAATCGATGTCAATGTAAATAGATTTACTCCTCTATCAAAAATGCTGTTTCTATAGAGTGCGGCCAACAATCCAAGTATCAGTGATAATGGCACAGCAATTGCAGCTGCAAAGCCTCCAAGGAAAAGCGTATTGGATAAACGTGCACCCACTAAATCTGCGATCTCGCGTTTGTTTGCAAGTGATTTACCCATATCACCTGTAACCATGCCCTTCAGCCATTCCAGATAACGTATGTGCGCTGGCCGATCTATACCTAATTCGGCACGAAATGCTGCAACAGTCTCCGGTGTTGCCGACTGCCCTAGAATTGCTTGAGTAATGTCACCGGGGAGTAGCTCGACAATTGATGCAATAATTAAAGAAACAACAAACAATGTCATTAGGCCTAGTGCAATGCGCTGCCCAATAACCCTTAATAGATTTAACATCGAATTAACTTCCTGCGACACTGGCTACGCCAAATATTCATTGGCTTCTGCACAAATGGTCTAGTCGCGCAACTTGGCACGAGTAACAGTGACATAAATTAGGAGCCCCATAGGATCATAATAAACATCCGGCCAATAATTCGCTGTTTGAAGTCATTTGAGCATAACGTGAAAGGTCTTTTTTCACAATTGCTGGCTTCCAAAAAATAGGCCCACTTCACTATAATTCGATCTAAACTGTTTGCACTGGTGCAGACCGAGCCTAGGAAAGAACACATTTTGACTAGACCACGAACCGCTCTGATCACTGCTGGGGCAAGGGGTATCGGGCATGCTATTGCTAATAAATTTGACAAGTACGGCTACGAAGTATGTATTGCCGATATTGACAAAAATGCGCTGAATAGATGTCCCAATAACTGGCACAAGTTTCATCTTGATGTTTCAGATGAATCGGCTGTTCAGGAGTTATTCTATAACCTGATGCAATATTGGAGTCATATTGACGTTTTATGTGCTAATGCGGGTATTCCTGGACCAACAGCACCGATAGAAGAAGTCGAGCTGAATGATTGGCGCAAATGTCTGGCGGTTAATCTTGACGGAACATTTTTATTCGCTAAATACACCGCACCGATTATGAAACAGCAACAAAGTGGCCTTTGTATTCTGATTTCCTCAACTGCTGGCTTGTATGGGTTTATGAATCGTGCACCCTATGTCGCAAGCAAATGGGCTGTTATTGGACTCATGAAAACGCTTGCGATAGAGCTGGGACCCTATAACGTGCGTGCTAATGCTATTTGTCCAGGGAGCGTCTCAGGAGATCGCCTAGATCTTGTGATTGACCGCGAAGCCAACGCTAAAGGTGTCAATCCAGCTACGATAAGAAATGCATATATCGCTGGAACGTCCCTCCGTAAGCCAATAACATCAGACGATGTTGCAAATATGGCAAAATTTCTGGCGAGCGATGATGCGCACTTGATTAGTGGGCAAATAATTGCGATCGATGGCAACACTGAACATCCCGAACCGAAATTCTTATAGAATTAGCTTTCTATATATATGCACTACCTAACTCCATCAATACGATTACGCAAAACGCCTTTCACTCAGCGTGTAACCGAGACAGGTGTGCAAGCTTATACAGTCTATAATCACATGCTGCTTCCGTCCTACTTTCGTTCAGTAGAGGAAGACTACTCACATCTTAAGAGAGCAGTGCAAATCTGGGATGTGTCCTGTGAAAGACAAGTCGAAATTCGTGGACCAGATGCCGTTAAGCTCCTACAATTGACAACACCGAGAAATCTAGAGCTAATGCAAAATGATCAGTGCTACTATACTCCTATTGTAGACGAAGCAGGCTGCATGCTTAACGACCCTGTTGCTATCAAACTTGCCAACGATAGATTTTGGATTTCGTTAGCTGACAGTGATATGCTCTATTATTTTAAGGGTCTTGCTAGTGGTTTTGGTCTTAATGTTTCTGTTTTTGAGCCTGACGTATCACCACTCGCAATTCAGGGACCACTAGCAGAAACGCTAGTAAGCAATGTATTTGGTAACGAGATCAAAGCCTTAAAGTTTTTTAAACATAGACTGATCCGTTTCCAAGATCAAGATATGGTTATCGCAAGATCAGGATGGTCCCACCAAGGTGGATTTGAGATATATGTCGAGGGCTCGAAATATGGTGAACCGCTGTGGGATTATTTGTTTGAAGCTGGACAATCACTTGATGTTAAAGCAGGCTGCCCGAACCTTATTGAGCGCATTGAAGCAGGACTGCTATCTTATGGCAGTGATGTTACGATGGCAGATACCCCATTTGAGGCAGGATTGAGCAAATACTGCGATCTTGAAACCACAACAACCTGCTTAGCCACAAAGGCACTGTTGAAAAAACAAACTCCAAGTCGACAAATCAGACCAATTGAAATCGAAGGTCCACCACTTTCTCCACTAACTACATACTGGCCTCTTAACGATAAACTCGGCAACAATGTCGGGAAAATTTCATCAGCCGCATGGTCACCTGACTTTATGACTAATATAGCTATTGGCATGGTCGACAGTGCATCGTGGGGAGATGGATCCCAACTACTAGTTGAAAGCGAAGAAGGAAAAAGAACGGCGATCGTAAAAGGCAAATTTTGGATCTAAGAACAGTCACATGATAAGAAGCCAAACTCCAAATATAAGGGCTCGACGCAGTTTTATTTTTTGTCCCGCACTCAAGCCTGATTTATTCCCAAAAGCCGTAGCTTCTGGCGCTGACATCGTATGTATTGAGCTTGAGGATGGAGTACCGCCAAAAGATAAGGCAATAGCCAGAAAACGAGCTATGCAACTTTTTGCAACTGAATCTATAGATGCCAGCCTTGAAGTCGTGCTGCGTATCAATTCACCCCAAACCAATGTTGGTCTCGAGGATGTTACTGCAATTCTAGAAACTGACTGTCCGCCACCCGCTCTAATGATTCCTAAGATCGTATCTCCAGACGAGATATTTTGGCTTGACGGTCTTCTTTCAGAAGCAAGGCACGATACGCGATTGCATGTAATTATTGAAACTAACTCAGGGCTTGATGCAGCTATAGAAATTGCGCAGGCCAGTACACGAATTGATTCATTGTTGTTTGGTGGGATCGATATGGCGGCGGAACTACGCTGTAAGCCGACTTGGAATCCATTGCTCTATGCAAGATCTCGTGTTGTCCATGCCGCTGCGAATGCGGGAGTTGATGTGATCGATGTTCCGTATCTTGATCTAAACGATCTAGATGGAATGAGACAAGAAGCAGAGTTAGCAAAAGAGCTAGGTTTCAGCGGTAAAGGCGCGATTCACCCAAAACAAATTGCGATATTGAATCAAGTATTTACACCAACAGCATCTGAGATCAGTAGGGCTCGACATATTATTGAGGCGTTTGAAGCAGCGGATATGGATTTATTGGTCATTGATGGAAAATTGATCGAAAAACCAGTAGTTCGTGAGATGCAAAGAATATTATCGATCGCAAAACAACTATAGGAGTTAATAGCTCATTAAGAGAATCTTGGCTTTATGGAGACCATCTATTTGGCCAACAAGGATTGGAGTTTCTGATTTGGGTCGGCCAATAGCCCTATATCAACCTTCTGTTGATTCTTTGCTAGCTGCCCTGCGACTCTAATATCCCGGCCGATTTTGGGACCTTCTGAAACACCACATGCCCCAATAATCTGGTCTTGACGTATATAAAAGTAGATTATGCCATCAGAAACTGAATCTCCCCGTTGCACCCGATCTGTATGGCCCGCTGTAATTCCACTAAGCTGAAGTGAATATTCGTACTGATCCGACCACATCCACGGAATATCACTATATTCAGCCTGATTCCCTGCTAGATTCTTACCGACATTAGATCCATGGCTTTGTGCATGCTTCCATGACTCCAATCTCATATATTTTTGATAGATGGGATGATAGAAATTAGTAACATCTCCTGCGGCATAAACATCATCGATGGATGTACGCCCACACTCATCCACAACAATACCGTTATCTAAGGTTATTTGACTTTTTTCAAAAATATCTATGTTTGGTTCAACACCAATACCAGCAATGATTAGGTCGCATGCTATCGACCTGCCATCTTCAAGATCTGCCGTATAGCTGTCTTGCTTATTTTGCACATTAACAACTGTTGAATTGAGGAGTACATCAACACCGGCCGCCTCATGCCTATCCTGTATGATACTGGCTACTTCTAAAGGAATAGACCGACCCATTAATTGTGAATTAACCTCGACCAAAGTTACGCTTTTCCCAAGTAATGACAAGGATGCGGCTAGCTCAAGACCGATGAAGCCACCTCCAATAATCAACGCCTTGCTGCTAGTCTGCGCCTTTTCCAAGATCGCCCTGCTGTCTGCAATAGTACGTAACTGGAACAGGTCTTCTGAGTCAAGACCTTCTATACTAACTGGGCGATTTTTACTACCGGTCGCAATCAAAAGCTTGTCATAGTTAATAGAACTACGGCTATTGAGAGTTATCAACCGGTTCTGAAAGTCAATCGCATCTACTCTATCCTCTAAGATCAATTCAATCTGGTTTTCCTGATAAAATTGTTTCTCAAAAAATAAGCATGAGTCAAACGATTTTTCTCCTGTAATGCATTTCTTCGATAGTGGTGGTCGATCATACGGAAGAATATTTTCATCTGAGATTAGTGTTACTGGGCACCCTTCATCCGCTGTTCGTATTGCCTTAATTGCAAATGCAGCTGCCTGTCCACCACCTACTATCACCAAGTTTGGGTTTTGCAATGACATCATCTAGTCCGTGGCTAAGGTTAAATGTCGTTATTATAGTTCGATTTAACCAAATCATATGCATTGTGCAGGAAATAGTTTAGTAGTAATTCGACTAATCATACAATCAACATTCACTATGCCGCCTACATACTGCTAGCGTAAAGAAGATAAACATTTACACAACTTTCACTTCTGGTATATAAAGTACGCATCTATGAAAATAATTCGCCTCATAACACTAGTACTTATATTACCGATCTTTCAGGCGGCTGCCCATCAGCCTATACTTGCTATATCAGACCCCCACACTAAAGATAATCCCTTTTTAGTAGAGAAGCCTGAAATCTCTAAAGCAATCTACACACGCCTGTCCGGCCAGCCTCACTATTACCAGATAGATAGCAGTCAACCATTTGACTTCTACTCAGGAATTACGAAGCCTAAGCTTGATGACTGTGAAGTTGGTAAAACATTTTCATTAGAGCTCCTCGATGACACATTTACTATTCTGGCAATAGCTGATGGTTCAAAATATAACTGGCGGCCATGGTTCGAGGAGTTTGGCCGAAAATGGTACTGGGTAGGTCCAGAGATAGGTGACGCCTTCCGATCAACAATGAGACTTGAGGCGGGCACCTACTATATTCGAGTCTATAATTCTGCCAATCAGGGTAACTATGTTCTAGCCACTGGAGATGTTGAATCGTTCCCTATAGGTGTGATTACCCGCATGATGCGTGATCTACCAAAGATTAATCGGATTTTTTGGTCGCAAGCAGACTGTCAGAGCTAAAATGAATCGTCTACAAATTATTCAGAAGAACTTTCTAAATGCTGATTAATGCTAACAACATAAAGGTTAACTATGAACTAGAGGGGGCCGAAAACGCCCCGCTTGTAATGTTTAGTCACTCACTCGCAGCTAATTTGCGTATGTGGGATGATCAAGCTAGATCGCTACACAATAACTTCCGAGTACTACGATATGACACACGTGGACATGGACAAACAGAAGTCGGGAAAGTTCCATATAGCTTGGAATTGTTGACCACTGACTGTATTAGCCTGCTCGACGCCCTCCAAATAGAGACTGTCCATTTCGTTGGGCTGTCTCTTGGAGGCATGATTGGGCAAAGTGCCGCCATGCAATACCCAGGACGATTTCGTTCGCTGTCCTTATGTGATACCACCAGTTACATGCCCCCTGACATATTGGGATCTTGGGAAGATAGGATTGAAATTGCAAAGACTAATGGTATGAGTGCTCTAGTTGAAACTACTATAACCAGATGGTTCTCAGAACAATTTCAGAGTGATCATAAGGCTGTAATTGATGCAGTTCGCTCTATGATTGAGACAACCCCAGTAGATGGCTATTGTGGATGTGCTCAATCCATCATGGATCTCGATATAACCGCCGGGCTGTCAACAATTTCGGTGCCAACACTCCTTCTAGTTGGTGAGAACGATCCTGGAACTCCTGTATCTGCACACCGAATAATGCATGAAAACATTAAGCATTCGGAGTTAAATATACTACCAAACGCGCTTCATTTATCTAACATTGAGGAAAGCAAACTCTTCAATCGGATACTATTCGATTTTCTCGAGCGTAACCTTTAACTATATCGACAATCTACTTCCTCTATGAGGATAGGTCGGATCGACGACACTGCTACTAACTGAACAGCTGTCTTAGCAATCAAACAAGCTCGAGGATGGTGGAAATTCCCATACCACCACCGGCGCACATTGAGATAGCTCCACGCTTTAACTTCCTATGCTCCAACTCATCCAGAATGGTAGATAGTAAGCAACCTCCCGTCGCCCCCAAGGGGTGTCCTAGAGCGATCGCACCACCATTTACATTAATAATCTGTGGATCGACTTCCAATTCTCTTGAGAACCACAGAGGTACTGATGCAAATGCCTCATTTACTTCCCATAAATCGATGTCCGCCACCTTCAAGCTCGCCCGCTTCAAACACTTTGTCGTGGCTGGCGCAAGCCCCGTTAACATAATGATTGGATCTGTTGCCGAAACCGCAGTTGCTACTATACGTGCCCGAGGCGTCAGCCCTAATGCGCGCCCCTTGGCCTCACTGCCCATCAGAATTGTACTGGCACCGTCAGCGATGGCAGATGAATTACCCGCTGTATGCACATGGTGTATGTGTGGCTCTATTGTGTAACTTGACAAGATGTCGTTATTGAGAAATTCTGGCACAGATCCTGCAAAGGATGGCTCTAGTGACGCCAAAGCCTCCAGAGAACTATCGACCCTAATACAATCATCGTGACTAAGAACGATTCTGCCATGCATATCAAATATAGGACAGTTTGATTTTTCAAATAACCCATTATTATGAGCCTCTCTCGCTCTCTGATGACTCTGGAATGCATATGCATCAACCTCTTCCCGAGTGAAGCCTTCAACTGTAGCGATCAAATCCGCAGCTACACCCTGTGGTACAAAATTTGAGTCGACCAGCATTTCACCACCATTGGAACCCATGGGGACTCTTGACATGCTCTCAACACCCCCAGCAACAACTAATTGATCCCAACTAGCTGCAATCTTTGCAGCAGCAACATTTATAGCTTCTAACCCTGAAGCGCAAAATCTATCCAACTGAGATCCTGCTACCGATTCATCCCAGTTGGCAAACTGAACAGCAGCTTTGGCTATACAGGATCCTTGCTCGTTTATGGGAGTGACACATCCAAAAATAACGTCATCGACTTCGGAAGTATCAAGGTCGTTTCTACTCCTTAACGCATCTAGCAAACCAGCTGCAAGCGCAATTGGTCTAATCTGGCCGAGTGAGCCCCCCGCACGCCCTGGTGATCTCGGTGTCCGAACTGCATCATAGATATAGACTGAATCAGACATACTACCCGCTACCTTCTAAGCAATACTGCTGATTCTACTGTGGAGATGCCCTAGTTGGGGAATCATTAATCCAACCCGTCGCAAACTATTGAATTCGAAGCCACTATGCTCATAATTGTGCGCTTGTTGAAAAAACAACTAGAGCTATACTCTACCAATCGTTCCAGTTAATTATTACGACAATAATGATATTTTATGACTGCAAAACAGCCCCCTCGCCTCGTCGCGTACGGATCTTTCTTGCCGAGAAATCTATCTCAGTTGATACAATATTTGTAGACTTACGCAATCAAGAGCAGTTGGAACCAGCTTTTCAGCTTATAAACCCAGAATGTACTGTACCTGTACTTGAGCTTGATGATGGTACTCGACTCAACACTACTGCTGGTATCTGGACTTACCTCGAATCCCTATACCCTGACCCATGTTTGATGGGTCAAACAAGCATTGAGCGTGCCATCATTGCAAATACACAGTGGCACATAGAAATAAATGGTTTTCTCGCTATGGCAGACTATCTGCGCAATTCATCACCGTCGATGGTTAACCGCGCCCTTCCTGGGCCACATAACTATCAACAAATACCGGCGCTTGCTGATAGAAGTGAATTGCGTGTTAATTCATTTCTTGACACCATAAATGAACTAATTGGAATTAAACCATTTGTAGCAGGCCAAAATTTCTCAATTGCTGACATTGATCTTTTTGTCTTAATACAATTTGCTGCCTGGAAACATTTTGGTCTACCTGCTAACGCCACTAACGCCCATCGCTGGTATGAAACAATGACGCAAAGACCTAGCATGGCCTTATAGGCAACTTGGCAGCCAGGAGCAAAGCCTAATCCCCCTGGCTTTTATTTAGCGATTCTGATATCGCCTTAAAAGTCTCTGTGGAATCTCCATCTGGGAATTTTTCGAAACTATCTTGCCAACACCTAAGGACTTCCTGGCAAAGAGCCGTTAATGTGCCCGCCGTTTCTGATTCCTCGCTATATAACTCAACATCTTTTTTCATCAAGGCCATTCGAAAGCCGGAATCGTATGCGTTAGTCAAAACACGATTAGGAAACTTATCGAGTGTTGCTGTATTCTTTCCACTTGACGCATTTATGGCCGCCAACATAGTTTCCATCTCTAGGTCATGTCTCATACCAAATGCAATGGCCTCAGAAGTTGCAGCCATTGCTACTGCTGAGAGATAGTTGTTCAATAGCTTAACAGCTTGAGCCTGGCCTGGTTTAGTCCCAACAACAATGATCGAGTTGGAGATGC
>Ga0310344_10003734_pt1 | contig 11308 bp, 10 predicted proteins | sample HC15DNA20200_MG_FD_203801 | JGI IMG/M metagenome (GOLD analysis project Ga0310344, IMG submission 203801) | Marine microbial communities from station ALOHA, North Pacific Subtropical Gyre - HC15-DNA-20-200_MG | ecosystem: Environmental > Aquatic > Marine > Oceanic | place: Pacific Ocean: North... | reverse complement strand
GCGGCTGCAGTATATCTTGCTTCTGAAGCGGCTTCTTGGGTGACAGGTCATGTTCTAACGGTGAGCGGAACGCCGTAACATGATATAGTCAGTTAGATTCGAAAGGTGGGCGGTGGTCGCCCACCTTTCTTTTGTAAGGGGACATTAATGGCGAGAGAATCTGACGAAGGTTCAGCACGTTTACTGGCTATAAGGCAATTGGCTGCTGAAAAAAACCTAGCACGTGACGTTGTGTTTTCTGCTGTAGAGTCGGCAATTGCTTCGTCTTATAGGTCGGAGGGCGAGAGTGGCCCATCTGTCCAAGTTACTTTAGATCCAACAAATGGTGCTATTAATGCTTTCTACGAGAAGACGATCGTTCCTGAAGTTGAGGATGAAAATTTAGAAATGGCCCTAGATGAGGCTCAGCAATATAAGACTGATGCGAAGTTAGGTGAAGTTATTAGGTTTCAGCTTCCTGATAATGAAAGTCGTGTTGCAGCACAGACAGTTAAACAGGTTGTTTTACAAAGGCTTAGAGAAGCTGAACGCGAAGCTATTTATGAAGAATATATAGATAAAGAAGGCGATTTGGTTCTTGGTACCGTCCAACGAATTGAACCACGTCAGACAATTGTTGAAATTGGGCGTGGTACGGAGGCGGTTTTACCTAACCATGAACAGGTGCGAAACGAACATTTGCGTCAAGGTCAGCGTATAAAAGTAGTGTTATTAGAAGTTAACAAAGCTACAAAAGGCCCGCAGATTGTCGTAAGTCGTTCTCACCGTTCGTTAATACGCCGCCTTTTTGAAGTGGAAGTGCCAGAAGTTTCTCAGGGGCGAGTTGAGATCATCTCAATTGCTCGTGAGGCAGGGCATAGAAGCAAAGTAGCGGTACATTCGCGAATAACTAGCATAGATCCTATAGGAGCTTGTGTAGGTGTTCGTAGTTCACGCATTCAGAATGTTGTGAATGAATTGGGTGGTGAGAGAATAGATATTGTTAAATGGGACAAGGATCCTTCAGTTTTTATATCTAACGCACTGAGTCCGGTTCAAGTAACCGGAGTAAATACAGAAGATGAGTATCGCTCGACGGTAGTGGTACCTGATTCAATGGTTTCTCTGGCTATAGGACGTGAAGGTCAGAATGGAAGATTAGCGGCAAAACTTACAGGTTATTGGATAAATATTAGCAGTGAAGCTGGTGTCGCAAGGGCGGATGAGAGTACTTCTGAAATAGGCGAAGCTCCTTCTCCATTTGAACCATACCCACAACTTCCTGAAGGGATTGAGCCTGACCTGGATATCTTAAAAGTTCGTGATGAATTACTGGCACGAGAGACTGCGAAGCCAGAGCCAGCTCCAGTTCCCGTTACCCCTGAACCAGTTAAGGATGAGGTGGTAAGTGGTACAGAGGTAGAGAGTCCGGCTGAAGAGGAGCAGGACTTTAATGCAATGCTGTCAGAGATGGAAGTTCCGGATGAAGAAACTCGAGAATCAGAGGCATACGGAGAAGAGGTTGCTGATGAAAATGAAGAATATGAAGTTCCGGTCACTATAAACGAAGAAGAAGGCCTTACAGCTATTCGTTTTGCCGAAGATGTTTTGCCAGAACGAAGTACTGAGGATGACGATCAAAAGAAGAAAAAGCGTCGTGCACCTAGAAGATATGAAGACGAGGAAGACGAAGATTTTGAGTATTCAGGTCGTATTCACTAAAGGAGCAGGGCTTGAGCAAAGAAAAATTACGAATTGAACCACAGCGGACTTGTTTAGGTTGTCACTCATCTGCAAATAAATCTGATCTATTCCGATTGCAATGGGTTGATGGTGAGGTTGGGTTCACAAGTAGTCAAAAAGGCGTGGATGGAAGAAGTGCATATTTGCATAAGAACAGCGTCTGTATGCAACGTGCACGTGATACCGGCATTATTGAAAAAGGCTTACGCCTCACGTCTGCTAGTAACACTGAAAATTTTTTAACTAAACAAATTGAAAATTTAGAAGTAATTGCGACGAAGGTGGGATAAATGACAAGTAGCCAAACTACTCAACCTAGCGAAACGGCTCAACCTAGCGAAACTACTCAACCTCTGGTTCTACCTGAAATCCTGACGGTCAATGAACTTGGGGATTTACTAGATGTTAGTCCGGTAGAGGTTATAAAACGTTTGATGACCCATGGGATCATGGCTTCTTTGAATGATGCCATAAGTTTTGAAACTGCTTCATTGGTTGCTGTTGATTTAGAGGTAGAAGTTACTTCATCTGCGAATGCTAGTGGATTAGTTGCCGCTGACATCGATGATCATTCTGGTGATGATACTGATGAGACATTAGAGGTGCGTCCTCCAATAATTACTATTCTAGGTCATGTGGATCATGGAAAAACAAGTTTACTTGATGCAATTCGGGAATCGGATGTTGCTGAAGGTGAATTCGGGGGTATTACGCAACATATAGGTGCTTATCAAATTGAGCACAATTCATTGCCTATGACCTTCCTTGATACGCCTGGTCACGCAGCATTTACTGCTATGCGGGCGCGTGGCGCACAAATTACAGATATTGCGGTTATTGTGGTTGCAGCTAATGACGGAGTAATGCCACAGACAATAGAAGCAATTAATCACGTACGGGCTGCTGAGGTTCCATTAATAATAGCCGCTAACAAGATGGATTTGCCTGAAGCAGATCCTGAGCGCGTAAAACGAGAATTAACAGAACACAACGTTGTTGTTGAAGATTTTGGTGGTGATGTTTTGTTTATTCCTGTTTCAGCAACCACAGGAGATGGGTTACCTGCTCTCTTGGATGCAATTATGCTAGTGGCTGAGATCGAGGAATTAAAGGCAAATCCGCAGAGAAGTGCTATTGGTGTTGTTGTAGAAGCAGAACTTGATCAGCGTCGTGGGCCAATAGCTACAGTGCTTGTGAAAACAGGTACTTTGCGCTTAGGTGATGCTGTCGTTGCTGGCCATATTAGTGGAAAAATTAAAGCGCTATTCGACGATCATGGAGAGCCTGTTACGGAAGGCGGTCCGTCACGACCAGTACGTATTTTAGGACTTGAGAGCGTTCCGAGTGTTGGTGAGCGTATTGAAGCTGCCGAAGATGATCGTCAGGCAAGGCAAAAAGCCGAAGAGGAGAAAAAGCGACTTGAATCTTCTGGATTAAGAACAGGGATTTCCTTAGACACTTTATACAATGAACAAGGTACGAGTGTAGTTAAAGAATTGTTACTTATTCTTAAGGCAGATGTAGAAGGTAGTGCGGAAGCTATTAAAGGTGCAATAGAGAGTTTTAAGACATCTGAAGTGAAGCCCAAGTTTATACATGTCGCAACAGGGGGAGTAAATGACTCTGACGTAATGTTGGCTGAGGCCTCGGGGGCGATCATTTTAGCATTTAATGTTGCTTCTGAACCCACTGCTCTAAAAAAAGCAGATGCAGAATCAGTTGAGATTAGAAATTACACAATCATTTACCAGTTGCTGGAGAGCGTGGAGCAAGCTCTTCAAGGTTTGTATGATCCAATCTATAAGAATGTTGTGGATGGTTTGGCGGAGGTTCGCAAAGTTTTCAGGTCAAGTAAAGTAGGTCAGATCGCTGGTTGCTACGTATTAGAAGGGAAACTTGCACGGAATGCGCGTGCACGAGTTTTACGTGAAGGTACTGAGATTATCGATAGTGAATGTGAAGGATTGCGAAGATTCCAAGATGACGTTAGAGAAGTTTCTGAAGGTTTTGAGTGTGGCGTCATACTGAAGGACTACAATAGTTGGGAAGAAAATGACAAAATTGAATTTTATCATCAGGAACGTACCAATTAGATAGGTTCCTTGTACTTCTTAGTGTGCTGCTTAAAAAAATAAGGGGTAGGTGGGTTTGTGAATAACCGGCGGGTAAGCCGTGTCAATGAGCTGATACGTGGAGAGTTGAGTGAAATTATTCAACGGTCCCTCAAAGACCCTGGTGTATCACAAGGAATGTTGTCGATCACAGAGGTTATGATTGCATCTGATTTCAGTTATGCCACTGTCTATGTATCACATTTAGGGAGCGATGAAGAACGAAAGGAGTCACTTGCAGGACTCGATCGTGCAACGCATTGGCTGGAACGTGAGTTATATAGACGTTTAAGTATAAAAAGAACACCAAGACTCGTATTTAGACATGATGATTCAATTGAGCGAGGCATAAGGATTTCTGAAACATTACAAAGCTTTGAAGATAAGCGGGTTGACGAAGATGAGGAAGGGCAAGAGGGATAAACATAAGAGACTCAGATTTAACCGGTATCCTCGTCTTAAACAAAGAGATTGGCTGGACCAGTCATGATGTAGTAGCTCGATTAAGAGGGCTTACAGGGCAACGTCGTATTGGTCATACAGGTGCATTAGATCCGGCAGCTACTGGGGTTATGATCCTTTGCCTTGGTCGAACTACTCGCCTCGTCGAGTACATGGTTCCAGTATCAAAATCATATGAAGGAGAAATAGTACTAGGTATTACTACTGACACTGATGATTCTGAGGGTGAACCAATAGAAAAGGGTTGTGTTCCTGGTTTAGATGTAGATCTAAATTTGGATGTAATAGCATCTAAGTTTTCTGGATTTATTCAGCAGGTACCACCAGCCTATAGTGCGATTAAGGTCTCGGGAAAACGAGCATATTCAGTAGCTCGTTCAGGGGGGAAACCAGAATTATTCCCCAGGCAAGTGTATATCGAGAATTTAACTTTAGCCCGTACAGCTTTTGACAGATTGGCTATTAAAGTTACCTGTGGTTCGGGGACATATATTCGCAGCATAGCTCGTGATATTGGCAGGATGCTAACCACAGGAGGACATTTGCGTTCTTTAAAGAGAGTCAAAAATGGACGATTTACTTTGGGAGATGCGCATACTGTTTCTGAAATTGAGGAGTTTATTAAGTTGGATCAACTAAACCAAATTCTGTTAAAACCGGATGCGGGTATTTTGGACTTAGAGGTTCTGACTGTTTCAGCGCATGCAGCTACGAAAATTAGTAGTGGCCAGAATGTTTTTTGTAATGAAAAAAACTTAAAATCGACCAAGATTATGCGTTGTTATGATGAAGAGAAGCAGTTTATCGGAATTGTTGAGCTTAGCGAAGGTGGGATAGTTCACCCTAAGAAAGTATTCGTTTCGTAGATTACTTTAACATTTCAACTAGTTCGGTATGCAATAACCCATTGGTCGCAATGGCATCCTTTCCAAGTAGGCTTACGCCATCCCAGGTACTAAATTTTCCTCCAGATTCAGTAACAATAATTGATGCTGCTGATATATCCCAAGGATTGATAACATCATCAATCATGATATCTGCACGACCACATGCAACCGCCAAATATCCGTAGCAATCCCCCCAGGACCTAATTTGTTGAGCTTTCATTATTTTTGTAAATCCTGTTTTACTCCGGTTATAAAAGCTTTTTGGGTCAGTTGTTAGTACGATCGCATCCTCGAAATTTCTTTTATCAGTGACTGTGATTGATCTCTTGTTAACCTCTGCGCCTAAACCAATAGCAGCTGTAGCTGTCTCTTTTAGAGCGTGGCAGGCTATGACTCCTAAGACTGGGTAATCGTCTATTTCAAGTGAAATTAATGTCCCGAATAAGGGTATTTTTTGGATAAATGATTGTGTTCCATCAATTGGATCTATTACCCATTTTCGAGCGCTTACCTTGTCTGATTGTCCTAATTCTTCACCTAAAACCGCATAATTTGGTGTTTCTTTCTGTAAAAAATTCCATATAGCCTCTTCGGCTTTTTGGTCAGCTATTGTGACAGGAGTCTGGTCTGGCTTGAGTTGAAAGCTTATATCCTCTGTGAATAGCGGAAGAATAATATCCTCTGCTAGTTTACTGGCCTCTTCTGCAACAGAGAGTAAGTTGCGTAACTCTGATGTATCTAGTTGATTTGCCATGCATTGATTGTAACCGAGATGGAGAAAGCGTTCTTTGGAAGCAGTGTTCTAAAAAACCTTTCCCATTACGTAGTACGGTGCGCTGAGATCGGTAAATTTAATTTCACCTAAAACTGAAAAACCGAGTCTTTCATATAGTTGATAAGCTCGGCTATCAATGCGTGTACTCAGTAAACATCCTGGTTCTGGTCGTTTTGCTAGTAAAGTGGAAATAAGTTGTGTCCCGATACCTTGACCTTGTTCTGACGGAAGTACTGCAATTTCAACTAATTCATATGCGGTATCGAACCATGTAGGTAGTAATGATTTATCTAGCTGTTTTCTTACAGTTTCGTGCCACCATTGTCCAGATTGACTTTTATATCCGTAACACAGTCCCACTGCTGTTTCCCTGGCAGTGGATTTAACTGCGATAAAAGCTCTAAAACCCGCAATTTGTCTGTGCGTGGTTTGTAAACGCGTTAGCACTTCCCTTCCTCGATTAGGGTCGCTGTAAGGGGGAAGAGAAAAAGCTTCTGTATAACAAGAAATCGCGGATTCAAGTAAACATCCGGTATTCGGTAAGACTGCGATTTCTAAAGTCATGTGCGATAAAGCATTTTTGAACCGACGTGGTCTTTATTTAAACGTTTGTTTAAATGTAATCCTTCAAAAATAAATTCTACCGCGGAAGCAACATTTCCAGCACCAGTCATTTCCAATTTTTCGATTGGTGCTTTTAGATCCGAGATTTGCTTAACAATTTTTGTGTATTCTTTGCTTGCTATCGATTCGCCGACTTCAATTGAAACCCCGGATTGAAATCGGGTAACAATTTCTTCAAGTTCTGGAATATTAAAAAATCTATTGAAGACTGTGACTGTTGCATTTTCAACCAATTTGGTAATGATCTCTTCTTCCTGGCCATCTTCAATAGTTTCAAACTCTACCTTACCGCTAGTTGATGGGATGATGTATGGAAGATCAGATATACGAGGGATAACCTCTTTTTCCTTGTGCTTAAGTGCACGCCGTAACGCATTCGCTACGATACTTTCATAATTTGCAATCGATGTCCTTACACTGACCCCTGAACGTTGGTTCACATCAGGACTTTTACGTGCTTGTTTAGTAATTTCAATAATAATTTCATTCATAAAAGCTGGAACATGTACGTTGAAATCTTTTGGTGCTGGAAGTTTTTCTAACTCAACAATATCCAGTTCATGTTGAACAGATTGCGGATAATGTGTGCGAACTTGGGCTCCATATCGATCTTTAAGTGGGGTAATTATCCGTCCTCGATTGGTGTAATCTTCAGGGTTTGCACTTGCGACCACAAAAACATCAAGAGGGAGACGTACACGATGTCCACGAATTTGAACATCCCGTTCCTCCATTATGTTAAGTAATCCAACTTGAATACGTTCTGCTAAATCAGGCAATTCATTAATACAAAAAATGCCATGGTTAATCCTCGGTATTTGTCCATAGTGAATAGTTAATTCATCAGATAAATAACGACCCTCAGCAACTTTTATTGGGTCTACTTCTCCAATTAAATCAGCGATAGTTATATCTGGGGTGGCGAGTTTTTCACTGTATCTTTCATCTCTAGACATCCACCTGATTTCACTGGAATCCCCATTTTCGAGAATTAAATTTTTCCCTTGTAATGTGATCGGATCATAAGGATCCTCAGGTATTTCGCACCCAGCAAGTACTGGATATTCTTCATCTAAGAAATCTATAAGAGAACGGATTATTCTTGATTTAGCCTGTCCTCTTTCACCTAAAAATACAATGTCTTGACCCGCTAAAATTGCATTAGTTATTTGAGGAATAACAGTCTCATCGTAACCAAAAATATTTGGAAATAACCGGTCTCCACTTTTTAGCTTAGTAATAAGGTTTTTACGTAATTCTTCACGAATAGTGGAAACTTTGTAGCCTGACTCCCTAAGCTCCCCAACATTTTGTGGCCTCTTTTTTTTGCGTGGAGACATAGTTCACCTTTTTTGTTTCTGATAAGTTTTGGCTATCATTTACTAGCCTGTTCGTCATCATAGAGTTGAAAGAATGAGTGTCAACTAAAAAACGCTACAACTTACAATTCCGACCTTGTTTTATTGAATTAATCTTTAAAAACAATATCAGATTTATTATGTTGACCTTGCGTGAAAGCTGAAGCTGCCTCCCATTTTTCACCAACATCGTCGAATCTTGTGTAATCATGCACGCAAGTTCTATGCGTAATGGCCCACTCTCCGTCACGTTTTTCAAATTTGTCTACGTAGCGTCCACCCCATAAAAAGTCATTCTCAGCTTTGCCATTTTGTGCGGGATTACGATGTCGTGCGAGGCAATAGGCTTCACTACGTGCTGTGTTGCCTGACACATCAATAATGACATTTCCTATGAAATGTTGTGTGAGACTATAGGTGGTTAGTCCTTTGCTCATATTTTCAACAAAAGAATCCACCGTTCCTGGTTGGCCATAAACCAATACAGCATCGGGATGGAAGGCTGATCGTACAAGGTCTGGGTCCAATCTATCTATACCTCGAGCATAGATCATCAACTTCCGGCGTATAGCAAGTTCAGCAATCGTGTTCTCAAGTTCTTCAGTTAGCTCGGTAGTCATAAACTCTCCTTATTAATTCCTAGTAGATTCTAAATCGGAAACGACTGTTTGAGGAGTTGGGATTTATGCTAGTGTTTGTAAGGGTGCTATATGTCTACTATTCCAAAAAGGGTTTTTGATTGGGCCAAAGAGACTCCTGATTCTCCTGCTCATTATGTTTTTACTGAAGGTGATTGGACTCCGATTACGTGGGCACAGTATGCGGAAAATATTTCTGATGCTGGAAAGGCTCTACTTTCATTGGGGATCAATAGCGGTGAAACCATAGCAATATTGGGTTTCAATTGTACAGAGTGGGTAACCTTGCATGTTGCTGCAATGTCTATCGGAGCTACACCGACAGGGCTGTATTCAACCTCTTCGCCTGAAGAAATCGCTTATATAATTAACCACTCTCAGGCACGTTTGGTTTTGGTTGAAAATGTTGAGTATTTGGAAAAAATTAATCAAGTCCGTGAGAAAATGCCTACGTTAGCCCATGTTGTCTTGTTGAAGGGTTCTGCACCGGGGGAAGTGCTTGATTGGGATGCATTTCTTGCAAAGGGAGCAGAAGAGGTAAATAGTTCAAATTTCGAGAATTATTTAAATAATCTGGAGCCAGATTCTGCTGCTGAACGTATATACACATCTGGTACGACTGGGCCTCCTAAAGCAGTTGTTTTAACGCATAAAAATATTGAGTGGACTGCAAGAGCTGCAGTAAATTATGTTGGTATTACAAATGAAGATCTTTCAATTTCTTATTTGCCACTTTCGCATGTTGCGGAGCAAGTATTTACAATTTTGGGGCCTGCAGTTTCTGGGAATGCAGTCTATTTTGCGGAATCCTTTGATAACTTAGTACCTAATTTACAAACCTCACGCCCAACAATTTTTTTCGGAGTTCCTCGTGTTTGGGAGAAAGTACATGAAACGCTTTCGGTAAGGTTGTCACAAGCAACCGGTGTTCGGCTAAAACTTGTGCAGTGGGCTATGTCAGTATCTCGTCGTGCGAACAGGTGGCAGGACAAGGGTATAATTTGGGATCCCCTTTTAGGTATACAGTACGTTTTGGCAAAAATATTATTAAAAAAACGAGTCAAAGTACCTCTTGGTTTTGATCGGTTGCGTATGGCATTTACTGGTGCTGCGCCCATTTCAAGTGATGTGGCAGCATTTTTTGCAGGTTTAGATATACCTTTAAATGATGCGTATGGACAAACGGAGTCAAGTGGGGTCCTAACCATTAGTCTTCCGCATGCCCGAAAGCCTGGTTCGGTAGGAAGGGCGATTCCCGGAGTTGAGTTACGTATCGCTGATGATGGTGAAATACTGGCTAAGGGTCCAAATGTTTTTGCTGGTTATGCAGAGAATGAAGAAGCAACAAAAGAAGCTCTTAATAATGAGTGGTTGGCTACAGGCGATATTGGTGAGTTAGACACAGATGGATTTCTTAAAATAACTGGTCGAAAGAAAGAAATTATTATTACTGCCGGTGGTGAAAATGTTACACCTAGCCTAATTGAAGATGTGGTTAAAGCTAATAGATTAGTTTCAGAAATATGTCTTGTCGGTGATACTATGCCTTACTTAATTGCTTTAATAACCAAAAATGAGGATGCTGCAGGCAATCTATCAGCTGATGAGATTCATTCTGAAATAGAAGAACATATCGAAAAAATCAATCATCAATTTGCAAGATCTCACCAAATCAAAAAATTTATAGTCTTACCAAGGCAATTTACGGAAGCTGATGGTGAATTAACACCTACTATGAAAATGAAGCGGAGTGTTATACATGATCACTATGCTCAAGAAATCTCTGATTTATATAATGAAGATACGGACTAAAAATATACCTGTAGTTGGTTAAGTTGTTAGTGGTACCTTTTTAGTTGGTGGTTTAGAAAGCCAGAAAAAGATACTTCCCAAAAGTGCTATAAGTGCAATGACAGTAAAAGCTATTTTGTAATCTCCGCGCCAATCTGAAATTAAACCGGCGATTAAAGGTCCTAGAGTCATCCCAATCATAATAATCATTGAAGAGAATCCCATAATTTTTCCGAAGTTTGTCCGTCCGAAATAATCCGCACGAAGTGCTTGGGTTACTGCGGGACGAACGCCCCATGCGAGCCCATGAATAATGGCAAATGCGAGTAAAATAATAAACGAAATAAGTGATCGTTCCCCTGCGAATGCAAGTAAGAAAAGACCGAAGACATGTGCCAACATGCAAACGACAAGCAGTCCTCGTTTGTTAACCTTATCACCGATATATCCACCACCAATCAAACCGAAAACTTGGGAAACTGAAATGATGAACGAGATTACTCCTACTTCCCAGTACGAGTAACCTAAATCATCTCTTGCATGAAGATATAAGTTTGCAATTACTGTGCCTACTATTAAAACGCTAGCTGCGTGGCCAAGGGATAGGAACCAAAAGGTAGGTGTACGAAGTGCTTCACGGGTTGTGAAGTCACCTGAGTCATCAATACTGCTTGTAAATTCCTGATTTCCATCAGTTGCTTTGTAAGTATCATCAATTTCACCATCAACGGTATCCCCGCGGTCTTCAGGCCTATGGTATATGAACCCTGCAACAATTTGGCCAATAATAATTACGATAATTCCTGCTATTAGGACTGTTTTACTCCAACCTATATTGTCAATTGAAAGCACAACTAGGAAGGCGAACATTCCCCCTAGCGCAAATCCTGTTTGCATTAAACCAATTGCACGTGCTCTTTTTGCTTTAAACCAATTAACA
>Ga0310344_10003733_pt1 | contig 11310 bp, 8 predicted proteins | sample HC15DNA20200_MG_FD_203801 | JGI IMG/M metagenome (GOLD analysis project Ga0310344, IMG submission 203801) | Marine microbial communities from station ALOHA, North Pacific Subtropical Gyre - HC15-DNA-20-200_MG | ecosystem: Environmental > Aquatic > Marine > Oceanic | place: Pacific Ocean: North... | reverse complement strand
ATGGGAATTGGAGTGGGCTACCTCATATTTGTTCAAGGTAAAAAAGTGCCCCTTAAAACATTTTTTAATGTCAGTTCAATTCTATTGATTTTTGTTGCTGCAGGTATGTTTGCTTATGGAATTCATGAGTTGGAATCTGCTGGTATTATACCTGATTATGGAAGAATTTGGGATATTAACCCTCCCAAATTACCAGATGGTTCATATCCTCTGATGCATGATAAAGGATATGTTGGAAGTCTATTAAAAGGATTATTTGGATATAATGGAGATCCCAGCTTAATTGAATTGTTGTCATGGTTTTTATGTGTATGTGGATTAGGATTTCTATGGAAAAAAGCTTCTTAAGACTTTCTCGATTAATACTCATTTCTATTGCATTAACTATTTTTTTTGGTTGTGAAGATGACCCGATTTTAGACCCTCAAGATGATACTGAAGAGGGAGGTAGTTATGGTAAACTTTCATTGCCTACAAGTGATGCACATAAAGATAATAGTAATAACCCTAAAATATATTAGACAATAATCTAAATCATGAGATTCTTAATAAATATTTTTTCCATAGGATTAATTTGTTCATTACTTACTGCATCCACAATAGAAGTTTCAGTTACTGGTACAGTCTATCGCGAAAATAATAATGTTCCACTTGAAGGAGCGAATGTGGTTTTTGTTTCTGAAGCTGGTGAAGTATACGGAGCATCAACAGATGCTTCAGGGAAATTCAATTTAGATAATATTCCAAGTGGTAAATATAATATCACTATAAGTTTTATAGGTTTTCAAGATTATAAAGATAATATAATTCTTGACGATGAAAAGACTTATACCATAAATGCTTCTTTAAATATCCAACCTATTGTAATGGCAAAATTAGAAATCATTAGTAATTCTTCTTTGCCGTACGATGAGTTACCTGGTGCATCGACTGTATTAGATATAAAAACAATTAAGACTCTAGACCCTGTTGGAACTCAAGAGATGCTTGAGTTAGTACCAGGAGTTAATGGCTATGCAGATGATGGATTTAGTAATTCAAGATTAAGCATAGGTATTCGAGGTCTAAATCCTAGAAGAAGTTCAAGGGTATTGATATTAGAGGATGGAATTCCTATTCAACCTGCTCTGTATGTTTATCCGAACATGTACTATAATCCACCAGCAGATCGGATTGATAGAATTGAGGTTATCAAAGGAAGTGGTACAGTAAAATTTGGTCCACAGACTATGGGTGGTGTCATAAATTATTTTACTAGACGACCAAGGAATGATTTTGGAGGTTTAATAAAATTGAAGGCTGGCGAAAATGGTTATAGTAGTATTTTCACTGAAATTGGGGGCTGGGGAAATGAAAAACTTAAACCCGAAATCCAGGTTTTGTTAAAGCGGGGGGATGGATTTCGTGACAATAATAGTTTTCAACAGGCAAATGGTACTCTTAAACTAAATTATATTAAATCACCTGATGAAAATATTTTTTTAAAAGCCAATTTTAATTTTGAAGATTCAAATGCCACATATACAGGTTTAACGAAATGGTCTTTTGAAAATGATCCAAAATTCAATCCAAAAAAAGATGATAACTTTAAAGTCTTTAGATCTGCTATAGATTTAATTAGCACTAAAAGGATAAACTCAAAGTTCTCAAAATCTTCAACAGCTTATATTAGTTATTTTGATAGGAGATGGTGGAGGGAAAATGACATTTTCATTCTTGCTTCGGAAAAAGATAATCCTAATCCAATTGTTCAGCCATACTACAATACAGGAAATCTTATCAGAATAGGAAATGGGAAAGATAATTTCGGTATTTTAAGAACGTTCTATGTATTTGGGATTCAACAAACATTTACTTTAGATAGATCATTATTTAGTTTTCCGTCTAGGTTAGAATTTGGAGGAAGAGTTTATTGGGAACGCTTTATAGATGATAAACAAACTGGAAGTAACACTGATAGTCGAAAAGGAATATATTATATACCACCAACTACTGATAAAGACGACCCAATTATAGTAGGTCAAAGTCATCATTATGAGACCACTGCTTTTTCAGGCTTTATATCAGAGTCAATAGATATGAATGGTTTTCAAATTAGGCCAGGAGTAAGGTTTGAATTATTTGAGCAGGAAAGGGTGGATAGACTAAATGGGTCATTATATCAAGATAAAACACTTTTTGTTTTACTTCCTGGAATTGGATTCTCAAAAGATATTTCTAGTTTGCAAATTTTCGGCGGTATTCATCGTGGCTTTACACCGCCATCAAGCGGTGCATTGAAAATTCTTAGTTTTGGAACTAATTCTGAAAGCACAGGCCTTGATCTAGATGCTGAAAAAAGTTGGAATAAAGAATTGGGTCTTAGAGGCAATGTATCTTTAATTAATTTTGAATTATCGGCATTTCACGTTGGAATAGAAAATCTAGTTGCAGCGGGAAGAGGTACAGCCTTTAAAAATCTTGGGAAAGTAAACACAATGGGTATGGAGTTAAATACTGTATTTAGTTTATCTAAGTCATTCAATCTTTTACCTGATTTTCATTTATCCTATACTTTTCTCAAAACTGCTGTAGTAGATGGTAAAATTAAATCCAATGTATCTGGAAAAGTTGGATCTGAAGTAAGTATAAAAGATAAAGAATTACCTTATGCACCACGTCACACCCTAACTGCGGGTATGTCTGGAAATTATTTTAATAGTTTTTCATTTAGACTTGATTTCAGATATGTAAGTAAGGTTTATACTGATTTTGAAAATATTGAAAAACAAGACAATCTAGGAATTGCTGGATCAATTGATGCGTATAGCTTTGTAAATATTAGTGCCAATTACGAAATTAATCCTAGCTATAGAATTTTCTTTTCAGGCAAAAATATAACTGATCAAATATATATCGGTTCACGCTTGCATTCAAACCCGGGTCAACCACAGGCAAATTTGAGTTCAGGCATTATCCCTGGTCCCAGAAGACAGATAAATATTGGTCTTGAGTATTCCTTTTAAAAAATTTTTTTTTGAGAATGAGAATGAGACTTATTAATAATAAAAAAGGGGAACAAAATGGTTCTAAATAAAAAAACAGTGATGCTTTTTTCAACAATCTCACTTATTGTATTTACAGCTTGTGAGGATAATAAAGCATCTGAAGAAGAAGTTGTTAAAATTACTACACCAACTTCTTACACATTTAATAGTCGATTTAATGATGGGGAGAGTAGTGTTTCATATTCAGGGCAGGTGGTTAGGAATCTTCTTATAAATGATATCAAGTCACAGATGGGAACTGATGCGGGTTCAAAAAACCCGACTACATTACTTAGCATGATGGCCAATGATGATCCTAGTCGAGCTATATTATCTGCTAGTGGCATGACTACCGTACAAACAAAATATCATGATATTTCAACGAGTCATTTAAATGATAGATTAACTGCCGTTGCTGATTACACTATTCCTGGCTATGATGCTAATGCAGGTACTCTAGTAAATGGTTGGGTGAATGAAGCTGCTGCCAATGGTAAAACTAGAGCGAGTGGAGTTAGACTTGATCAAATGACTCAAAAAACACTTTGGGGTGCTATATCATATTGGCAGGCAACTTCAAAATACATGTCCAAAATTCCAAATGATGATAACACCAAAGCTGTTGAGGGTAAGTCATATACTGCTATGGAACATCATTGGGATGAATCATTTGGATACTTTGGTGCCGCACTAGATTATAACACTGGCTATGCTGATGACAATGATCGAAAATCAACTCCATATTATGATTCAAATGGTGATGGTAAAATAGATTTTAAATCAGAGTATAATGTTGGATGGGCTGTGACTGCAGCTAAAAGAGATCTATGTACAGGTTGTGATGCAGGTTTGGATTTTACTAAAACTATTTTTGATGCCTATTTGGAAGGACGTACTCTTATTGTGAACCAAGCTCCACTATCTGAAATTCTTGCAAAGAGAGATCTGATAATGGAAACATGGGAAAAAGTTGTTGCAGCAGTTACAATTCATTACATAAATGATGTGACTGATGATATGAAAGCTATAATTGATGCTGGTGACGCAACTGTTAAACCTGGTTCTGACGCTGCTGCTGATTATGAAAACCATTGGGGGGAAATGAGAGGATATGCAAATGGATTACTTTATAATGATTTCAAAAAAATAGACCAAGCTAATTTAACTCGTTTACTAATTGTTATGGGTACTGCGCCTGTTTATCCAAATGGTACAGACTTTGATGATATGCAAGCCTATCATACTGCACTAACAGGAGAAGTTAAAGCTATATTGAAAGCATCGTACGGTTTTTCAGATGCAAATATGAATAGCTGGTAAATTCTATTTGATATAATCTTAATAAAAACAGGGGATCAATTAGATTCCCTGTTTTTTTTTATATTAAGTTAAATAAATATGTTTAAAAAAAATCATCTATATTTATTAATTCTTTTTTTTGTCTGTCTTTTTTCAAGGATTTTTACAAGTATTTATTATATTGAAGACATTGATAGTCTTAGGTTTGCTTTTAGTCTTTACGATTATGATATAACTAAGCTCCAACCTCATTTTCCTGGATACCCAGTTTTTTGTTTTATAGCTAAGCTAATATATGTAGTTACGGGTAGCATGGGAATTACCTTTTCAATTATTGGTGGTGTATCAGTTTATTTTCTTATCTATTTCATGTTAAAACTTGAGAACAATGATATTGCGTCTTCAGTTGGTTTATTTATGATATTCATTATTTTCTTTAATCCACTGGTTTGGTTAATGAGTAATCGCTACATGCCAGACCTAATGGGGCTTGCAATAATTACGGCAGTATTATATCATTTAATTTTTAGATTTAAAAAAATATCGTCATTGTATTTCGGATATTTTTTATCTGGTCTCTTAGCTGGAGTACGATTATCATACTTACCGATAATTTTATTTCCCTTTATAAGCGAACTCATTAAAAATAAAAATAGGTTAAACCTATTTTTATTTTTTCTATTAGGAATATTAATATGGCTAATTCCTTTGATATGGATTACTGGTTTTGACAATTTGTGGTTATCAGCATTAAACCATACGCAAGGTCATTTTATGGATTATGGTGGGTCTATTTTTACAGAGAAAAATTTAGCAATTAGATTTTTTCATCTTGTAGAATCTATTTGGGCTGATGGTATGGGAGGATATTGGTTAGGTCGATCTTGGGTTACAGTTATTTTTTCATTTTTTATTTTAATTTTATTGATATTTGGTTTTATAACTATAATCAATAATTGGAAATTTGAAAAATCATTTAAAATAATAATGAGTTGTATACTGATTTATTTATTGTGGGTTTTCTTATCTCAAAATATCATATACAAGAGTAGACATATTTTACCTGCCTTAATTGTATTATTTATTATGCTTTCAGTGGGTTACAAGTATATTGTCACAAAACACTCACCTGTATTATATACTGTTGTTCTATTATTTATTTTTTTATTAATACAAATAACAAGAACCCTTGTATGGGACCATAAAAACCCATCAGCCATTGCGCAATTAAAAAATGATTTGATTAAAAATGATATTTCTACAATTGTAAGTACACCTCTTATTAACTATTATATGAAATCTAATAGTGTTAGTGCAAATTTTATTAATATTGATAATATCGTTGAATTTGATGGAGATATTAAAACACAAAGGAATGAAAGTATTTTGATGATTGGGAATTTTGAATCATTATTTATAAAGGATTTTATTGTTAAAAAAAATATGAGCTATTATCATAATCCATATGTGAATCGCATGTGGTCACAAATTGATACTTATTATTTAATTCATAAAACTCGAAAAAAATAAATTAATGAATCTTCATGTTATAGGAGCGGGACCTGCGGGATTGGCGATGGGTTATTATGCCAAAAAGCAAAAAATTCCTTTGCAAATTTTTGAGGCATCAGATTCTGTAGGAGGTAATTGCAAAACATTAGAATTTGGTAATTATAAATTTGATACAGGTGCTCATAGATTTCATAATAAAAATGAAGAAGCAACGAGTGTAGTGAAATCATTATTAAAAGATGAATTATTAAGAGTAAATGTGCCAAGTAAAATTTATTCAAAAAATAAAATGATAAATTTCCCTTTAGAGTTACCAAATCTAATTAGCAGTCTAGATAAATCAATTTTATTAAAAATAATAATGGAGAATTTGATCAACCCTTCATCTTATTATGCAACTCCAAAAAATTTTAGAGATCTCGCATATAATAATTATGGGAAAACACTTTCCGAATTATTTTTAATTAATTATACAGAAAAACTTTGGGGTAAAGCAGCTCATTTATTAGAAGAGGATATAGCCGGGAATCGTTTAAAAAATCTAAATTTAACTTCAATCATTAAGAGTATGGTTGGTGTACAAAAAAAAGATTCAGAACATCTTGATGGAGCTTTCTATTATCCCAAAAATGGTTATGGGTCTATTTTTGAAGCTATGAAAAAATTTATTGGAAAAGATCATATTAAACTTAAATCAAAAGTCACAGCAATTCATCATGATGGTAATTCTATTTCAGGAATTAGTCTTGATAACAATCAGTTAATTAATACTTCGAATGTTATAAGCACATTACCATTAAATATTTTAATTGATGTTTTAAGACCAGCACCTCCTAAAAACATTATTGATGATGTGAAAAAATTACAATTTAGATTTATTCGTTTAGGGGTAATTTCATTAAACATGGAATATTTTAGTAGCAATGCATCCATTTATTTCCCAGAAAAGAAATTCCCATTTACGCGTATTTATGAACCAAAAAACAGAAGTAAAATGATGGCGCCTAAGAACAAAACCTGTATCGTAGTAGAAGTGCCTTGTGAAGCAAATGATAGTATATACAATTGCAACAATGATGAATTTCTAAGTTTAATTAAATTTTCACTTATTAATAATGGTTTGATAAATAAGAAAAATATTATCAATTCAACTTCAATAAAAATTCCTTACGCTTATCCTTTGTTAGATAAAAACTCAAAAAATATTCTTGAGAAGGTTCAAAATTTTGTTAAATCGTTTGATAATCTTTGTCTAATTGGAAGAAGTGCTGAATTTAAATACTTACACACGCATGATTTACTATTTCAGGCAAAGTGTAAAATTTCTCAATTATTTAATTAATTCTATTGTAAATAAAAACATCGTATTTTAATATTCGAACCGATATTCGAAAAATAAAATATAGTTTCTTATGATTTCAGATAGACAAGCAAAAGAACGTGAAGTTCGTAAAGATCAAATTTTAGATAGTGCACTCAAAGTTTTTAAAATTAATGGCTTGGAAGGTACAACTATGGATGAGATCGCGAAGCACGCAGATTTTGGAAAAGCTACTCTATATTACTATTTCAGTTCTAAAGAAGAAATATTTGTAGAATTATTAGATCGTGGCTGGAAAACGATTTGGGAATCTATTGAACCTGTTATTCATGAAAATAATAAACCCAAAGATACCTTCATCAATGCTTTGAATGTTATTGGTAGTCTAGTTAGAAATGACCAAGCATTGTTTGAATTTTTATTTACAGCTCCTCAAATGATGCCAACTGCATTAAGTGAAGGAAAGCCAATTTGGAAAGGATATCAGACTAAGATGTATGGTGTTTTTCAAGGCTTATTAGAGGAAGGAATGGTTAAAAAAGAATTTCCTCAGATGAGAACTGATCTATTAATGCGTGCTATTGGTGGTCTATTCCATGGTTTGTTTTTTCTTGGCAATGAAAAAAAACCAATGTCACGCGAAACCATGGAAGAGTTCATAACAACCTTTATTGGGAATTATGGTACTACTTAATTAATAATATTTTGAGCGGGGGAACACATTTACCTTAAAGATTCATTATTAATATTTACTGCAGCTTTTGCTTTTCCTTTGTTTGCTAATCATTATATTGAAAATATTGAAGGCACGGTGCTTGATGCTGAGACAGGTAAGGAAATTTCACAAGCTAATGTAGTTATTGTTGGAACAGATTTTGGTGCAATTACTGATGATGATGGGAAATTTAAATTGGAAAGTCAATTTTCATTTCCGATGAAATTGGAAATTTCACATATTGGTTATTTATCGCACATTGAAATTTTTGATAAATTACCTATTAAGGATTTTGTAATTAGACTCTATCCACAATCAGTACAAATGGATGAAGTTGTAGTTACAGGAACTCGTACACAAAAGTTTCGCAATGAGACACCGATTGCCACTGAAGTTATAACCAAAAATGATATAGAAAATTCAGGTGCAAGAAATGTTGCGGATCTTCTTTCACAACGAGCAGGTGTAAGTTTACAAACTTCAGTTTCTGGTGGATCAAACTTGAGTATTCTTGGAATGGATTCTAAATATATTTTAATTCTTATTGATGGTCAACCTATAACAGGAAAGTTTAACAATAGAGTTTCACTTGATCAAATTTTAACAGTTTCATTAGAAAAAATAGAAATAGTTAAAGGACCTAATTCATCCCTATATGGTAGCGAAGCAATGGGAGGTATTATCAATATAATCACGGGAAAAAATAAGAATTATCAACAAGTAAATTTTTCTGCTCGATACGGAAATACACAAAATAACTTTAAAGATCATGGAATTAAAAATGGATCTAACAATTTAGGGTTAAATATTATTCAACCCTTAAGTGATTTATTATTTGATGTAAATATAAATGTTGATGAGATCCAAAAAGATAAGTCTGTTCAAGAGATAGATATTGATAAAGTCAGAAGAATTGTATTTGGAGCAGACGCTATTTGGAATCTAAATAATGAAAATAAGGTTAGTATTAAAACAAGTGCATATGATCAAGTTGACAGTGGAGCGAGTAAGTTAATGAATACAAATACAGATATTGATCGCAAAAATTTTTCTTTATCACACAAAACTAATTATCAAAAAAGATGGAATTTAAACCAAACTATAATTTCAAATAATTATTCACGTAATTATGTGCAAAAAAGACCTTGGGGGAAATTAGAGAAAGATGATCTTACAAGTGAAAAGCATCTTGAATATGAAATATTGTTGAATAAACAAACTGAATCTAATGAGTTAAATGCTGGTCTTGAAGTATATCGTGCAAATTATTCAAGTGATAGAATTAGTTCAGGAAAACAAGAGATAATAAGTAAAAGTATTTTTGGTCAATATGATGTAAAAATGAAAAACCAGTTAAATATGATTATTGGATTACGTTTTGATGATTATAATGAAGATTATAGAGTCTCAAGTCCCCGTATTGGTTTATTATATAATCATAAAGATAAATATAAATTTCGGACTTCATGGGGAAAGGGATTCCGAGCTCCATCGTTTATGGAGCGGTTTATTGATTGGAACAATGTCCAATTTAATTATTTAATCGAAGGAAACCCTGAACTTGTACCAGAACAATCAAATGGGATTACAATTGGGCTGGACTATTTACATTCTGAAAAATCTCAATTTAGTTTTTCTTATTATTTCACGAAATTTGATAATCTTATTCAAGATTATGTAAAGAGGCCAGGGGTATTAAGTTACCAAAATATCTTTGATGCTTCATTCACAGGGTTAGAGCTTGTTTATGAGTGGGAAATTTTAGAAGGATTAGATTCCAAGTGGATTTTGAATTGGGTTGATAATCGAGATGCAAATAACAATCCTATTCCAAATACGATTCCATTCTCAATTAGCACAGTAATTAATTCTCATCTTCTAAATAATCTGGTAAAAAGTTCAATTAATGCAAAGTGGGTTGCACCTTATAAACCTCAAGAATATGATGTTCAAAAAGGTATATATATTTTATCCAAAGAAAAGATAAGTGCATATGCTTTAATAAATATTAGAACATCTATAAAATTAAATGATTCAATTAATATAAGTCTTGTTTTAGATAATGTAGGAAATTATACAAATGTTGATTTCGGACCATTTATTGGAAGGGCTGCATATCTAGAACTATCAAGTACTATAAAGAGATAGGAGAAAAAAATGACACGCTTATTTAAAATAATTTCAATAATAATGATATTATTTATTATTGGATGTGAAGATAAAAAAGATGATGATACTGCAATAGTTATCTATGAAATCACAACAGATAATGTGAGTGATAATCCCTATTATTTCAATTTTGTTAATGGAACAAAAGATAATTCAACATGGCATATGTCTTATCAAAATCTTGAAGTTTCTTTTGGTGGAGCAAAATATAAAATGCCAAGTTTTTCATTGCATAGTGGTGTAATGATGGCAATAGATAATTCATCAAAATTTGAAGATATTAACCAGGCACCAGCGCCATCTGCTTTCGCACCTGAAAATGGTAGAATGCAATACGAGGGTAACAACGCTGCATTACTTTATGATATGCAATCGCATAAAGTAATACCTTCTAAAGAAAATTATATTGTTTATGATACTGCAACTCATAAAGTTTTCAAGATTCATTTTGATGAATATAGTAGTGGAGTTGTTTTATTTAGATACGCTGAATTACCTGCAAAATAAAATTATTATTTATTAAAGAGGGCTGGATTTCACAGCCCTCTTTTTTTATAATTAAGAGTTGGGTTCTATTTTTTCAAGATTCCTAGCTGTCGATATTTCTCCTGATATTTATTATATAGGGATTTATGTTTATCACCCATATCTATTTTTCTACCTTGTATATATGCTTGCAATACCTTTGTTCTAATTTCTAATGGATCACCAGTTGCAATGAACAGAGTTGCATCTTTGCCAGACTCTAATGAACCTACTTGTGAATCAATCCCTAATATTTCTGCCGCAGAAAGAGTGATCGATTTTAATGCTACATCTTTAGGTAATCCGTAAGCTGCAGCCATTGCTGCATGATTTGGAAGATTACGAACACGATATGCACCACCAGCAGACCCTGAACTTGAAATACAAAACTGGACTCCAGCTTTATATAGCATTGCAGGACCTTTGTAAGCTTGGTCATAATCTTCATAACGTCGAGATGGAAGGGCAGTCACACCTTCATAGATAACTGGTACTTTATTTTTTCTTAATAGCTCAGTAGTTCTCCAAGCATCTTTCCCACCAACAATAATGGCTTTAAGTTCGTGTCTTTTTGCCCAATTTACAGCAGCTTCAATTTGCCTAACTTCATTCGCATGAATATAGATTGGTAACTTACCTTCAACATAGGGCATCATACTTTCCCATCTTAGATCTTCATCATGATAATTTTCTGCATTTCGGATATTTGTTTTTCGAAGTCGTGCATATGCCCGACCGTGTTC
>Ga0310344_10003732_pt1 | contig 11311 bp, 9 predicted proteins | sample HC15DNA20200_MG_FD_203801 | JGI IMG/M metagenome (GOLD analysis project Ga0310344, IMG submission 203801) | Marine microbial communities from station ALOHA, North Pacific Subtropical Gyre - HC15-DNA-20-200_MG | ecosystem: Environmental > Aquatic > Marine > Oceanic | place: Pacific Ocean: North... | reverse complement strand
CTTTCCCAGGGTTCAGGAACAAACGAGCAAGAACGGTTAACAGCCAGGATGGTTTCGGGAGTTACATCCGATTTAGAGAGACTCCAACCAAACACCGCGATCTCAAAGCTCATGGTCTGGCTAAGAGACATTAATAAAAATAGTCCTCTTCCTGAAGAGGGAGCGAGCGCATTTGCTCGACTCCTTTCTCCATTTGCTCCTCACTTAGCAGAAGAGATTTGGAGAACTCTTGGGAACGAATCTTCCGTAGCTCTCTCTTCTTGGCCAACAATCGATGAAACTCTCTTGACTTCCGAAACAATTCGTCTGGCAGTTCAAGTGAATGGGAAAAGGCGTGATGAAATTGAAGTCAACGCAACAGCAAGCGAAACAGATATTCGGGAAAGAGCTCTCATGACTGAAGGGGTAGTCCGCTACCTGGGAGAAGGGGAACCTTCTCGGATCATCATAGTTCCCGGTCGCTTAGTCAACATTGTGCTCTGAAGGTTATTGCCGAGGCAAGCTTTGTCGGCCACGCTCAAAACCTAGTCCAACCCAGAGCCCAGCAGCAGCGACAGCCATTGTGAACCACGTGACCGCATACGCGATGTGGTTCACAATGCTACCAGGCCGTTCGTAACCTCCATGGGGTGGAACTTTGTCCCCGTCCGCCCCGGCAATCACCAAATATGGGGAAAGAGTAAAGGGTAGAGAGCGCTGGACATGGGAGCCGTGACGAAGAGATTGAAAGTAAGTCCACTCGAACTGCAGAGGAGTCTCGCCCGGTCTTTGCCCGTACAAAGGCATCGGCGTAATCATCCCAGTAACCAAAACTGTTTCAATTAAGACGTCGCGAGCCAGAACATCACGGATCTCCGAGTGTGGGAGCCAACCTCGATCTACCAATATCGCCTCGAAGCCTGCAATCGGTTCTTGCAAAAAGAGTGGCGAAAGCAAGCGAACTCCTGCTCTCAGTTCGTTTGGCTCCCTATGCACGATAAATGGATGTTCTAGATCCCAACGGCCTGACAATTCTATCCGTCGGTATGCGAGATCACTTCGCGCCAAATCCTCCGGTTGAAGAGGTTCGCTCTCCAGTTGCGCGTTTTGCCGGGCTATAAGAGCTTTTTTCTCGGCGTCTCTTTGCACTTGCCAGAAACCCAAAAAAGTACAGGCCAAAAGGATGAAGAGAAGAAGTCCCGTCATGCCGATCGAAGGAGCGACAAATCTCCGCATCGTCCAGTCTTACACCAACGCCAGGTCGAGAAGCATGAATGAAAATAAAGCAAACAGATAAACGAGCGAGACTTGAAACATTCTGCGAGCCGAAGCGTCGTCCTGCTCCCGAAGGACTCGAACCGACTGCCAAACAAACCAAAGATTTAAAAACACTGCCGGAATCGCATAGACCATACCTAAAAATCCAAGAGCGATAGGAGCGAATGTGATCGGTACCAGACCAACGGTATACCAAAGCATCTGCCATCGTGTCGGTTGGTCACCAATTTTATTTGGAAGCATCGGTATACCTGCAGCTTGATAATCAGCCTTCCTGAATAGTGCAATCGCCCAGACGTGGGGGGGCTGCCAAAAGAAAATTATCGCGAAAAGTAGCCAACCCGGAGCTCCCACGGTTCCGCTGACGGCTGCATCCGCAATCAGTGGAGCCGCCGCTCCCGCAGCACCGCCCACAACCGCGTTCCACGTGCTACGAGGCTTCAGCCAGATTGTGTAAACGAAAACATAGAAAAGAATGCTGGCAACACCTAAACCCGCGGCAAGTGGACCACCGACCTGGTAGAGGACTATAACTGCCACTAGGGACAGCGAGAGACCGAAAACGAGAGCTGAAGTGGGAGCCAATCGAGCACTGGGTAGAGGCCTACTAGAGGTTCTAACCATCTTGGCATCTAGATCCCTCTCTATGTAGCAGTTTAGAGTATTCGCCGCGGCCGCAGCAATTGCGATACCTAGCAAAACCAGAAAGGCAAAACGCGGTTCGGGCCATCCGCCGGCAGCCATCACCAAGGCGGGCGTCCCAGAAAAAATCACAAGTGGGAGAATTCTCGGCTTCGTAAGCGAGACGAATGCTCCCACGAGCTCCCACAGTGACGGAGTCTGATCGGGAGGCTCGACTGAGGATGTTATTGCTTGAGCGGATTTTTCCTGCATATGCCCTTTAAAACTTAGTGAACGGTGGAGTGGCTAACACAGTGTTACCCCGCCGTCGACTCATGGAGCTATTCTAATGACCAAGTAAGTTTACTAGGCTGTCTAAGGCTAGCTCCTCTGGAGGCTTATGGGGAAAAGTCGTAAAAGCTCTAGAAATCCGTCTTCCTGGCTCCTAGGAGTCCCTTTGGGCCGAATCGGAGGATGGTTTCTCCGATTACTCGGGTCTACTTGGCGAGTTCATGGCCCCGGACCGAGTGAAGGGGCATTCGTGGGTGCGCTCTGGCACAGTGGGTTCATATGTGCTGCATACCTTTGGAGAGATCGAGGATATAAAATCCTGGTGAGTCGAAGCCGCGATGGCGACCTCATTGAATCAGTGCTCGGTCCACTCGGATACGGAGCCTCGTTAAGGGGATCTAGTAGTCGAGGAGGCACTCGGGCTTCACTTGGGGCTATTAGAGCTCTTCGCGAAGGAATTGGGGTAGCCGTACTAATTGACGGACCTAAGGGACCCGCCCTCGAAAGCAAACCGGGAGCACTCCACCTCTCGCAAATTACCGGATTGGAAATTCTACCAGCAGCAATCGCCGCAAAACCGGCGATACGATTTCGGAGCTGGGATAGAACGATCCTCCCTCTCCCTTTTGCTCGAGTCAGATATGCCTATGGTCAGAAAATCAGAATTGACAAAAATGCCACTGAAGAACAAATCCGTCGAGCCACAGAACAGTTGGAGAATTCGCTTAACGACTTGACTAAGAAACTTTACGGGATGCTCGAATAAGAGGGCCTTCCACGATGAAAACGGCCCTAGGACTCCTCGACGGTCCTCGCAAGCCAGGGTCCAATCTCAGCGTGCTGAAGTAGGCCCGACGAGCGCAGTCGCTCAGAACATAGTTGGTGCACCTCTTGAACTGTACCCAACTTCACTGCCTCATCGGCGTCCTTCTGGAGGTCTGCATAGCGCAGAGATCGAACTATCTCTTTGACAATCGGTACCGCACTTGGAGTTCCCGAGAGCTCCCCTATACCAAGACCCACTAGAAGCGGAATCGCAAGAGGGCTAGTGGCCATCTCGCCGCAGACCGAAACTGGTATTCCTCTCTCCCGTCCGGCAGCAGCCGTCATCTGAATCAAGCTCAAAACACTTGGATGAAGTGCATCGTAAAGGTGTGCGACCCGCTCGTTTCCCCGATCCACGGCTAGCGTATATTGAGTGAGATCATTGGTCCCAATGCTGAAGAAGTCTGAATATTCCGCCAACGACGAAGCTATTAAAGCAGCACTGGGCACTTCAACCATGACACCAACTGGAAGGGTCTCATCGAAAGTTAGACCCATCCCGGATAGTTCTTCCTTCGATTTTTCTACCAGATCTCGCGCTCTGATTAGCTCCTCGACACTCGAAATCATTGGTAAAAGCAATCTAATATTGCGACCAACACTAGCCTTAAGAATTGCGCGCAGCTGAGTACGAAAGGCTTCCTCATTAGAAAGCGAAAGGCGGATAGATCGAAGACCGAGCTGAGGATTTTCTTCCTGCTCAAGCCCTGGGAGCCCCTTATCACCTCCCAAATCTAAGGTTCTGATAGTTACAGGACGAGGAGACATTGAGTTCGCCACTCGTTCGTAAAGTTGCCGCTGCTCACTCTCTGGAGGGAACCTCCTCTGTACCAACGCAAGAAGCTCCGTCCGAAAAAGCCCAATCCCCTCTGCACCGTGCTGGTTACAATGCCGTAAATCTGCAAGGAGACCTGCATTGGCAGTCAACAATATCCTATGTCCGTCGAGAGTTTCCGAGGGTCTCTCTTTCAAAGCATCCAGATGATCTACCACTAGCGCATAGCGTTCACGCACGCGCTCGAATTCAATTTGCAAATTTTCGTCAGGAGACAGAAAAACGGAGCCGGTGCTTCCGTCAACTATTGAAAGTTCTCCAGATCTCATTGCAGAGGTTATTCCGGTTGCCCCGGTAACAGTCGGAATCTCCAGGGCGCGCGCAAAGATCGCCCCGTGACTGTTGGGTCCCCCTCGTTCAGAGACAAGCGCCGCAATGCGATCTGTCTCGAGTAAAGCAAAATGAGCGGGCAATAAGCTCTCAGTCACCAAGATTGCCCCTTCAGAAACCGGAAAATTTTCTCGCCTTACTCCCAGTAGTTTTGACGCAATTCGTCTGGCTACATCTTCAACGTCAACTCCACGTTCTCGAAAATAAACATCCTGCATACGGCTGAACATCCCAGCGTAATGGCTTCGTACCTTACGAATTGCAGTGATTCCATTTTCTGTTTCGTCGACTGCCTCGCCCAGACGGCTCATAAAGCCCTTATCTTCTAAAATCTGTATGTGGGTGTTGAAAATCGCCGAAAACTCTGGCCCAAAACGCGAGCCGGCCTCGTCACGTACACCGTGTAGCTCTCTCAGTGCTTCTTCAACTGCCGCAAGGAGATCGTCTCTCTCTCTTGCAGGGTCCGAGCTTGGCACATATTCCAGGCGATCGAGCTCGAGCGGGTCCTCCAGGTAATGAATTGCACCAATTGCGACACCGGGAGATGTCGCCGAACCTCTCAGTTCAAAATTCTTTTCGCGCTGGCGGTCACCTGACGAGAACTGCTGAGTCAAGCTATCTAACTCACGAGTAGTGCCTTCGGGTAGCGATAGCATGTGAGCGTTAACTACTGTCGGCGATATAAGCTGCGTGCAGGTATCAAGAAGAGCAATATCGCCTTTTGTAAATTCTCTCGATTTCAGAGTCTGTACTACTAAAACCCCGGCAACTATCTGGCCTACTCTGAGAGGCGCCGCGAGGAGGGTTTGATACCGATCTTCTCCTGTTTCCGGGAAAAGTCGAGCCCTAGGATCGTTTATAGCGTCCGAGGCATAGACTGGCGCAGCGTCTCCAGCGGCGAGCCCAACAAGACCTTCCCCAAAAGCCAAAGAAACCTTGCCCACAGATTCACGGGTCAACCCATTCGTCGCTGCGAGATTGAGCCGTTGTCGATCGAGATCGGAGAGGTAAATCGAGCACAGGTCTACCTCAAGCCTCCGAGAAACCAGATCCACAACGTTATCCAAAGTCTCGTCTAGGTCGTGCGAGCGAGATACAATCCCGGCAACATCGGCCAGAAGAGTTAATCGATCTTCAATAAGCGCCTCCTGATAAGCAATTGCGACAAAGTTGCTCCGGCCACTATACAAAAGGACATCCCGTGAGGATGCTGTGACTTCTAATAGGACTACTTATATTCGCTCAACTGCCTCGATCGCGAGGTAAGGGACCGAGGATCACCAGGAATTTTTCTGAAAAACCGCCTCTAGACACGAGGTCTAGGGACCAATGAAAACAATTGATAAAATGCACCGAGATCCGCTAGGTTCCGCCATCCTTCACTTGGACGTGGGTTAATGCCTACCAAAACTAGGGGAGTAAGAGAAAAATGCCGAATGCCAGGGATTCTATCCTTTCACGTCGCGAAGCTGCCAAAAGAATTGCGCTCGCCCAGAAAAAAGGACAGACCGTGGTTTTTACTAGTGGCTGTTTCGACCTCCTGCATGTCGGGCATCTTCGCTCCTTAGAACAAGCACAATCAATGGGAGATCGTCTAATCGTGGCCGTGAATCGAGATGAGGTAGTCAGACAACTCAAGGGAAAAGGACGACCAATCGTCCCGGAGAGGCAACGAGCGGAACTTTTAGCGGGCCTTGCAAGCGTGGACTGGGTCACTTTCTTCGGTGAAGAAACTCCACTGGAGATAATCCGACAGCTCCGTCCCGACGTTTACACTAAGGGAGGCGACTGGAGCTTACGAGAGCTTTACGAAAATGATATTCCTACGGACTTCCCAATTGAAGTACGTAGGCTACGGCAAATTCCAAACCTCAGAACTACGAAAATTATCGAAAAGACCCGAAAACGACATTAAGTGAAGTTCCTATTCCAATGAAACTTGGCTCTCGGGAACGATCATGTGCCTGAACTCTAAAAAGACAAGATTTCCAGGAGCAATTCCTGGAAATCTTAGCCGGCAACCATAAATGAAATTCAGCGAACGATTCAGACAGCCCCTATCGTTTGTTACATAAACCTCTAAAACTTCAGGCATCCTTTGCAAGCCTTAGACCGCTGAACTGCCAACGGGCATGGGCAGGAAAGAAATTCCTATACGTTGGACGTATATGATACTGGGGAGTAACACACGAACCCCCACGTAAAACGTACTGATTGCACATGAATTTACCGTTGTATTCTCCAACTGCTCCTTCGGCCGGACGGTAGCCTGGGTATGATACATACGGACTAGCTGTCCACTCCCACACATCTCCGAACATCTGTTTTGGGTTATCGGAGCAGTCTGACATAAGCGAACTGGGGTGCAGATTGCCACTATCTAGAAAATTGCCAGTTGATTTTAGGTTGGAAGCTGCGTGTTCCCATTCATACTCAGTGGCCAATCTCGACCCCGCCCATCGAGAAAATGCATCCGCTTCGTAGAAGCTTAAGTGAACAACTGGTTCACTACCAACTACTTCGTGAGTGCCCCAAAGCGTTTTAGTGATGTACTCTGACGAGCGCTTTCGCCAATAAAGAGGCGCAGTCCATCCTTCGTTCCTGGCCATTTCCCAGCCTTCAGACAGCCATAACTCCGGCTTGTTATATCCGCCGTCCTCAATAAATTCCTGGAACTCCCAGTTTGTAGTTAGGCGCGAGGCCAACAAGAAAGAGCGTAGTAGAACTTCATGATTTGGATACTCGTTATCGAAGCAAAAAGATTTACCCTCGTGACCGAATCGAAAAACACCACCCTCGTAGGGAACCCAAAACAAAGGGCCATCGACTTCTTTTTGAGGGTTGTCTCTACTTAAATAAGAAGCAGTACCTGGATTAAGAGAGAACATGTGCTTGACGTCCGTCAGAATCAGTTCCTGATGCTGTTGTTCGTGATGGATACCAAGAGTTATTAAATCTAACGCACCCTGGGGTAACCCCTTATCAAGCTGATCTAAAACGCACTCGTCAATGCTTCTCCTGTAATCGATTACTTCTTGTAAGGAGGGACGGGATATCAATCCTCTATCTCGCCTTGGGTACTGCTCGCCGACACCGTTGTAATATGAATTAAATAAGTAAAGAAAACTATCACAGTGATCTTGGTAATTAGGTACGTACTGCCTCAAAACAAAGGTCTCGAAAAACCAAGTTGTGTGTGCGAGGTGCCACTTCGTAGGACTCGCATCTGGCATAGACTGTACGAGACAGTCCTCGGAGCTAAGGGGTTCGATCAGGTTGTGTGTGGTCCTCCGAACTTGCTCATATAGTTTTCTGAGTCCGGCACTATCGTGCGAATGATCCGCTACATGGTCATCCATTGCAGAAATCTCCAATTCTTAATCTCACTCGGTCTGCTAGCGTAGTTAAAGACGGTCCTAACGCAAGATCGGCAATGGGGGTCGTCGTGTTTTTGGGCCTTACGGGATGAAATCTTCTTTAAGCAAGTGGACCAATACTTCTGATCCTCTGGAGAGGTGGCTTTCTTCCTCAGGAAAGTCGAGAAGTCCGTCGGCATTTGCCATAGATCGGAGAACTCCTGAACTTTGGTTACCAGTACTTCTAACACCTAACCTGCCATTATGTTTTTCAAACAAAACTCTAATGAAGTGACGCCTGCCAGGTTTCTTTTCCATGCTTTCAAGTAAAACCGCTTTGGAAGTCGGTAAATATAGATTTTTAAAGCCACACATCTTTCTTAAAGCCGGACGAACCAATTTCAAAAAGGTCACAAGCGAAGAAACAGGATTCCCAGGCAAGCCAAAAACAATAGGTCCATTAGGAAATGATCCAAAAAGTACCGGGAATCCAGGTTTCATCCTGACACCCCAAAAGTGAAGATCGCAGCCCATCTCCTTTAAAACGGGACGAACATTATCATGGTCACCAACGGAAACTCCGGCCGTACTTATAAGCACATCGGAATTTAGTCCAGAACGAATTAATCTCTGCAAATCTTCCGGACGATCTTCCGCTATCCCAAGATTCCGAGGTTTAATGTCAAAGGATGCGCATTCGGCCGCAATGGTATACGAATTCGATGCAATAATTCTTCCTTTTCGCAGGTCTCGGTCAGGCTCTACCAACTCGTCACCACCCGAAACGATTGCCACGGAAGGCCTTTGGACGACGGGCACCAAGGTACGTCCGACTGATGCTAAGAGTCCCAGTTGAGGAGAACGAAGAATGCTTCCATGGCTCAGAATTTGATCGCCATCTTTTACATCTTCGCCTGCTAATCTCACATGCTCACCGGAGCGAACCGCTCGGGTGAATTCAATCTTTTCTCCAGTCCGCTTTACGTCTTCCTGGGGTACTACCGCATCCGCACCTGGTGGAACCTGAGCACCAGTAAAAATTCGGGCGACCTCACCGGTCTCCAGTTGTCTAGGTGGGGTGCCCCCGGCAGCCACTTCAAATACCAACTTCAAGGAAATAGGGCTCTCATTGGCTACGGTTAAGAGATCCTTGGAACGAATTGCATAGCCATCCATCGCAGAGCAATCCCCTGGGGGTATCGTTCTCGTCGATACGATCGTTTCAGCCAGAACCCTGCCATAGGCTAGTTGAGTTGAAATGATCTCAGCTTGCAGGAGCTCGATCCTATCTAAAACCGCTAACTGAGCATCCTGAAGGGAAAGATTGGTTTGCATAACCTAGACAGTAGTCCTTTTAAAAAGAATCGACGTTTGGGGGTGTCCGCGCTAAGTTGCCTAAAAATTAGGCGTTTGCCATACATCGAAGCCAAATTCAGCCCCAAGACGCTCTGGAGGACAAATTGGCTCCCTTAATAGTGTTACAGCGAAACTTGCAAATTAGCGAGTATCGGCCAACAACGGGCTCTCGAATTTCTTAAGAACTTTGAGCACGGAAATCTCTTCGGTTATTCAGGCGAAGATGTATCACGGGCGCAGTTAAAGGACCGGCTAAAGCAACCAGATCCTTCAGGTAGGAACAAATGGTTTTTTCTTCCGCCAAAATTCTAGAGGCCATCGTAGGCGGCGCGATAGTCGTCGACAGACACCAAGAGGTGAAATTTCTAAACGCCGAGGCCCAACAAATGCTCGAGATTAGCGCCGAGAAAGGCGAGGGGCTTCATCTAAAGAACGTCCTGGGCGATAGAACTGAAATTGCAAATGCCGTGGAACGGGTTCTCAAAGGATCACAGCCGACTGTAGAAAGCGATCTTATAATGAGGCGGCGATACAGCAACGATATACAGGTTGAACTCTCAGTTTCTCCAATTGGGGAAAATCTCGAGCCGGAAGGTTGCCTGGTAACCTTGCGCGACTTAACCCCACAAAAGACTCTGCTCCGGAAAAACACTGAACGTGAAAAGCACGAATCCTTCGGGAAAATTGCAACCGGGTTGGCACATGAAATTAAGAATCCTCTTAGTGGTATACGAGGCGCTGCTGAACTTCTTAAGGCTCGGACAAAAAAAGAAAAATCGCGATCTCTCGCCGAATTAATTGTTGAAGAATCGATGAGGATAGATCGACTCGTAGACGACTTAATGGTTTTTGGATCTGGAGAAAAACTATCACCTCAGAAAATTAATATCCATAAAATCGTCGACAAAGTCCTACGGCTTACAGAACTCGATCCTATTGGGTCAGACATCGTATTTGTCCGGAACTATGACCCCTCGATACCAGAGTTCTGGGCTGACCCAGATCGACTTACGCAAATTTTCGTGAATCTTATTCAAAATTCCTGCCAAGTTTTGAATAAAGAACAATCGAAGCAGATAACTTTAATCACTAAAATTGAGATCGATCATAGAATTGCGAATCCTGGGGAATCTCCACTTCAAATGGTTTCTATCTCCGTTGCGGACAATGGCCCCGGATTTCCAGAAGAAATCCTGCCAAAGGCAACCACTCCTTTTGTAACTAGTCGAATCGATGGAACTGGTTTAGGGCTCGCAATATCTGAATATTGGACGAACTTACATGGAGGAACCTTTTCAATCCGTAACGGATCACCCGATGGTGCTCGAGTGAGCGTAACACTTCCGCTGAGGACGTCATGAAACGAAACAAAGGGAACACACCGTGAGCGCCCGCATCTTAGTTGCTGACGACGAACGTTCGATCCGAACCTTTTTAAAAGAGGCGTTTTCGGATCAAGGATTTAATGTAACCGAGGCCGAAAATGGAGACGTAGCCTTACAGTTTCTAACCGAAAGGGATTTTGATATTGCATTTTTAGACATACGGATGCCTGGGCAGAACGGTCTTGAGATACTTGCAAAGGCTACAGATTTGGGTGCTACGGCCTCCATCGTAATCATAACCGCACAAAATACCATGGAAAATGCAGTTGAAGCTATGAAGCGAGGAGCTTTTGAGTACTTGGTAAAACCGTTTGGCCTCGATCAGGTACAGAACCTTGCGAAAGAGATCATGAATGCAAGAGCGCTCGCCGATGAGATGCGCTCCGCACAAAACACTTCAACTCGTACTGTTAATACTGACGAGCGACTGGTAGGGCGAAGCAAAGCCCTTTTGGAAGTTTTTAAAACCGTCGGGCGTGTTGCCTCTAGCGATGTGTCCGTACTAATCACGGGGGAGAGTGGAACTGGTAAGGAACTTGTTGCCCGAGCCATTCACTCAGCAAGTGCTAGATGCGAACTTCCATTTATAGCAATAAACGCTGCAGCGATCCCCCACGAGCTTCTTGAAAGCGAATTGTTTGGACATGAGCGCGGAGCCTTTACTGGTGCAGTAGACCGAAGACTCGGGCGTTTCAGGGAGGCTAACGGAGGGACCTTGTTCCTCGATGAAATAGGAGATATGCCGATCGCTTTGCAAAGCAAACTTCTTCGAGTGTTACAGAGTGGCCAAGTTACGCCTGTTGGCGGAGAAAAACCAATCAAATCCGACGTGAGGATTGTTACTGCTACACATCGGGATCTCGACAACGCCGTTTCGGAAGGAGCGTTTAGGGAAGATCTACTATACCGGTTACGAGTAATACCAATAGACATTCCTCCCCTTCGCGACCGGAATGAAGATATCGAAGTGTTAGCCAACTACTTTATGAACCGTTACGGAGCTAAGATTGGAAGCGGGGTCGGCCGTCTTTCAGATGATTGCGTCGAATTTTTAA
>Ga0310344_10003730_pt1 | contig 11313 bp, 9 predicted proteins | sample HC15DNA20200_MG_FD_203801 | JGI IMG/M metagenome (GOLD analysis project Ga0310344, IMG submission 203801) | Marine microbial communities from station ALOHA, North Pacific Subtropical Gyre - HC15-DNA-20-200_MG | ecosystem: Environmental > Aquatic > Marine > Oceanic | place: Pacific Ocean: North... | reverse complement strand
AATGGGGCCTGCCGTAGAACTAGCGACACACGTCCAAAATTTACCGGGCTTACACCTGCTCGGATTAATGGCTTATGAAGGCCATGTCGGATCGATCACTGACCCGGTCAAACGACGAGAAGTATGTTTAAAGGCCATTGATATAGCGGTAGAGACCCGCAATTTAATGAATCTATCCGGATTAAACGCGCCGGTGATTAGCACTAGTAGCAGCAAAAGTTACGATATAGCATCAACCCATCCGGAGGTGACAGAAGTTCAAGCAGGAATGTATCTATTTGGAGACCCAACTCTAGAAAAGTTGGGCCTTCCCTTCAAACAAGCTCAGCTGATACAAGCAACGGTACTAAGCAGACCTTCTGAGCATTGGGCCGTGGCTAACGCAGGAATCAAATCAGTTACTGGCGTCAAAGGAATGCCAACAATCCTAGGTCGTACAGACTGCGAAGTTGAGGCCTTAAACGCAGAACATACACGGATACGGATGTTGAATCCCAACGCCTCGCTAAACCCAGGGGACATATTGCTGTTAGCACCAGCATATGGTGACCTTATTACTTCTCTAAGTCATGATCGCATATACGCTATTCGAGACGATCAAGTAGAGCATATATGGTGCATCAGCGCTTAAACCAAAACCTTGCAAAACAAGATTTGATTCCATCGACAATGTACACTAGAGCAGATGAGTATTATTGCATTGCAACGCTAATTCAAACACAAGTTTGATTTTCGGAAGATCGGTGAAAATCCGACGCGGGCGCGCCACTGTAATCGGCAAGTTTTCAGGCATAACCACTGTCCTAACGGATGGGAAGGGCCGGAGAACAATTGAGTCGTAAGCCAGGAGACGGGTTGCAGAGCACATGTGCGCTCGCTCGCGGAAAAGCAAGTGCCCGGTGGATGTCCTTGTCTATGGGGTTTCCAAGTGGAACTAGCTTTTCACGGCGATCGCAAGATAGGATGCCAGATGGAAAATGTTTGTTCCGCAACTAGCTTGCAATCCGCCCAGTAGATCGGTCCTGATCGTCTTGTTACGGTCAATAGTTTGCTTAGCCCTTATTTCGGGATTTGTGTCATGTCAAAACCTTAACGCCAACGACAATCGCCAAGCAGTCGTTCACATTGATTCCTCAAACCGTACAGTAGCTTTATATGAAACCCCAAAACGCATAATTTCATTGGCCCCTAGCACCACTGAAATACTGTTTGAGCTGGGTCTTGGCAAACTGATTCTAGCTGTTGATGATCAAAGCAATTTCCCTGCAGAAACATTACAACTGGAAAAGCTTGGTGGTTTCCAGCCCAATATCGAACGCATAATCGAACTCGAGCCAGATTTAGTTGTAGGGGCCTCTATAATTTCCACAAGCATTATTCAACAGCTAGAGCGATCTGGAATTCCTGTTTGGATAGCAGACAGTTCAACAATTAAGGGAATACCTCAGATGGTCCGCTCACTCGGTAGAGTATTGGGAGTTGGTCTGCGTGCTGAAGCCGTAGCAACCAAAATCGATTCCCAAATCAATGATGTCGTAAATCGTGTATCTAATTTAGAACCGCTTACTGTATTTGTCGAATTAGATGCCACCGACGCGTCCAAACCATACACCATTGGCCCCAATAATTATTTGCACGATCTTATCGGCCTAGCAGGCGGACAGAATGTGTTTTCTGACGCCATTTCAGCTTATCCTCAGGTAAGCCTAGAACAAGTTATCTATCGCGACCCTGAGTTAATTGTCCTGAATGATTATATTTTCGGTATTACCAGAGCAGATATCCGACAGCGCGCCGGGTGGAACAACATCAAAGCTGTTCGAACTGACCGCATCCTTGAGGTTGCTGCAAACTTGAACGACCGATTGTCTAGGCCTGGGCCAAGAGTCGGGTCTGCATTAGAAGAAATAGCCAGGTTTATTCACCCGGATGCATTTAGATGACATCGGGCCAACACCCAAACCCTAGCACCCGACCGAGCCATTTTGTCGTACTACTGATAGCAACCTTTGCGTTATTTGCGTCGGCCTTATTAGCAAGTATGGTCGGCAGTGTAGACATACCTTTGAGCGATAGCATAGCTATCGTTCTCGCCAATGTAGGGATTCAAACAGGTAATCCAATACAATCCCACGCCCACATATTAGTAGACATCCGAATTCCTAGAGTTGTGGCCGCAGCTACTACAGGTATGTGTCTTGCTTGTGCCGGTGTACTTTATCAGGGTGTGTTGAGAAATCCATTAGCAGACCCATTTGTTATTGGTGCATCTGGAGGAGCAGCCCTAGGAGCATTACTTGGTATGTTGATTGCCGCCAACAGGATATTACCAGCAGAATTCGCAATAACCCCCACCCTATCCCTAATCGGAGCTTTATTATCTGTGTGGTTAGCATATTCGCTTTCTAGAAGCAGAGGCTTTACTCGCATTAGCTCCCTATTGTTGGCAGGATTTGCAATAGGATCCTTCACCGGATCACTTAGCGCACTGTTAATCTTCATTAACAATTCGATGCGCTTACGCTTAGTGCAAACTTACACTTGGCTTCTAGGTGGGGTTAGTACAAATGACTGGATCACTACTATAGCCACCTTCAGCCTAGCTATCATCACCATCATCTGCAGCCTATTAATAGCAATACACTTGAATGCTCTTAGCCTTGGCAACAATTCTGCTCGACGTCTAGGAGTCGACGTAGAGAAGGTTCGCCTCGTTGCAATTCTATTAGCATCGATGCTCACAGGCTTGGCCGTATGGTTAAGCGGCATAGTAGCCTTAGTTGGGCTCGTTATTCCGCACTCTATGCGGATGCTTGTAGGGCCTGATCACAGGATCCTTATTCCAACATCAGCTCTTGTCGGCTCCACTTTTGTAGTCATCACCGACATGGTAGCTAGATCTGCATTCTCACCAGCCGAAATTCCTGTCGGAATAATCACTTCATTAATTGGAATCCCAGTGTTTGTTCTTCTGATCAGAAAGAACTTACATCAATATGACTTCTAGGATCGAATTAGCTTTAAATCAAGTTACCTTTTCTTATGAAAATCATCAGATCTTAGACCGGATCAATTTTGCCTTGACTACTGGTTCATTCAACTCTCTAATTGGGCCTAATGCCTCTGGCAAAACAACCCTGCTAGGCTGCATAGCTGGTAATTTAACTCCGGACACAGGTCAAATTATCTTGTCCGGAAAAGATTCCCAACTACGCCAACCAAAAGAAACTGCACAGCTATTAGCAATGGTACCTCAACAATTTGACATGCCTTTTGCGTTCTACGTCCGAGAGATCGTTGCAATGGGACGCATACCTCATAAACGTTTCTTAGGCCGATTGTCTCAGAGTGACAACGAGGCTATAGATCAAGCAATCGAGCTTACTAATCTGTCAGATTTACAGGGGGAAACGTTAAGTCATCTCAGTGGTGGGGAAAAACAGCGAGTCGCACTTGCAATAGCTCTTGCTCAAGAACCGAACGTTTTACTCTTGGATGAACCTACCACCCATCTCGATTTATCAAGTCAGATCGATATCCTTAGCATGGTTAAAGATCTCTGTTACGCAAAAGGAATGACAGTGCTCTCTGTGATGCATGATATCAATCTCGCAAGCCGATATAGCGACCACATACTAGTCCTCCATAAAAATAGGATTTTTCACCAAGGCACAGCCTTAGAGGTTATTGCCCCCAATTTGCTAAGGGACGTCTTCGCAGTAAGATCGGAGGTGCACATGCATGATGGGTATCCAACTATTTCTTTACTTAGCTCTTACAACTCAGACATAGGAACCGGGCAGTAATATCGTGCAGGAATCATTCTCCCTATCAATCGATAACGCTACTGACTACTGCAAAGCTCAAGGGCTAGTCGACCCTAAGGAAACCCTGCGCATTACAGAGCTAACCGGCAGTAGTGTCTCTAATTGCGTCCTGCTTGTTACCACTTCATCAAAGCAATTCGTCCTTAAACAGCCATACAAACAACTACTCGTCTCACAGGAATGGTCTATTGACCGCAACCGTATATGGAGAGAAGTCGATTGGATGCGTGTTCTCAGTCCTAAACTAGGCGAGGCTATCCCAAGAATTGTCTTTGTGGACAAAGACAATTTTATTTGCGGTATGACTTACATAGGACCTAACACCAACACTTGGAAGGAATTGCTTTTCTCAGGACAAGTCAATCCCAAAGACGCTCGAAACGCTGGGGAACTATTAGGCACCATACACAAAATGACGTCCTCCAATCCCGGCCTATCGGCAAGGTTCCCTAATGACCACATATTCATACAAGGACGAGTCTCTCCTTACTTTGATCCACTCGAAGAAACACGACCGGAATTATCTTCAGCACTTGCAACAATTCGCCACCGTTTAACAAACAACCAAATAGCCTTGGTCCATGGCGACTTCAGCCCAAAAAACATTCTCGTCAGCACACGAAGTATCACCGTCATAGACGCCGAAATATGCCATTTCGGTGATCCTGCATTTGATACTGGATTCCTTATAAGTCATATACTACTCAAATACATTCATCGTTCCGATTTGCGACCAAAACTTGTTCGCATAGCACAAATATTCTGGAATACTTATCTAACAACATTCGATAACAACATACCCTCTGACCAAGAAAGGGCTACTTGTCATATCATTGGCGCGTTACTTGCAGCAAGAATTGATGGCAAATCTCCGGCTGAATACATAATCAGCTCTCCCGAAAAAGAGGTCGCCCGAAAACTCTCAGGGAGCATCCTTCTTGAACCTATAGACAACTTAGAAATGCTGTTAGAGTTAGCACAGTCTGCAGTGACAGGGAGCCAACTTAGATGCCATTAATCCGTAAAATCCACGCTCGAGAAGTGTTTGATTCGCGTGGCCGACCAACTGTAGAGGTGGACGTCGCATGTGATGGTGGATTCGGGCGAGCAATCGTTCCATCCGGAGCATCGACCGGCTCTCACGAGGCGCATGAGCTTCGTGATGCTGACATGGGCCGATATCAAGGACTCGGTGTCACCACTGCCGTAAACAACGTTAATACCGAAATATCGGATTTCATTGTTGGCATGGACGCGGCAGAACAAGACGAGATCGATCAAGGCCTAATCAACTTAGATGGTACTAGCAACAAAGTTCGGTTAGGGGCAAATGCCATTTTGGGGGTCTCTCTAGCAGTTGCCCACGCAGCAGCTGCAGCAGCCCACCAACCTTTATATCAATATCTGAACGACGACGCGACGATGACTATTCCCGTGCCGATGGTCAACATAATAAGTGGCGGCCTGCACGCCAACAGAAATTTGGATTTCCAAGATTACTTAGTCATGCCAGTCGGAGCTGCCTCGTTCCACCAGGCAATGGAATGGGTCAGTTCTATACGAGACAAAACTATGATTCACTTACAACAATCTGGGTTTTCCACATTACTAGCAGACGAGGGAGGATTCGGGCCACTACTAAAAAGTAATGAGCAGTCCCTCGATATTATATGCTCGGCTATCGATGAAAGCGGTTTGATCCCTGGGGATGATGTCTACTTAGCAATCGACGTTGCAGCACAGCATTTTTACACCGATAGGCAATATCAAATAGCAGCTGAAAAACGCGCCCTAGATTCCAAACAAATGGTCGAATGGCTATCAACAATGTCAACCCGATACCCAATCCTGTCGATCGAAGATGGGCTAGCAGAAGATGACTGGGAAGGATGGAGTCTCCTAACAAACGAAATTGGCAAGACTGTTCAAGTACTGGGAGACGACCTGTTTACAACCAACCCTGATAGAATCCAGCATGGAATCGACCAAGGTGCTTCAAATGCTGCGCTTATCAAAGTTAATCAAATAGGGACTCTTTCCGAGGCTTTGCAGGCACTTAAGCTGGCAAAAACCGCAAACCTTTTGACTGTCGTTTCTGCAAGATCAGGTGAGAGTGAAGATTCGACTATCGCTGACATTGCAGTAGCAAGCGGAAGTGGTCAAATAAAGATAGGCTCAATAGCCCGTTCTGAACGCGGAGCAAAATACAACCAATTACTCAGAATCGAGGAGGAGCTAGGCGCTCATGCTGTATATGCTGGCGCTACCGAATTCGATCGATTCACCACTCCGTCCTCCTAGCAACCCACAAGCAACATCAGTAAAGAGTCACCCGACAACGCACATAAACCACACACGTGCCTAATCCTGATGATCTTTAACCTGATCATTCGAAATGGCGGAGGAGGAGGGATTCGAACCCTCGACCCGGGAAAATACCGGGTAACCGCTTAGCAGGCGGCCGCACTAGACCAACTATGCGACTCCTCCAAGCTAATTATTGTCTCTGAACAAGTGGGCGGAGGGGGTGGGATTCGAACCCACGAACCTTTCGGTTAATGGTTTTCAAGACCACCGCCTTAAACCGCTCGGCCACCCCTCCTTAGGGTCTTAAGGGATTATAACAATCCACTCACTTGTAGTAAGAGTACTTATTCATCAAATATCTACATTATGGAAACAATCTTCCACAAAACAACAATTAGAACAAATCTCTACGCTTGTTAATCATGTCAGAGACGTTACGTGCCACACTAGTCACAGTACTCGTCCGCTCGCCTGCAATTACAGTACGTATAAATCGGCCACTTGGTTTGAAAGCCCTCGGGTCAGTTACTGTGAACACAGCCACTCCTGCTACGTCTACCGCTGCAGCTAAATGGGCCAACGCCGAATCGTTGCCGACAAAAGCCTGGCATTTACTTATTAACGCACCTAATTCACCGAAAGAGGTTGTCCCATGCAGATCGACACATGGAGCAACGCTCCTGTCCATAACAACCTGTATGTTCCCCGCATCACTCTGAGTCCCTACCAAAATCGGAGTCACACTAGTGTTTTCGAATATATGGTCTGCAAGCTGTGCATATGCGTATGGGGACCAGCGTTTACTAAGTGCTGAATTGCCAGGATTAACCCCTCCACCCGGAGCAATTACTATACATTTTGCGAGGTCCAACCCTAGTTCAGATGCAGTGTTTTGTATTGTCAGAATATCTTTGTGAGACGGACGGAATTTTGCATGCATCCCGGTAACAGGAACCCCGGCAGCTTTTACAACATCGAGGTATAGGGTTGCTTCATTCACTCCATTTGTTTCAGACACCCGATGTGTAAGAGCAAATCCTCTGCCAACACTATCAATACCCAAACGAATAGGTATACCCCCCATTAAACAAGCTAAGCCCATTAGTGGCGATCGATCCAGAACAAAGCAAGCATCGTACCCTGCTGATCTCATCTGCCGCACAAACCTGATATAAGACCATATTCCATACTTTCGAGGGATTCCAACCATTCCAATATCCCATATTTCATCAATATCTGGATTAGATTTAACCGCCGGTACGGCCCAATTACTAACAGCAACGGTAATTTTGCTTGAAGGAATCGCTCCTTTAAGTTCAGCAATCGCTGGGGTAGACATTAACGAATCCCCTAAGCAACACGGCTTAACAACAAGTATTCGCTTATGAGAAAACATTGCTGGATGGCATGGATTAGCATCGGTTCTGACCACACTACCCAGAATACGGCACACTCTGGTCACTATTGCATCCGCAAACACGCCGGCAAACTTGTCAAGCATTTGTAATAGCAAACATCAAGACACCGTCAACTGCTAATTCATCGTCTACGCTGGCACGAGCCGTTCCTTTCCCTATAGGCCCTCTCATACGGTCAATACTGACTTCCAACTTCAACAAATCACCGGGAGTAACGGGCCGTCGGAAACGAATATTGTCGATACCAGCAAACATCGCTAGTTTGTTCTTATTTGCTTCCATCGCCATCAGAGCGCAAGCCCCAGTTTGGGCTAAAGCTTCCACCATCAGAACTCCTGGCATAATCGGATTGCCAGGAAAGTGCCCAGGAAAAAAATATTCGTCACCGATTATTTTCTTAATCGCTACCGCCCTCACTCCTGGCTCAAGTTCAACAAGCTTATCAATCAGCAAAAATGGAGATCTATGCGGGATGAGTGCATTTAGATCCCATGACCCTATTTGCCCTTGATCACTACTCAATGCTCTTCCTCCAATACCATTTTCGTCAGGGTATGCATGGGATCACGCAACCCACTGTACAAATCCCGATACACCTGATAGTACTCTTCATACGAACGACATTGGGCACTTTCGGGATATACAGGGTCAACATGATCAACACAGGCGCCAACAGATTCTGTAATCGATTTAAAATCGCCAGCTACTACACCACCAAGTAATGCCGCCCCATATGCCGGCCCTTCCTCCGATTTACTTTGAAAAACTGGAAGACCGTAAACATCAGCCTGCATTTGTCGCCACAGATGACTTCGAGCTCCCCCTCCTGTGGCAACAATACGATCGAGCGGCAATCCCAGATGTTTCATTAATTCCAAAGAATCTCTCATCGCAAATGTAACCCCCTCCATGACAGCACGTGAAATATGTCTTAAGCCATGACGTACATTCAATCCGACAAACCCGGCTCGTATTGCAGGATCGAGATGAGGACTTCGTTCACCCGTCAGATACGGCAAAAAGATGAGTCCTTCACTGCCCACTGGTGCTTTCGCTGCCGACTCTGTGAGCCCCTCGTAGGAATGATTTTTTCCCACACCGGATTCACCGGAGGACTCATTGAGTAAGTTTCTTAGCCATTGCAAAGACATTCCTGCCGAAAGGATAACCCCCATATAGTGATACGCATTCGGTACGGAATGACACATTGTGTGAAGTCTGCCAAATGGGTCAGGAATTGGGTTTTCAGTATGGGCAAAAACAACCCCGCTAGTCCCAATACTGGAACTTATAACTCCAGATTCAATTATTCCGGTTCCGATAGCAGCTGCACTATTATCACCACCCCCAGCCGCCACAGGAATATCTTTAGGAATGCCCAAAACCCTAGCGACGTCGGGAAGCACCTTGCCCGTCAGGTGGGGACCCTCATACACCGGAGGCATCCATGTGGGATCGATCCCGAATTTTTCGAGCAACACAGGACTCCATTGTCTCCCGGAAACATCCAATAGCAACGTGCCGGATGCGTCAGCAACATCGGTAGCCATCTCACCAGTGAGCTTAAGTCGGATGTAATCTTTGGGTAACAAAACGGATCTAATCCGTTCGTAATGTTTCGGCTCATTATTTCGCAACCATACAATTTTGGGTGCTTGGAACCCAGTAATGGCAGGATTAAAAGCAATGTCCAGCAGCTCTTGTCTAGCAACTTGGTCCATCCAATTAGTCTCTTTATCGGTACGTTGATCATTCCACAATAAGGCGGGACGAATCACAGTTACTGACTTATCCAAAAAAACAGACCCATGCATCTGGCCCGTCATGCCTATACCCCGTATAGCAGAGGAATCTATCTTAGAGCTCAATTCTTGCATCGCAGTACAGGTTGCCGTCCACCATTCTTCAGGATTTTGCTCCGTCCAGCCCGGATGAGGGGTATGCAACTCATGAGACCCGTTGCCTACTCCAATAACTTCACCTTGTTCGGAGATGGCTAAAGCTCGAGTCCCCTGAGTGCCAACATCTATTCCAACATATATTGCCAATTGCTTCTCCACCTTTTATTCATGAGGTCGGATTGTACTCCGATCTCATCTAAGTACTACAATCTGACGTCACAAATGCAATCTTTTTGAACAGACATTGAGTGCGAATGCAGACGCCAGTTAACTACCCTTTCCGTATTCTAGCGTTGGACGTCGACGGCACGTTGATCGGTGAATCAAAACTGTTAGAACCATCTATCGTGACCGCCATAAGAAAGGCGGAATCTCAGGGAGTGATTGTTGTGATAGCAACAGGTCGCAGGCTACAAACATCGATGGATGTCATAAATCCTCTTGGTGCCGGATCTTATCTAATTCAGAGTAGTGGCGCAGTAATCAGATCTATTTCAAACCAGAGCATTTTGCACGAGAAATTTATCCCCAAGACAGTAGCTGAAGAACTGGTTCAACTCGTGCGCAAATTTCAAGGCACGGCAGTGTGGTATGACACTCCTAACCGATCCGGAAAGTTGTTCGTATTTGGAAAAATAGAGCGAAACAGACCCTTGGAGATTTATTCTCAACCAAACCCTACTGCGTTCGTAGAAGCAACTTCATTCACTGGTCTAGAAAACGCTATGGAGATAGTTGTTTTTGGTGATACTCAGCAACTGCGTCAGTTACGTTCGGCTATTGCCAGCCGCTTCAAAAATACACTGAAAGTCATTTCCTGGAATAGCCCAAAATATTCAGGGCTTGTACTAGAGGTTCTTCACAGCAACGTATCTAAAGGCTCTTCATTAGAATGGCTTGCTACAAGCCTAGACATACCACGTGAATCTGTTGCCGCTATTGGCGATGCTGAAAATGACGTCGAGATGATAGCCTGGGCCGGTCTCGGGGTTGGTATCTCTTCAGGCGTACCAAAGCTGAGGCAGGTTAGCGACATATTGATTCCTCCTCCAGAACGCCTAGGCGTAGCAAATTACCTAGAATCGCTCACTAGGTAAAATAGCTCCTAAACTAATTCGGGTATAACAGCACCTTACTTGCTGTACCAGCAGCTAGAGCTTTAAACCCGACTTCAATATCGGCCATTGGCATTCGATGACTGATGAGCTCATCAACCCCATAAGCATTGCGAATCATATCGAACATAAGGTCGTACTCAGACCGGTTAAAGTGCCAATTTCCTTCAATGGAGATCCCCGTTCTAATCAGATCATCACTGGCCTTGATTCGCATTTCATCATTAGATTCGCCTACGATAATTAAGCTTCCCAAAAGAGATAGGGTTTCCATTGCAAATTTCTGACCTGCCACCGTCCCGGAACACTCAACAGCAAGCTGTACGCCCTCATTATCGGTCAATTCTTGTATATCTTTGGTTGCATTTGGATCACCTGGGTCAATAGTCAAATGTGCACCCAAATTGGTGGCCATATTCCTTCGTTGGGGCGAAGGTTCGCTCACAATAACCTTCCGATTTCTCCAGATCCCATTTACTACACCACCTAAACCGACTGGGCCAGCTCCAGATATCAATACAGTATCCACATCGCGACTTTGCGCCTTTTGCATAGCCCCAAACGTAGGACCAAGGCCACAGCATGATAAAGCAGCATGATCAAGAGATATGTCTTCAGGGATGGGATACAGCAAGTATGATGGTCGTAATACATATTGGGCCAACGTACCTCGGCCAGCATAGGATCCAGTCTCAGCCTCAAAGTCGTGCCAAGCTTTGCAGTGCATGTAGAATCCTTGACTGCA
>Ga0310344_10003729_pt1 | contig 11314 bp, 11 predicted proteins | sample HC15DNA20200_MG_FD_203801 | JGI IMG/M metagenome (GOLD analysis project Ga0310344, IMG submission 203801) | Marine microbial communities from station ALOHA, North Pacific Subtropical Gyre - HC15-DNA-20-200_MG | ecosystem: Environmental > Aquatic > Marine > Oceanic | place: Pacific Ocean: North... | reverse complement strand
CGCCATGGCATCGCGCTGGTCTACGACGAGGTGCTGTGCGGGGCGGGACGCACCGGCAGGTTTCTCGCCGCCCATCACTACGAGCGTGCCAGGCCGGACATCGTGATCTTGGCGAAAGGCCTCTCCGCAGGCTACGCTCCCTTGGGTGCCGTTTTGATTCCCGCGGTTTGGGTCGACTGGTTAGCCGAGCGTCTTGGCTTCGGGTATACCCATACTTACAGCGCCCATGCGGTGTCGGCCGCGGCAGCGCTAGCGGTGCTCGACGTCTACGAAGAAGAGGGCCTCGCTGCGCGAGCACAGGCCCGCGGTGCGTATCTGCGAGAGCGCCTCGACGATCTGCAGACGCGCAGTCCGCTGATTGGGGACGTGCGGGGTAAGGGACTTCTGTTGGGCGTTGAACTCGTCGCCGACAAGGCGGCGCGCACGATCATCGATAGCCAGCCGTCCCCCACGGATATCGTCCGCGCCCGAGGCCTCGAACACGGGCTTCTCATCTATTCGCGAAGAACTGCCGGGGGCAAGTACGGCGACTGGATCATGGCAACGCCGCCCTTGACTATCTCCGAGGCCGAATGTGATGAGTTAGTGAGCAGGCTCGAGCGAACGCTCGAGGCCGCCTGCTCGGATCTCAGGGCCCAAGGCGCTTTGGCCGGGTCGTGATCAGAAGTCCCGCTCGATCATTTTTACGAGGGCGGTGATCATCTCATTCGTTGGGGCTTGTTGCCCGACCTCGGCCGCGACGACGGGCACCATTCCGTTGATGGCGTCGATCTCCGAGGTGCGCTTGGCGAGGTGGTCCTGGTAGAGGGACGGCAGCGCGTTCGGCATCTTTGAGCCGAACGCGTGGATATAGGCTCGGGCATCCTCAAACGAGAAGTTAATGCCCTTTGCCTTACCTGCTTCGAAAGCTTCGAGTCCGCAGCCGATCGCGACCTTCCATCCGTGCTCGCTTGCCATGACCTCGCCCACCGGGGCGCGCATCACGCTACAAGGCCCGCTGAACGTCACATTGCAGATGAACTTCTCCCAGATGAGCTGGTGTACGTCCTCGAACGCCTTGACGCTGAATCCGGCGTCGCGCCAGAGCTGAGCGACGTGCTCGAGCCGGTCGGTCAGACCGCCGGTCATCTCCCCGACGCGGATGAGCTCCATCCCGTTGTGATAGGTGTGCCCCGGCCCTTTCATCTCCGCGCCGAATCCGCCCGCGACCCCGATCAGAATGTTGTCGGGCGCCCGATATTGGGAGATCCGCTCGGCCGCACCGAGCCCATTCTGGATGGTCAGGATCAAGGTGTCGTCCTTGAGCAACGGGTCCACCGCCTGGGCTGCGCCCGCCACACCATCGGCTTTGGTGGCAATGATAATGAGGTCGCATTCCCCAACGTCGGCGGGTGAAGTCGTCGCGTTTAGGCGCACCGTGCGGTCGCCGCTCGCTCCTTCGACCCGCAATCCGTTGTTGTTGATCGCGTCGACGTGCGCCTGCCACACGTCTATCGCCCAAACCTCGTTTCCCCCGTCTGCCAGTAAGCCCGCGTACACTGAGCCCATCGCCCCTGCGCCTACCACTGCGATCTTCATTCTGTTTCCCCGCCCTATGAATTCGCGCCAGCTGCGATTGTAGTGGCTATTGGCGCGGGCTTGGCGTTGAGCCGGAAAACGATTTCGCGTAGCGTTTTCCACCTTCGCGCGACTATTGAGGGGTGATCATGGACGAACTACTCATCAAGGGCGGGACGGTATACGACGGAACGGGCGCCCCCGGGCGCACGGCCGACGTGGTCGTCAACGCAGGCCGCATCACGGCGATTGGGCGCGCGGAAGGGCGCGCGGCACGGGTCATCGATGCTGACGGATTGGCTGTTTCCCCCGGCTTCGTCGACGTGCACACCCACTTCGACGCTCAAGTGTTCTGGGATACCACGTTGAGCCCGTCGCCTCTGCACGGCGTGACGAGCATCATCGGCGGTAACTGCGGTTTCACGATCGCGCCGCTCGAGCCCGAACATGGGGAATATCTCATGCGCATGCTGGCTCGGGTCGAAGGTATGCCGCTCGTATCGCTTGAGAAAGGCGTGCCCTGGAACTGGCGAAGCTTCTCTGACTACCTCGACGCGATCGAAGGCACCTTAATGCCCAATGCCGGTTTCTTGGTCGGCCATTGCCCTATCCGCAAGCTCGTGATGGGCGAGCGTGCGGTCGGCCACGAGGCAACTCGTGAAGAGCTTGAGCAGATGAAGGCCCTGTTACGCGCTTCGATTCAAGGCGGCGGTTTGGGCTTCTCCTCGACCTGGGCGCGTACCCACAACGATGCCGACGGCCAGCCCGTACCATCGAGGCACGCGACGCGCGAGGAGCTCATCGAGCTCTGCTCGGTCGTGTCGGAGCACCCGGGCACGGTCGGCGTTGAGTTCATCCCGACCGTTGGGCGCTTTGACGAAGAGGTTTATCAGCTTCTGACAGATATGTCGGTAGCGGCGAACCGTCAGCTCAACTGGAACGTGATCTTCGCGATGAGCCGGCATCGGGAGGCCATAGAGGAGAAGCTCCGCGCAAGCGATTACGCGCGTGAGCGTGGAGGCAAGGTACTCGCACTGACCGCGCCCATGCCCGCGGAGACCCGGCTCAACTTCGAATCAGGATTCGTCCTCGACGCGTTGGATGGCTGGTCTGAGCCAATGACGCTTCCGTCCGAGGAGAAGAAGGCGTTGCTGTCGAATCCTGCACAGCGCGCCGAACTCGACGCAAAGGCCCAGAGCTCGAAGACGTTCCGTGGTCTCGCCCGGTGGGAGCGTTTGCGCATCGGTGAAGTGTGGCTCGACAAGCACCGTGAGCTCGAGGGGCGGACGATCGGGGAGATTGCTGAGGAGAAAGGTCAAGCGCCCTTCGATGTGCTGTGTGATCTCGTGGTTGCGGACGAGCTGAAGACGGGGCTCTATCCGCCGCCCGCCGGTACCGACGACGACAGCTGGGCGTTGCGCTCCGAGCTCTGGCACGACGACCGCACCTTGGTGGGGGCGTCCGACGCTGGGGCGCACTTGGACCTGTTGGCGACCTTCAACTTCTCGACCTCTTTGCTCGAGTCCTCCCGCGTGCGGGGCGGGATCGAGCTCTCGGAGGCAATTCGTCAGATCACGGACCTGCCTGCCCGTACCTATGGGCTAACCGGGCGGGGCCGCTTGAGCGAAGGCTGGCATGCCGATATTGCGGTCTTCGAGTCCGACCGGGTAGCGCCGTCACCAACCGAGGTGCGCGAGGATCTTCCTGGCGATGCGTGGCGGATCTACGGCGAAGCGGACGGGATCCGTCACGTGATGGTCAATGGCGTCGAGGTCGTCGATGGCAAGCGGTTTACCGATGCTCGTCCCGGCACGCTGCTGCGTGCGGGCCGCGACACCAAGGGGGTTGCCCTGCGCTAGGTTGCTTGTTCACTCCGGGGCCAAATTGGTCCCCCTGCCCCTGGGCCAGACACGGTAATCTTGTCTCTACGCACCCGGCGACGCTGCTCTGCGCCCGCCTGCGAGGCAGCGTTATCATTCATGGTTTCAACCCTCGAAATTTCCCAGACGTTGCGCAGAGGTACCTAAAAATGGCGCGCTTGCCGTATTTGAACGAAGCCGATCTGTCCCCCGACAATCGGGACTTGCTTGCCCGTCCGATCAATTTGCATCGACTCATCACCCACAGTCCCAACGCGGCGCGAGCGTTCAATGCGCTCGGCATGTTCATTCGCTACGAAAGCGTGCTCGATCCGCGCCTGCGTGAGCTCGCGATCCTGACCGTGGGCTACGTGACCCGGTCGCCGTACGAGTACAGCCATCACGTGAAGATTGGGCAGGACTTCGGGCTCGAGGAGAGAGAGATTGCCGCGCTCGCCCGGTACCTGGATGGAGAAGCGGACGCCCCGCTCGGCGCGCTGGAGCGACTCGTCGCCGACGCCGCGCGGGAGCTCACGGAGCACCCTGCGCTCGGGGATGAAACCTACGCCGCCCTGGAACGGCATTTTTCCTCCGAGGCGCTGGTCGATCTCGTCACCACCATCGCCTTTTATAACAGCGTGGTTCGGGTTCTCGGAGCATTCGAGATCGATGTCGAGGACGACTACGCCCCGTATCTTGAGGCATTTCCTCTGCCGTCGGATGAGCGCGGGGGCGCATGAGCGGGCTGGTTCTTCTCGAGCCCGAGGCAGGCTATGCGCGGATCCGCATCAACCGCGCCGAGAAGCGTAATGCTATGAACCAAGCCGCTCGCGACGCGCTTCGCGATGCGCTCGATACCGTGCGGGGGCAGTTCCCGGTGGTGGTGCTCACGGGCGTCGACGATGTCTTCTGCGGTGGCATCGATCTCAAGGAAGTCCAAGCCCAGGCTCTCGAGGGCTCCGAACAGGCCCTGGCGGACTGGCGCGGGTTGAACGTCGAGCTGCGCGAGCACCCTGCGGTCTTCATCGCGGCGGTAAACGGCATTGCGTTGGGTGGCGGGGTGACCCTCACCGGCGTGTGCGATCTCGCGATTGCGGCTGACGATGCCGCCTTCGGCATGCCTGAGGTTGGTTTCGGCATGTATCCGAACCCTGCGGGCCCCGCGGCGCAGCTTTCGTTGACCCGAAAGCGAGCAGCTTGGCTCGTCTTGACCGCTGAGCGCATCTCGGCGGCGCAGGCGGCGGACTGGGGCTTGATTAACGAAGCGGTGCCGCGCCATGCCCTCGACGCCCGTGTTGCGCAGGTGGCCAAGGCGATGGCACGGTTCGACGCCGCGACGTTGGCACACAGCAAGAAGGCCTTGGATCAGATCCCGCTTGCGATCGATGACTGGGCCGCAGCGTTTGAAACGGGCGCGCGGGTGAACGCCGGCATCCGAGCTGCGGGAGACCCTGCGGCCGCGGCGTTGAATCGGTTTCGCCGCGGTGAGCGAAATCCCGGCCAAGGGCGGGAAACCTAATCGAGGAGGGCGAGAATGTCGGTCGCATTATTTCATCGCGAAGATGGGCACCCCGACGGGCCGCCGGTGCTCATGGTGCATGCGTTTCCGACCTCGCACGCATTGTGGGAGCCGCAGCTCCCGGCGCTCTCGCCACGGTTCCGCCTCATCCGCCCGGACTTGCGGGGTCTCGGGAAAAGTCCGGCCGCGCCGCGTCCCTACACCATGGAGGACATGGCAGGCGATCTCATCGCGCTGATGGACCGCCTGCGCATAGACACCTTTCATTACATTGGTATCTCGATGGGGGGGATGCTCGGACAGATCATTGCGCTTGACTACCCCCAACGGTTGTTGAGCTTGTCGCTACTCATGACGACGAGCGAGATCCCGCCCGAGGCACCGCCGAGCGACGACCCTGCCTATGCCATCTCCCAGCGTCTCATGCGCGGCGGTGCGGCGCGCGCGCTGTCCGAAGGAATGGAGCCTATCGCCGCGATGTGTCTCGACCGATGGTTCAGCCCGGATTTCATTAACAGCGCGGCGGCGCAGCGCGTCGGACGAATCGTGGCAGCCAATACGCCCGAGGGGTATGCCGGTGGGGTCGATGCGCTATGTGGTTTCGATGTGACGGCACGTCTCCCCGCAGTCAAGGTACCGACCCTTGTGCTGGCCGGCGAGCAGGACCTCGGCACCCCGCCGCGGTGCTCCGAAGTCATTGCCGCGCGTATCCCCGGTGCGCGTTTGGAGGTGATATCGCATGCTCGTCACATCGCGAGCGTCGAGCAACCTCAGGCGGTGAACGAGGCGCTGCTCGCCCATCTGCAAGTGCACGATTGACCCGGCTTGCGCCCAACTCACGAGGCGAGGTGGGATAGGCAGCCGGTTGCGTCGAGTACCGGGTCGATTCGGGCCCGGGCATCGCTTGGCAGCGCGCCGTAGAGGCGCTTCAACCGGGAATAGCATTTTCCCTGATACCGAAACGGCGCTTGCACAAAAGGCCGGTCCCAGATAGTGAGCATGACCTCGTCGGCATCCGCCGCGAGCGCCCGGGCGTTCGCGGAGAGAAATGGCAGATACGCCTGACCGCAAAGGGTCAGTAGCGAGCGAATGGCCGAAGGTGTATCGGCCCCGGTGGGCCGCCATTCCCCGCTGATGCCGGAGAGATCGTCCATCTGGCGAATCCAGTGGCAAACCGTCGGGGTGCGCTGGCGCATGATCCACTGCGGGGTCGGATCGTCGCCAAGCGTTTTGAGCTGGCCGAAGAGTCCAAAGTCGCCGATTGACGGCCGAGTGCCGAAGAGAAACTGGCCGAACCCGACGTGAGGCTCCAACGCATCCAACACCGCGTGGTACGTCTGTTCGATCACTGGGCGATTCGACTCGGTGCACCCGACCACTGGCATGCGGGACACCTGGCGGTCCCGGACGTTTGCAGCGAACGCCCGCCTGGCTTCGCGGGGGCTTTTTTCTACTGTTACCTGATCCGTCGCGATCCAATAGGCGGAGAAGTCGCGGTCGGTCGCGTAGTACCAACGGTAATGGAACATGGCTTTGGTCAGCCATTCGTCGGCGAAATCCTCGATGAGCTCGGAAAGAAAGCGCTCGCCCGGATCCGCAGGCAGCACCGATCGCTCCTCGTGGCGGTTTTCGAGCGCATAGATGATAGGTGTCGAGTCCACCATCCAGTTTGCGTCGTGCGGTCCCCGGACCATGGGAATGATCTGCGGGCGCACGTGCGCCACTTCCTCGCGCAGCGCGCCGTTGCGCATCTCGAAGACGTGAGGCAAGCGCCGATAGCGAAACACCGCCCGCGTCTTCATGGAATAAGGCGAGCCCAATCCGCCAACGACTCTGTACACCGAACGTCCCCCTTCGTGGCCCGACTCACGGTACAGTAACCGCAATTCAAGGAACGAAGGGAGCGGACGTATGAAACCTGTGTGCTTGGTCATCGGCGCGGGCGCCGGCATCGGCGGTACCACCGGAAAGCGTTTTGCACGCGAGGGCTATCATGCCGTCCTTTGCCGGCGCACCGATCAAGACGGTCTGGATCGCTTGGTGGGCGATATCGAGGCAGAAGGGGGGAGTGCGAGCGGTTTTATTCTCAATGCTGTTGAAGCAGACTCGATCGAAGAGCGGGTGGCTGCGGTCGAGTCGGACATCGGGCCCATCGAGGTCGCCATCTTCAACCTCGGTGCACAAATTGGTGATCGGGCGCTCGCAGCAACGACGTACAAGGCATTCGAGATCGGGTGGCGCATGGCGACGTTTGCCTTGTTTCGGCTTGCCTCCACGCTTTGCCCGTTGATGGAGGAGCGCGGCTCGGGGTCTCTCATCGTGACGTCAGCGACCGCCGCAATGCGTGGCAATAAGGGCCAGCATTCGCACGCGGCGGCGATGGGCGGCCGGCGGTTGCTTTGCCAGTCGTTGAACGCGGAGTTTGCCCCCAAGGGTATACACGTTGCGCACGTGCTCATTGACGGTGCAGTGGACGCGCCCGATACCCTGGGCAAGATGCTGGGGCCGGAACGCTTCCAGGAGCTCCGCGAGACGCGTGGAATGGAGAACGATGGGTTGATGCTGCCTGCGAGAATCGCAGATACGTATTACCACCTGCACCAGCAGCACCGTTCGGCGTGGACCCACGAGCTGGATATGCGCTCGTTCTCCGACCGGGCGTGGTGGAACCACTAGGCGCCGCGCTGCACGACAGCTGCGTCGGCAGCGAAGGATGATCCGGTGCATCCGCGTATCGGGCCTGCGGAGCATCGGTTGCCACGGGCCCGAGAGGTAACCTCATGCGTTTTGGTGTGCACCTTGTTGCCGCGGGGGGAATGGTCGAAGGTGAGAAGATTACCCGTGTGGCCTCACACGCCGAGGCACTGGGGTACGACTCGTTGTGGGTAAGTGATCACATCGTCTTTCCGAGCACGATGAGCACGTCGTACCCGTATTCGCCGGACGGTAAACTCCCCTTCGATTCGGCGAATCCCTTTCTCGAGCCCCTGACCGTGCTGAGTTATGCCGCGGCGGTGACTCGCACGATCAAGATCGGGACGAGTGTGCTGATCGTGCCCTACCGGGACCCGATCGTCACCGCAAAGGTCATTGCTTCCCTCGATGTGCTTTCGGGTGGGCGTTTCGTTTTCGGGGTCGGCATCGGATGGCTGCCCGAGGAGTTTAGGGCCCTCGGTCAGGATGTGAAGAATCGCGTTCAGCAGACCGAAGAGGCGCTCTCGGTCATGAAAGCGTGCTGGACTGAGGAGGAGCCCTCGTTTCACGGATCATTTTATGACTTCTCAGGCGTTAAGTTTGCGCCGAAGCCGGTGCAGCGACCGCACCCACCCATCTGGTTCGGAGGCAACACCTTGCCTGCCTTGAAGCGAGCGGCGGCGCTCGGTTCGGGCTGGCACGGGGTATGGGTGACGCCCGAGGAGGTTGCGGAGAACGCGCGCGTGCTCGAAGCGCAGTGTGAAGCCGCCGGGAAATCCTTCGATGACTTTGCGATCACCGTCAACGTGAACGGAAAGGTTCCGCTGACTATCGAGAACATCAAACGGTACGAGGAGGCTGGCGTAAGCATGTTGTTCGTTCCGCGCTCGTTTCAAGCGGATGTTGACGCGATGATTCGAAACCTCGACGAGTTTGAACGGGATGTTAAGAGCCGGCTGAATTAGCCGCTCAGGCTGGCGAAAGGGCCAGCGATCGCGCGATCCGTGGCGTGTGCAGGCCCTCTATGACAGCTCATGGGCCATCGCCCTTGACCATGGTCAGCGAACGGCCGTGAAAACCCATTGATTGCCAGAAAGACAATCCCCGGGTGTTGTGAACGAGCACCTCGAGCACGATGCGCTCTGCGTCGGCCCAAACCGTTTGTTCCAGCAGCGCCATAGCCTGCGCGCCTACCCGGGCCCGGCGCCGCCCGCGGCGCACGAAGAAATGGCGTAGGAAAATCGCCCCCGCGTGTTCACGGTAGAGGGCATACGCGACGGGCTCTCCGGCGGTTTCAAAGATCACCGCGGCGAACTGCCGGCGGGTGAGCCAGGCTCGCATCCGCTCTTTGAGCTCGGGAACGGACATCGGATTTTGCGCCTGCTCGTCCTCGATGAGCTCGTGGTTCCAGCGGGCGAGCAAATCGAGATCGGCGCGGGTGGCCGGCCGATGGTTCACGCCTTCGCGCCGTGCCGCGCCCTATGCCTGGGTGTACCAGGCAACGCCTGCCTCATCCTCGTCCACGGTGATCATTCGGCGGTCCAGCGCGCAGTTGATGTGCGCGATACTCTCGCCGGTGGCCATGAAGAACGTCTCGTCAGTAATCGTGCTGTTAAACACTGCGGGGAACACGTCGACGGAACGCATTGGCTCGGCGCAAAGGTCGTGCAGCCGACTGAGCGCCGTCTCGTGGTGTTGAATGAGCGCCGTGAGCCGCTCGTGCAAGCCGTAATACAAGCGTTGGTGCGCAGGCAGCACCAGGAGGTTCGACGGCAGCACGTCGCGAAGATGAACGCAGGAGGTCAGCCAGTCCTTGAGCGGGTTCGCGAGAGGCTCGGAGGGGTTGACGCTCACGTTCGGCGTGATGCGTGGGAGCACTTGATCGCCGCCGATCAGTATCTTGAGCTCGGGGCAGTACAAGCACACGTGCTCGGGTGCGTGGCCCCGGCCAACCACGACCCGCCACTCACGGCCCCCGATATCGATGTAGTCGCCGTCGGACACCCGGTGGAACCCGGTTGGCAGCGGTGAGATGCTCGCACCGAATGAACCGAAGCGGGCTTTGTACTCGTCGAGACGCTGCTCGGAGAAACCGGCGCGGTGATAGAAATGCAACGCATCCTCAGGGATGTCCGATGGGCCGTCTGCGGCCATGAGCTTGCACATGAAGAAATCCGTGCGGCTCATCCACAGCTCGATTCCCCACCGCGAGACGAGCCACCCCGCGAGCCCGGTGTGGTCGCCGTGCAAGTGTGTGCTGAACACGCGGGTTACCGGCTTTCCATCGAGATGCTTTTCGAAGATTTCCTCCCACAGCGCACAGATATTGTCTCGGTTGAGCCCAGTATCGACGATGGTCCAGCCGTCGTAGTCGCGCAAGAGCCAGACGTTGATGTGATCGAGGCGTCCCGGCATCGGCATTCGGACCCAGAAAACGTCAGTGGCGACTTCTCGAACCTCGCCCGGCGCCGGGTAGTCGCCGTCTTCGTACGGGTAGGTGAGCGGGTCTTTCGGCAATTTGCGAGGGGCGGCGTTGGGCATGCAAGCTCTCGTGGACTTTCGGGTGCGCGAATGATAGCACCGGGTTCTAACCGCTCGGCGGTTCATTCTCCCAGTAGGGCGGGTTATTCAAAGGGCCTAATGTCTCGCCGAGTTGAATCAGCACGCCGTGGGCGCTCTTCGGAGAGATGAAGGCATCGATCCACTCCGGATTGTCGAGTTGTTTGTCGACCACCCGCACGCCGTCGGCTTCCATCGCGTCGACTTTCTCGGCCAGGTTCGGGGTTTGCAAAGTGATGTGATGCACGCCCTCGCCCCGCTTTTCGAGGAACTTCGCCAAGAAGCCGTCCGGGTTTACAGGCTCGAGCAGCTCGATGCAGAAATTGCCCAGATCGAAGATCCCAACCCGAAAGTCGCCGCTTTGGTTGTCGCTGACGTATCGCATCTTGGCGCCGAGCGTCTTTTCGAAGAAGGCGCGCGATTGTTCGATGCTGTGCACCGCGATGCCGATGTGATCGAACCGTCCGATGGGGTCGTTGGCCATGAGCATTCTTTCTCGCTTTGGTACTGGGTCGTGATTAGAACTCTGCATTCAGGGCGCCGATGCGTAGCTCCCCCTCTCGGGTCTGGCCGCCGCTGTCGAGAAAACGACGCATCGTGGGCGCTGCATCCGCGGTGCGCAGCAGTTGCTCGAAACGGTAATTTTCCTCACGCAGTCCCACGTCGAGTGACCGCTCGGCGTTGTCTACGGCGGCCTTTGCAAGTCGTACCGCCTCAGGCGGAAAGCCGGCGATGCGCCGGGCGAGGTTAGCCACGAATGGCCCGATTGCCTCGCTGGACATCGCGCGGTTTAGGTAGCCCCAGCGCTCCGCCGTCGCCGCATCGAGGTCGTCGGCGCCGAGGATGATCTCGAGGGCCCGGCCGCGGCCAACCAGCCGGGGTATTCGTTGCGTGCCGCCGCCGCCGGGCAAGATGCCGAGCGGCACCTCCATTTGGTTGATCACGGTCTTGCCGAGCACGCCGAAACGCATGTCCATGGCCGCCGCGAGCTCACTGCCCCCGCCACCGGCCCGCCCTTCGATCTGCGCGATAGTGACCTTGTCCATCGCTTGGAAGCGGCCACACATTACGTGGAACGGGTTGGGCATCTCGCTGCGCTGTGCTTCGCCTTCCACCGGAAATTCGA
>Ga0310344_10003728_pt1 | contig 11317 bp, 7 predicted proteins | sample HC15DNA20200_MG_FD_203801 | JGI IMG/M metagenome (GOLD analysis project Ga0310344, IMG submission 203801) | Marine microbial communities from station ALOHA, North Pacific Subtropical Gyre - HC15-DNA-20-200_MG | ecosystem: Environmental > Aquatic > Marine > Oceanic | place: Pacific Ocean: North... | reverse complement strand
GAACATCTAGCGGAAGCTCTGTTACTTTACGAATAGCCTCCACTACCATCGGACCAATAGTAATATTGGGCACAAAATGACCATCCATCACATCAACATGAATCCAGTCAGCTCCGGCCTGTTCTAAAGCTTTAACTTCATCTCCCAATCTGGAAAAATCGGCTGCTAGGATGGAGGGCGCAATTATTACCCCTTCTTTCTTCTCAGTCATTAGCTTGATCAACCCCAGTTCACAAAATAAATCGAACGAAGGATACCATAAGCTGATAAATCGTTCCATTTTATAAGACGTCTATATAAAGCCTCTAGCACTTAGTGGCTTCTTTCATTATAATGAAACTCTTCATACCCTTTTTTACGCCCATGCAGACCATATTTGAAAATCTCCGTGAAAAAATCAAAGTTCTCTTGATGCAAGATCACAACATGCTGCTACTAGCAGCAGTAATAGGATTTCTAGCAGGGCTCGCATCTACCTTATTCCGTAGACTGATTGAGTTTTTTGGTGATGTTTTTTCTACTGATGGGTTGAATGCTATTGGGATTACCGGCTCTTCAATTCCATTTTTGTTACCGCTCATGCCAATGATCGGTGGAATTATTACCGGCATCATATGTCATTTTTTTCCTGATGCCGTCAAAGAAAATGGGGTACACCGGGTTATGCACGCAGTCGCTATGAAAGCAGGTAAAATCCGTAAACGTACACTACTTACTTGCTCCACCACATCAGCTCTTACTATTGGTTCTGGGGGTTCAGCTGGACGAGAGGGACCTACAGTCCAGATTGGCTCAGCTGTAGGTTCGGCTCTTGGCAACTTGTTCCATCTTTCACATGAGCGAATCCAAGTATTAGTTGGCTGTGGAGCTGCAGCAGGGATTGCCGCCTCGTTTAATGCTCCCTTAGCTGGGGTCCTTTTCGCCCTTGAGATCATTCTCACCAACTTCACCATCCACACATTCAGCCCCATCGTAGTTGCCTCTGTTATTGGTACCGCTACTGGTCGGGCAATGGAAGGTAACGAAATTACTTTTAATGTGCCGGTTCATGAACTTGTCAGTTACTCCGAAATCATTTTTTATTTGTTCCTAGGGCTCCTTTGCGGACTAATTTCAAAAATATTCACTTTTTCCTATTTCAAGGCGATTGATATTTTTGAAAAAAAGGTCCTTCTTCCAAAACCATTAAAACCTGCCCTTGGAGGACTAATCGTTGGCTTTATTTCTATATCTTTCCCCGCGGTTCTAGGTAACGGCTACGATTTTATGGAAAAGGCTCTGAATGGAGAACTTTTCTGGGGATTGGCCCTCACACTAGTCTTTTTGAAAATTATCAGCACTTCCGCAACTCTGGGTTCGGGAGGGCTAGGAGGAGTCTTCGCACCATCCCTGTTTATCGGGGCAATGCTGGGCTCTACCTATGGCGCTCTGGTACACGCAATCAACCCAAGTTTCACCGCTTCACCAGAGACCTATGCACTAGTAGGAATGGGCGCCGTAGCAGGAGCAGTCATGCAAGCCCCTTTAACTAATATTCTAATGCTGTTTGAACTGACAAACGATTACACCATCATTTTACCGATCATGATCACCTGTATCGTTTCGGCCTACACATTTCGGGCATTTGATAAAAATTCAATTTACATACAAAAACTCCTGAAAGAAGGCATCAACATCAAGTATGGCCGGGAAGTTTCTGTTCTCAACTCTATCAAAGTCAATGATGTTTTAAGTAAAGATGTCACGACCATCCCCGAAGGTATGCCTTTTAGAAAAATTTTAGAAACCATCTCATATTCCAAGAATTTTTATTTTCCTGTTGTAGATGGTCAAGGGGAAATGTCCGGTATTTTGTCTTTCCACATGATTCGGGAAATGATCTTTGAAGAAGAGCTGGGAGATCTGATAATCGCCAACGATTTAAAAGTAAAATCTGTGATGACTCTCACACCAGAAAACAATCTCAATCAGGCTATGGAAATGTTCGCTAAACTTGATGTTGAACAACTTCCCGTAGTCGGCCAAGAAGATCTAAAACGAGTGATTGGCATGGTCAATCGAGGAGAAGTAGTCGCTGCTTATAATCGCGAAGTATTAGTTTCTAGGTTCGACAAATAGCTCTTAATAGATCACTCGCACTACTCCGGAATCTCTCATTAGCTTTTTATTTTTATTAACTCAACTCAGTCTTTGAGTCAGGCAAGCCAAAATATTTTTTCATCGAAAATCTCGTTTTTTAATCGAAACACCGGTTGAAGTTCAAGTTAAAAAAACAACAAACTCCAAGAAAAAATTCATAATTTTTTTAACAAAATTTGATGAAGAACACCCTTCACCTCAAAAATATATATCGCGGGACAGAGGCCTTAAGAGTTAGACTAAAGTATAATTTAGCTAGAAAGTTCGTGTGCATGTTTTGAATAAAACTAGAAGTCGTCACTAAAGTTTCGTAGGAGAAAAGCGTTTTAACAGAAGGGAGTTTAATACTACCGAAACAGAACTCAAAGACATGGCTAGAGCTGCAAATACTGGCTTTAGGAGAAAACCATAAAAAGGATACAAGACTCCTGCGGCAATAGGGATACCCAATAGATTATAAAAGAAAGCCCAAAAAAGATTTTGCCTGATTTTCGCTAGGGTCTTTCGACTCAATTCAATAGATTGGGGTACAGCTCTAATATCTGAGTTGACAAGAGTAATATCAGATGCCTCCATCGCAACATCAGTACCACTTCCTAAAGCAATACCCACTGTGGATTCAGCAAGTGCCGGGGCATCATTAATTCCATCTCCTACCATCCCGACTTTGTGGCCTGCCTCCATTTGTTTTTTTATTTCATCTCGCTTCCCTGAAGGCAGTACTTCCGCTATCACATCGTCAATATCTAGTTGTCGGGCAATTGCCTTTGCTGTTATTTTGTTATCTCCTGTCAGCATTATCACTTTCAGGCCCATACTTTTAAGACGATAAATACATTCTTTGGCATAAGGCTTTAATTTGTCAGTAGTAGTGATTAAACCTTCAAGCTTCCCATCAATACTTAACATCATAGGTGTCTTTCCTTGTCTAGCAAGTTTTTCTAGGTCATCACTCATAGAAGAAAAATCAACTTTCTGCTCCTGCATTAACTTAATATTGCCCAGAAGAATATCTTTATCATTTATTTTTCCCTGCACACCGAAACCGGAAAGAGCCTCAAAACCAGAAACTGTTTCGAACCTTAAACTACGTTTCTTTGCCTCGGCAACCACAGACTGGGCCAAAGGATGCTCTGATTGTTTTTCTAGAGAACCGGCTAATACCAGCAAATGGTCTGCATCTGATGCGGCAGCAGGAGACAACAGCACATCGGCAACTTCAGGTTCACCAAAAGTAAGGGTTCCCGTTTTATCAAATATAATAGTATCGAGATTTTTAGCCCGCTCTAAAGCCTCACCGCTCTTAATCAGAATACCCATCTCTGCACCCTTTCCAGTTCCAACCATGATCGCCGTAGGAGTGGCAAGACCCAAGGCACAGGGACAAGCAATGATCATTACCGAAATAAATATCATTAAGGCAAAAAGAAAAGGTGTTGTTGGCAAAGGATCAAAGGAATCACCAAATGTCCACCAAAATGCAGAAACCAAAAGAGCAAGACTAATCACCGTTGGCACAAAGATTGCGGAAGCTTTATCTGCAAGTCTTTGGATGGGAGCTTTCGAACCCTGCGCTTGCTCTACCAATTGAACAATTTGAGCCAACACAGTATTTTTACCCAGACGGGTCACGCGCATTTTAAAAAACCCCGTCTTATTAAGACTCGCCCCAATCACTTCCTCCCCGGATTTTTTATCTACAGGAACACTTTCACCGGTCAACATTGATTCATCAATAGAGGATTGGCCTTCAATCAAAATACCATCTACTGGGATTTTTTCTCCGGGACGGACTAGCACTACATCTCCCTCAATAAGATCTTCTACACTAACTTCAATTTCTCTGCCATCTCGCTCAACATAAGAAGTTTTAGGCTGAAGACTAATCAACCTCTTGATTGCTGAAGAAGTACCATGCTTAGCCCTGGCTTCCATCCAACGACCAAGTAATACAAGAGTGATGATCATCACAGACGTATCGTAATAAACATCCGAACTAATTGCCTGCTCCGGAAAAGCTGTGACCCAAGTACTATAGAAATAAGCCGCCGAAGTTCCCACTGCAATAAGCATATTCATATCTGCATAACCATGACAAAGTCCTTTGAATGCCGCTATATAAAACTGCCAGCCACAATAAAACTGCACCTGAGTTGCAAGAACAAGTAACGTAATATTCAGCGTATGCAATTGGAAATTAAAAAAAGACTGCATCGGAAGAAACATAACCATCAGACTGATCAGTCCACTCAAAGTTAGTTTCCGTTTAAGCTGTGCAAGGTTTTTAAGGTAGTAACCTTCACCTTCTTCGTATGAGACTCTTTGAGAATTTTCAGGTAGCAATCGGTAACCAATTCCTTGTAAAGTGGACTGAAAGGTTTCAAAACTGACCAAGGCTGGGATATAATCGACAAGCATTTGCTTTGTATTAAGGTTCACATCAACACTATGAACCCCTTCCAAAGACAAGATTTTTTTTTCAACTCGAGAGACGCAGGAGGCACAGGTTATTCCCTCAACGGAAAATGTCTTATTCTGCCGAGGTACCTCAAACCCTATTTTTTTGATTATTTTTGGAAATTCTCTAGCTGATATTTTTAGTTGATCAAACTCTATAGTGACTGCTTCCGCAGCAAAATTGACATGAGCAGAAATCACCCCTGTCAGTTCACCAGTTTTTTTTTCAATTCTTGTGGAACAGCTGGCACAGCTCATTCCTTTGATTGGTAATGTGATTCTTTTATTCATTCCTAAATCTAATATACGGCATGATTAACTCAGGTTAAAATTGAGAAGCCTGCACTGCCAAATAAGGATACACATTTTTGAGAGGATAATCTAATAACTATAACAGGAAAACCAATAAGGTTGGTTTAACTAGAAACCTTAAACGAAAGGTCACTATCATTCACTAACGAGTAACTTTTTTAGGGTGACTAAACCATAGCCTAAAAGTAGAATAGCGATCAAACCATTAGAAAAAGAATTTTGACTCACGGAACTGATGAACACAAAAATGCCTATTGCGATTAAAGTAACGCCGAGAACAAAAAAACCGAATGAACGGTAGATTGGTAGTTTTCTTTTTAGAGAGTCACGTTTTTGTCTGAGTTCCAAACGCCATCGAAGGATATAATAAGCCTGACAAAGCCAATTAAATAATCCATTATCTGCGATTAGACTGGTCCGACAGTACATACATTGGCTGTCAGTTTTACGATTTGGAAACCCGCAATTTAGACATAACTTACTATTCTGACTTTGATTCAATATTGCGGGTTCTTTTTTAGGTTTATCCATTAAAATCCTCGACATAGAGTTCTACTATGTTCATTTAATACCTCTGAATAATCAAAGTGGTATATGAGAACGTAAGCATATCAGTTAACTATCTCTACGGCTAATGAGCTAATCTTGGTAAGAGTTAAATTGTAATATTCTCTAAAAAACAGATGAAATGCTTGTATTAATCATTTAACAGTTTCCTCCCAGCCTGAAGGCCACGACTGCATACTCCCATCACCAACAAGCTCATTTAATTCGCTAAGGTCTTTGCCGTTAATTCCCATAAAGTAAAGTATCAACCTTAAATCTGATTGATTAATGCTAGCCTGTGCCTGGCGTTGCACAATTGGCTTAGCATTGAATGCGATCCCTAGTCCGGCTTTTGCAAGCATCTTAATATCGTTGGCCCCATCACCAACTGCCACAACTTGGCGGAGAGAAAACCCTTCTTTTTCCGCTAAAGAAACTAATGCTTTTTCTTTAGCCTCAGCATCAATAACCTGCCCTTCCAGCTCACCCGAAACTCTACCATTCTCTACTTTTAACTTGTTAGCAATCCCATAATCCAAGCCATAGTTATCGCAAATCTTATCGATAAAAAACTGAAAACCACCACTGACTAGAGCTATTTTATATCCCAAATGTTTTAAGATATTAACCAGAGATTCTGCCCCCGGAGTCAGAGGTAGAGAATTGGATAACTGCTGTAGGCTTTCTTCAGGTAGGCCTTGTAAAAGTTTGACCCTTTTTCGCAGAGCCGATTCGAAGTCGATTTCGCCATCCATAGCCTTATGGGTAATTTCTATCATTTTCTCCCCCACCCCGGCCAATTTTCCTAACTCATCAATAACCTCACATTGGAGAAAAGTCATGTCGGCATCAAGAACAATTAACCTCTTATTACGAACGAAATAAGTCTCTTCCTGTACGGCGATATCTACCCCATAATTTTCCTTGAACTTCACGAGAGCATTCAGAACCTCCTCAGATGAGTGAATCTCGCGGGTTCCAATAACAAACTCAAGTGCGTGAACATCACCTGAGTCCAGTTGTTCAATACGTAGTATGTTGATATCAAGTTTAGCAAAAATTTGGGTGATCTCCAGAAACCCGGCAGATGGCATGGAATCACATAGCAAAGTCACCACTGAGCGATGGCTATATGGAGCATCCGGCCTAACTTCTGTCTTCCAAGGGTAAACCGTAGCTTTGAAATCCATTTTCTCCGCATAGACAGATAACGCTTCACGAAGAGTAGAAACGCGACTTTGATCACATCCATCAAGAAGAATGGATAGGTTTAGCAATCCATTGAAAACAAATTGTTTTATATCCACCACATTACAACCTGCCTGAACAATGAAGGTCAGCGCTTCAGCCAAAATTCCAGGTCGGTCTTGTGCTGAAATATGAACATGTAATTGACTAGATGAGAAAGACATAATTCAGATTTGTGGTTTGTAACGCCATCCATCCCTTTTTTTGCAGGTCCAACCGTCGTTAACCTGAAAGGTAGCCAAATTCACCAGCGTTTCGGAATTGAACAAAAAAATAAGGCCTTCTCCATTTATCAAGTTTTCTTTCAGATGCAAGCGTTTAAGTTTGCCTAAGTGTTTAGCGCTGGCAAGAAACCTCAAACCTTCATCGGTTACATTGTTCTGATTAAGATTCAAATACTGAATGTTTTCCAAAAATGCACATTCAACTAGATCATGAACTCCCTGATCATTTAGATTGTTATCAGCTAAATCCAGCCAGCTAATCTCTCGCATGCGTGGTGACTGCCATAGTAGCCGAGCTTCTTCTGCACTAAGTCCCTTACCACTTAGCATTAATTGATTCCCACGCAAGCGACCTTCAAAAATCTCCTCAACACTTTTAAACCTGCTATTCTCGTTCATCATTTTCTCTTTATCAAAAACCCTGGACTATTTTCTATATCATGAAGGAGGCAACCCACCAATTCATTTTTTAACAAACCCGGGTATATATTTTCGATTTTTTAAAGCTTTTGGTAAGTAGTCCTGTTTAACAGCAGAATTGGGAAAACTATGTGGATATTTGTAGTTCACACCAAATCCATATTTGGTTTTAGCATCTTTATAATGCGTATCTTTCAAATGTTCAGGTACTGGATAAGAAAACCCCTTGTTCTGAATATCATCCAGAGCCTGATCGATGGCCTCAATTGCCGTGTTTTCTTTAGGTGCTTGAGCCACATAAATCACTGCCTGAGCAAGAGGAATGCGAGCCTCTGGAAAACCAATGTTTTCAACTGCATTTGCTACAGCTTGAACTAGTATAAAAGCTTGTGGGTCTGCATTACCAACATCTTCTGCTGCAGTGACTAACAGTCGCCGAACAATAAAGCGCGGGTTTTCCCCTCCAGCAATCATTTTTGCTAGCCAGTATATGGCCGCGTCTGCATCCGAACCACGTAGACTTTTCTGAAACGCTGAGGCATGGTCGTAATGTTCGGTTCCCTTTTTATCATAAAGAATTGCGGCTTGTTGCATAACCCCCTCAACAGTTTTCAAACCAACCTGCCTTGTGTCCTGCTGAGTTACCACATTATGCGCCGCTTCCAACACGTTAAGAGCACGGCGGGCATCCCCATTCGCATGACTGATAATCATATCCAGAGCCTCTGGAGAAACTTCAAGCTCAGCTACTCCCAAACCGTTTTCCTTATCTAACAACGCCCTTTCCAGAATATCTCTGATTTGTCCAAGTCCTAAAGGCTCCAGACGAAAAGTCTGGCATCGAGATAGAAGCGCAGGAATAACTTCAAAAGAAGGATTTTCAGTAGTACTTCCAATCAAGCGAACTGTTCCATTCTCTATATATGGCAAAACAGCATCCTGTTGAGCCTTATTAAACCGATGAATTTCATCTATAAACAATATCGTTCCCCTTTGACAGGTCTTCCAGGCTTGACGAGCACTTTCAATTACCTTGCGGATATCAGCCACCCCAGAATTAACCGCGCTGATCTCATAAAACTCACTTTCGGTAAGAAGAGCCGCAATTCGCGCAAGAGTTGTTTTACCCGTACCGGGTGGCCCCCAAAAAATGAAGGACAACTTTGAACCAGAGTCTAAGAGTTCCCTTAGCGGTAAGCCCTCCCCAATTATATGTTCCTGCCCAGAAAACTTTTCCCAGCTTTTAGGGCGCAATCGGTCCGCCAATGGAGCAGTTGGCATGTCATAATCCGGAAACAATTCCATAGAAAATTTATATTATTAATCACTCGGATTAGCAAATCCTATTTATAAGAATCAACTCATAAGAATTACCTTAACCTTCACTAATTATCTAAAGTCATTATAACCCTATAGGACTCCTAGTTTCTCAATGCCTGAACCCATTCCAGCACAAAATAGTCCATCCAGCGCCGATCACCGTAAGGAGTAATCTTTCTTGCAATATATCCCATGTGACCACCCTTTTTAGGTTGGTGCAACGTAACCTTCTCACTCATCATAGCCTGAGTAAATAAATGACCCGGAACAAAAGGATCATCTTTGGCAGACAAAATAAAAGTAGGCGTTTTGATTCCTTTTAAAAAATTTTTGGCACTAGACCGATCGTAATAGTCATCGACATCTTTAAATCCACCTACGGGGGCGGTGTAGCTTTCATCAAAATCCCAAATCGTTTTCAAGTTTTTGAGAGGGCTTAAAGCAGAAGGGAACTCTTTCACTAAAGCAACCGCTTGATTTCGAATCAACCGCATGTAATATTTATTGAATACAGAGCAACTCCATTTCTTCGAAATGATGTCACTTACAACTCTTAAGTCTATAGGTGGGTTTACTGCCAGAGCACCAGAAATATTTTTTGGAATCTTTCGACCTTCTCCAAGATATTTTAAAAGGACATTCCCACTTAGAGAAAAACCAACTGGCATCAGAAAAGAGCCGGGGTATCTCTGAACTACAAACGCAATCATTTGTTCCAAATCATCACTACAACCCCCATTCCATAGTCGCGAACTTAACCCCATACCTGGCCCACAACCCAAATGATTGATCAGGAACACACCAAAACCCTTCATCCAGAGTTTGGTAGAAATTCGCTTCATATAACCAGACTCAGAACACCCTCCCATCCCATGCGCCAATAAAATAATGGGCATACTTTCATCTTTAGGCTCAATTTCGTATAAAACTACCCTATTCTTTTCACCTATATGTAGTTCGTGCCGGATACGAGGGGGATAAGACAACTGTTTGCCTCGGAGTTGAGAGCCGATGATTGTCTGAGATATACCTCCTGGAAAACACCAATGTGCTTCAAATGACTCCATAAACTCCATGGACTTCAAACTACCTCCTTTGCTAAGTTTAGAACAATCAAAATGTATCTCAATAGAATTTTTAAACCTTTAAGAGTATCTAACAAGCACTCTCACTCTTAATGTCTATAACTACCAAAAGCGAAAGTTGACACTCTACCCAAGTATTGATAGGTTTTAAGATCCAACTTCTAAATATACTACCAAAGTGAAAACTCCTAAGTTCCTCAAAAATTCCTTCCTAGGCCTTGTGATCTTCTGTATAGCTCTATTATTGATCTGCACCGTATCTTTTGCCAGTTCTAACAAGGAAGCAAAAGCTCTATACCAAAAAGCACTAAAGCTCAGCCAACAAAAATTGTGGGATCAAGCCGTGGCCAAGTTCAGGAAAGCCGCAGAAATTACTCCACAAGACAGCCTGATTCACGCAAACCTTGGGGTCGCCTTCAGTCACAATAAAATGCATAAGGAAGCGTTACTCTCTTTTGAAGAAGCATTAAGGTTAGGGTACGACTCTCCAGGCCTTCGTTATAACCGAGGCGTTTCTTTTGCTCGTGTTAATTTGCTAGATGAGGCGATCCAAGAATTGGAAATAGCATTAAGTATGGACCGGAGAATGGTAAAAGCAGAATATGATTTAGGGGTTTTATATAACTTACAGGGAAGTCGCGAGAAAGCCTTGGAAAAGGTTGATACCTTATTCAAAAGAAACAACAAGCTTGCAAAAAAACTATTTGACCAGATTGATTCTAATTATACCGTAATTACTGTAGATAATGGAGGTGTCTTAAAAGGGCGAGTTACCCTTTCCGGACTCGTTCCCAGAGTCCGTTCTTTTCACCTTATCCACGCTCCAAATGTAGAGTATTGCTCAAGGATATCTGATGGAAAGGGTCACCGCCTGTTATTCGACTTTACGGTTTCCCAAAACCGAGGACTTAAAGATACAATCATCCATCTGGCGAGGATTGAAAAAGGCAAACCTTTTTCACCAAAGATGCAAACCTTTCATATCAACCGTTGTCGCGCTAATAAGTACGTGATAGGTGCAAAAAATGGTGAGAACATCATGGTGGCAAACACAGACCCAATCCAACACGAAATCGCCACCTATGAAGTCCGTAATATTTACTCAGATCAAACCAGCAACCGTCCAGTACCACCTAAATCCAGTCAGGTTCGCAGTGTCTTTGCACGAAAAGATGCAGATCATTACATCATAAAATGTAATTTACACCCATTTTTACAAACCAATGCCTATCTAGTACAAAACCCTTACTACACAGTATCCGATTCGGAAGGAAACTTTAGTATCGAAAATATTCCACCTGGCACCTATGAGGTAGTCGCCTGGCATCCCTATATTCCCAAACAAATGGGAACAATCACTATACCCGAAAATGGTGAAGCTACTTTAAACTTCGATTTTAACGGGAAAGATGAAAAAAGAAAACTGTACCACGACGACATTGAAGGTTATCGCTTCAACACATGGTTTGAAAGTAAAGAAAAGTTTTACGGTGGAGCAAGAATTGATGACCCCGTGGAGGAACTACAGGCCTTATGTGACTCTAACCATCTATGCGATAATTATAA
>Ga0310344_10003727_pt1 | contig 11319 bp, 6 predicted proteins | sample HC15DNA20200_MG_FD_203801 | JGI IMG/M metagenome (GOLD analysis project Ga0310344, IMG submission 203801) | Marine microbial communities from station ALOHA, North Pacific Subtropical Gyre - HC15-DNA-20-200_MG | ecosystem: Environmental > Aquatic > Marine > Oceanic | place: Pacific Ocean: North... | reverse complement strand
CTCGTCGATCGGCGGCTGCCGGCCGGCCGGGTGGCGCTGGGCAACTGGCTGACCACGACCCGCTGGCGGGGCCTCCGTGTCACCGACCTCGCCGGTCGCGCCTTGCTAACGGGCTGGCCTGATCTGGGCCGGGCGGTTCGTCCTCCCGAGGTCACCGGAGAGACGACGCGGGACAAGTTGAATGCGGAACTGGCGGAGTTGGAGGTGTTGAAAGCGAGGCTGCCGATCGCGATGGGGATCAACGACGGTGGTCGCCGTGAACCACTGAAGACCCACCTGTTCAACCGCGGGGACCATCGCCACCCGGGTGCGGTCGTCGAGCCGGCTGTTCCCGCCGTGCTCGCCAAGAAGCTCATCCCGTTTCCGGCCGCGCCCGCCGATGCCAAGTCCACCGGGCGACGCAGTGTCCTGGCCGCCTGGATGACCCGGCCGGACAATCCGTTGGTGGCGCGGGTCATGGCCAACCGGATCTGGCAGTTTCATTTCGGGAGAGGGCTGGTCGAGACGCCCAGTGATTTTGGGCTCAACGGATCCGAGCCGTCCCATCCCGGATTGCTGGACTGGCTGGCTGCGGAACTGATCCAGTCGGGTTGGAGCCTGAAGCACATGCACCGGGTGATCATGGCTTCGAGCGTGTACCAGCAATCAAGCGGGAATGGGGACAGCCCGTCAGGACGTCTTTTTGGGGCTTTCCCTCGTCGTCGGCTTGAAGCCGAACTGATTCGCGACGCGATGCTTGCCGCCAGCGGTTCCCTGAACCGGACGATGCACGGACAGGGCATTCGTCCCAGGATTCACTCCAGTGTGATTGCCACCAGCACGACCCGAAAGTGGCCACTGGTCCGGCAGGAAACAGCCGAACACTGGCGGCGGAGCGTCTATGTGCACGTGCGTCGCAGTGTGTTGATGCCGTTGCTGGAGTCGTTTGATGCTCCGCCGACTACCGAAAGTTGCGCGGCACGGGTGACGACCACCGTGCCGACACAGGCCCTGCAGCTGCTCAATGACCGGTTTGCCAACGAGCAGTCGCGACGGATGGCAGAGTCGATTCGTGCGGCGACCGGCAAGGACGTTGCCCGCCAGGTCGAATTGGCATTCTGGCGGACGCTGTCACGGCCACCGGAGGCGGCCGAACTCCGGGAATGTGTCGAGTTCGTCAATCGCGAGGGACTCAGCGGACTCTGCCACGTGTTGTTCAATATCAACGAATTTGTCTTCGTGGACTGACCAGGTGACCCATCTGCCGCTGACCCGCCGAGAGATGCTCGACGTGACCGGAATCGGTTTCGGGGGTCTCGCGATGCGTTCGTTGCTGGCCGACGACGGTCTGCTGGCGGCACCGCCGGTGTCGACCAATCCCCTGGCATCGGTCCCGTCCGGCGTGCTGGCACGTGCCAAGTCGGTCATTTTCCTGTTTGCCTATGGCGGTCCCAGTCACGTCGACTTGTTCGATCACAAGCCGGCGTTGCGGAAATGGGAGAACAAGCCGATTCCGGTTTTCGACCGGAAGGATGCCTTCAACAAGACCACGCACGCGACCGCGATGCCGTCGCCGTGGAGTTTTCATCGTCATGGCGAATCAGGGCTGTACGTCAGCGAACTGTTTCCCGAATTGTCCGGGTGTGCAGACGACCTGTGCATGGTGCATTCGATGCATTGCGAATCGAACAACCACGCTCCGGCACTGTTTCACATGAATACCGGTTTCCTGTTGCCTGGTCGTCCCAGTATGGGGTCGTGGGTGACATACGGGCTGGGTTCCGACAACCAGTCGTTGCCGGCGTTCGTGGTGATGTGGGATTACCGGGGCGGCCCCATCGGAGGTGCTCAGAACTGGACCTCGGGATTCCTGCCCGCAGCTTTTCAGGGAACACCGTTCAGGAGCAAGGGCGAGCCGATCATCAATCTCGATCGGCCACCCGGTCTGTCCGGTGAGAGTCAACGGGCGAGGCTGAACATGATCCAGCGGCTGAACCGGCGGCATCTCGATCGGCGGCCCGCTGCGGCCGACCTGGAGGCCCGGATCGCCAGCTACGAACTGGCCTACCGGATGCAGATGTCGGCTCCCGAGGCGGTCGCCATCGAAGGGGAGACCCGTGAGACGCAGCGGTTGTACGGGATCGACCGGCCGATCAGCTCGTATTTCGGTCGACAGTGCCTGATGGCACGGCGGCTGGTCGAACGGGGTGTGCGGTTCGTGCAACTGTATTCCGGCGGGGGAGATCAGCAACTGAGCTGGGATGCCCACAGCGGTATCCGCGAGAACCTCGAACAGCACTGTCCGGAGATCGACCGTCCCGTGGCGGGGTTGATCAAGGATCTGAAACGACGAGGGCTGCTGGACGAGACGCTGATCGTCTGGGGTGGAGAATTCGGCCGGATGCCGACTCACCAGGGCACCGCGGGTCGCGACCACAACCCACGGGGATTCACCGTCTGGCTGGCCGGCGGCGGTGTGAAGGGAGGAGTCACCTACGGGACGACCGACGACTTCGGTTATGCCGCTCAGGAGAACCCGGTCTCGATTCCCGACCTGCACGCCACCTGCCTGCACCTGCTGGGCCTGGATCACGAGGCACTGACCTATCACCACCGTGGCCGTGACATGCGGTTGACCGATGTCAGTGGACGGGTGATTGACGACATCCTGGCATAACACCGGACCGAATCGACTCGGTCTCAGCGGCGGATCTTGTCAACGGCTCGCATCGGACGGTTTTCGGGGCCCATCCGGTCGGTGACGCCCATGCCGGCCAGCATGGTGTTGTAGACGTCCAGGCCCTCGGCTCCCACGTCGAGGATCTCGCCGGTCTTGAACCGGCCACCGGCCCCGGTGATGGCGTGGAAGACGCCCGAGAGTTCCCGCTTCGGGTCGTTGTGTCGTCCGTCGCCCGATTCGGTCGAGATGGTGATCATCGAGTTGTCGAGGATCGTCCGCCCGTTGACGTCCCGCGACTCCGAATCGTCCAGTCGTCCGAGGAAGTACGCCACCTCGCGCATCTTCATGTGAGCGTGGGCCCTCAGGGCCTCGTTCTTTCGTTTCTCGTTGAACTTGTGCCACCATTCGTGGCTGCAGCCCTTGTCGCCTCCGGCGTTTTGTTGACCGCCGTCGTCGAAGTCCCAGATCTTGCGGTCACCGTACCGGTAATCACCGGTCATCCGGATCCGCTCTCCGGCAGCCAGGAATGTCAGCGAGCCGAAGCGGGTGCGGTCGGTCTGGATGGCCAGGGCGTAGAGATCGGCCATCAGCCTCCACTCGGTCGAGAGTTCGGCCAGGGTGATGTCGATGCCCTGTCCGCCCGGATCGGCCGGTCCCCCGTGGGGGATCATCGATCGCCGTGGCAGCGGAGGGGAATCTTTCTTCTTGTGTTTCATCGCGAACGCCCGCTGTTCGTATTCGCGGATACGATCGAGATGGTCAGCCACACGGCGGCGAGACAGACCGCCCAGGGGCGATCTTTTCCCCGTGTAGAATCGGTAGTCTTCGAGGACCGAATCAAGGATGCTCCGCCGGAGTCGCCGTCGGCGTGCATCGGCACCATCGCCGGCCACGGTGACGACACCGAAGACCCGTTCGAACAGATCCCGAGGTTTTTCCTGGATGGTGGCGGCCACGGTCCCGTCGGGATTGAAGCTGTGCACATACCGGCCGACGCGGCTGCGGCGGAAAAACGTTCCACCGATCAGCGTGGGGACCATGCCCCGGGGGAGCCCTTGCGGATAATGGCCACGTCGGACCATCTGTTCGATCGAACCGCCTCCCGCCCGGGCCTCACCGTCAGGAGGCTCGGCCGTAAAGGCACCGGTGGCGCCGTCGTAGTGCGCGTTGATGCCCTTCTCGTCGCACCGTACCTGGTCGACGTTCCGCATGATCAGCAGTTTCCGGGCCAGCGGCTTGAGTGGCTCGAGCACGCCGTCGAATCCCTCGGCCTGCAGGGGGGCGGGGATTCCCAGCCCGAAGAACACGTTGAAAGCCCGTACCGGGGCCGCGGCCGGGGCCGCGTGGGCCGGTGTCGAGATCATTTCTTCCAGCAGCGGGAAACCGATCGTTGCCGTTCCGGTTCCCCGGAGCATGGTACGGCGGCTGATACGTGTCACGGGCATATCAGTATCGTGGTGAAATCTGCCGGGTGTCGGTTGGTCACTTCGAGTCGTCGTCCCGCTGCCGTTTCTCGCCTTTTTCGATGTCGGGCTGGCTACGGGTCATCATAACAAGGTCGCTGGACACCAGGGCGGTGACCAGGTCGGTCCACCGACCACCGGCTTTCCAGGCCGCCTGGTGAATCGAACGCACGGTCCCGGCGTCGGCCGCGTCCAGCGGACGACCAACGGCGAACTGTGCGAGTTTCCATGTGATCGTCTGCCTCACCCGGTCGTTCCCGGCCAGCAGGTCCATCAGTTCTGCGGAGGTCTTGAAGGATTGGGGTCGAGCGTCGCCGGGGATCAGCATCGTGCCGTCTTCACGGAGCCGGTTCCCGTGCTCGTCGACCTGCTGAAAACGGCCCAGCCCATCGAATTTCTCGAGTCCGAATGCGATGGTCTCGAACCGCCGGTGGCACCCCGCACAGGCCACGTTGGAGAGGCGTTGTTCGGAGACGACACGTTGAGAGAGACCGGCTTTGAGAGGCACCGGGGTGGTGTCGACACCTGGAGGCGGCTCCTTGATCCGGCCGCGGAGAAAGTCCTGCAGTATGAACAGGCCGCGCGTGACCATCGAAGCGTCGTCACCTCCGATGCTCAGGGTGGCACCCTGGGTCAACAGGCCTCCACGGGAAGCGACCGAACTGAGGTCGTATTTCCGGAGTCCCGGACCCTGTGGCTTCAGACCGTAATGGCGGGCCAGCCGGGGCGTGGCAAAAGTGAACTGGGCGTTGAGCAGTTCCGAGAGCGGACGCTTCTGTTTCCAGGCGACCTCGTTGAAGAATGCCAGGGTCTCGCGTCGCATGTCGCCGGCCAGTACGGAATCGAAACCGGCGAACCGACCGGGATCAGGCTTGAGATTGGCCAGGCGGTCGAGATCGAGCCACTGGGTGATGAAGCGGGCCGACTGGGAGACGGCCCGTGGGTCGGTGAGCATCCGCGTGGCCTCAGCGGTGACGCGTTCTCGTGTGCCCAACTGCCCGAGGTCGGCGGCCTGCATCAGCCGCTGGTCCGGCGGACCTCCCCAGATGATGTAGCTCAGCCGCGTGGCCAATTCGTGATCATTGACCGGCCACGGGGAACCGTCTCCTCTCTGGTGTTCAATCCGGTAGATGAATCGCGGCGACTGCAGCATGGCCTCGATGAGGAAACTGGCTGCTTCACGAAAATCTCCGCCACCGCTGGCGACAGTCGTGGCGATGCCGCTGTAGTTGGTCACTTCTCGTTCCTCGAGCGGACCGCGTAACAGCCACTTGCCCATCTTCTCGACCAGTTGTCGCATGGTGTCGTCGGTCGAGAGCTTGCGACTCCTGGAAAAACGGGCCGTGAACTTCAGGACGTTCATCCGTTCAACGGTGAGCGCCGCCAGTTTTGCGTAGGCCTCGATGTGCTTGAGGTCGACTCCGAGGTTGTAGGCGGTGTTGCTGAACCCGTCGGCCCTCACGTCTTGCGGGAGCAGCCGGCGAGCCGGTTCTGAGATGTCGACACCCACCGCACTGCGGACCGTCTCGATGTACTCGTCGACGGTCAGTCGCTGGACCCAGATGCCCTGTGCCCCACGAGCGTAGACTACCGGGTCGATCAGGTCTCCGGACCAGGTGGCCCCGTCATCGATCCATTGCCTGAGCAGCTTCTTGTCTGCGGCCGACAGCGGTTTGCCCTGCCTGGGCATTTCATCGGCGGCCACCCGTTTCCAGAGCCGGCTGCCGGCCGAACGGCCCGCGACGATCACCCGGCCACTCTTGCCACCTTTCATCGCAGAGGCCTTGCGCGACAGGTCGAGCCCTCCCTTGCCGGCGATCGAGTCGTGACAGTCGAGGCAATGCCGGGAGAGCAGGGGGGCAATACGCTTTTCGAAGAACTGTTGCCGCTTCTGCATGACCAACTCGGCCGATGGACGCTGTCCGGCGGTGGATCCGGCGCGATGGTTGCGTGCCACTTCCTGGGCCGTGAGGGCCCGGCTGTAGATGGCCACCAGGTGGATCGTCCCCAACCACGGACGATCGTTGGACCCCTCGTTGCCCAGCAGCAGCCGGAAGCGGGAGTCCCAGTTGGTCAGATGGCCACTCAACGTGCGTGAGCCAGACGGTTTGCCGTCGACGTAGATCACAGCGGCACCCGACGGGGTACGGGTGTAGACGACATGTGCCAGGGCCATTCCGGCGGTGCCCGGCTGAGTCGACAGCGAGGGAATTCCGTTGACCGTGGTGGTGGAGGTGCGGAGCCGGGCGTCGTACTGCCCGAGTTCCTGTCCGAGCGTGAGATTGCGGACCCTGGCGTTTGACGAGATCGTGACGATACGGGCCGGACCTTCCTGGCGGGCATGGGCCGGCCGGATCCACGCCTCGACGGTGACCGCCCGGGTCCTCTTGAGTGCGTCGATCAGCTTGGTGGCCGGACCCCGCGAGGAGATTCGGGTCGCGGCACGGATCTGCAGGGCGTTTTTCAGCCACCGCACGGCCGAAGGTTTTTCGATTGTCAGGTTCAGCGGACGGCCGTTTCCCGAACGATCGAGTACCTGTTTTCCCCGGCCGGCTTCGAAGGTGTAGAGCGCCCGCAGATCGTTGGTGACACGCTGGGCACGGGCTCTTGTCCTCGATGCCGCCACCAGGACGATGGCCAACAGGAACACCCACGTCGGTGGGACCCGCGAAGGCTGCACTCCTCGACAACAAACTGATCGCACGGCCACACCCCGGTTGATCGTCGAATGCCTGTTTTCGTCAACGACGATCCTCCCCGATCAGGATGGCTGCGGCAAGGCGCGCCGGGGATCATGTCACCGGATCCCCGTTTCGGAGTATCATCGGAGCTCATGGTTTGGTCTCGAAGTTCATTGATGCGGCAACCACTGGTCTTGCTGGTGGCCTGCCTGGCTGCTGCCGACGGATCGAACCTGGTCCAGGCTGCCGAGGCACCCCTGCACCAGGTGATTGACCGCCTGGTGGAATCCCGGGCCGGCAAGCAACCCCTGGCTGCGATGTCCGATGATGCGGAGTTCCTGAGACGGGTGATGCTCGACCTGGCCGGCCGCATACCGACGGTTGCCGAGGCCAGACGGTTTCTTGGCGAAACCGCAGCGGACAAACGGTTCACTTTGATCGATTCGCTGCTCTCAGGCGACGACTATCCGCGACGGATGCAGGAACTGTTCCACGTGATGTTGATGGAGCGGCGGGGCGAACATGCCGAGTGGACGAAGTTCCTGCGGTACGCCTTCAACCAGAACCTGCCATGGGATCGAGTGGCCCGGGCGATGCTCTCGCCGGACGCCACCGACGAGAATCTCCGCGGTGCCGCCTATTTTCTCACGGCGCGGTTGACCAAGGAGGGGGCGATGGCCCCTGTCGACGTGCCGGGCTTGACCAGGGATGTCGGCCGACTGATGGCCGGTGTTGATTTTGGCTGTGCCCAGTGTCACGACCATGTCAGCATCGAGGACTACAAGCAGGTCGATTTCCAGGGCCTGCACATGATTTTTGAGAACATGCAGTCGCGAGGAGGTGAGTTTCCGGCGGTGACCGAGAAGGTGATGACCAAGCCCAGGGAGTTCAAGTCGGTCTTCACTCGTGATCCTCGGACGACGCCGTTACGGATTCCGGGAGCCGGCGACGTGTCGATCCGGACCTTTCCCAAGGGAGAGGAGTACTCAGTGGCTCCGGACCGAAAGGCCAAGCGGACGGGTGTGCTGAAGTTCAGCCCCTTGAGAGAACTGGCCGGCGGGTTGGCGACCGGAAAAAATCCGCTGTTCGCCCGGAACATCGTCAACAGGTTGTGGTTCGTGATGATGGGGCGCGGACTGGTCGAACCCCTGGACCTGTTTCATTCGGCCAATCCTCCCACGCACCCCGAACTGCTCGATCGGCTCGCTGGCGAATTCGTCTCGCACAAGTTTGATATCAAATGGCTGCTGGGCCAACTGGCCCGGACCCGTTGTTACCAGCGGAGCTCTCGGCTGCCCGGAGACCAGCCGTTGTCCCCGCGCAGCTCCTATACCGTGGCGAACCAGAAACGGCTTTCGGCCGAACAGCTCTTCTGGAGTACCCTGGTCGCCACCGGCGAGATCGATCGAGTGAAACCGGCAACCGATGACACGCTCGAGAAGGTGGTGGCCCGGACCGAGTCACTCGTCGAGTTGCAGAAGCAGTTCCTGAAGACGTTCTCGAATCCTCCGAAAGAGCCGGAGGTCGATTTCGCGCCAACCGTCAAGGGGGCGTTGTACCTGATGCACGACCAGGCAGTGCTGGACCTGGTTAAGCCCCGGCCGGGAAACCTGGTCACGAAACTGGCAGCCGAACCGGATACGGGGAAACTCAGCGAGGCACTGTTTTTGGCTGTTGTCAGCCGTGGTCCGACGACGGCGGACGTCCAGGTGGTGGCGAAGTTGTTGGAGAACAAGACCGGGGCGGCCCGGATCGAAGCAATCGGGCAGTTGGCCTGGGCCCTGTTGGCGTCGACGGAATTCTGCTTGAACCACTGACCGCGTTGTCGGATCGAGAGCATTCGGAGAAACCAGATGAACCACTGCCGTTCGTGGGAACACGGCTGGTCGAGACGTCGCATGCTGGGTGCGATGGCTGGTGGGGCCGGGGTGGCCGGGCTGGGTGGGATACTGCAACCGGCGGCCGCCGAGGAGATGGCCCGCAATGACAAGCAGATCCTGCTGATCTGGCTCGATGGCGGCATGAGCCAACTGGAGAGCTGGGACCCGAAGCCGAACACACCTTTTGGGGGCCCGTTCCGTTCGATTCCGACCGCGCTCCCGGGCATACATGTCAGCGAGTTGATGCCAAAGCTCTCGCGTCAGATGAAGCGGTTGGCGGTGGTCCGGTCGATGAAGACCGAGGACGCGAATCACTCCTCGGGTGTTCCCAAGATCCTCAGGGGTCAGCCTCGCAACCGTGGTGTGACTTACCCCTACCTGGGCTCGGCGGTGGCCAAGTTGATGGGACCGACCGAGAGCGGCCTGCCACCCTACGTGTGGGTCAAGCCGGGCAACGGTGGGTTCATCGCCAAGCACGCCGGGTTCCTGGGGGCCAAGTACGGAGCACTGGCCCTGGGAGACGGCAAGCCTCCGGCCAACCTGGTGCGGCCCGATTCGATCAGTTCGGCCGCGGATGCGGCCCGGCAGGAGCTGCGACGGAAATTCAACCGGCAGTTCGCCGACCGCCGTCGGGCCAACTTCAACGAGGCCAACAGCTACGTCTACGACGTGGCCGGAACGCTGATGAAGCACGTCGAGCTGTTCGACGAGGCGAAACTTTCGGAAAAGGACCGCCGGCGTTACGGGACTCATGATCTCGGTCGCCACGCCCTGCTGGCTCGACGGTTGATCGAGGCAGGAGTCCGGTTCGTCCAGGTCACCTCCTACGGCTGGGACACCCACGGAGACAACTTCAACTCGCATGCCAGCCGGATGCCCAAGGTGGACCAGTCGGTGACGGCGTTGATCGAGGATCTCTACGACCGGGGTCTCGACGAACGGGTGCTGGTGGTGATGATGGCCGAGTTTGGCCGCACGCCGCGGATCAATGGCTCGGTTGGTCGGGATCACTGGCCCAATGCCTGGAGCGTGGCGATGGCCGGTTGCGGGATTCGTCCGGGAACGGTCGTCGGAGAGACATTGCCCGACGGGACCGACGTCAAAACCACTCCCTACGACATCGGTCACATGTTTCACACCTGGTTCTCGGCGGTCGGTCTCGATTCGGCCGAGGCCGAGTACATGAACGGAACCCAACCGTTGCCGATCGCCCACGATGACATGCACAAGGTCGACGAGTTGCTGATTTGAGGCCCGTGGGGCCGGAGACACACAGATGGCCGACGCGCCAAAGCCCACCGAGAAGAAGCCGCCCGAGCCACGGGAGCTGTTCAAGCTCGACTGCGATCGTCAACTGATGGTCGCCCGTTTCACCGCGTGCGGGCGGATGCTGGTGGCCGGTGGTTATGACGCGTCGATTCGGCGATGGGACCTGTGTGCTGAACAGACTGTCGAGGTGGACCGTGTCGAGGGACACCACGGGTGGATTTCGTGGCTGGAGGTTCAGCCGGGTGGTGACCTGGTCTTCAGTGCGGACACCTGGGGCCGGCTGCAGGCGACGCGCGGGATTGCCGGAACACCGGAGATTGCCTGGCATCACGAACAGGCTCACGATGGCTGGATCCGATCGCTGTCGGTTTCCGACGACGGCCAGGCGTTGGTGACTGCCGGCCGCGACGGGGCCGTCCGGGTGTGGTCGGCTGTCGACGGAAGGCTGTTGCACGAGGTGAAGGATCATCCGTCGGAGGTGTTTGCCGTGGCGATCCATCCGGCAAAGCAGGCGATCGTGACCGGAGACCTGTTTGGTGTCCTCAGGCGGTTCGAGCTGCCTGGCGGAAAATGTGTTGGCGAGACCACACTGGCGGGGATGCACTTCTACAAGCGGATCCAGGATGTCGGTGGTCTGCGGCTGTTGCGGTTCCACGACAAGGGACGCACGTTGATCTGCGCCGGCGGAGAGCCCCAGGCGACCGGTCGATCCATTGCCATCCCCACGATTCACTGGCTGGATTGGCCGAAATGCCGGATCGCACACACGGCTCGCCTGGGAGCCAAGAATCACGGGTTCGTTTTTGATCTGGCGTGGCATCCCGATGGATTCTGGGCGGTGGTCACCAGCGGACAGCCCGGTTCCGGCCAGTTCCTGCTGTTGAAGCCGGGCCAGGAGAAACCGTTCTTCAACTCGACCAAGATGTCCAACTGCCACAGCCTGGCGGTTCATGGGGACGGACGAATCGTGGTGACCGCGTCCAACCGGAACAGCCAGGGCAATGGAGCGGTACGGGACAAGCGGGGCAATTACGTCGCCAATTTCTCTCCGCTGCACGTCTTCGCGCCACCGGGATCCGACGAGAAGCCGGTGGCTGGTTGACGGATCGTCCACGAGGATTCGGTCTGTTGTCTTTGAGGGTCTGGAATCGGGAATCCCCGATATTGAGCAATGGGGCGTGGAGGAGTGATGTGATGGGAAGGATTTCACGGCGAGTGGTTTTGAGTCGCATGGCGGCATCGGCCGGGGCTGCGGTCTTCCCGCATTCGGTTCGTTCCGAACCGGCAGCGAAGCGGGGAATTGTTTCCGTCAGTCGAGGCCCGGCTGACCTGGTCGTGCCCGCCGATGGTGATGGCTTCCGGTACGG
>Ga0310344_10003726_pt1 | contig 11320 bp, 10 predicted proteins | sample HC15DNA20200_MG_FD_203801 | JGI IMG/M metagenome (GOLD analysis project Ga0310344, IMG submission 203801) | Marine microbial communities from station ALOHA, North Pacific Subtropical Gyre - HC15-DNA-20-200_MG | ecosystem: Environmental > Aquatic > Marine > Oceanic | place: Pacific Ocean: North... | reverse complement strand
AATTAGTGCGGATGTTTCGAAAAAGAAAGAACCTCAGAGAATCATCAATGAAGTTTTATCTTGGAGAAGCAACATCGATATTCTTGTGAATAATGCAGGAACTGTAGTAAGAAGCAGCGCGGTCAATATCTCTGAAGACGATTGGGAAAAAGTCATTGAGTTAAACCTGAATGGTGCTTTTCGAATGGCTCAAGCTGCGGCTCGGGTAATGCTTAACCAAAGATCAGGGAAAATTATTAACATCGGTTCAGTAAATAGTGTCTTAGGCGCGCGCGAAGTGATTTCATATGCTGCAAGTAAGGGCGGTATTTTGCAAGTAACACGAGCCATGGCTAGTGAGTTAGCTGCAAAAGGCATCCAGGTTAATTGTATACTCCCGGGCTACTTTGAAACTGATTTAACCAAAGGGATTCAGGATGATGAAGCAAGGTATGAGATGATTCGCCGTAGGACACCCGCAGGGAGGTGGGGCAAACCAGACGACCTAGCGGGAGCAGTTGTGTATTTGGCTTCGTCAGCATCCGATTATGTCACAGGCTCTACTTTGACTGTGGACGGTGGTTTCATTATCAGTGCATAGGGCCTTCTATGAAAAATAACGAGAAAATTGAAGTTTTGGCATTTTGTGTTACAGGCACTTCGGTTGAATGGCTTGAACCAGTTAAGGACAGCCTTGATTTGGCTGTCAGCCCCGGTGGTATTTTCCTTGATTGGACAGAATTTACGATTTCCTGGAGACTTCGCTCTCAGGAAATTTTGACAGAAATCACCAAAAAAGAAAGAAGCTGGCTAAACATGACTGAGGTCAACTTCTTGGCATTAAAAGAACTCATTCCGGGTTCTCCGTTAGATGAATGGGATGACCTAAGGTTAAGGAATTTAAATCAAGCATGGAGTCAGTTGAGGCCTTGGCCTGACACGTTTCAGGCCCTGAGAACATTGAATCAAACGTACAAAACTTTTGCTGTTTCTAATTGTGATGATGCAATGTTATCTACAATAACAAAAAACCTTCAATTGCCATGGGAAAATTTAATATCTGCCCAAAAAGCTCAGGCATACAAGCCTGAAGAAGCTTTTTACAAATTCGTAATTTCAGAAACGGGTGTTACACCTGACAAAATATTATTGGTGAGTTCAAACTTAAGTGACTTACAAGGCGCATCATTATCCGGCATGAAAACCGCATACATCAAACGCGTTGAAGAATTTGGATACTACGAAGTTCCCAATTCAATTAACGAAGAACATGATTTTGAACTAGATGACCTGGTCCAACTCGCAAATCAACTGTAACTGCTAGCTCATCTTGCTTCTTAATAACTCAACATCTTCACGAGCACCTCGTTCTAAAACTGCAGTATCTCTACTGACTTCAAGGAAGCGGAACCCTTGAGATAGGCGCTTCACTGCTACCTTTGCATTGCCTGCAATTCCTGGAACTACATTGTGCTTTTCACATGAGGCGAGAATGGAATCTAGTGCATCATTCCAATCTTTGTCAGTTTGGTCGGGAGCAGGAGACAAACCGTAAGCTAATGACAAATCTGATGGGCCAACGTACACGCCGTCAATTCCAGGGACGCTTAAAATAGCATCAACATTTTCGACGGCCTGTTTTGTTTCTATCATAACCATTAACACTAACTCGTTATTTATCCATGATTGGTAGTTTTGGACACCTGAAATCCCAGCTCGCCATGGTCCGCTAGACCTAATTCCTTCCGGGGGATACCGCATAGCAGATACTGCTGCTGCAGCTTCTTCAGCAGAATTCACTAGAGGAACAATAATGCCATAAGCACCAGCATCTAGTGCACGCATGATCATACTTGGATCGTTCCAAGGCACTCTGATTAGTGGATTAGATCCAGAACTTTCAATTGCGGTAATCAAAGGTCGTGCACTCTCTAGAGTTAGAGCCCCATGCTGCAAATCGATTGTCATCCAATCAAACCCGCCTTTAGCAAAAACTTCTGTTTTGAGTGCACCCTCTAAAGTAATCCAACCGCCTAGAGCAGTTTTACCTTCTTTTAATAGCTTTTTTAAAGGATTAGGGTTTAGCAAAATATCAACTCCAAATATAAAAAATTAATTAGGGTTAGTTACCTTGGAAATGGTAATCTGTAAAAAAGTTTAGGACAATCGTGGCTATTTTATCAAAACATTGCATTGGGAGTTAGGTATGGAACTTCAAGTTGTAAGTGATCGAGTGTTTCGTTTAGGAGAGGGTCCCCTTTGGAACCACAACGAGAAGACTATTTATTGGACTGATATAACTGGAAGAGGTGTGTTCAAGTTAAGTACAGAGACGAACGCAGTTGAGAGCGTGTTTGAAGGAGAAATGGTTGGTGGTTTTACGTTTCAGCAAGACGGAGGTCTTTTGCTTTTCATGGAAAAAGGAAAGATTGCCAAATTGTACCAAGGTGAATTACAGATTATTTGTGAATCTCTGCCTGGTGAAGAGCACAATAGATTTAATGACGTTATCGCAGATCCTGAGGGGAGGGTTTTTTGCGGGACAATGGCTTCGACACCAGAGAACCCTGGATCTTTGTATCGTCTAAATACCGACGGCTCAATCTCAAAAATTTTAGAAAATATTCAAATTTCTAATGGACTTGGTTTTAACAATGATTTAAACCTTCTGTACTATATTGATACACCTACAATGCGAATTGATGTATTTGATTATGATCGGTACTCTGGAGAAATCTCTAATCGTAGGCTTTTTGTAGACACATCAGATCAACCTGGAATTCCCGACGGTATGACCGTGGATGCTAATGGCAATATTTGGAATGCCAGATGGAATGGTTGGTGTTGTATTCAATATAATCAAAATGGTGAAAAAACCGCACAAATTGATTTTCCCGCTAGGAAAATATCTAGTGTCATATTTGGGGGAGAAGATTACAAAAAGATGTATTTCACAACAGCTAACCGTCCTCAAGGTGTAGATGAAGACGAAGGCCCAGAAGGAGGAAAACTATTTTCCCTCCAAACATCAGTTGTGGGGAAGCCTGAATTTCTATCTAGGGTAATGATATAAGTTACGAGCTGGCGGATTTCCTAAAATATACTCTTCTCCAGCACCATCCAGAGGGTTGTATTGAAGTAGTGTTCGAGCTTTATCAATTGAGAAAATCTTCCATTTGTTGTCAGATGTGACTGCAAAAATTTCATTACCGATACTATCCGGAGCTTCAATTGCTAGTTTAAACGCGTGAACTGCATCTCTGTGTGAAAGCCAAAGAGAAAGAATCATAGGGGAAAAATTGGGTTCATCTACTGAAATGACCCAACCAATTCTGAGATGGATCGATTTTAGGCCAAAATAATCGTAGTAATAAGACCCAATAGCCTCGCCAAAGGCTTTAGCAGTTCCGTAATATCCATCAGGCCTGATCATGTCCGTTTCTAACACTAGGGGGTATTGCCCGTGTTCCAGCGAACTAAACTTCCCTTCCATTATTAGACTCCAAGGCTTACTGAGGTAGTTTCCACCTTGGGCATGATTTGATGATGCGAAGATCACTCTCTTCACTCCTGCACGCTTTGCTGCCTCATAAACATTGTAGGTGGCAATCAGATTATTGGTTAAATTAGACTGCCATGAACTTTCTGGGCTTGGATCAGCAGCCAAGTGAATTACGATATCTTGCTTTTCGAATGCGGGTTGGATTGCGTCTAAATCTGACAAATCACCAATATATGATTTTGCCCCTTTTGTCTCATTTATATCGATTGAACTGAAGTTATATTGATCGTTGAGATGATCTATCAAGATTGTTCCTATCAAACCAGCACCACCGGTTACTAGGATGTTTTTTATTTCATTCATATATTCGCCTGAACCTACGTATTTTCGCTGATTAGGGAATTAAGAAACGAGAGACGTTCTTGGAAATTCCCCCATGAACCTAGTACCGATGCTTTGAGCGTCTGGGTCTCTAAGGGGGCATGGTGCTCAAGCTCACAAAAACCTCCCCCGGCAGAATTAAAAAGTTGAATTGCAGTACCTACTGAACCATCAGGTGGATAATCGATGTAAGTTCCATTAGGTTCTGCAAATGCTATTAGGACTACCAGACCACCGGGATCTTCTCTCGAAAATGCTCCAATTGTTATTTTGCCGCTAAGATCTGGTGACAATCCAAGCTTCCAAGCTTCAGTATTTGATTCTGCTGAAATCCATCCACTATTCAAGGATGGGGGACTACCAAAATACCTAACCGGCGAGTGAGCAGAATGCACAAAAATATCTGATGGATGAGGAACCATTATTAGATGCCATGAGGATAAATATTTTTCTGTAATTACGTGATCATGGATGTTATACCCACAGTAGGGCAAAGTTGATTTAACTTTGATCGAATTGAGTGGAGAGATTCGCCTTATCATTTTTGAACCCAGGAAGGTCTGTTCGAATTCAATTTGATCCCCATTCGTGATTGATTGCCAACTTCCAGGATCCATTCCATCAGGTAACTGCATAGTAGATATATTTTCCCCATCCCAATCAAACACATCTAACTGAGGAGCTAACCACATTCTGTCTCCACCTTCGATTTTCATGCCGAGAGTTGGTGTAGTGTCACCCTGCCACAATAAATTCTCTCCTTTTTGATTTAGGTGTAGGGCAGAGACTCTACCAGCATGCTCGTTTACTCTGTAGTGCCCTTTTCTACTATTGAAAACCCATGATTTATTGGTCAAGAAGTCACCTTTTCAGTAGTTGTTCGTACTACTGCATCACTTCTTTTATAAACCTCAGGTTTAAGTTGGACCCCCAATCCTGGATTGTGAGGAGCATGAATGTAACCATTTATCACCTCCGGAAGCCCAACTGATACATCCTTGTACCAGCCAGACATAAAAGCCCGGACCACTTCTTGAACCATTGCATTTGGAAGGTTCATACAAAGATGGATGTTGGCAGCAAGAGTGAAAGGACCCACGCAATCGTGAGGAGCAACAGGCAGCGAATAAACTTCAGCCATTGTTGCAATTTTTCTTGCCTCAGATATCCCACCTGTCCAAGTGACATCCAACATAGCAATATCCAAAGCCCCTAGCTCAAACATTTCACGAAATCCCCATCTTGTACCTATTGTTTCACTCGCACATACGGGAATACTTGTGGATGCTCTGAATGATGCTAGTGCACGAGGGTTATCCATTGGGATAGGATCTTCTATCCAAACTGGCTTGTAATCTTCTAAAGCTTTTGAAATTCTAATTGCAGCAGGTAGACTCCATAAGTTATGTAATTCAGCTGCAATTTCGATTTGATCTCCGACAGCTTCACGGATTTTTTTAAACGGCTCAAGACCTTTTTTAAGATCTTGTAAACTTATATGAGTTCCACCGTTTTGCTCTGCAAAATGATCAAATGGCCATATTTTCATTTGTGAATAGCCTTCTGAAATTAGGCTTTTTGCAAGCTCTGCAGGATGGTTCAAAAAAGCATAAAGATCCTCATAGGGATGTTGGGAATCACTACCCTTTGCTGTTGAATGGTAACCTTCTCCCCATTCACCTTGGTATTCGTAGCCCGCACAAGTGTTATATACCCGTATTTTGTCTCTTGTAAGACCTCCAAGTAATTGCCATATGGGAAGATTTGTTGCCTTTCCAAAAAGGTCCCATAGAGCAACATCCAATGCAGAAAGTGCACGAACTTCAACAGTCTTGCCCATCATTAATCGTGGCTCTCGGTGCAATTTATCCCAGTGTTTGTCTATTGCAAGCGGATCTTTACCCAATAATGTGGCTACGCCTCGGTCATGTATGTATGACTCAACAGCCTCGGGGGTATCATAAGTTTCACCGTACCCTACTAGTCCATCGTCAGTATGAAGCGCAACGAATATAGCCCTAGGATGATTTGCTAATCTAATAGTATCAATTTGAACGAGTCGCATAGTCTAATTGTCTGAATGAGGCGTGAAGACTACTTTTAAGGAAAGGTCTTCACCTTTACCCTGAAGTGCAAAACGTTCTGATATTTGGCCATAACCTACTCTGGTAGAGATAAACCCTTCTAGCTCACGTGGAGCTGTAGCTACCCATTCAGCAGTTTCTTTAAACTCTTCTGCTGTGTAGCAAAATGATCCAACCATGTGCCTTTCTGCAACAGATAGAGCATAAGAATCGAAAGATAGTGTAGGTTCGTGCATTCCTAATAAAACCATAGTTCCTCGAGGCGAACACAGATTCAGTGAGTCGGCAAGGGTCCTGGAAGAACCTACAGCATCAATAACAAATTGAGCTCCGAGATCACCACATAGATCTTTAACCCTTGCAGGCAAATCATCATTTATAGGATCGACTGCGGTAACGTCTAAGGCTGCAATTCTATCTCTTCTTTCAGGGTTGGGCTCTGAAACGATCACTGGTCCAGTCCCAAGTCTTCTTGCTGCAAGGACAACAGCAGTTCCTATTGGACCTGCTCCAATAACAAGTAATGGTTCTCCTGGGCCGATGCCGGCACGTTTTGCAGCGTGATACCCAACGGACATAGGTTCAACCAGAGCGCCCCATTCAGGGTCAACTTTGTCACCGATGGAGATCAAATTTTGAATAGGCGCAATCACATAATCGCTAAAAGCACCAACGACGCTGGGAGATACTCCAAAAATTAATCGGTTCCTGCAATGGTGATTCAGGCCAGCTTTGCAAAAATCACATATTCCATCTGACATAACAGGATTTACTGCATATTGCGATTGGTCATGCCATCCTTCCGGATATTCTGTATTAGGACCAATATCTGCAATGGTTCCTACAAATTCATGCCCCATTATCATCCCGGGAACCCTTCTACCTGTTTCACCAGTGTATCCGTGGATGTCAGAACCGCAAATTCCATTAGCAGTTACCTTGACTAGTGCTTCTCCTTGCTTTGGGGTAGGAGTTTCACGCTCCTCGATGGATAATTTATTAGGTCCCTCATAAACTACTGCTCGCAAAGTGCACCTCTTTTTTATAGTCTTGGAGGAGCGAGTATATCCTAAGCCGTTTGTAAGGTATAGAAATGAATGAACTTATTAAAATGACTGCTCAACAGGCAGTTGAAGCATTAAAAACCAAGCAAGTAAAGCCCGAAGAATTGATCAATGCAGCTATTGATAGAATTCGCGAGACTGATAGTTCGATTAATGCTTTGCCGACTTTAGCTGAAGAAAGGGCTAGACAGCATGCAGCCATACTTGAAAGAACATCTAGTAACAATTCCAAGAGAGGGTATCTGCATGGACTGCCTATAGCAGTAAAAGACTTAAAAGATGTCTCGGGTGTCAGGACTACTAAGGGCTCAAGAGCTTTTGAAAATAATATTCCTAAAAGATCCGATTTTATGGTTGAAAATTTAGAAGATAAAGGAGCCATAGTTCTAGCTAAATCAAACACTCCTGAATTCGGAGCTGGTGCGACAACCTTTAATGATGTTTTTGGGCGAACGCATAATCCCTGGAATATAGCTATGACCTGCGGTGGATCATCTGGAGGAACAGCAGCTGCACTGGCAGCTGGTCAAATTTGGCTAGGCACAGGAAGTGACCTTGGTGGTAGCCTCAGGATACCAGCAAGTTTTTGTTCCGTGGTCGGAATTAGACCAAGCCCGGGAAGAATAGCAGCAGGACCTAAAGATAATCCTTTTGCAACTTTGTCAGTAGATGGACCAATGGCTCGTAATGTTGGCGATCTGGCTTTGGCGCTAGATGCCATGGCCGGGTTTAATAGTTCAGACCCTCTAAGCCTTCCTGCTCCTGAAATTCCTTATGCTAATTCTGTAAAAACCCCAATATTACCCAAGAAGGTTGGATATTCACCAGATTTAGGCATATCTACAGTTCATTCAGAAGTTAGGAGAATCGCAGAGACTTCAATTGCACACTTCGAACAGATCGGATCGTACGTTGAAGAAGCAGCAATTGATCTTTCAGGAGCAAACGATGTGTTCCATGTCCTTCGTGCTCATCAATATCTAGGATCATTGGGGGAGCTCGTTAAGGAATCAGGTGATTTGATTAAGCCTGAAGTAATTTGGAACGTTGATCAAGGTAGAGACCAAACAGTTGAACGGGTTGCTTCTGCAGAGAGAGCTAGAGCAGATATTTTTTATAAAACAGTATCATTCTTTGGCGAATATGATCTTTTAGTTACACCAACTGTAATAGTTCCTCCATTCAGCGTCGAGCTTCGATACATTACAGATGTTGAAGGCGTTCATTTTGATGATTACATTTCTTGGCTTGTAATGTGTTCTTCGTTAAGCTTGACAGCGTGTCCTATTATTTCCATACCGTGTGGTTTTACCCAAGAGGGTTTGCCCGTAGGAGTACAGATCATGGCACCTAGAGGGCGTGAAGATTTACTGCTTGGTGCAGCATCACTCTTCGAACAATCAACAGGGTTGGGTGATATTGTTCCGATCGACCCACGTTCTCCCAAATGAATGAGTGGTATATAAAACTGATGTTTTGCAACGTTATAGATCAAAAGATAAAATTCAGGTGTTTTGTTCAGAGAAAGCTGTGATAAATGACAACTAAGAAACACAAATTTCAAATAACTAGTGAAAAGCTTCTTGAGTCGGCAGGGATATCAATTAACGGAGATAACCCTTGGGATATGAAAGTTCATGATGATCGTCTTTATGCTAGAGTTTTTGCAGAAGGCTCACTAGGTTTAGGCGAAGCATATATGGACGGCTGGTGGGATTCTGATCAATTGGATGAATTGATATCTCGCTGTATGGCCGCCAAGCTCACCGAGCAAATTCCGAGAAATTTTAAGACTTTAATGCTCTACACTCAGGCTCGTTTTGCAAATAGGCAAAGCAAAAGCAGGGCTTTCATCGCTGCTGATGTTCATTATGACTTAGGAAATGACCTGTTCGCTGGAACTTTCGATTCACGATTAACGGGCTCGTGCGGATACTGGGCAGAAGCTGACGAGTTGGATGCTTCTCAAGACGCAAAACTGGATTTGATATGCAGGAAAATTGGTCTTAAAAAAGGAGACAGGGTATTTGATATCGGCTGTGGCTGGGGAGCATTCATGGGATATGCTGCAGAAAAATATGGTGCAATATGCGAAGGGGTAACCGTATCGAAGGAGCAGGTTGCATACATCCATGATCGTTATGCAGATTTGCCTGTTAAGGCAACACTAGCTGATTACAGAGACGCTCAGGGTCAATTTGACCACATTGTTTCAATGGGTATGTTCGAGCATGTAGGACCCAAAAATTACAGAACATATTTCGAAACAGCACATAGATTGTTAAAAGAAAATGGCTTTTTCCTTCTTCATACCATCGGTGGCCAAGGATCTACTGATCAAATTGACCCGTGGCTTGATAAGTATATTTTCCCAAACGGTGTATTGCCTTCTCTTAAGCAGGTCGGAGAGTCTATTGAAGGTCTGTTCATGGTCGAAGACTTACATAACTTTGGAGCTGATTACGACAAGACACTAATGGCTTGGCATTATAAATTTGAAAGTAATTGGCCAACGCTAAGCCAGAATTACGATGAACGTTTTAGGCGAATGTGGAATTATTATCTTTTAGCTTGTGCTGGAGGATTTAGGGCTCGGCATATCCAGCTATGGCAATTTGTGTTAGCCAAGCGTGGAATCCCTGGCGGATATATCTCTGTTCGTTAGTGATTTGTTAATGCCAAATAATTCAAGTTATACAATAGAGACTAAAGGGCTTGTCCGAGAATTTGGTAATTCTAGAGCTGTTGATGATGTAAACCTTTTTGTGAAACCTGGTGAAATCTATGGTTTTTTAGGACCTAACGGTGCGGGAAAATCTACCGTCGTTAGGATGTTGACAACATTGTTACTGCCCAGCTCAGGAACAGCGAATGTAGCGGGTTTTGATGTTGTTAAATCTCCCACAGAAGTTAGGTTAAGAATAGGCGCTGCACTTCAAGAGGCGGCACTAGATAACAAACAAACAGGTAGAGAGCTTTTAGACTTACAAGGCCGTTTGTATGGGCTTAATGGAAGCATTACAAAAAAAAGAATTGATGAACTTTTAGAACTTGTTGATATTGGGAGTTCTGTTGACAGACTTATTGAAACATATTCTGGTGGGATGAAGCGTAGGCTTGATTTAGCTGCAGCATTAATTCATAACCCAGCAATTCTTTTTTTGGATGAACCGACTACCGGGCTTGATCCGATTTCCAGATCAAAAGTTTGGGAAGAAATTCGCAGAATTAACCATGAAATAGGAATGACTATCTTTTTAACCACTCAATACCTCGACGAAGCTGACCAATTAGCTCATCGTGTCGGAATAATTAATCACGGAAAGATCGTAGCAGAGGATAAGCCGGACATATTGAAAAAATCTGTTGGTTCCGACGTGATTCTCGTTACACTAAAGGACAGGATAGATACTGCGGTTGAATTATTTTCCAAGTTGCCATTAGTTAAGAGCGTCGAATCACATGGTGATAATCTGACCGTATCTGTCAATAATGGAGCACAGGCAATTGGGCCGATAGCTATAGCGTTGAATGAATCGGGAATCCCAATTGATGAAATTACTTTAAGAACTCCAACTTTGGACGATGTATTTCTCCACTTTACAGGTCTGCGTTTAGCAGAAGAAACTCAAGCAGAAGAATGGAAAGACTTGTGAGAATTAGCCATACAGAAAACGCTCCTTTAGCACGAAAAGCAGGTTTTATTACTGATGTAATAACCGTAGCTAGGCGCGCTATCCGTTCAATACCTCGCGACCCTGAGACTGTTGTTCCTGCTATTCTTTTCCCTGCTTTTTTCTTTGCAGTAAATATTGGTATGTTCCAGGATTTAGTTGCTACTCCTGGGTTTGATTTCAAAGCTTTTCAAATTCCAGTGGCTATTTTGTTTGCAGTAACTGGAATATCTCGAGCGATGTCACTTGTTCTAGATATTCAAGGGGGATATTTCAATCGCTTAGGCATGACTCCAGTAACCAGGTTGTCCTTATTACTTGGTTTAATGGTTGCTGATCTAGTTTTGGTTGTTGCTTTGACCATCCCTGTACTTATATTAGCTACCTTGGTAGGGGTTCGATTTGAAACTGGTGCGCTGGGCATGATTGTATTCGTGATTATTTCTGGATTCTGGGGATTGGCATTTGCTGGTTTTCCATATGCAATTGCACTTAAAACGGGAAACCCTGCGGCTGTAAACCTAAGTTTTATAATCTTTATGCCTTTCATTTTCTTGGCCCCTGTGTTTATTCCACGTGAGGCAATGACTTCTTGGTTAGGAACAGTAATTATGTATAACCCTGTTACCTATCTAC
>Ga0310344_10003725_pt1 | contig 11320 bp, 13 predicted proteins | sample HC15DNA20200_MG_FD_203801 | JGI IMG/M metagenome (GOLD analysis project Ga0310344, IMG submission 203801) | Marine microbial communities from station ALOHA, North Pacific Subtropical Gyre - HC15-DNA-20-200_MG | ecosystem: Environmental > Aquatic > Marine > Oceanic | place: Pacific Ocean: North... | reverse complement strand
TTTTTAATTATAATGAGAATGAAGTACCACAGCCACAAGAAGACGAGGCTTTTGGATTGTTAATTTTAAAACGCGAACCAATTAAGTCTTCAACAAAATCTATTTCGGATCCTTTTATTAAATTTAGAGAATTTTTATCAACAACTACTACAGCGCTGTTTTTTTTTATAATAATATCTTTTTCTTTAGAACTATTTTCCATATCTAAGTTATATTGAAAACCCTGGCAACCACCTCCAGTAACAGTAATTCTCAACATTTTTTTTTCTTTTTTTTTAGAAAGCTCAATGATTTTTTTTGCAGCGTTATTTGTTATTACTAAATTATCCATAATTTTAAAAATAATAATTTTATAATCTTATTTTATTAAGGTTATTATTAAAATAGTATATTTTTTTGAAAATTAAACATGTTAAATGTTTCTAAATTTGGAATTAGACCTGATAAAACATTAGGTAGAGTTTATGAAACAGAGAATGATAAATTTAGAAACAATTATCAAAGGGATGTCGGTAGAATTATTCACTCTACAGCCTTTAGAAGGTTAAAATATAAAACTCAAGTTTTTGTTAATCATGAAGGAGATCATTTTAGGACTAGATTAACACATACCTTGGAAGTTTCACAAATAGCCAGATCTATAAGTAGATATTTTAAATTAAATGAAGATTTAACTGAAGCAATAGCTCTTGCACATGATTTAGGACATACCCCATTTGGACACGCTGGTGAAGATGCACTTGTTAAAGCATCAGGTTCTTACTTTAATCACAACGACCAGTCTTTTAGAATTGTTACATTTTTAGAAAAGGCATATTCAACGTTTGACGGACTTAATTTAACTTGGGAAACACTAGAAGGACTGGCTAAGCATAATGGACCATTAAAAAATATAAATAAAAATAGCACAATTTTTTTTTTTAATGAAAGTTCTATGGATCTAGATCTAAAAATATTCCCATCTCTGGAAGCACAAATTGCATCTATATCAGATGATATTGCTTATATGAACCACGATTTAGATGATGGATTTAGAGCTGGTTTGTTTAGATTAAAAGACTTAACTAAATTAAGTTTTTATAAAGAATTTATTAAAAAATATGGATTAGAGCCTAATAGTAGTAGATTCAAAAAAGAATTAGTAAGAAATTTAATAAATAAGATGGTTGTAGATTTAATTGTACAAACAGAAAAAAACTTACAGAAAATTAAACCAAAAAATGTTAATCATATAAGAAACGCAGGTTTTAATATTGCTTCTTTTTCTACGAAAATGAAAAAAAATATTTCGGAAATAAGATTTTTTTTGAACAAGAAAATGTATAATCATAAAACAGTCAGTGATAAAACAAAAAAATATAAAAAAATAATAGAAATTTTGTATCAACAATATTCAGCAAATAAAGTAGATATTCCATCAAAATGGATTAATGAAACATATGGCAGGATCCCAACTGACTATGAAACAAATAAAAAACAAATGATAATTGATTATATATCCGGGATGACTGATAGATATATTCTTAAAATTTATAATAGAAAATAAAAAAATGAGTTTTTACAATACCTTAAAAAAAGATATTAATGCAATACTTAATAAAGATATTCTTAAAAAAGTCTATAAAAAAGAAGTGTTAAATATGTTTCAAGTCAGCGAGCCTCCAAAAGATAAATTTGGAGATGTGTCTACAAATGCCGCGTTAGTCTTATCTAAATTTTTAAAAATTTCTCCTAATAATTTTGCCGATTTACTTATTAAGGAATTAAAAAAAATTAAATATATAGAAGACGCTAAAGTTGAAGGTCCTGGTTTTATAAATTTGTCATTAAAAAAAGATTTTTGGTTATCAGAACTTAAAGAAGTTTTATTAAAAAATGATAAATATGGAGAAAGTAATATTGGAAAATCAGAAAAAGTAATTATAGAATTTGTTTCTGCAAATCCAACAGGGCCTTTACATATTGGTCATTGCAGAGGAGCAGTATATGGAGATGTTCTTTCAAATATTATGAAGAAACTTGGCTATAAAGTTTTTAAAGAATATTATATTAACGATACCGGCTCTCAAATAGATAAGTTAACAAACTCTGTAATATACAGATATAACGAACTCTTTAATAAAAACAAAAAAAATATTGATGAAAATTTGTATCCAGGAGAGTATTTAATTAATCTTGCTCAAGATCTAAAGAAAAAATATGGATCAAAATTATTAGAAAAGAACAAAAAAAACAATTTAACAATAAAAGATTTTTCTCTTAAATGGATTCTAAATTTAATAAAGAATGATTTAAATTTATTAGGCGTGAATTTTGATTTATTTTATTCTGAAAATAATTTGATAAAAAAAAATAAAATTTCAATTTGCCTAGATACATTAAAAAAAAATAAATTAATTTATGAAGGAATACCAGAAAAACCTAAAGGCGGTGATTTGGATGAATGGGAACCTAGAAAACAGTCTTTGTTTAAATCAACTAATTTTGGCGATGATGCAGATAGGGCATTACAGAAATCAGATGGTGATTACACTTATTTTGCAAAGGACATAGCTTATCATTGGGATAAGTATAAAAGAGGTTTTAGTTTTATGATAAATGTTTGGGGAGCTGATCACGGAGGTTATATTAAAAGACTTTCAAGCGCTGTTAAGGCAATAACAAATAATAAAGTAAATATTATCATCAAGACATGTCAACTTGTAAGAGTTATAGATAAAAAAAAAGCACTAAAAATGTCTAAAAGAGAAGGAAAATTTATTTCTTTAAAAAAAGTTTTGGACAATGTAGGGAAAGATGTAACAAGATTTATTATGTTATTGAGAAAAAATAATGAGGATATAGATTTTGATTTAGAGAAAATAACTGAAGAAAGTAAAGATAATCCTGTTTTTTACGTACAGTATGCGCATGCTAGATGTTGTTCAGTTTTAAGAGAAGCAAAAAATTATTTTAATCCAAAAGAAATTAGTTTAAATGAAATAAAAAAAAACGATTTAAAAAACCTTAATGATAAAAACGAAATTTTATTAATTAAAGAAGTTGTTAAGTGGCCAAAAATTATAGAAGATTCTGTACATTACCACGAACCTCATAGAATTACATTTTTTCTACAATCATTATCGTCAAAATTTCATAGTTTCTGGAATTATGGAAAAATGGATCCTAGTAAAAGATTTATAAACATTGATAATAAAAGTTTAACGCTCTCAAGATTAAGTTTGATTTATGCTGTTAGAATCATATTAAGTAACGGTTTAAATTTACTTGGTGTAAAACCATTAAACATAATGAAATAAAAAAAATGAATTTAATTAAATTTTTATTAATATCATTTGTTTTGTTTGGATTTTTTTTTCTCATTAAGCATTACAATAATCTTGAAAATTATAAAAATAATAAAGATGATAATAAAATTCCAATAATTGAAGCAGATAATAAGCCTTATAAAATCTTGCCTCCACCAGAAGATTTAAATAACCCTTTACAAAATTCTTGCAGTCTAAACGATGAATGCTAGAAATAATATTTTAAAAAAACCAATTCCAGTAGTTTTTGGACTAAAAAATCATAAACTCAATAATAAAGAAAAAGAATTCTTTAAAAAATCTAACCCCTTAGGATTTATTCTTTTTGAAAGAAATTGCAAAACTTTTAACCAAACAAAATCACTTATTAAAGATTTAAAAAAAACTACGTCTCATAAAAATACTATTATTATGATAGATCAGGAAGGAGGGAGAGTGGCAAGACTGAAAAAACCAGACTGGAAATTGTATCCAAGCGCTGAGACATTTGGTAAAACAGCGGAGAAAAATTTAAATTTAGGAAAAAAACTTACATTTATAAACTCTTTAGAAATAGCAAAAGATTTAAAGAGGCTAGGTATTAATATGAATTGTGCTCCAGTTTTAGATGTTAAATATGATTTTACAAATAACGTCATAGGAGATAGATCTTTTTCTACAAAACCAAAAATTGTTAGTGAATTAGGAAAATCATTTTGTAATGCTCACAAAAAAGCCGGAGTTATCCCTGTAATTAAACATATTCCAGGACATGGAGCTTCAAGAAAAGATAGTCACAAAACAACGCCAAATATAAATATGGATATAATTTCATTAAATAAAGTAGATTTTTTTCCTTTTAAAAAGTTAAATAATGAATCTGTTGCTATGGTTGCTCATATTATTTATAGCAAGATAGATAAAGAAATAGCATGTTATTCAAAAAAAGTTATTGAAAAAATAATAAGAAAAAAAATAGGTTTCAAGGGGCTATTAATATCAGATGATATAAATATGAAAGCTTTAAAAGGAACAATTAAAGATAAAGTACTATCGATATTAAAGTCCGGTTGTGAAGTAATACTACACTGCAATGGTAATATGAAAGAAATGACTCAGATTCATTCATCGATTCCTTTAATAAAAAATACAACATTAAAAAAAATCAGTAAATTAAGTAACTTAAGATAAATTTATAAAAGGAAATTATAGTTGTTATAGTATAGAAAAAGTAATTATTAATTCTTATAATTAAATGAATATGTTTTCAAATTATACAAATCTAATATTTTTAAAATGAATGATTTTTTATTAAACATAGATGGCTACGAAGGCCCAATGGAATTATTATTAGATCTTGCAAAAAAGCAGGAGGTTGATTTAAAACATATATCAATTTTAGAGCTTGCTGATCAGTATTCCAATTATGTTAAAAATAAAATTAAAACCACTAATTTAACATTAGTTGCAGATTATTTAGTTATAGCTTCTTGGTTAACATATTTGAAGTCTAGATTACTTTTGCCAGAAAAAAAAAATGAGGAAATACCAGCAGAAACTCTTGCACAAAATTTAAAAGAACAATTAATTAAATTAGATGAAATGCGAAGAGCGGGTGTAAAAATATTATCACGTCCGCAGCTTGATAAAGATTTTTTTAAAAACGGGCTCGGAAAGAACACATTTGTGGAAAATAAATATACATTTGATTGCACATTGTACGATTTATTAAGAAATATTGTTGATGTTGATACTAGAAAAAAATTAAAGAATTTTAAATTAGCTTTAAAAAAAGTTTGTTCAGTAGAAGAAGCTATAAAAAATTTAAAAAAATTTTTTGAGCTAAAAAAAGATGAATGGTTACCATTAGAAAGTATTATAAAAAATAAAGAAACTGATACTTTTATTAAAAAATCATATACAGCATCTCATTTTACCGCATCCTTGGAATTAGCAAAAGAAGGCCTTATTAATATAAGGCAACACGCACCATTTGCACCTATTTATATTAAAAAAAAAGCAGTTAAAAAATGACACACGATAAAAACACTGCTCTAAAAGTCATAGAAGCGATTTTATTTGCAAATTCCGATCTAGTTAATGAAAAAGATTTACTTAAAAATATTCCTAAAAGTTTAAATTTAAAAAAACTTCTTGAAGAATTAAGAAACACATATAAAGGACGAGGGATAAATATATATAATGTGAAAAATAAATGGGGCTTTAGAACAGCTCCAAGCATGGCAAACTATCTTAAAATAGAAAAAAATTTAAAACGAAAATTATCAAAAGCTGGAGTAGAAACTCTTGCAATAATAGCTTATTATCAGCCAGTAACTAAAGGCGAAATAGAAAAAGTTAGAGCTAGGCATATAAGCCAAGGAACTTTAGATATTTTATTAGAAAGAGGATGGATTGAATTAAAGGGAAGAAGAAAAACACCAGGCAAACCACTAACTTGGGGGACTACAGATAAATTTCTTGAACATTTTAATCTTGCTGATTTAAAAGAACTTCCAAGTATAAAAGAAATCAATCAATTAGGTATTAGCGAAAAAAAAAGTGGTTAATTTGAATTCATTTAAAGATTTTTTTGTTAATAAATCTTTTAACTCTTGGATCTTTATTTCTTTGTTTATTACATTTTTTCTGTCATTTCCTATTATTTCATTAATTTTCAATGTTCTCTTAAATTATAATAGCGATTGGAATATAGTACTTAATATTGAAATTTGGGATTATTTATTTAATTCTGTTTGCATAGTTTTTTTCCAATCAATATTTGTAGTTGTTTTTGGAGTATCTTCGGCATGGCTAATAACAACGTATGATTTTCCTTTTAGAAAAGTTGTTGATCTTTTTTTACTGTTGCCTTTAAGTATACCTCCATATATAGCTGCAATAGCTTATGGGGAACTTTTTGATTATTCTAGTTACTTTCAAATTTTTGTTAGAGAAAATATTCCATTTTTAAATGATATTAATTTTTTTAACATTAGGTCTTTACCCGGTGTAATTTTTATATTTACAATAACCTTATATCCATATGTTTATATTATTTCTAGAGCTGCATTTTCAGAAATTTCTTATACATATAATGAAATTGGAAAAACACTTGGATTAAAACAATTAAAGATTTTTTTTAAAGTTTTTTTACCATTAGCAATATTTCCAATAACTGGAGGCGTAATTCTATCAATTTTAGAATCTTTAAATGATTTCGGGACTGTACAGTATTACGGAGTCGATACATTTACAACTGGTATATATAAAACCTGGATAGGATTAGGCGATATAAATTTAGCTGCACAAATATCAATTTTCTTTTTATTTTTTATTTTTATTATTTTATTTTTACAAAAAAGATTTTTATCCAATGAAAAAATTAATTTAAAAACAAGTAGTAGAAAAGAAACTAGCTTATTACCTTCAGGCAACTTAAAAAAAATATTTTTAATTACTTTTTGTCTATTTCCAGCAATATTGGGTTTTTTTATACCATTTATTTTTTTATTATTTAATTCAATTCAGGCTTTAGAAATTTTTGTATCAAAAGACACACTTATTAATACATTTAACACAGTTCTTCTTGCAACACTTGTATCATTTACAATAATTTTTTTGTCATTAATAATTAATTACTCGGCTAGAATTAAACCAACAAAAATAAACTTATTTTTTAATAAAATTTCATCTCTTGGTTACGCGATACCTGGTTCTATTATTGCAATTGGCATACTTGTACCTTTTACTTTTATGGACAATTTTTTTATAAATATTTTCAAAAATAATTTTAATTTAGATATAAATACTTTTTTTACAGGAAGTATTTTTGTTCTTTGTTTTGCCTACATTGTTCGTTTTTTTACAATATCACAAACAAATATTGAGAGTAGTTTTTATAGAACTTCAAAAAATATAGATGACGCAGCAAAGTGTTTAGGAAAAAAATCATATTTTATTTTATTCAATATACACATTCCTTTAATGTCATTAAGTATATTTTTATCATTGATTTTGGTATTTATTGAAATTTTAAAAGAATTATCTGCCACTCTTATTTTAAGGCCATTTAATTTTGATACATTAGCTATTCAAGTTTATGAGTACGCTTCAGAAGAGAAAATTATTGAATCTACTATACCGTCATTAATTATTGTTGTTTTATGTGTTATAGGCATAATATTTATATCTAGAATTAATGATCATTTATTAAAAAGTGGTAAAAGATAAAAATATAGAAATTGAGAATTTATCCCAAACAAAAGATAATAAAAAAATATTAGATAATATTAATCTTAGCATTCCTATTAATAAAGTAGTTTGTCTTGTGGGACCATCTGGGTGTGGCAAAACATCTTTATTAAGAGCAATTTCTGGCCTTGATAATTTTAGTTCAGGAAGAATTTCTTTTGATAATAAAATTATTTCAAAGCCAAATTATTCAGTACCAACAGAAAATAGAAATATTGGATTAGTATTTCAAGAGTCAAATTTGTTTCCACATTTAAATGTTTTTAAAAATGTATCTTTTGGTTCAAAAAAAAAAAAATATAAAGATATTCAAAAAGAAACATTTGAGATTCTAAAGAAAATTGGCCTTCCACACTATGCAAATGTTTATCCACATCAGCTATCAGGAGGCCAAAAACAGCTTGTTGCTATTGCTCGATCCTTATTAACTAAGCCAAAATTAATTATGATGGATGAACCCTTTGCAAATTTAGATGAAAGATTAAAAAATAAAATCCGCGATATAACGTTACATTTACTTCAAAAAACATTTACAACGGCTTTAATAATAACTCATGACCCTGACGACGCTATGTTTATGGGAGATTTCATTGCAATTATGAATAATGGTAAAATTTTACAGTTTGATACACCTGAAAATATATACAATAATCCTAGCTCATCATTTGTTGCCAGGTTTTTTGGAGAAACTTTATCTATTAAATCTAAAGTTAATAATAAAAAAGCTAAAACCATTTTTGGACCAATAAATATTACAAATTCAAAAAATGGAAAAGAAATTGAAATAGTTTTTAGATCAGAAGCTTTTAATATCACTAAAAATAAATCAAAAAATCGTACAAAAAAAATTAAAAGTAGAATAATTGCCGTAAGGTATATTAGCGACAACTCATACTTACATCTTGATATATTAAATAACTCATTTAAAAAACATATACATATTAAAGTTCCAGGAAAATTTATCCCACCTAAAAATAAAATTTGCTATATTAATATTGGTAAAAAAAATTTTTTTGTTTTTTAATGTAATTTTTAGATTTAAGGTAAATTAAAATATGACTCCAGGAGTTTGGCAATTATTATTAGTCTTAATTATAATCCTTATACTATTTGGTCCGGGTAAATTAACTACAGTTATTAAAGATCTTGGTAAAGGGTTACAGGGGCTACGATCTTCATTAAAAGAAGGATCAAAAAAAAGGAAAAAATAGTTTAATCATTAAACATGTTTAACATAGGATGGACTGAATTACTTCTTATAGCTATAGTTTTTCTTATCTTTATAAAACCTCAAGACTTTCCATTTTTTATAAAAAAAATAGTTAAATTTTTTTATAAAATGAAAAATCTTTTTTCTGATATAACAGAAAATTTTAAAGACGATATTTACAACGAAGAATTTAAAAAAAAAAACAAAGAGATACTTAAAATAGAGAAAGAGTTAAAAAAAATTAAAAAAAATAAAAATTGATTTTAAAAAAAAATAATAAAGAAACTTTATTATCAAGTCATTTAAGTGAACTTAGAAATAGATTTCTTTATTTTTTTTTATTTTTTATATTATCGTTTTTACTTTCTTATTTATTCGTTGAAGATATATTTAATTTTATATCAGAGCCATTCATTAATTCTATAGAATTTAAAGAAAATAAAAGACTTATTTATACAGGCCTAGCCGAAGCTTTTTTGAGTTACTTGAAATTAGCATTAATTTCTGGATTTGTAATATCATCACCTTTTTTTATTTATCAAATATGGGCTTTTGTAGCCCCAGGTTTGTTAAAAAAAGAGAAAAAAATTATATTTCCTTTTTTATTTTTAATTCCAATTATGTTTATTTTGGGATTCCTTTTTGTTTATTATTTTATTATACCACTTGCATGGGATTTTTTTGTAGGCTTTGATACATCAATATCTAATAACGATTTTTCTATAGAACTTGAACCTAAAATAAATGAATATATTTCAATAACTTTAAAACTTGCCATTGCTTTTGGTTTAGCGTTTCAATTGCCTACAGCTATTTTTTTATTAACTTTGTTAGGATTAACATCTCCAATTGATTTACAAAAAAAAAGAAGATTTGTAATAGTTATTATTTTTTTAGTTGCAGCACTAATAACTCCACCTGACATTATTTCACAAGTAGGTTTAGCTGTGCCAATTATTGTTTTATATGAGTTTTCTATTTTTGTATCAAAATTTTTTGAAAAAAAGAAAAAATAAATCTTTGTTATAATATTATTTAATTACAAAAAAATGTTAGATATTAAATGGATATTAAACAACCCAATTGAGGCTGATAAAGCTTTTAAAAAAAGAGGTTTAAAACCTCTTTCAACCAAATTAATTAAAATGAGTAAATCTCGTTCTGAAGTTTTTGTAAAACTTGAAAACTTACTTAAACAAAGGAATCTTCTTTCTAAAGAAATACCTAATACTAAAGATGAATCAAAGAAAAAAGAGTTAATAAAAAAAGTAAAAATTTTAAAAGATGATATTAATAAATTACAAGAAGGTAAAACTTCCAAAAACTCTGTTCTAGATAATTTTCTTATGGAGTTGCCTAATTTTTTAGATAAATCTGTTCCAAAAGGAGAAACGGAAAAGGATAATATAGAAATAAGAAAATCTGGAAATATAAAAAAATTCGATTTTAAAATAAAAGATCATGTAGATTTAGGTGAAGAATTAGATGTTTTGGATTTTAAAACAGCTAGCAAAGTATCAGGTTCTAGATTTGTTTATCTAAAGAATAATCTTGCTAAACTTGAAAGAGCCTTAGCTTCATATATGCTAGATAGTAATATTAAGTTTGGTAACTTTACAGAAATATACACACCATTATTAGTAAATGAAGACGCTTTAAAAGGCACAGGACAGCTACCAAAATTTGATTCGGATATTTTTAAAACAAGAGAAAATTTGTGGCTTATACCTACAAGCGAAGTTACTTTAGTTAATTTAATTAGAGATCAAATTATAGATCAGGATATCTTACCTTTAAGATACACATCCTATTCACCCTGTTTTAGATCTGAAGCAGGTGCCGCAGGAAAAGATACAAGAGGATTAAAAAGACAACATCAATTTGGTAAGGTAGAAATTGTATCAATTACATCACCCGATGAGTCAGAGAAAGAACATCTATTTTTACTAAATACTGCAGAGAAAATTTTACAAGGACTTGAACTTCCGTATAGAGTATGCGAATTATGTTCAGGCGAAGTTGGATTTGCTTCAAAAAAAACCTTTGATCTAGAAGTTTGGATTCCTAGTGAAAAGAACTATATGGAAATTTCTAGTATTTCAAATTGTGGAGATTTTCAAAGTAGAAGAATAAATGCCAGATATAAAAAGAATGATAAAAATATATATCCTCATACTTTAAACGGCTCATCTTTAGCTATTGGAAGAACTATCATAGCGATTTTAGAAAATTATCAAAATAATGATGGTTCTGTAGATATACCTAAAGTTTTACAAAAATATATGAATAATTTGGAGAGGCTATAATTATTTTTGATACAAAATTTAAAAAGAATAAATTTAATTATAAAATTGCGTAAACTTGGAGTTACAAACCATAAAGTATTATCAATTTTAGAAAAAATTCCTAGAGAAAATTTTATTGATAAAGAATTATCTTATAAAGCATATCTAAATAATGCGCTACCTATAGATTGTAACCAAACAATTAGTCAACCAGCAGTTGTTGCAAAAATGACAGAGTTGTTGGAACCAAAGAAGTCTATTAATGTACTAGAAATTGGAACTGG
>Ga0310344_10003724_pt1 | contig 11322 bp, 8 predicted proteins | sample HC15DNA20200_MG_FD_203801 | JGI IMG/M metagenome (GOLD analysis project Ga0310344, IMG submission 203801) | Marine microbial communities from station ALOHA, North Pacific Subtropical Gyre - HC15-DNA-20-200_MG | ecosystem: Environmental > Aquatic > Marine > Oceanic | place: Pacific Ocean: North... | reverse complement strand
CCATTCTCCAGAAATAGTAATATTGGCTTTAGTTGCTGCCCAAGCCAAGGAATTCAATTCGGAATCCATTTTCAAGTCCAGCACTGACATTATGTTGGCCCCTCTACCAGCAGAATACCTGCCCCCGTCTCGATGTCCCTGACCAATTGGTATTCCTAATATATCTGGGGGAACGGCGGGGTTTGGCATAGCTAAAGCTTTAATAACCCTGCCATTTGCGGGGCGTATTTCCAGCACATCTCCCTCTGATAATCCCTTCTCTTCCGCAACCTTATGGTTGATTTCTACCCATGTTTGCCATGTTGCAGTGGATATAGGGTCTGGCATCGCCTGAAGCCAAGGTAGTGAAGAATAATGTCCATCTCCAAGAGTTGACACAAACGGTTGTATATAAAACTCCTGCTGGCTTCCTCCCCCAAATTCAGGGGAGTCCACCCCACGAAGACTTCTCACATCGGGAACCGCGCTTTCTTTAGCTTCTACGTCCCACCAACCACCTCTTTGAAGAACCCCATTCCAAAAACCTTCGAATGTATTTGAAACCACCTGGCCTCGATTTAATTCATATAATTTTTTAGCGTCATTTTTAATTACTTCTTGAAAAGTTTGACCTTCTAACCCTAAATCTTTACCCATGACTTGAGCTGTTGTCATGAGTATGTCAGCAAATCCTTTTGTACCAAGATTTCTACCTCTATGCTCGAAGAAAGGTCGAACCACTGGCTGCTGAAACCCAATCATTTGGTAACCTGGTCCAGCAATTGGGACATCTGTTCCCCAATCTTCCAAAAAATGATGTTGTGGCAATATCAAATCAGCGATTGAGGTGATATCGTCATTGATACCACCAAAACTCACAATTAAAGGGACATTATTCAATGCGGCTTTCATATCAGCCGTATCGGTCATTCCATAGTAGATGTCTGCATCCCTAACCATGAGGACACTAACATTTCCAGATTTCATCTCCTCTGCTAATGTGTGGAACTCAGAGAAATTATTCGCTGGTTCTGCTGCTCCTATATCGTCTATAGGTGATTTAGGATTTAGGATAATCCCACCTTTCTCCCCGATGTTGGAAACAACTCGATTCAAAGAGTAAATAGCCTTCAGATTTTGAGACCCATTGGTGTGTGCACCAGCCGATCCGCCTCCTAGAGCTATAGGATGCTTACTATGGGAGAATTCTTCGGCAATTCGTTTGATCGTTTCCTCAGAAACGCCAATTTCTCCGGCCACATTGGATGGTGAATAGGAATCAAGTATCCCTTCACTATCCAGAGATTGAAAAACTGGGTCTGGATGGCTAGAAGATAATACCTGCATTATCGACATCGCAAGTAGACCTTCCGTCCCAGGATTCACATGTACCCATTGATCAGCATTAGCGGCCGTCAGTGAAAATCTTGAATCCACATGAATCAGTTTGCCCCTGTGCTCATGCCCTTGCCTAAACTCCCCATAGCCTCGAGCGTATCGAGTAGGAGAGATCCAAGTTGACAGAAAATCTGCTCCAAACGACAAAATAAAGTCCGCGTTATCAATATCAAACTCCGGTATCGAATCTGACCCGAATACTTCCTCCAATGCATTTCTTAAAATGTTATTTTCCAACACCTCATAGGCTAAATGCCGAGCTCCCACAGCATCCACGAATCGATTTAAAACGAGCCCCAGATGTCCACCTTGCGGATTAGTCACAAAAACTGCTCTATTACTTTCATTGGCTGTTTCAAGCTCATTCAACTGAGAGCTCAGTCTTCCTATGGCATCCTCCCAACTTATTTCTCTGTATTCCCCTGATCCCCTGGGACCCGTCCTAACTAAGGGGGAACTGATCCGATCGGGATGGTACAAGCCCTGCAAGGCCGCCTCTGATAATGCACTATGACCACCCAAATTCAATGGATAGTCAGGATTCCCTTCAACTTTCTTTGCTCTCCCTTCCATAACTCTGACAACAATGCCTTCAGACCTGCCAGCTTGCTGACTAGTCGTCGCATACCAGTTATCAATGCCTGACACCAAGTCTTCTGGCATGCTTGGCGGAGAATCAATTAAAAGTTCCTTTTCCGGCAGTCCACATGCCTGAAACAAGACTGCAGCACCGGCAGACCCACCCATTAAGGTTAAAAATTGTCTTCTAGTTAAAGCCATTGACCACCCTCTAGTAATGACATGTCGCACAGTCCGTTGGTGCATTATTTTGCTTATGGCAACTAACACAGTCACCCATCTTGAGAGGCCTCACTTGCTCTACCTTATCCATGCTAGCAACATCACCATGGCAGGTAGCACATACTTCCTTCGCCTCTATCCCTTCTTTCTCTGAGAAATATCTTATGTGGGCTTCATGAACGAAGTGGACATGATCTGGAACCCTGTGGACTCTAACCCAGTGAATTGATCTTCCATCCTCATAAAGACTTCTCATTTTTGAGATACCTTCCAGCTCGTCTCCAACTGCTGAGTGACAAGTCATACATAGACCAGTTGCAGGAACTGAAGCTGCCGCTTCTTTCTCCACGGTTCTGTGGCAAAAGGTACAGTCCATTCCAAGTTCTTTAACATGTGTCTCATGCGGAAATGCGATAGGTTGATCGGGGGCTTCTCGCGCAAATATAACAGGTTGACCCAACCAGGATGAAATCACAAAGGTTAGAAGTAACACTACTACTATAAACACTCCCAACAAAACGGCACCTAGAACACCTAGCTTAGCTAGTTGAGTCCCGGTAGGTTTTTTAGGTTGAAAATCGCCTGGTATCAAATTAGCAAGATCCTAAATTAAATCCAAAAGTCAGGGTATATCGCTCTTATGGCATCCAAACCACCTGCAAAAGCAGTTACAACAAAGTACATCGCTGCTACAAAAGACACCACCGCGATTACATAAAGGGGCGGCCTTAGCTTAGACAGCGAAGCTGGCACATGCTGTGATTTAACCATGGATGGTATGGCATTGTGCCCAATTAGCATATTTGCCGCAAAAAATATCATAAGCACAACAAAATATTTAATATTTTGCGTGAATATTTTAATATCCGCCCACACGGCAGAATTTATGTAATTCGGATCTATCTCCAATTGCCTTTCGCCACCTCTTTTTTTCGACAAAACTAGCTCTATAACAACCTAGTCAATCGGGTGAAAATTATCACATTCAGTCATAGGAGTGTCAAGGGAACTCTCCCCTGACAATTCGATCATTTATAGAAGTTTATAAATCCGTACCAAAAATTGATTTTTTTTAAATGCAAACCCCAAGCTGAGCCGTATTTCCGTCTTAACATTTGTAAGTAACGAGTTGATAACCTAAAATTCTGACGCTAAAGAAATGATTGTACTTAATAGAGAAAAATCGACCTCAATTCCTCAACAGACCGGAAGGAAAAACTTAGAATCAAAGGAATTCAATGGGACGTTTAGAAAATAAGGTCGCTTTGATTACTGGCGGCAGCAGAGGCATGGGAGCTGCAGAAGCCCAACTCTTTGCCGAAGAGGGCGCTCATGTCATCATCGGGGACATACTGGAGGAACAGGGTAGAACAACAGCGTCAAAAATAGACACTCCTGATACTAGGTGTTTGTTTGAGAGACTAGATGTCCTGAACGTTTCTAATTGGAAATCAGTAATACAAACCATTGTGTCAAAATTTGGAAAGCTAGACGTATTGGTTAACAATGCCGGAGTTACTTCTAGAAAAATGTTACTCGACACATCAGAAGTCGAATGGGATCGAGTCATGGACATCAATTGTAAAGGAACATTCCTGGGAATTAAGACCACTATACCAGTGTTAAAAAATAGCGGAGGGGGATCCATCATAAACATTTCATCCCAGATGGGATTAGTAGGAGCTGATTATATAAGTCCCCAGTATCAAGCTTCCAAAGGAGCCGTCCGCCTATTAACAAAATCTGTCGCCATTCAGTACGCTCCGAACAATATTCGATGCAATTCCATACATCCTGCACCAATAGAAACGGATATGACCGCAGAGGTGAGAGATAACCCAGAAGCGTTTCAAAATATGTTGAGAAGAATACCTATGGCAAGATATGGCAAACCCAAAGAAGTGGCGTATGCAGCCCTGTACCTCGCCTCCGATGAATCATCATTCGTTACGGGTAGTGAGGTGGTTGTTGACGGAGGATGGACTGCCCAGTAACCCACCCGATATTTGGCACTCAGATTAAAAAGGGGTCACTATGCAAATAACATCTATTGATCACTACCTCATTCACCCTGGCATGAGTAAAAATTTGTGTTTTGTAAAGATTGATACAGATGAAGGCATACATGGGTGGGGAGAGTGCTATACCCAAGCGGATAGAGATACCCAGATAGTAGCCCATATAGACCAGATGAAGAGATACCTCATTGGTAGAAATCCCATGCACATAAAGCATTTCCTTCAAATGTCTTTTGACGATTTCGCTGGAAGGCGAGGTGCCATGGATTTATACAGTGCAATTAGCGGCCTTGAACAGGCGATGTGGGACATTACTGGCAAGGTGTGCAATGTACCGACTTATATGCTGCTAGGGGGGGCCTGTAGGGATAAAATCCGAGTTTATGCCAACGGATGGGGCGGCGGTAATTGGAATTCAAAGGAAATATCAGAAAAAGCCAAAAAGATAGCTGATATGGGGTTTACCGCCATGAAATTTGACCCTATTCCTGGCCCGTGGCGGACTTTTGTAGATAAAAAAGTAGAAAAACAGGCTGTAGAAAATGTTCGGGCTGTTAGGCAGGCAGTTGGCCCAGACATTGATGTTTTGGTAGAAATGCACAGAAGGCTTGCTCCGATGCATGCAGTGAAAATAGCCAAAGAAATCGAAGAATACAGTCCGTTTTGGTTTGAGGAGCCAATTCTTGCCGAAAATGTGTCTGCCCTTGCCTCAGCAAAAAAGGAGATCAACATACCTGTAGTAACAGGAGAAGAACTCTATACCAAATTTGAATTCCGAGATGTTTTTGAAAAACAAGCAGCAGACATAATTAACCCAGATGTATGCAACGTTGGAGGAATTTTAGAGTTAAAAGAAATCGCAGCTATGGCCGAACCTTACTATGTAGCTGTCTCCCCACATAATTACAACAGTACAACTTTGGGCCTTTCAGCCACGATTCAGGTATCAGCAGCTATACCTAATTTTCTTATCACGGAATACTTCGTTAATTTTGAGCAATTAGGAAAGGATATCTCCACTAACCCATTTAGGGTAGAGGATGGTTATATAAAACTCCCATCTGAACCTGGTCTTGGGATGAGTCTCATAGAACAAAACCTACAAAAATACCCCTACAAACAGTTTCCCGCTCGCAATCTGGCCCAATATTGGGAGGAAGGCCCGTAATACCGCCACTCAATATCTCTAATATGCCAGCCAAACTTTTTCTTGACCGAGATTTTTCGGCATGCTAGCTTTTATTGGACTATCTCATAAGCATCAAAGAACATACTGAAACATACTATGAAAATCGAATCACACTACTAAAATTGACAGCATTAATTCATGGAATTATTTCAAGAACTTAATATAAAAAAAAAGTTTCAAGACTCATTGATAACCGTCGGAGTTTTTGACGGAGTCCATTTAGGACATAAACATTTAATGGCAAAACTCATTGAAGCTGCTAAAAAAAGTCAAAAATCCGCAGGGATTGTGACATTTAAGAACCACCCCGCAACTGTTCTAAACCCCAAATTTAGACCAAATTTCCTAACTAATTTAGAAACTAAACTTGCTCTATTAGAAGCCACAGGTGTCGATTTTGTCTCTGCTATCACATTTAATAAAACTGTCTCAGAATTCTCGGCTAGAGATTTTCTTAGTTTACTAAAAAGCGAATTGGGCATGACAGGATTAGTGGTTGGACCAGATTTTCAAATGGGTAGAAACCGAGAAGCCGGGGTAGATAGATTGTCCGCTTTAGGAAAAGAGATTGGGTTCACTTTAGAAATTATAGAGGTGCAGGAAAAAGCAGGTGTCCAAATTAGAAGTACCGCGGTGCGAAATTTGATATCTGCAGGAGAAGTTAGAAAAGCATCCGTCATGCTCGGTAGGCAATACTCTCTACAAGGCAGTGTGATTACTGGTATGCAAAGAGGTAGGTTATTAGGATTTCCAACAGCTAACCAAACCATAGACCAGGCCATCTGTATTCCTGCTAACGGCATCTACGCAACAGTGGCAACAGTGAACGGCACCAAGTACCCAGCTGCTACTAGTGTCGGCACAAATCCTACATTCCACGGAAAAGAACAAACCATTGAAACCTATATACTAGATTTCGACAAAGACATATATGGGGAAAATATAGAGATAGAGTTCTTTGATCGTCTGAGAGATGAGATGTCATTTGAGAATGTAGATGACCTGATGGTTCAAATGGAAAAAGATGTTTCAACCGTAAAAAAACTCTCAAAATCAGGTGAACTCGAATAAGGTACCGAATTTAGGATCATTTGCTCGCATCATCTATATGAAAATTAAACTAATATAAAGATACTAAAAATGCCTCTCACTGAAAAAGAAGACGTCCTTAGTAGAGGAGTCGAAGAAATAATTGTTAGGTCTGAATTCTTGGACAGATTAAATTCTGGTCAAAAGATGAGACTGAAAATGGGCTTTGACCCCAGCGCTCCAGACATCCATATGGGACACGCGGTCGGATTAAGAAAACTAAGACAGCTGCAGGAAATGGGACATCAAGTTGTATTGATAGTTGGGGATTGGACTGCACAAATTGGAGATCCAAGCGGAAGGTCCGAAACAAGGAAAATGCTTGGAATAGAAGAAGTTCAGGCCAACGCCCAAACTTATTTGGACCAATTCTTCAAAATTGTTGATAGAGACAGAACTGAAATTAGATGGCAAAGCGAGTGGTTTGGGCCCTTTACTCTCACAAACGTAATTGAGTTGACCAGTAAATTCACTGTCGCACAGATATTAGCTCGAGAAGATTTTGCCAAAAGGTTTGGAGAAAACCAGCCCATATCCATTACTGAACTCCTATACCCACTGCTGCAAGGATACGATTCTGTAGCAATAGAATCAGACGTTGAATTCGGTGGAACCGATCAAAAGTTCAACTTGCTGGTTGGAAGAGAGCTACAGCAAATGAGAGATATGAAACCACAACAATGCTTCATAATGCCTTTACTCCCAGGAACAGACGGCGTTCAAAAAATGAGTAAAAGTCTAGGAAACTACATAGGGATCGATGAAGCCCCACAAGAAATTTTCGGCAAAGTCATGTCGATACCAGATTCCATGATTCTGCCATATTTTGATTGGCTCACTGACACCCCTACTACTGAAATTATAGAAATTGAAAAATCTTTGAATACTATGTCAGTCAACCCAATAGAGTTGAAAAAGACCGTAGCCTATAGGCTGGTAAGTGATTTTCACGATTCGAAATCTGCTGCCCTTGCCCAGGATTTTTTTGAAAAAACAGTCCAAGGCGGGGAGGTTCCAAATGACATACCTGAATACACCGTTCCTTCAGGAGGGGATGCTTCAAATTTGAAACTGAGTAACTTGCTAGTCGACTCTGGACTAACTGCCAGCAATGGAGAGGCTCGAAGACTTATTGAGCAAGGGGCAGTTAGAATCAATGAAATAGCTATCACTAAAAATGAAAATATAGCGGACCTAGACAAAGGAATTCTCAGAGCAGGGCGTAGAAGATACCTTAAACTTATTTAAGATTTGATACAGCCTGCCATTGTTTGATTAACCATTTGGCTATGATAAAATTTTTACGCTTATTTTTGTATATAACATTAGCATCTACAACCGATGCGGAGGGAAAAATTGGTTAATCTCAGAATTCCTGGTCCAATTCCTGTTAACGACGATATATTAGAAGCCATGAGTACTCCCATGATCAATCACAGGGGGGCTGAATTTAAGGAAATTCTATATAGTACCACTGACAGATTAAAAAAAGTTTTTTCTACGCGAAACGACGTCTACATCATCACTGGTTCTGGAACTGCAGCTATGGAAGCAGCCGTAGTGAATACTTTGTCGCCAGGAGACAAGGCCATAAATGCTACGGTAGGTGTTTTTGGTAACAGATTTGGCATAATATCCGAAAGATACGGAGTAGATTTGGTAAGTCTGGAATTTCCCTTCGGTTCCGATGTGGATCTTGATATTCTTCGCAACTGCCTAAACGCAAATCCAGATGCCAAAGCTGTAATGGTCACACATAACGAAACCTCCACAGGAGTAACTAACAATCTTGAGGCCATCGCCTCAGTTGTTAAAAAAGAATACGACAAGTTGATTTTGGTCGATGGTATTAGCAGCGTTTGTTCTCTTCCTCTTGAAACAGACGAATGGGAATTAGATGTAGTAGCCACGGCCTCTCAAAAAGGTTGGATGCTTCCTCCAGGTTTAGCTTTTATCAGCTTTAGTGAAAGAGCTTGGGAAGCTCACTCTCAGTCCAACATGCCAAGATTTTATTTAGACATGGCAGAATACAAAAGATATTACGAAATTGGACAACCTCCTTTCACTCCATCAATCTCATGCATGTTCGCTCTGGATTTAGCTCTCCAACAAATTATTGAAGAGGGAATGGGGCCCATCTTTGAGAGGCATGCTTCTATAGGCCGATACACAAGGGACGGGATCACAAAATTAGGTTTGCGCATTTTCCCTGTTAGCGATAGCATCGCCTCAAACACCTGTACTGCAGTCACTGTTCCTGAAGGTTTAGACGGTTCTAAATTAGTGTCCAAAATGAGGGAAGATCACCAGGTTGTACTCGCAGGAGGACAAGCTTCTCTCAACGGTAAAATTTTCAGATTGGGCCATATGGGAACAACTAAGGAGTCTGACATTCAAGAAGCCTTGGACGCTCTGGAAATTGTTTTACCTGAAATCGGCTTTAGGGGAACTTAGGTAACCCTGAATGCTTACAATTTAATTAGCAGATACTGCTGGAGCTTGGTCCAATAGCTGCTTTAGCTCCTCTCCTTCAATGGTCTCATGTTCTATTAAATGAAATGCCAATGCGGAGAGTTTGCCCATATTAGTATCAATTAAATTTTTAGCAATTTCATAGGCATGTTGGATCAACCCATGAACTTCCTCATCAATCGTCTCCGCTACGGTGTCACTGTAATCCCTCTGCTCTGATATCTCTCTACCCAGAAACACTAATTCTTCCCTTTTTCCAAATGTTCTAGGACCCAATTTTTTACTCATACCTAGTCTAGTTATCATAGCCCGCGCGATGTTTGTCGCCTGTTCTAAATCGTTTCCTGCTCCTGTTGTTACCTCATAAAAAACTAATTCCTCAGCAACCCTTCCTCCCAAGGCAGAAGCCAGCCTAGCCTCCAATTGATTTTGGGTGACAAGTTGAGTCTCTTCTTCTGGCAAAAATCGAGTGTGACCTCCCGTCTGTCCACGGGCTACTATGGTCACCTTGTAAGGTGGATCCGCGTGCGGGAGCAAATGAGCAACTAGAGCATGTCCAGCTTCATGATAGGCAACCATTCTCTTTTCTTTTTCACTAACTACCTTATTTTTTCTTTCTGGACCAGCTATAACCCGATCTATAGACTCCGCCATCTCATCATAGGTGATTGTCTTTTTGTCTCGCCTAGCAGCCAAAATAGCAGATTCATTCAGCAGGTTCATCAAGTCAGCCCCACTGAATCCTGCCGTTTGCTTGGCTATTGCCTCCATGTCCGTGTCGTCCGAAATTGGTTTGCCCTTTGAATGAACATTAAGAATCTCTTCCCTTCCCTTAACGTCTGGACTATCCAATGTGACTCTTCTATCGAAGCGACCTGGTCTTAACAAGGCAGGATCTAAAATATCTGGTCTATTCGTTGAGGCGAGAACTATAATGTTAGTTCCAGTATCAAATCCGTCCATCTCAACCAGTATCTGATTCAATGTCTGTTCTCTTTCATCATGTCCACCTCCCAATCCGGCCCCTCTTTGTCTACCGACGGCGTCAATTTCATCCACAAAAACGATGCATGGCGCATTTTTCTTTGCTGTATCGAATAAGTCTCTTACTCTAGAGGCACCAACTCCAACAAACATTTCGACAAATTCAGACCCACTAATTGAGAAGAAGGGCACTCCAGCCTCACCTGCAACAGCTTTAGCTAAGAGAGTTTTTCCCACCCCAGGTGGTCCCATCAGTAGCACACCTCGAGGTATTTTTGCTCCCAAAGCCAAAAACCGCTCCGGTGATTTTAAAAATTCCACAACTTCCTGTAGTTCCTCTTTGGCCTCATCTACTCCTGCTACGTCAGAAAAACTTACGGCCGGATTATCGCTATCAAAAACTTTCGCCTTAGATTTACCAAAGCTGAAAGTCTGGCTTGTACTTCCTTGTGCTTGTCTCATCATAAAAAGCAAAATAGCACCAAAGAATATGATGGGTAGGAAATTGATCAATATACCGAACAGACTTCCTAGACCACCTGCTCCACGTACAGAGACATCCACTCCACCTGGCCCACTACTAACACCAGCCGCCTCAAGCTGTTCCAAAATGCTTGATCCAGACTCTTTCCTTGAGGTATAGCGAGACCCATCATATCCCACTGCTGTGAGAGTATCCCCACTTATTTCAATCGTTTCCAATTTATTTTCTGAGGCTAACGAAATTACCCTACTTACAGGTATTTCTGAAGAACCCCCAAATGGCTCATTAAAAACCGTCAGAAATATAGCCATCACACCGACAGCTATTAAAAGATATATAAACATGCTCCTCATGGAACGCATATTCATCTGTTTATCTCCATATATTTACTTGGATTATTTATTAGTCAAAATGTATTTTGGATAAACTATTAGGGCTTTTAATAGTACATTACACCTACAGGTTGGGGCAAAGATTTGATATTAAATACCTGCACTCGTGGTTTTGTTTGCTATAATCTACAACCTTGAATTAATGAGCAAATTTTCTTCATTGTCAGATCCTCATTCACCAAGTTAAATTATTTGAAGTTGTGCAAAACGCACTTTAAGCTTTAAGGGATATGAATATAGCGCACGACAAATCCAACGAGTTAACCCGAGAGGATATAAATCGACTTTTAAAAGAAGAGTCGATTATGCCAATATTTGTATACAGCGATAGTGATTTAGAGACCTTTAAGGATCAAGCTGACTCAGCAGACTACACTCCTTTGGCTCTAATTTACTTGTCTCGACTAAGAAGACCGCAAGTCTCCAGCATCCTGGACCAGTGTAAATCGAATAATATCTCTACCTTGGCAATTGTATCGACACACGACCTCATATCTCTTGATATTGAAATGGATA
>Ga0310344_10003723_pt1 | contig 11323 bp, 7 predicted proteins | sample HC15DNA20200_MG_FD_203801 | JGI IMG/M metagenome (GOLD analysis project Ga0310344, IMG submission 203801) | Marine microbial communities from station ALOHA, North Pacific Subtropical Gyre - HC15-DNA-20-200_MG | ecosystem: Environmental > Aquatic > Marine > Oceanic | place: Pacific Ocean: North... | reverse complement strand
CCAGTAGCTCAATTGGCAGAGCAGCGGTCTCCAAAACCGCAGGTTGGGGGTTCGAGTCCCTCCTGGCCTGCCATCCCGATTCCTGGCAATCGGGTCTTATCCTCTGTGCGCCGAAGTAGCTAGGTTCATCTCGCTGAGTCTAGCTGCCTAAAAGCCGTTGCTGACACCTCACTAAAGGAACTGATGGACACTAAAATAGATACTGAACATGCCGCGTTCGACACGTTGAAGCTGCTAGCAGCGGGTGCTGTGTTGCTGGGCGGCATATTCGGCTATTACTATTATTCTGATGTTTCCGTTTTGGTTCGTGCGATCGGTGTGTTGCTGACTCTGGGGGTAAGTACCGTTATTGCTCTGCAGTCGATACGCGGTCAAGTGTTCGTGAGGTTCGTGCAGGGTGCCCGGGTTGAGCTCCGGAAGGTCGTGTGGCCAACACGAGAAGAGACTATTCAGACGACTATTACGGTATTGGTTTTTGCGCTGATCATGGGAGTGTTTTTCTGGTTACTAGACATGTTCCTTCTGTATGCCACCCGACTACTTACCGGCCAGGGAGCGTAGACTAATGTCTCTTCAGTGGTATGTAGTGCACGCATACTCAAATTATGAGCATAAAGTTAGGGCATCGTTGGAGGAGCGTATAAAACGTTTCGGTTTAGAGGATAAATTCGGTGAAGTTCTCATTCCTACAGAGGAAGTTGTCGAAATGCGGGAAGGCTCGAAACGGCGTAGCGAGCGAAAATTTTTTCCAGGCTACGTGCTCGTGCAGATGGAAATGGATGAAGATACCTGGCACCTTGTGAAGGAAGTGCCGAAGGTACTAGGGTTTATTGGTGGGACATCGGATAGGCCCGCGCCTATTACTGAAGGGGAAGCTAATGCGATATTGAATCGCGTTCAGGAAGGCGTAGATAAGCCCCGGCCGAAGGTATTGTTTGAGCCTGGTGAAGTGATTCGTGTCAACGAAGGACCGTTTAATGACTTCAACGGTGTTGTTGAGACCGTCAACTACGAGAAAAGCAAAGTCCGTGTGGCTGTGCAAATATTAGGTAGATCAACTCCCGTCGAGTTGGACTTCGGTCAGGTAGAGAAGGCGTAAGCGCTTAGGTTTTAGCAATGGCAAGAAAAATAGAGACATATATAAAACTCCAAATTCCGGCTGGACAGGCGAACCCCAGTCCGCCGGTAGGCCCGGCGCTTGGTCAGCATGGGGTTAATATCATGGAGTTTTGTAAGGCGTTTAATGCGGAGACTCAGACACTTGAGCAAGGTATGCCTATTCCCGTAGTGATCTCGGTCTATACTGACAAGAGCTTTACATTCATTACCAAGACGCCGCCCGCTGCAGTGCTGCTGAAGAAAGCTGCCGGCATAAAGAAGGGTAGTGGGACGCCAAATACTGAAAAGGTTGGCCGCGTAACCCGTGCGCAGCTCGAGGAAATAGTCAAAGCGAAAGAACCGGATCTCAATGCTGCGAATATGGATGCTGCCGTGCGGATTATCGCGGGTAGCGCCCGCAGTATGGGTCTAGATGTGGAGGGACTCTAGATGGCTAAGCGTAGCAAGGCGCAGAAGGTTGCCTCTGAGCGTGTTGAAGCGGGTAAGAGCTACTCTGTAGATGAAGCGCTTGGTCTTGTGAAGGACTTAGCGCAAGCGAATTTTTCCGAATCTGTCGACGCGGCAGTCAATCTCGGCGTGGATTCTAAGAAATCGGATCAGGTCGTGCGTGGTTCGACAGTGTTGCCGAATGGTACAGGGAAAACTGTCCGCGTTGCCGTCTTTGCTCAGGGCGAGAAAGCGGAGGCTGCTGCGGAGGCTGGAGCAGATTTGGTAGGAATGGACGATTTGGCTGAAACTATTAAAGGCGGGGAACTGAATTTTGATGTCGTCATCGCGAGCCCCGATGCCATGCGTGTTGTAGGCAAGCTCGGGCAGATTCTCGGGCCGCGCGGACTTATGCCTAATCCCAAGGTGGGCACGGTGACGCCGGATGTTGTAGCTGCGGTTAAGAATGCTAAAGCCGGTCAGGTTCGCTACCGAGCAGACAAGTCTGGGATAATTCACTGTTCGATCGGCACGGTAGAATTTGAAGCGGAGGAGTTAAAACAAAATCTCGCGGTGTTGTTGGAAGATCTTAAGAAAGCCAAACCAGCGTCGTCGAAGGGCGTATACCTAAAACGCGTAAGTGTTTCTTCGACTATGGGTCCGGGCATTATCGTAGATCAGTCGACAGTAAGCGTTTTATAAGGGCGGCGTAGAGCCGCCGATATATTTTTTGGCCTGCCCAAGGATGGGCAGAGTAAGCTGGCAGTTGCTGGCTATCATCGGAGACCGTAGGTCCTCACGGCGCAAGGTGAGGGTAATGGCGAAGGCCGCCTGCGCAGGTGGTGTTACCTAGATCAGCTTGCCTGGTTGAGGGCGCACCGTCCTATGTTAAAGACAGTTGACAGGAATGGATGGACGTAGCGAAAAAATGTCGTTAGCTCGGTTCACTTGGGTTGCGGCGTTTTCTACCAGGAGAAACATATGGCGCTAGATCGCAAAGCTAAAGAAGCGCTGGTTGATGAGGTTGGGTCGGTAGCGGCTTCTGCCCAATCGGCAGTGGTGGCAGAGTATCGTGGCTTAACTGTTGCAGAGATGACTGATCTGAGATCGCAAGCCCGTAATTCGGGCGTATATCTTAAGGTAATCAAGAACACGCTGGCTCGGTTGGCTATAGAGGGAACGGATTTTCAGTGTCTGCGGGAATCTCTTCGTGGGCCTCTGCTATTGGCTTTTTCCAAGGAGGACCCTGGCGCTGCCGCGCGCGTTGTCAAGGATTTCTCTAAGGAGCACGAAAAGCTTGTAACGGTATCGGTTTCGATCGGCGGGGAGCTTTACGCGGCTTCCGATCTCAATCGTTTGGCCGCACTGCCAACTTTGGATGAAGCGCGCGCGATGTTGCTCAGGACGTTTAATGGGCCTATGACACAGGTCGTAAGGATTCTGGTTGAGCCGCCCGCGATGATGGCCCGAACGCTACAGGCGCGCAGTGAAATGACAACGTAGACAGCCCGACATCTACAAATAATATTAATTATCGACTAAAGGAGAATTAAAGCATGGCTTTATCAACAGAAGAGCTCATCGAGGAGCTGAGTAACAAGCCAATTATGGAGATCGTAGATCTCGTGAAAGCATTGGAAGATAAATGGGGCGTATCAGCGGCTGCGCCGGTTGCCGTTGCGGCAGCTGGAGCCGGTGCTGGAGGCTCGTCTACTGAAGAAGAGAAAACTGAGTTCGACGTGCACATGAAGAGCTTCGGTGAGAACAAGGTCTCTGTTATTAAGGTGGTGCGTGCTGTTACTGGTCTTGGCTTAAAAGAGGCGAAAGATCTCGTAGAGAGTGCGCCGGCCAATGTGAAGGAAGCGGCCTCCAAAGATGATGCTGAGGAACTGAAGAAGCAATTAGAGGAAGCAGGCGCAAGCGTCGAGATCAAGTGATAAGGCGAGGCCGAGTGCTCGCCCGCTATACGGCCCATGGCTGTAAGGTGGTGCGGGCGATTTGTACACGGAGAATCTGGTTGGGTAAAAGCGGCCGGAATCTTAAGCTTATTTACCGCAGTCGTGCAGTCGCACGAACTGACTTTTCATAGTCGAGGATAACCTGCTATGGCGTATTCGTTTACTGAAAAAAAGCGCATTCGGAAGAGCTTCGGGAAGCTCCCAAGTATTTTAGATGTTCCCTATCTACTTTCGATCCAGCTTGCGTCCTATCACAAGTTTTTACAGCGGGAGGCTGTTCCGGAAGAACGTGAGGATGTGGGGCTACACTCTGCCTTTTCCAGCGTCCTACCGATTATCAGCTATTCCGGTAGTGCTGCGTTAGAGTATGTCAGTTATCGTCTCGGAGAGCCTGTATTCGATGTTAAAGAATGTCAGCTTCGCGGTCTAACCTACGCCGCGCCGTTGCGTGTACTTGTGCGGTTAGTTATTTACGACAAGGAAGCAACGGGCAAAAAGAAGAAAATCAAAGATATTCGCGAGCAAGAGGTCTATCTGGGTGAGATGCCTCTTATGACAGATAATGGGACGTTCGTGATAAACGGTACGGAGCGGGTTATTGTCTCGCAGTTACACCGCTCGCCGGGGGTCTTCTTCGACCACGACAAAGGTAAGACCCACTCGTCCGGTAAGCTCTTGTTCTCGGCAAGGGTTATTCCTTACCGAGGCTCCTGGCTAGATTTTGAGTTCGATGCCAAGGATAGCGTGTTCATTCGCATTGATCGGCGCCGAAAGCTTCCGGTCTCTATTATTCTGCGGGCGCTTGATTTTACGAGTGAGGAGATTCTCGATCTCTTTTTCGATACGAATGAATTCGTCATCAGCTCAAAAGGTATTCAGCTTAATCTTGTGGCTGAACGCCTCCGTGGTGAGACGGCAAGTTTCGACATCAAAATCGGCCAGAAATTGATCGTAGAGAAAGATCGGCGGATTACGGTTAGGCACATTCGTGAACTAGAGAAGGCGAAGATTAAGAAAATGGATGTCCCTCTCGATTATCTGGAGGGACGAATCCTTGCGCACGAAATTGTTGATGAGGATACGGGGGAGATACTGGCTGCCGTAAACGAAGAGCTCACGATGGAGACCATCGAGAAAATTATCGCGAGTGGAATTAAGAGCATCAAGACTTTGTTCATTAACGATCTAGATCGTGGCCCCTTCATATCCAACACGCTTAGAATTGATTCGACGCAGACGCGGCTCGAGGCGTTAGTAGAAATATATCGTGTGATGCGTCCCGGTGAGCCACCGACGAAGGATGCGGCTGAGAATTTGTTCCAGAACCTTTTCTTTAATGCCGAACGTTATGACCTTTCAGCAGTCGGGCGGATGAAATTTAATAGCCGCGTGGGGCTGGAAGATTCTGATGCCGAAGGAATTCTTACTAAGCAAGACATCATTTCGGTTCTGCAGACACTTCTGGATATCCGTAACGGTAATGGCACGGTAGACGATATTGATCACCTCGGAAATCGCCGTATTCGAAGTGTTGGGGAGATGGCTGAGAATGCATTCCGTATCGGTCTAGTTAGAGTGGAACGTGCCGTTAAGGAACGTTTGACCTTGGCAGAGGCGGAAGGGTTGATGCCGCAGGAGATGATTAATGCTAAGCCTGTTGCGGCGGCAGTTAAGGAGTTTTTTGGTTCCAGCCAGTTGTCGCAGTTCATGGACCAAAACAATCCGCTTTCAGAGGTTACACATAAACGCCGCGTCTCGGCGCTGGGTCCTGGTGGCTTGACTCGCGAACGCGCCGGGTTCGAAGTTCGAGATGTTCACCCCACACACTACGGCCGTGTTTGCCCGGTCGAAACGCCAGAGGGACCTAACATTGGTCTCATTAACTCGCTTGCTGTCTATGCGCGGACCAACGCATACGGTTTCCTGGAGACACCTTACCGTAAGGTGTCTAACGGTAAAGTCACTAAAAAAATCGAATACTTGTCGGCTATTGAGGAGGGGCAATTTGTCATCGCGCAGGCGAATGCTAAATTGAATCCTAAGGGCGAGTTAGCCGACGATCTGATTTCAGCGCGGTATAAAAACGAATTTTCGATGTTGCCGCCGGACCAGATTCAGTACATGGATGTATCACCGAAACAGATCGTCTCGGTAGCTGCATCGCTGATTCCGTTCCTCGAGCATGACGATGCCAACCGTGCTTTGATGGGTTCTAATATGCAGCGTCAAGCCGTACCGACGCTACGTGCTCAGGCTCCACTCGTTGGGACCGGTATGGAGCGAGTTGTCGCCGTCGACTCAGGTGTTACGGTTAACGCTAAGCGTGGCGGTACCGTCGATTCGGTGGATGCCTCTCGAATCGTGGTGGTGGTCAATGATGAGGAAACCGATGTCGGTAGAGCGGGCGTAGATATCTATAACTTAACGAAGTATACGCGCTCGAACCAAAATACCTGTATTAATCAGCGTCCACTCGTGAAAGCGGGAGATGTAATCGAGGCTGGTGACGTGCTAGCCGATGGGCCTTCAACGTCTCTCGGCGAACTGGCTCTAGGACAGAATCTACTCGTCGCGTTCATGCCGTGGAACGGCTACAATTTTGAGGACTCGATTCTGATATCAGAGCGAGTAGTGCAAGAAGATCGGTTTACGACGATTCATATAGAAGAATTGACTTGTATTGCGCGTGATACAAAACTCGGGTCGGAAGAGGTTACTTCGGACATCCCCAATGTGGGCGACACGGCGCTCACTAAGCTTGACGATTCTGGTATAGCCTTCATCGGGGCGGAGGTGCGCTCAGGCGATATCCTCGTTGGGAAGATAACGCCGAAGGGTGAAACGCAGCTTACGCCGGAAGAAAAGCTACTGCGAGCAATTTTCGGTGAGAAAGCATCCGACGTAAAGGATACATCTCTCCGTGTACCGTCGGGCATGGATGGTGCTGTGATCGACGTTCGTGTCTTCACTCGTGATGGTATTGAGAAGGATGAACGCTCGCTCGCGATTGAACAGTTGGAGATTGAAGCTGTCCGCAAGGACCTTGACGATCAGCAGCGAATTATCGAGGATGATATCTATCAACGTGTAGAGTCTCTGCTCGTTGGCAAGATTGCTGCTGGTGGTCCAAAAGGGCTCAAGGTTGGTAGCAAAATCTCGAAGGTTTATCTAGACGAAATATCTCGTGACAAGTGGTTTGAGATTCGACTGAAGAACGACGCAGCAAACTCTCAGCTAGAACAGGTTACGGATAGGTTGCGTGTGCATCGCGAGGAGTTTGCGCTGCTCTTCGAGGAGAAAAAACAAAAGATCACTCAGGGTGACGACCTCGCTCCCGGAGTCCTGAAGATGGTGAAGGTGTATCTCGCCGTTAAACGGCGCATCCAGCCTGGTGACAAAATGGCTGGCCGCCATGGGAACAAGGGTGTTATTTCGACCATCGTTCCGGTCGAAGATATGCCTTATATGGAAGATGGTACACCGATTGATATTGTCTTGAACCCGTTGGGTGTTCCGTCTCGAATGAATGTTGGGCAGGTGCTAGAGACTCATCTTGGCTGGGCCGCTAAGGGGGTTGGGTTAAAAATTGACGCGATGCTTAGGGAGGAGGAATCTGTTAGATCTGTACGCTCTTTCATATCGGATTTGTATAACACGACAGGAGGGCAGACGGAGAATATCAAGAGTCTTAATGATTCGGAGGTGTTTGAGTTAGCCGAAAATCTTAGGGATGGTTTGCCGATGGCGACGCCAGTTTTCGATGGGGCGAGCGAAACTGAGATCAAGAAGATCCTCGAAATTGCTGGATTACCAGAGTCAGGGCAAGCGACACTATACAACGGCCGCACCGGCGAGCAGTTCGATAGGCCCATTACGGTTGGTTATATGTACATGTTGAAGCTTAACCACCTCGTGGATGACAAGATGCATGCTCGCTCCACTGGGCCATATAGCCTAGTCACCCAGCAACCTTTAGGTGGTAAGGCACAGTTTGGTGGACAGCGATTCGGAGAAATGGAGGTTTGGGCTCTCGAGGCCTACGGCGCTTCTTATACTCTCCAGGAAATGCTGACCGTTAAGTCAGATGACGTTCAAGGTAGAACGAAGATGTACAAAAATATTGTCGATGGCACGCATGAGATGCAGGCGGGTATGCCGGAGTCCTTCAATGTTCTCGTGAAGGAGATTCGCTCTCTGGGTATCAATATCGACCTGGAGCAGACGGGCTAAGTTCAAAACGACGGACGCATGTAGGCAATCGAAATACTATGCAATAGGTGATTTCTCGATGAAGGATTTACTGAAGCTTTTCAAACAGCAGGCCCCGGTTGAGGATTTTGACGCGATCCGGATCGGTTTGGCTTCTCCGGATATGATCCGTTCCTGGTCTTATGGTGAGGTGAAAAAGCCTGAGACCATTAACTACCGGACATTCAAACCGGAACGGGATGGGTTGTTCTGCGCGAAGATTTTTGGACCAATTAAAGACTACGAGTGTCTTTGCGGGAAGTACAAACGGCTCAAGCATCGCGGTGTTGTTTGCGAAAAATGCGGTGTTGAAGTCACGCAAACGAAGGTGCGTAGGGAACGCATGGCCCATGTTGAACTCGCAAGTCCGGTCGCGCACATCTGGTTCCTCAAGTCGCTTCCTTCGCGAATCGGTTTGATGCTTGATATGACGCTGCGTGAGATTGAACGCATTCTCTACTTTGAGGCATTTGTAGTAGTTGAGCCAGGAATGACACCGCTAGAGCGTGGACAGCTTCTGACGGATGAGACCTATCTCGAAGCTATCGAAGAGTACGGTGACGAGTTCGATGCACGTATGGGAGCAGAGGCCGTTCGTGAACTGTTGACGAGCCTCGATTTGAACATTGAAATTGCGCAGGTTCGCGAGGATATCAATGCAACGAACTCCGAGACTAAGATCAAGAGGCTTTCGAAGCGCTTAAAGCTTCTCGAGTCTTTTTCTGAGTCAAAGAACCATCCCGGCTGGATGGTTATGACAGTATTGCCTGTGTTACCGCCTGATCTGCGACCTTTGGTGCCTTTAGATGGTGGTCGATTCGCAACCTCGGATCTTAACGATCTCTATCGTCGTGTTATTAATCGAAATAATCGCCTACGACGTTTGCTTGAACTGAGCGCGCCGGACATCATCGTGCGTAATGAGAAGCGTATGCTTCAGGAATCTGTAGATGCGCTACTGGATAACGGCCGGCGCGGGCGGGCGATAACTGGTACGAACAAGCGCCCTCTAAAATCGCTTGCTGACATGATTAAGGGTAAGCAGGGGCGTTTCCGCCAGAATCTTCTGGGTAAGCGCGTCGATTACTCGGGTCGTTCCGTAATCGTCGTTGGCCCGACCCTAAAGCTGCATCAGTGCGGCCTACCTAAAAAACTGGCTCTGGAGCTGTTCAAGCCGTTCATCTTTTCGAAGCTTCAGTTGCGCGGTGACGCAACAACCATCAAGGCGGCTAAACGTTTGGTCGAGCGAGAGGGCACGGAAGTCTGGGATATTCTCGATACGGTTATTCGCGAGCACCCCGTCATGCTTAATAGGGCGCCGACGCTGCACAGACTCGGCATTCAGTCTTTTGAGCCTGTCTTGATAGAAGGCAAGGCCATTCAGCTTCATCCGCTCGTATGTACTGCGTTCAATGCGGACTTCGATGGTGACCAGATGGCTGTACATGTGCCGCTATCTATAGAAGCACAGCTTGAGGGGAGAGCCTTGATGATGTCGAGCAATAACATCTTGTCTCCCGCGAACGGGGAACCGATTATTGTTCCATCGCAGGACGTAGTGCTTGGTCTCTATTATATGAGCCGTGAGCGGGTTAATGCCAAGGGTGAAGGCATGATTTTCGCGGATGTTGAGGAGATCCACCGCGCTTATGAGAATCATGACGTTGATTTGCACGCTCGAGTAAAAGTTCGCGTTGAGTCCATCGCTAAAGGCGAAGGTATGAAACCTGAGTCTCGGCTGGTTAATACTACGGTTGGACGTGCGCTGTTGTCAGAAATCATGCCGGCCGGGCTGGAATTTGATCTCATCAATCAGACAATGAATAAGCGAGCTATCTCTAGGGTCATCAATGCTTGCTATCGCAGTCTAGGGATTAAGGATACGGTCGTTTTTGCCGATCAACTCATGTATATGGGCTTCAATTATGCGACGAGAGGGGGAGTGTCTTTTGGCGTAAACGATATGGTTGTGCCCGGGGAGAAGTCTGACATTCTTCAGCTAGCTGAAGAAGAAGTTAGGGATATCCAAGATCAATATGCATCGGGTCTCGTCACCGATGGTGAGCGATACAACAAAGTAGTGGATATCTGGTCCCGTACTAATGATCAGGTAGCTAAGGCGATGATGGACAAGATAAGGGTAGAATCAGTTAAGGACGCTGCCGGCAAGGATGCTATTCAGGACTCATTTAACTCCATTTTTATGATGGCTGACTCCGGTGCGAGAGGGTCTGCGGCACAGATTAGGCAGCTGGCTGGTATGCGCGGCCTCATGGCTAAGCCAGACGGATCGATTATCGAAACACCGATAACCGCCAATTTCCGTGAAGGGCTTGATGTGTTGCAGTATTTCATATCAACGCATGGTGCGCGAAAGGGTTTGGCGGACACGGCTTTGAAGACAGCGAATTCGGGGTATCTGACACGTCGTTTGGTTGACGTCGCCCAGGATCTGGTGGTCACAGATATGGACTGCGGTACAGACACGGGGCTAATGATGTCTCCTCTAGTTGAGGGTGGTGACATCGTCGAGGCTTTGGGAGAGCGTGTGCTAGGCCGAGTGGCAGCGACCGATGTCGTCTCGCCTGGGTCTGGAGAGGTTATCCTGAGGGCTGGCGGGCTACTAGACGAATTTGCCGTCGAGAAGCTTGAGGAATCATCCGTTGATCGAGTCCTAGTACGTTCGCCGATTACTTGTCAAATGCGTTATGGGGTTTGTTCTCAGTGCTATGGCCGCGATCTCGGTAGAGGTCATCTGGTCGATAAGGGGGAGTCCGTTGGTGTTATTGCTGCGCAGTCGATCGGTGAGCCCGGTACCCAGCTAACCATGCGTACGTTCCATATCGGCGGTGCCGCATCTCGTTCTGCGGCAGTGAATAGTGTTGAGGTCAATAGTCATGGCACGATCCGAATGTACAATTTGAAATCTGTGAAGCATGAGAAAAAAGATCATCTTGTGGCAACCTCGCGTTCCTGTGAACTGGCCGTTGTCGATGAGTTTGGTCGCGAGCGCGAACGTTACAAAGTTCCATACGGAGCTATTCTAGGCGTTCAGGAAGGTGATAGCGTAGAGCAGGGACAGCGCGTCGCGAGCTGGGACCCGCATACTCATCCGATTGTTACCGAGGTAAGTGGCTGGATAGAGTTTGAGGACTTCATTGATGGGGTTACGGTAACGACGCAGGTGGACGAGATCACCGGGCTAACTAGCACGGTAGTGCTTGATCCTGCGCAGCGTGGCGCCGCTACGGACTATCGTGCGACAGCTAAACTCCTGAACAAAAAAGGGGAGTCCATTTGCTTCCCGAATACGGATATTCCAGCGGTTTATGCTTTGCCGGCAGGCGCTGTATTGAGTATGGACAGTGGGTCTCAGGTTTATGTTGGCGACGTGCTAGCGCGATTACCTCAGGAGACATCGAAGACCCGCGATATTACCGGCGGCCTGCCGCGTGTTGCGGATTTATTTGAAGCGAGACGTCCGAAAGAATCGGCGATCCTCGCGGAGGATACGGGTACGGTTAGTTTCGGTAAGGAAACCAAGGGCAAGCGCCGTCTCGTTATAATAGACG
>Ga0310344_10003721_pt1 | contig 11331 bp, 8 predicted proteins | sample HC15DNA20200_MG_FD_203801 | JGI IMG/M metagenome (GOLD analysis project Ga0310344, IMG submission 203801) | Marine microbial communities from station ALOHA, North Pacific Subtropical Gyre - HC15-DNA-20-200_MG | ecosystem: Environmental > Aquatic > Marine > Oceanic | place: Pacific Ocean: North... | reverse complement strand
GTCCTGGACTTACTGAGTTCAATCAGCATCCGACTCAACGGGCTCCAAGCCGCGGACGATCATTTCCTGATCAACTGGACGATTGAGACAACGGGTGAACGCTGCCACACCGAACTGCAGCACGCCGTGCTAATGCATCGTAACGGCCATGCGAACGAAGCCGGGCTCTCGATCACCGTTTCTCGGGAGCCCCTTAGCGCATTCGCACTCGGCGCTGCCCCGGCATCCTCCCTCATGGAGCACGCGGTAACGGCTGAAGGCGACACCGGCTTACTGAGCCGCCTCGATGCCCTCCTCGATGACTTCCCTGCTTGGTTTGGCATTGCGACGCACGAGTACAAGCATCAGGAATCGGAGCTGTTGTCGTGACGCCATCGACGGACCAACTGCTAGGCGCCCACGATTGGATGTTCCCTGTCCCGATTCACTACGGCCCTGGACGATTGCGCGAGGTACCGCACCATTGCCGTGCCGCGGGAATGTCACGGCCCCTGGTTGTCACCGACCGTACGAGCGCCACATTGCCCTTCGTGGGTCAACTCCTCGACCGACTGCGGGCAGACGGCCTCGACCACAGCCTGTACTGCGATATTTCACCCAATCCACGGGATATCGAGATCATTTCGGGCGGCGCGTGCTTTCGCGACGGGGGCCACGACGGAGTGGTTGCCATCGGCGGCGGCAGCGGCATGGACGGCGGGAAGGCGATCGCAACCATTGCCAACAATGCGCTTGCCCCGCGGGCGTTCGACTATGAACGAACATTGCCGCTTCTGTCGAAAGAACAAGCGTTTCCCCCCTTGGTCACAATCCCAACAACCGCCGGAACCGGAGCCGAGACCGAGAGCACCGCCATGTTGACGGACACGGCACGCGGGATGAAGTACTGCACATGGCATCCGCAGCTTAAACCCACGTGCACAGTGCTCGATCCGGAGCTGACGCTCGGGTTGCCTGCCACGTTGACGGCATGGACCGGCTGCGATGCGCTGGTGCACGGTATCGAGGGCTACTGCGTACCCGGCTTTCACCCTTTGTGCGACGGTGCAGCGCTCGAAGGGCTGCGTCTAATCCATCGCTGGCTGGGGATCGCCGTCAATGAGCCTCAGAATCTATACGCCCGGGGCGCCATGCTCGTCGGCTCCTGTCTCGCTGGGATCGCGTTTGTGAAAGGGCTCGGTCTCGTACACGCGATCAGCCACATGGTCGGCGCGGAGTACGATACCCATCATGGCCTCACGAACGCGATTGCCCTCCCTGCGGTGTTGCGTTTCAACGAGCCAGCGATCACCGATGAGGTTCCCCCACTCGCCCAGGCATTGGGTATCAAGGACCCCTCGTTCACCGCATTCTACGGCGCGATTTGTGCCCTGCTCGATTCGCTAGCGATCCCCGCAACCCTCGCGGAGATCGGGCCGACTCCCGACAGCGTAAGCCGCCTCGCGAAAAAGACCGCGCTCGACACCGCCGCCACCACCAATCCCCGAATTGCCTCCATCGTGGAAATCGAAGCCACGATCACAGAGGCACTGATACACGGACGTTGAGCGTAAGCAAGCCCTGCACTGTGGTGGGGGGCGACGCATCTCAGACAACAACCGGGAGCGGAGCCTCACCGCCGGTGCCAATTTCCGACTCTGAGCGCCGTCGCCATTGGCACGAACCCTCTACCGTTTTCGAGCCGGCATGCGGCGGCGCGCGCCGACCCACAGGCCCTTGGGGCCTCATGAAACCAGCCTATGGTCTGGGGCCGTAGCTAGCGAATACTGCTCGCAGTGCAAGGCGAACGTCCTCGGGCGTTGTCCCTGCCTCAATCAAGTCCCGCCGCTCCCGCTGAAGCCACCGGTAAAAGGAAGGTTCGGAGAAAGTGAGATCGGGTGTCATTTGGTACTTCAGCCACGCTGAAACAAGCTGCGCCCGAAGTTCCGCCGTCGCGGCCTCTCGGTCCCCTTCGGGTATCGAACCGGCACCGCCACCCTCGCCGCTGTCAGTGTCGGCCACGTCGGTGCCGTTACTCCAGCCGCAGCGTCCGTCGCTCTGATCCCGGGTGCTTCCCGCCGCGTCAAAGGCCGAGGCCACTGCGCAGGTGCATCGGCTGCAGAACACGAACGCGCCGTGACATGCCTCGCACCCCCGCGCGGCGCAATGGGCGTCATGGATGTTCTCGTCGCAGCCGACAAACGCGCCCACTTACGTAGGAATCCCGCCGCGTCCACAGGTGGGCGACGTCGCCATGAGCGCAGCGCGTGCCGTGATCGCTAGGGCGAGATGGCCCAATACACGGAACGCGACAGTTCGATTTTCCGGCTTGGCAGCGATATCGGCATCCTACCTCTTGACCACAACATCAATAAGATGTTTTTCGTCCAAACCGCTAAAGAACTTTAGCGGTTTTTAGATGCTTTGTGGCGCAAGCACCAGACGAGTCTCGCCCACTTTGCCTTATGCCAAGGGTAGCAAGCGCAGGGGTGGTCGCGCCGACGGGACGCGTGACCAGGCGTGCCCGACGCGCCCTCCCCTATACCGAACTCCAGTCGTACCAGCGCTCGGGGCGCAAGATCATGAAGCGCTGGGTCAGGTGCCCATCACCGGCAACCACCTGGCGCGCCGCCTCAGCCCCGCGGTAGTGCGTGTGCAACTTGAGCCGCCACGCCCGGGTCGCCGGCTCGCCAAGCTCGCACGGTCCTTCCGCGGTGACATGCAAAGCGCCTTTACCGCGTTTATCGACACACAGCGCCGCGCGGCCATTCAGCTCAATGTGACGCATCTTTGCCGAATCTTTACCGCCGATCATCTCGAACACTTCGCCCGTCCACAGATACCACAGGGGAACGGCATGAGGTCGGCCCTTCGCATCGACCGTTGCGAGCACCGCGGTATTGGGTTGACGAAGAAACTCGTCTCGTTCGTCCGTGTTCACGCCCCACCCCTGTATTGTCCCAGACCCAGCCTAGTGCGCCCCGCCCACTAACCGACTTTCTTCGCAAGCCGCTTATAAGCTTTCTTCAACGACTTGAGCTCCGCACAGATCGCTTCGATCGAAGGCTCCGAGGAACCGAAATGCTCTTCGCGATTTTTCAGCGTCACCTGTTCCCGGTTCACGTTGGCGTTGTAGACGACCGTCGCTTCGAGATCCTTCTTACCGGTGTTGCACAATGCGTGAAATTGTCCGGCCGGGACCACCGCTACCGAGCCGGGGCGCAGCTTCGAGACCTGGTTCTCAATCTCTAACTTGCCTTTGCCCCGATGAACGATCACCACTTCTTCGATCAAATTGTGACTGTGCCCGAACACCTCCTCGCCGGGGGGCACACAGACCGGCACGACGCCGAGTTCCGTCAACGTAGCGTTCTTCATTTTGCGCATGGTGGCAAAATCCTTTCGGCGCAATACACTGCCCATGCTGGTTTCCTTAACTGTTTCACTGGGTAGACGAACGCACGATAGCAAAAACCACAAGGCCAGATTCGATTTCGGGGCGAGGGCAATCGTAGGGACGAGCGCCTCCATCTTGAAAGACCCAGACCCGTGCGAGGCAGGAATCTCCTCCCTGGCCGACGCGGGAACCCGTATCTGGAGTGAGGGAGTGCTCGGAGGCGAAGATGGATACTTATGACTTCATCGTGATCGGGGCCGGTTCGGCGGGCGCGGCAGTAGCGTACCGGCTCTCCGAAAACCCAGAGCACAGCGTGCTCCTTCTCGAGGCAGGTCCCCCGAGCCATCGGTGGGCTGACATTCCGATCGGCTTCGCCAAGCTGCTCAAGAACCCCGCGGCGAATTGGCTCTACGAAAGCGAGCCCGAAGACAACGCCGACGGGCGTCGCCTGGCCGTGCCGCGCGGCAAGATCTTGGGGGGCTCGAGTGCGATCAACGGGATGGCTTTTGTGCGCGGCCAAGCCCAGGACTACGACACCTGGGCCCAGCTGGGAAACCGCGGTTGGGGTTATCACGACGTCCTGCCCTTCTTCAAGCGGATGGAAAGCTATACCCAGACCGAAGGCACCGATGACTTTCGCGGACGTAGTGGACCGGTACGGGTTACGAATCCCAGGCCGAGCGATCCCTTGCTCTCAACGGTCATCCGTGCCGCGGAGCAGATCGGCATCCCCCACAACCCCGACTACAACGGCTCGGTGCAAGACGGCATCGCTATGAGCCAGGCAACAATCTACGGGCGGCGCCGTATGAGCACCGCGGCGTGTTACCTGACGCCCGCCGCCAAGCGCACAAACTTGACTATCGTGACCCACGCGCTCGCTGAGTGCCTACTCCTAGACGGCCGGCGCTGTACCGGCGTGCGATACACGGTGCACGGGGAAGCGCATACGGCAAGTGCGCGACGTGAGGTGGTCGTCAGTGGCGGCTCCATCAACTCGCCCCAACTTCTGGAGCTCTCAGGCATCGGCCAGGCAGAACGTCTGCGCGCCCTAGGGATTGAAGTGCGACACGATCTTCCCGGCGTCGGGGAAAATCTACGTGACCACTTTGCTCCGCGAACCCGCTGGCTCGTCGGAGCCAAGGGCTACACGCTCAACGACCGCACCAAGGGCCTTGGCTTGGTGTATCAGTCCCTTCGCTACTTGCTTGGCGCGCCGAGCATGATGGCAGCGGTAGCGGCACCGCTGCGCGCATTCGTCCGGACTCGGGAAGGCTTGGACGCCCCAGACGCTCTCCTTGGTTGGGTTCCGATGCTCTCAGAAATGCGCCCGCGCGGCCCGGTCATCTCCAAACAATCAGGCATGACTTGCTATGCCCATGCCATGCGACCGGAGAGCACCGGCCACATTCACATTGCCTCCGCCAACCCGAGTGACCCGCCCAAGATCCAATTCAACTTCCTCGCAACACAAACCGACGAGAACATCACGGTCGCAGCCGTAAACATCGCTCGCACCATCATGCGTGCCCCTGCCATGAGGCCGCTCGAGCTCACGGAAATCGGGCCCGGCGAGGCGTTAAACACCCACGACGAGATCATCGACTGGGTGAAACGCACCGCAGAGACAACCTACCACCCGGTCGGCACGTGCAAGATGGGTAACGACCCGATGGCGGTGGTAGACAACGAACTCAAGGTGCACGGGCTAGAAGGGCTACGTGTCGCGGACGCATCGATTATGCCGACACAAGTCAGCGGCAATACCAATGCCCCCAGCATGATGATTGGGGAACGCGCAGCAGGCTGGATCCTCGGCAACCGTTAGCTCATCGCCCCGAAAATCCCTTCGTCTCGCCCGTTAGCGGCGCCTCCAGGATTCGAGGGCGGTTACGGCCACAACCCGACGCGCTAGCCTGGATGACGGGCCCGCATACGCCGCTGCATCGCCGCGTGCGCTTGTGCGGTTCCATCGTGCGCGGTCTTGAAAATCCAGTCAAAAGGCACCAACCCGCCACCGTAATTGCACTCGAAGTATTGGTGGTGCAAGTAATGAAAGTAGCTGTTGTTGTCGATCGGCAGCTTGCGGCCCAACATGATCTTCTCAAAACCGGTATGCGCCATCGCCGCATAGAAGATAGCGATCTGGAGCTGGAACAGCATGTTGATCGGGTGCAAGGCCAGCACCCACTGCACCAGTACAGTCGAGAAGTAGATGCTGTGCTCCACGGGATGCATTGCAAGCCCCGACCAAGGTCCAACCTCGACGTTGCGGTGGTGAACGGCGTGCACCGCCCGGTAGAGCACCGGCACGTGCAACAATCGATGCCCCCAATAGAAATGGAATGCGTGGATCGCCGGCGCGAGCACGAGCAGAAGGCCGAACCACCCCCAGAATGCAACGGGTGAGCTCACCTCAAACAGGCCCAGAAAACCATTGGCAAACAGCCAGTAGGTGCTCACCTCGAAGGTCGTTATCACCGGCGCTGCGAACACGACTGAGCGAAAAACGTTGTCCCATACTTGGCTGCGAAACAAGAATTGCCGTGAGCCGGTAGTGAACGGTTTAGTGGTGTATTTAAGGCGGTCCCCTTGAACCTTGAGGACGTAAAGATAGAGGTGCAATCCGCCGAAGAGCAGTACCAGGAGCCCCACGTTTCTCACCAAAATGAGACCGATCCACCCAGGCTCCAAAGTCGCCATGGTGGCGAGTTCTGGCGTGAGCCAAAACCACGTCGCAAGGGTCAACCCCAACCAGAACGCATTCTGCGGCCACAGGAAACCGGGAAAGCCGAACAGCCACGTCATGAACGGCCGTACTTCGAAAGGACGGGCATGAACGGGTGGCAAGCGGACCGGTTCCGCCGGACGCCAGTTGCCCCGCGCATCGCGCTCCCCGTACGTAATCTCGCTCATCGTCTCGATCACCCCGCGCACCACCAACACCCCACCCTACCGCGTTACCGGAGAGGACAACAAGCGCGGTCCAGCACCTCAGCTAGGCGCTGAGTCGGGCCTCGGGTCATCATGCAGATGCTAGACTGCAAAACACTCGCGGGGACAGCCCGACTGAGGTACTCAGCGGGCCAAACCAGGGGAAGGGCTTGGGCATCTGGATCGGCGTCGATACTGGTGGCACGTTCACAGATCTGGTCGCGTATGCACCGGACGCCGGAACCTATTACTACCTAAAGCTGCCTAGCACCCCACAGGACCCTGCGAAGGCGATCCTCGACGGAATTGGCCGGCTGCTCGAGCAATACGGATGGCAAGGTGCAGATGTAGGCCGTGTCGCCCATGGCACAACCTTGGGCACCAATGCCCTGCTCGAGGGAAAATTGCCGCGCACCGGCCTCATCACTACCGATGGATTTCGCGACGTGCTGGAGCTCGCGCGCCAGCGGCGACCTCATCTGTTCGACTTACGGGTACCGAAGCCGGACCCGATCGTCCCGCGCGATCGGCGCCTCGAGGCGCGCGAGAGAATGAGCGAGACCGGGAAGGCCGTGATCCCGCTTCATCTAGCCGATGTCGAGGATGCCGCGCGACAGCTCAAGGAAAGCGGTTGCGAAGCCGTCGCGGTGTGCTTCTTGCATTCCTACGCCAATCGCCAGCACGAATCTCGTGCGGCGGACGTATTGGATGCGGTGTGGCCCGATGCATACGTGTCGTTGTCGAGTGAAGTGCTCTCGGAGATGCGCGAATACGAGCGGTTCGCCACCACGGTGGTCAATGCCAGCTTGCGACCGGTAATCGACCGATACCTTGCTCGGCTCGAGTCCGGCCTCGCGCATCAATCGATTCCCGTAGCGCCTCGGATTATGCAGTCGAACGGCGGCGCGGTAGCCCCCAGCGCGGTACGCCGGGTTCCGGTGAACACCTTCTTTTCCGGCCCCGCTGCAGGCGTCATCGCCGCCACCCGGTTGGGGCAGCGAGCGGCCCAACCCAACTTGCTCACCTTCGATATGGGCGGAACCAGCACCGACGTCTGCCTAATTGAGAACGGCGCACCGGCGATGCAGATCGAACGGCGTATCGGCGGCCTTCCGGTGCGCACGCGCACTCTCGACATTCACACCGTTGGAGCCGGCGGCGGCAGCATCGGATGGGTCGATGCAGGCGGGCTACTGAAGGTCGGGCCGCAGAGCGCCGGCGCAGACCCCGGTCCCGCCGCTTACGGCCACGGCGGCTCGGAACCGACGGTGACCGATGCCAACCTGGTGCTTGGCCGGCTCGCGCCGGCCGATCTACTCGACGGCGCCATGGCATGCGACCCAAGCGCGGCGGATAGGGCCATCGAACGCATCGCCGGTGCACTGAACCTCACATCCCATGCCACCGCGGCAGGGATCCTACGCATCGTCAATGTCAACATGATCGGAGCGCTGCGGGTGGTGTCGGTCGAGCGCGGGCGCGATCCGCGCGACTTCGCCCTCGTTGCCTTCGGGGGAGCCGGCCCCCTCCATGCCGCAGAGATCGCCGAGCAGATGGGGATCCGCCAGGTGATCGTGCCGGCCCACCCGGGGTTAGCATCCGCTCTTGGCTTGCTCGAAGCCGACGCCCGGGCCGATTTCAGCCTTACGCAGGTCACTGCGCTCAGCGCGCACGCCCAAAGCGCGCTCACCCGCGGCTTCTCAACCCTTTATGATCAAGCCATGCAGTGGCTGGCGGAAGAAGGCATCGATCTTCCAAACGCTCGGATCGAATGGCAGCTCGATGCCCGTTATCTCGGACAATCCTTCGAGATCGGCGTGCCCTTACCAAGCTTTCCACCCGATGGGGACATGCGCCATCCCGCGTCCCGCGCAGCGATGCTGGCAGACATCCCAGCCCTCGCGGAGAGCTTTCACGCCCGGCACGAGCATCTCAATGGCTACGCGTCACGCGATCACGGCATCGAGGTGGTTACCTTGAGACTCGCCGCAGTTGCGCCCCAGATCGCACTAGCGCCCGAATCCACCCCGGCCGCGAACGCGAAGGGACAAGCCCCAATGACCCGCGACGTTTGGTTTGCTAACCAGGGATCGGTCGAAACGCCGATATTCCATCGGGACGCGCTCTCGCCCCGACGACCACTCTCAGGGCCGGCGGTAGTTCGCCAGATGGACGCGACGACGCTGGTCCCCCCAGGCCACACCCTGCGCGCCGAGCCGGGCGGGCACTTGATCATCGAGACCCCGCATGACTAATCCCCTGGATCCGATCACGGTCGAGGTTATCGCCCGCAGTCTCCTCAACATTGCGGAGGAAGCCGGTGCGGTGTTGATGCGCGCCGCGTACTCACCCAACATCAAGGAGCGGCATGACTGTTCCGCGGCCGTGTTCGACGCAGCAGGGCGGGTGATCGCGCAAGCCCACCACATTCCCATTCACCTCGGCTCGATGATCGGGGCGATCGAGACGCTGGTCGAGCGCCATCCCTTGGAAACGCTGCGCCCCGGCGACATGTTCCTCGCCAACGATCCTTACACCGGCGGGGGCTCTCATCTACCCGATATGAATCTGATTGCACCCGTGTTCGTCGGCGACGAACTCGTTGCTTTCGCCGCAAATATCGCGCATCACGCCGATGTCGGTGGCATGGTGCCGGGTAGCGAAGCGGCGGTGTGCGAATCGATTTACCAGGAAGGGTTACGTTTGCCACCAGTCCGGCTGGTCGACGGCGGCGTGCTGCGCCAAGACATCGTCGATGTGGTTGGCCTCAACTCGCGAACTCCCGATGAGCGCGAAGGGGACTTGCGGGCCCAGATCGCAGCAAACCGCTCCGCTGTGGCAAACCTAAACGCCCTATTCACCCGCCACGGCGTCTCCGTCACCAAGCGCGGGATCGATGGCTTCCTCGACGTCACAGAACAGCGCTTTCGAGCTCGGGTCAATGCGCTTCCCGACGGGTGCTACACCCGTGAAGAACGTCTCGCAGGGGACAGCCCCGGGACAACCGCTCAAATCGTGTTGGCACTGTCGGTTCGTGGCTCCAGGCTGCATTTCGACTTCGAAGGCACGCACGACGCGCTCGCTACCGCACGCAACATGCCACGCCAGGCAGTGCTCGCTACGGTCTACGCCGCGGCGAAGGCGCTCCTCGACCCAGAAGTACCCGCAAATGCGGGGTATTTCCGCTGTATCGAGATGCAAGCGCCCCCAGGCTCCCTCGTCGATCCGCTGCCGCCGTCTCCGGTGGGTTGCCGCTCGATCTCTTGCGGCATCCTCAGCGATGCGGTCATCGGCGTCCTCTCGCAGGCCGCACCTGGCGCCGCGCTTGCACCTTGTGGTCCCCACCATCTGCTCACCTGGTCGGGTTTGGATCCCCGCTCCGAACGTTTCTTCGTCAACTACGAGACAGTCTCGGGTGGGCTGGGCGCATTTACCGACCAGGATGGCCTCGATGCCGTGCGAACGCTGGCCTCGGGCTCCGCCAACCTTCCCATCGAAGCACTCGAGCACGCCTATCCGCTGCGCATTGAGGCGTATCGGCTCCGGGACGGCTCCGGCGGCCATGGCCGTCAACGCGGGGGGAGTGGAATTGTGCGCGATTATCGTGTGCTCGGCGACGACGTGACCGTGAGCTTGTCCGCCGAGCGCGAACATGAGCCTGCACGCGGGGTCGATGGCGGCGGTGATGCCCGGACAGGACGCTTCACTCTCGATCCCGAAGGCGTGGGCGAAGTGCTCCGCTCCGGTGCGAAGGAGGTGCCGATGCCGAGAGGCACGCTGCTGCGCGTGGAGACGCCAGGCGGCGCAGGGATGGGCCCACCCGCTGAGCGCGACGCAGCCGCGGTAGCTCGCGACGTGGGCGAGGCGCGCATTTCCGTTCATGCTGCGGCGCAGCTCTATTCACTGGCCTCCCCACCGGAAGACCCGTCATGAATCCAACCGAGTTTCGAAAACACTTCCCCGGCGTCGAGACGCAGATCTATCTCGACGTCGCCGCGCGAGGACTACTTCCCGTCGATGCCCGCCGTGCACTGGACGATTACCTGGATACTCGGATGCTCGAAGGGGGCAACAAAGCGGCGATGTTCGAGCAGCTCGAAAGGGTACGCAGCCAGTTCGCAGCCCTGATTGGAGCGGCATCGGGCGAAATTGCGTTTACAAAGAACGTCTCCGAGGGCCTCAACGCCATCGTGGCCGCCTACCCGTGGACGGGTGGGGACCGCGTGGTGTACTGCCCCGCACTCGAGCACCCCAACAACGTCTACCCTTGGCGACACCTGGCCGCCCGGCGCGGCGTCGAACTCGTCGAGGTACCGGCTGAGGGCGGGGAAATTTCCCCCGACCGTATCATCGCCGCGCTCGACGAGCGCACCCGGATGGTCAGCCTCTCGAGTGTGACGTTTGCCCCGGGACTCGTCACCGATGTGGCCGCCATCGGCGCGGTCTGCCGTGAGCGCGGCATCCTGCTGCTGGTCGACGCAGTGCAGTCGGTCGGACTGCTTGCCACAGACGTGGAGGCCCTGGGTATCGACGCTCTGGCGGTATCGACACAAAAGGGCTTGCTCGCACTCTACGGCATGGGATTTCTCTATTGCCGAGCGGCGTGGGCGGAACGGCTTGAGCCCGCCTACCTCGCGCGATTCTCTGTGGATCTGGGCGACGCACACGAGGCGGCGACGGGTAGCGACGGATACGCGCTGATGCCCGGCGCCAAGCGCTTCGAGGTGGGTAACTACAACTTCGCTGGCGCCGCGGCTGCCGAAGCGTCGCTCAGCCTGCTGGGCCGTTTCCCTCCTTCGGCGCTCGAGAATCACGTGCGTTCTCTCTCGGCACAACTCGCCACCGGGCTGGCCGAGCTCGGGCTGGCGCTGATCGGCCCCGCACACGGACCTGCCCGGGGGAGCATGGTGTGCATCGGCGCGCTGGGTGCCGGCGGCCATGATTCCGTCGACGATCCGGCGCTTTCTTCCCTGCATGGGTTCTTGACCGAGCGTCAGGTGAGACTATCAATTCGTCGGGGC
>Ga0310344_10003719_pt1 | contig 11334 bp, 9 predicted proteins | sample HC15DNA20200_MG_FD_203801 | JGI IMG/M metagenome (GOLD analysis project Ga0310344, IMG submission 203801) | Marine microbial communities from station ALOHA, North Pacific Subtropical Gyre - HC15-DNA-20-200_MG | ecosystem: Environmental > Aquatic > Marine > Oceanic | place: Pacific Ocean: North... | reverse complement strand
AATCTTTTCAATTATTTCAGAATCTCCAGATAATATAATTTTACCGTCTACAATGATGTGCACTTTACTTATTTCAAGATATTTCAATATCCTACTGTAATGAGTAACAATTAATATCGAATTTTCATTGGTACTTATTGCTCCGATGAACTTAGCTACATCTTTTACTGCATCAATATCTAAACCTGAATCAATTTCATCAAGTAAAATAGCTTTTGGATCCTTAATAGCTAATTGGAAAAGTTCAGATCTCTTCTTTTCTCCACCTGACAGATCAATATTTACATCACGAGATAAAAAATCATTAACGCTATATTCTTTCGCTAATTTTTCTATTTCATCTAAAGAAATATTCGGATTTATATATGTTACAAATTCTCTTAAAGTAACGCCCGGGAGACCTGTTGGATACTGAAATGATTGAAAAAGCCCTTTCTTAGCTCTTTCATCCTCTGAAAATTCCGAAATATTCTCATCACCTAAGTAAATATGTCCTTTACTAGAAAAAATAGGATTACCCATAATAGCATGACATAAAGTTGACTTACCTGATCCGTTTGGCCCCATAACTGCATGAATCTCTCCATTAGGAATTTCAATGTCTATATCACGCAATATTTCTTTATTTCCAATAGAAACATTTAGTTTCTTTGTTTTAATCATTTTATAAACCTATAAATTAAGATAAATCCACCCATCCTTTTCGACAGTATCATATGTTTTTACTGCTTTGGTAGCTGGAGGAGTAACAACGTCTCCCGATTTTAAGTCAAATTCTGCTCCATGAAGAGGGCATTCAACTTTACAATCAAATACTTCCCCTTCGGACAAAGATGCTTCTGCATGAGTACATAAATCATCTAGTGCGTAAACATTGTTATCAACACGAAAAAGGGCTACGTCTACCTCTCCAATAGTTACTTTTTGAGGAACTTCTTCAAGTAATTTTGAAGATTCAATAACTTTTTTCACTACTCAATACCTCCCAATGAATTCTCATATTTAGTTTGTATATTTTGTAACACATCTTCTCTTAGATTCTTCCATTTATCCTTATTGAGAACTTCATTAAAGAAACCCTTTATTAGTAACTTCTCGGCTTCTACTTTGGAAATACCTCTAGACATTACGTAATGAAACAAGTCTTCCTCAATCGGCCCAACAGACGAACCATGTCCACAAATTACATCATCACAGAGAATCTCTAAATTTGGTACTGAATGAGCTTTTGCTCTTTTATCTAGAATAAGATTTCTGTTGATCTGATGAGACACTGTTTTCTCTGCACCTTCAGCTATGTGTATAGTTCCAGTAAAGACAGAGTTGCTTTGGTCAACTAATGCTCCCTTTAAGAGCATATTTGAAGAAGTGTTTTTCACATTGTGGTTAACAAAAACTCGGTAATCAACCAATCCGTCTTCATCTCCAAAATATACCCCCTCTATATTAAAATTTGAACCAACCCCATCTAAATCAATATCAAACCTTATGCGTGATAGGTTTGAACCAAAACTTACACAATGCATATTCAACGAAGCATCTTTCCCAATTTGTGCATAAAAAGAAGTAACCGAGCTAGAGCTTTTGGGCGTATTGTGTACTATATATGTATCAATCTGTGAATTACTATTAAGTTTATAATCAATCAATGGATAGGAACTCCCTTTTGATGTTTCAGTAAATAGAAACTTTATAGATGAAGTTACATTCTTTTCAGCAATTACTCCAATATATGGTGCGTTTGTTCCGGATGACTGGATTTCGACAGCTAGAGGTTCTTTAGAAGAATTAATAGTTCTAATAACTAGCCCTGATGTAGATTTATCTTTCTGTTGAAGTACAAATCTATCAAGAGGCCTATTAGAGTAGTCGTCTATTACAACTTCAGAAAAACTGTCTGCATTAATAATCTCGAAATCATTATGCTCTTTCAACACCTCATAGTTATCATCTCTAATAACTATATGAGCTTTTTTTGATGAATTACTACTCTCTCCTTTAGAGGTCTTAAAATTATTTATATCTTCTGGAAATCTAATATACTTCCAGTCTTCATTCTTGTTGTCAATCATAGCAAAGTCTTCCAAAGACTTACCTTTTCCTAGCTCAGCTAGAAGTTCCATTGTTTATACCCCTGTTTAATAAATCTACCCTACTGCTCCTGCATCAATCATGTTTAGCTCAATAAGCTTATTAAATTCAATGGCATACTCCATAGGTAAAGTTTTTGTAAATTCTTCAACAAAACCAGCAACGATCAAGGACGTTGCTTCTTCTTCAGATAGTCCTCTACTCATCAAATAGAACAACTGATCTTCTCCAACTTTAGATACTGTAGCCTCATGGCCGACTTCAGCTGTATTCTCTTCTATCTCCATATAAGGATACGTATCAGAACGTGAAGAGTCATCCAGAATCAAGGCATCACATCTGACAAAACTTTTAGATGAAGTTGCTCCATCTTCCATTCTCACAAGACCTCTGTAGGCTCCCCTTCCCCCACCTTTTGAGATAGATTTGGAAGTAATAAGTGAAGTTGTATCAGGAGCAAGATGTATCATCTTAGCTCCAGTATCTTGATGCTGTTCAGTGTTTGCAAATGCAACTGACAAGACTTCTCCATGAGCTCCTGGTTCCATTAGATAGACAGATGGATATTTAACTGTTAGAGAAGAGCCTATATTAGCATCAATCCATTCCATTGTTCCGTTGGCAAAAGCTTGGGCTCGTTTAGTAACCAAGTTATAAACATCATTAGACCAATTTTGAATAGTTGTATATCTACATTTAGCATTAGGCTTAACTACTATCTCCACAACTGCAGAATGAAGAGCATCAGTAGTGTAAACAGGTGCTGAGCAACCTTCAATGTAATGAACAGAAGCTCCTTCATCTACAATAATTAAAGTCCTCTCAAACTGTCCCATATTTTCAGCATTTATTCTAAAGTATGCTTGTAACGGATCTGTAACTTCTACATTTTTTGGAACATATATAAAGGAACCACCAGACCAGACAGCAGAATTTAATGCTGCAAACTTATTATCTCCAGGTGGGATAACTGTTCCAAAATACTCTTTAACTAATTCAGGGTGTTCTTTAACAGCTGTATCCATATCACAAAAGATAACTCCCAGCTCCTCCAAATCTTCTCTATTTTTGTGATATACCACTTCAGACTCATATTGAGCTGTAACGCCTGCAAGGTAACTTCTTTCAGCTTCAGGGATGCCTAATTTTTCATACGTATCCTTTATTGCTTCAGGTACCATATCCCAGGAATCAGCTTGAGAATCAGTAGGTTTGATGTAGTAATAGATATCATCAAAATCTAGTTTTTGTAATTTTTCCTTAGCTACCCATTCAGGTAAAGGCTTATCTAAGAATCTTTTATAAGATTTAAGTCTAAAATCAAGCATCCACTTAGGTTCATTTTTCATACTTGACATCTTTCTAATAATTTCTTCATTTAAACCTTTTTCAGGCTTAAATACAGACTCTTCAGGATCTGACCATCCTAAGGAGTATTTACCTAGATCTATATCTACATTTGCCATAACTTCATTCTAGTTAGAGAATCAGTCAATAATAAATATTGTTACAAAATCTAAGACTATTTACTAGCCTTATAAAATGAATAAATTTGACAAAAAGTCTGGTAAAAGTAGCTTCTCCTTTGGTTCAGGAAGTAGAAAAGGTTTTCAATCTAGCTTCCATAAGCAAGATGTAGAAATGGAAACTTCTGAATTAAAAGAAATTGAAATAAAAAAAAACAAGAAAGTTGATCAAATCTATAAAAAAAGTAGTGAAAGTATGTCTGAACTACAAGATAATAGTATTGCTTTAACCGTTACTTCTCCTCCATATAATGTTGATAAAGAGAGCGATAGTAGTCTTTCAGATTCAGAATATTGGAAATTAATGACTAAGTGTTTTAAAGAGGTTTATCGTGTAACACAACCTGGAGGGCGTGTTGTTGTAAATATTGCAAACCTTGGAAGGAAGCCTTATGATCCTTTAAATAAGAAATTTACAGACCTCCTCATTAGCATAGGGTTTTTAATGCGTGGTGAGATAATTTGGCAGAAATCAAAAGGTGCTAACGCAAACTTTGCATGGGGAAGTTGGATGTCTGCGTCAAATCCTGTACTGCGAGACATCCATGAATACTGTATTGTCTTCTCAAAAAGTAGTTTCAAAAGACAAGTAACAGGAACTTCTACGATCTCAAAAGAAGACTTTATGGAATCTACTCTTTCTATATGGAACATAGCCCCTGAAAAAGCAAAAAAAATAGGTCATCCAGCTCCCTTCCCTGTAGAGTTGCCAAAAAAATTTATTGAACTCTATTCATTTAAGGAAGATGTAATACTTGATCCTTTTATGGGGAGTGGTAGTACAGCTATAGCTGCTAAATTGCTTGATAGGAATTTTATTGGGTATGAAATTTCAGAGGAATATATTGAATTAGCAAATATTCGTCTTAAAGAAACGAATTAACCTACAAGGGTCCAGGCAGAAAATAAGTCTTTATAAACGCTATTGTTTTTCAATAACTCTTCATGTGTATCAAAACCAACAAGTTTACCTTGATCCATAACAATAATTCTTTCTGCAGTGAGGACTGTCTCTAGTCGATGTGCAATGACAAGTGATGTTTGGTGACCTAAGAGCTTATCTGTTGCTTCGAGAATAGCTGACTCTGACTCCATATCTAAATTTGAAGTAGCCTCATCGAAGACAACTATTGGTCTTTTTGCTATCACTGCCCTTAATAAAGCAACAAACTGCCTTTCACCAGAGGAGATGTTTCCGCCACGTTCTCCTACTTCTTGATCAAGACCTGCTTTGTAACGATCAAACCAAGATTCCATACTGAGATCTTCTAGTGCCTTACTCAAATCTAAACCTAATGGATCTGAATATAAAAGATTATCTCGTATAGAGCCCCTAAAAAGAAAACTCTCCTGAGGAACGTAAGCAATATTTTTCCTTACCCATTTTTGATCTACTAATTCAGATTCAACACCAAAATATTTAAGATCTCCTTTGCTAGGTAAATAGAAACGTAGAATAAGCTTTGCTATAGTACTTTTCCCAGCACCTGTTTCTCCTACAATTGCAACCTTTTCTCCCTGCTTAATTGAAAATGAAACATCATTTAAAACAGTTTCCCTACCATAAGAAAAATCAACACTATTAAAACGAATAGCATCTTCTTCATTATTTTTAGGGAAAAGGTCTCCTTTTAAACTCAGTTCAGGAGAAACATCAAGAATTGAGTAAACTTTTTTTACTGAGGATCCTGCAGATCTTAATAAATCATAAGTAAAGGAAAGTTGTATAAAAGGATCAAAAAAATAATTTAAATATAGCAAAAGAGCAACTAGTTCCCCAACAGTCAGGCTGCCTTGACTAATTCGAGCTGCTCCAAACCAAATAACAAAACAAACTGAAGTAACTCTTGTGACCTCAATGAATGGAAAATATATAGCAATATTCTTTGCTGATTTCATATTTGCCTTAAAATGCTCATGATTAATTTTGTTGAATCTTTCATATTGGACTTTTTCTCCTGCATAAGCTTTTATGATTCTTACTCCTGAGATTCCTTCTTGCAAACTAGCAAGCACCTGACCAATCCACTCACGTACATTCCAGTATGCTTTGTCAGCATGCTTCCTAAATATCTTTGTTGCTATGCCAAGAAGTGGTACAGCAACAAATGCTGTTAAGGAAAGCCTTATATCAACTAAAAATACAGCTATAGTAGCACCAGCTATTGTGAGTAACGCAGTAAGAATACTCCCTGCTCCTTCATTCGCAAAAGCTTGTAGACTTTCCATATCAGAAGTCATTCTTGCAACTAATACACCTGTTTTGTTCTTTTCGAAATAATCCATATCTAATGAAGAGAGATGACGAAAAAGTTTCTGTCTAACTTTCTTTACATAAGTCTCCCCAACTAAGCCGATAGCCAGCAATGCTTTGCTTTGAATAAAGTAAAGCAAAACTATTGTAATGAAATAGTATAAAGACTGTTTAAGGACAGTATCATAGTCAAGCTGCAATACGCCCAAGTCAATTCCTCGAGCAATAAAAATTGGTCCTAACATCCTCAATCCTGTTGCCCCCATAGCTATCAACGAACTTTTTATAAGAGGTTTTTTTATTTCGGGAACTAATTTATAGGATTGAAAAAAAAGAGTATTAGAAAACATCTTTACACCTTCTCACTCTCTAAGAGAAGATTCCTGTAAGACTCTACTTCCCTTTTAAGGCTTCCATGACTACCTTGAGCCTTAACCTTTCCATTCTCTATAAAGATTACCTCGTCACACATCTCAATAGTTGGAGTCCTATTTGTAATAATAAGAGTTGTACTGTTGTCCATAACTGTTTTTAGTTGTTGGCGAATCTCTTCTTCTGTTGATGCATCTACAGCTGACATCGCATCATCTAAGATAAGGATTCTTGGCTTACGTATAATTGCTCTAGCTAAAGCTATTCTCTGTCTCTGCCCACCAGATAGTCCATATCCTCTTTCCCCAACCTCTGTATCGTATCCTTCTGGTAATTCACTTATAAACTCATCAGCTAGAGCTATTGAGGATGCTCTCCTTATACTTTCGTTGTCCAAATAATCTGATCCAATAGTTATATTTTCTTCAGCAGTATTGGAAAAAAGAAAGCTTTCTTCAAAAGCTATACTTATATTTTTTCTCAACTCCTCTAATGGAACTTGTTTTATGTCTAAACCGTCAATCTTTATTGAACCAGACTTTGGCTCATAAAGTCTTGGTAATAAATATGCCAAAGTTGACTTTCCAGAACCTGTAGCTCCAACAATTGCAACAGTCTTGCCTGGTTGAACCGTAAATGTTAAACCATCAAACACCTTATCCTGCCCATACCTAAACTCAACTCCTTCAAATTTAATTTCACCTCGTCCATCTACTGGGAGTACTGATAGTTGTTTACTCTCAGTAATTTTTGGAGTTTCTTCTAGTAAATCTAATATCCGATTTGAAGCAGCTACACTTCTTGGGATCTCGGATAAGAACCATGCAGTAATTCTTAAAGGCCAAACTAAGAGAATTATATATTGTGTAAATGCAACAAAATCACCAAGAGAAATGAGATCATTAATTGTTAGGTATCCACCTAAAAGTAATACCAACATTGAAACTGCCATTGGAATAAGTTCAAAAAGAGGCACAAAAGTACTTCTAAGCCTTAGAAGCTCCATAGACGTATCGAAGATTTTATCTGTAGCTCTATCAACCTTATCTGAAGCTGAATTCTCTTTACCAAATGCTTTAACAACCCTGATTCCACCAAGTAGTTCTTCAACTTCCGTAGTCATATCTGCTTGTGATTCTTGAACCTTTGTTGAAATTGTAATTGCTTTAGCTGCAAACCTTGAAGCCATGGAAAGAATCAAAGGAATGGTGAATAAAATTAGGCCACCCAATAAAAAACTTATATTTAATAAAGTAACACTTAGAACAAAGAGTAAAACAATATTTGCAGTAGCTAGAGGAAAAATAGCAAAAGCCATTCTCACCTGTGATGCATCACCCGTTCCTCTAGCCATTAATTCACCTGTTGGAACACGATCATGGTAACTAAAGTCTAACTTTTGCATGTGATCAAAAATATTATTCCTTATATCAGCTTCAACGTTATATGAAACCTGCATCCCAAAAAATCTTCTTATGCCAATGCTTAATGCTCTAAGATAACCTGCCAAGACAACAAAAGATATGAATGTGGCCAGTAAGGCAGGTCTATTTGGAATAATACTATCATCTATAATTCTCTTTATAAAATAAGGCTGAACAACAACTAAGCCACTCCACATTAAAGCTGTAAATATAGCTATTGCAAAATTTCTGTAATTATTCTTTATTTCTTCTTTATAAAATCGGCCAGCACGTTTAAATTCTTTCGTTCTGAAGGTTTTGAACATGGTATTAATGTTATTATTACTGGAAATTAAACAGACTATAGTTTGTGCATTATTTCACAAAGATATTATCTTGATGAGTGTGAGTACTGAGTTAGATACAAAAATAAGTGACGTTCTAGACAGTGCAGATAGAATGTTCATAGCGACCAGTGTTGGTGGAAACTCTTCTGGTGCATCCGTTTTTTTTAATCGTGATGGAGAAGATCTAATCTTTTTTACTTTTAACCCTACAAGAAAAGCAGAGCAAATAAGAATCAATCCTAGAGTTCATGTTGTCATATGGCCTAAAGGGCAAGAAGGAATTAGGGGTTTACAAATAGATGGGGAATGTTACCAAATAAAAGACCCTGGAGAAATAGAAATAGCTTATAAAAAGATTCTTGAAACAACTAACGCGTTTAAAGAGTTCATGGATGACGATTTTTTAAAAGAAAATAAAGTTGTTGGTTACTACAGGGTAAAGCCTACAACAATTAAATATGTTGATTTTCATCAAGAAGAAAAATTTGAATGGAAAACATACCCCCATAACAAATCTTCGGCCATTAAATTTTTATTTAAATTAGCTATTAAGAGGGTTGGCTTATGGCTAAGAACAATAAGAGCTCCTTTTCTAACAGCTACGCTTGCACCAGTTCTTATTGGATCTTCCGTAGCGTACAATGACTTAAGAGATGTCGGCTTATCAGGAGAATGGTCGGTAAGATTGTTCTGGATTGTTTTAGGAGGGGCATGTTTAGCTCAAATTGCAACAAACGCATCAAATGACTACTTTGACCATACCTCAAGTGCTGATGAAATGAATAAGGTAGCTAGTCCATTTAACGGTGGAAGTAGAGTGATTCAAGTAGGCTTAATGACAGCAGGTCAAGTATTAATGACAGCATTACTCGCAATAGGTGGCACCATTTTTGTAGGACTGTACCTCAATAAAGAAATAAGTGGACAATTTTTTGGTAATACACCTATCTTATGGACAGGTGTAATTGGAACCTTTTTAGCTCTTGGATATACCGGAGATCCAATAAGGCTTGGGTATAAAGGTTTAGGAGAGTTTGCAATAGCTCTTGGCTTTGGACCAATTATGGTATTGGGCTCCCACTATGTATTAACATACCCGATTCATCTGACAGACTTATCAAGATGGAATTGGGTCGAAGCAATTTTAGCTTCGGTACCAATAGGTATTCTCGTAATGTTAATTGTATGGATTAATCAATTTCAGGATGCCCCATCTGATGCTGCTGTTGGTAAAAATACCTGGGTAGTAAAAGCTTCAGTAAATGATGGATGGATGAGGTTAGAAAAACCTCTAAGACTTTATAAACAATTTATGATAGAAGCATTTATATCAGTTAGTGCTATAGGATTATTAGGTTTATTTTCAGACTATGGAACTTTTTATGCTTTTATAGCACTCCTCCCTGTCTTCATTGTACGGAAAGCATTTAAAATGGCAGACGAATGGATGACAAAATGGAACAATCCAGAAGCAGATAGACAAAAAGTTCCTTATGAATTATTACTAGTGAATGTATCTACAATAGCTATTCATTTCTTAACAGGATTGTTAATAGCTTTAGCTTATATTCTTTAGTTAAGTTATTGGTTAGCTAAAGAGATCAATAATTGTCCTACTAGATCTTGTGGAAGGTTCCCTGTTCTTCGAGCTATAATTTTTAATTCTTTATCTAAAAAAACCCAGTAAGGAAAGGCATTAAGACCATAGGCATCTCCAATCTTTTTATCTATATCATAAATCTGTAACTCAGTCCACCCTTCTCGTGCTAACCATTCAGTAGGAGGATAATTCTCTCTACCCTTATCAATGGATGTTGCAATAGCAATTATGTCTATGCCATCCGGGACGCCCATCGTGTCAATGTATTCTTGAACAGCTGGAACTTCTCTTTGGCAATGTGGACACCAATGAGCTAAAAAAATCAAAGCTTTTGCATTTCCATCCTTTTCTAAAGAAACAATATTGGAATATTGATCAGGGCCAGAAAACAAAGGAGCATTAAGCCCAAAAGCAATATTGTCATCATTTTCACCAGAGTATGGAGGTAGGACGTCTCCTGTAATTACTACTTCACCTTCAGGAAGAGCAACTGCTACAGGCTCACTGCTGAGAGTTACTCCAATTGCTACTGCTAATCCAATCACAAATAAAGCAGAAATTCCTATAACAATATTTTTATTCATCCTTAACTTTCTGTAATAACTCATAATACAATAGGGACAAAAATATTGTTAGGAACGCAGTAAAAGCCATAGAAGGTATCGATATGAAATTAAATATTTCCACATATTTTAATGAGCATGGAATACCTATAGAGCATGCGCCACTACCTCCACCTCCTGTTTGGAAATAAATATGACGAATGCTAATCAAAACACCTACTCCTGATAAGGCTAGAGCTGGCATATTTGATATTTTCTTTACAACCATAAAAATTAAAAGAATAACTAATGGATACATTACTCCTCTCTGATACCAGCAATATGTACAGGGAATGAAGCCGACTACCTCAGAGTATATTAAACTACCGATCGCTGAGAATAGAGCAACTGAGGCTGCGTAGTAAAGAAATAATAAATGATATCTAGAGTCAACAACTATCTTCTTTTTAAGAAGGGCAAAAATTAGATACAAAATGTACATACAACTTATCAACGCAACAAAAGTAAAGAAAGCAAAAAATGTATTATAAAAAATAATAGGTAATTTTTCTAAAAGATTGATCATATAGCTAAAGTTTAGTTTTTCTAATCATTTATATTCTTAGGTAATTGTATTTCATTCATGTCTAGAAACCAATAGATGAATGGGTAATGAGATTTGGTATTAAATATCATTACAAATTTACTAATAATGCATGTCTAATTCTTTGGCTAAATTGAGTAGAGAAGAATTCCCTTCATCAATGTACCTCCTAAGCATTGACCAAAGATAGTCTGCTCCAATAGGTCTAGACATTAACTCAGAAGCATCAAACTTAAATAAATTCTTAGATTGTGCTTCTCTAATAATTATTGATTCTTTTTTAGTAAGAGGATTCTTAATGTTTTCTATATTGGAATTAATATTTGCAGGAATAAATGTTGAATCCTCTTGATTCATCCAATAAATACCAAAATTTTTATGTAGCAATTTCTCCATAACAGCCCACACAACAGGATCATCATTCAAAACTACCAAAGAGTCTCCTATACCAACTACTGAGTTTTTATAGTTAATAGGTGGAAATAAGAAAAAGTCATAGTCATTTTTGTATGAATACTGATCTGGAAAGTAGATTGTTGAATAATGCCCTCCCCAAATAAATATACAGGGTGTTGATGGATCCATTAAAACTTTT
>Ga0310344_10003716_pt1 | contig 11342 bp, 10 predicted proteins | sample HC15DNA20200_MG_FD_203801 | JGI IMG/M metagenome (GOLD analysis project Ga0310344, IMG submission 203801) | Marine microbial communities from station ALOHA, North Pacific Subtropical Gyre - HC15-DNA-20-200_MG | ecosystem: Environmental > Aquatic > Marine > Oceanic | place: Pacific Ocean: North... | reverse complement strand
CTCAGCTGGTCCAGGGACCGCCGAGGTTCGCAACCAATATAATGCGCAGCAACTGCGCACACTATCATGGGAATTCGCCGGTTACGCCGCGCTCCTCCGCATTACCGCTTCCTCGCGATAAACGATCATTCACCAGAACCTCGAGGCTGCACTCGAACTCACTGGGATTGTCGACGGGCTTGAGAACAAGACCCTCAACAGCGGCGCCAAGGCGGCGGCGCGCAGCCGGTTCGAAGGCACCAAGCAGCGCTTTTTTGCGCAAGTCCTGCTCTCGCTGAAGTTGCCCTCAATCTATCCCGCGATCGACGAGCATCTGGCGATCGACGAAAGTGTGGTCGTGCAACTCGTCAGCACGGCGGAATCGATTCTCAATCGGCGTCTCAATGAACTCGATCCAGACGAACGCGAGGCGCTGGAACTGGACCTATCGCCTCGCGAGTACATCTAATGTTGAGCTCAACATTATATGTATTCTTTGCAGTCGCAGTTTATGTCGAGCGTGGCGGCAGGAGGCGCAGGTTTCCTTCGGTTTTCCATGATTTCACTCCAGATAATTACGGTTCCCTCGACCTCAACAAGTCGAAGGAACCAACATGCGATCAAGATCATCATTGCCGTTTCGAGCGGCCCCGCTCCGGGTCGACGACCCGCCCAGTCACGACGCTCTACTCACCGCATTCCTCTCCTCTCTGTCGCTCGACGAGAGGTCAGGCAGTGCGGTTCTGTTTGGCGCTGCGGCCCGTCATTTCCTGCATTGGATGGAACTGCACGGGATCGCGATCCGCACGATCGACGATCGGACCGTTCGGCGGTTCGAGAAGCATCGGTGCCGTTGCCACCGGTATTCGGCGCAGCAGCCAGTTTATAAGGCGGACATTGCAGCGCGGGTCAGGCGCTTCGTCCGCTTCCTGGAAGATCAAGGCTACGTCGATGTCGACGACGGGATGGACGATCTGCCACGGTACCTCGCCGACTATTTCGATGGGATCGATCGCTTGCAACTCGCGCAAGGACCGGCCCAGTCCTATCGATCCGAGGCCGAGCATTTCGCGGCCTGGCTTCGCATTGTGCGGCGGCGGTGGGCCGATATCGACGACACGATCATCGACCAGTACGGCGCGCATGTTTGTCGCTGTCCGGTCTGGCGCAAGCGAGGCAAGCTCGTTGCATCAGGTGCGAAGCGTCGACGGCGGTGCGCTCGGCACTTCGTCGAGTTTCTGCGGCGGCAGGGTGCCATCCCACCAGTCGAACCGGTGGCGGATGCTGACCCGCACATGGCGGCTTACCTTGCCTGGCTTCGGCAACATCGCGGCGCCACCGAAGAGACGATCCGCCGCTACCGGGCCGACATTCGTCGGCTCATGCCCATGCTGGGCGAGCCTTCGCAATGGGATGCGGCGGCGCTCAGGCGGGCGTTTGAACGACGAAGCAAGGAGACGCCGGGATCCGTCTCGCTGATCGTCACGATCATGCGGAGCTACATCCGCTTTTTGATTGGGCAAGGCGAGTGTCGACCGGCACTGTTGCACGCGATCCCTTCGGTCCAGCGATACCGCCTGTCGACGCTGCCCCGCCACGTCGACCCGGCAACGGTCGAGCAGATCATCGACGCCTGTCCGACAGGCCGCCCAGTGGAAGTTCGGGACAAGGCCATCATTCTTCTGCTCGCCAGGCTCGGCCTGCGTGCCGGCGATATTCAGGATATGCACCTCGAAGACATCGACTGGCGGTCCGGTCATCTGACGGTCAAGGGCAAGACCAGACGGCCAGACCGGCTGCCGTTACCCCAGGATGTTGGCGACGCGATCCTGGACTACATTGCCACGGCCCGTCCCAAGGCCGCCGATCCGCACTTGTTCGTACGCGCGCAAGCCCCGTTCCGGCCATTCCGTTCGTCCGCCGAGATTGCCGGCATAGTTGCGCGCACGCGTGAACGCGGCGGGATCCAGGGCGTGCCGACCGGATCGCACATCTTCCGGCATTCGCTTGCCACCAACTTGCTGCGCGCAGGCGCGGGGCTGGAGTCCGTCGGGACCATCCTGCGCCACAGCTCACCCGAGACCACCGCCATCTACGCCAAGGTCGATCTGCCGATGCTCATGAAGATCGCCCAGCCATGGCCAGGAGAACCGTCATGCTGAACACGCACATTTCCCGCTACGTTGCACTGCACCGCAGTCTTGGCCGGAAGTATGACGAACAGGATCGGCTGCTCCGCCTCTATGCAGCCTACGCAGGGCATTTCGGTGACCAACACACCCAGGTCCAGCGCATCTACGACTGGTGCCACACGGCGAGCTCGCAATATGTGGCACAGACCCGCTTCGACACCGTTCGCAACTTCAGCCTTTTCGCCCATGCCGAGGAACCCGCCCACGAAGTGCCTCCTGCTGGCGTCTTCGGCCGGGGTAAGCGTCCACGCCCGACCCCGTATATCATCGAGCCCGAACAGATCCGCGCCATCATGGCCGCGGCGCTGGACCTGCCGCCCAAAGGCACAATCAGCCCCCACACCTACCATTGCCTGTTCGGATTGCTGGCAGCGACTGGCCTGAGGATTTCCGAAGCCCTCGCGCTACAGTGTGACGATCTGGGCGAAGACGGGTTGATCATTCGCAATGGCAAGTTCGGCAAGCAGCGCCTCGTCGCGTTGCAACCGTCGACCCGGCAGGCGCTCGAAGCATATCTCGCGACCCGAGCGAGGCTCGGCGCCACGGGCAATGACCTGTTCGTCACCATCCGAGGACGGGCACCCCACAAGGTTCGCGCCCACATCGTGTTCGTCCGGTTGGCACGACAGCTTGGATACCGCGGACCGACCGGAACAGCGGGTATGCGGATGCACGATTTGCGCCATACCTTCGCCGTGCGCTCGCTGGAGTCCTGTCCGCCGGACAGGGAGGCCGTGGCACATCACATGGCCGGCCTCAGCGTCTATCTGGGACACGCGTCGGTCGCCAACACCTACTGGTATGTCGAGGCCACCCCGGTGTTGCTGCGCGACATCGCGGTCGCCAGCGAACACCTTTACCTGGGAGAAGCGGCATGACGGCACTCGCCCCTTATCTCTCGGCGTACCTGCGCGAACATCTTCCGCGCGACCGCGCCGTCAGCCCGCACACGGTGAAGACCTACGCCAACTGCTTCGTGCTGCTGGTCCGGTTCGCTGCCGACCGGTTGAAGCGTCGGCCAACCGATCTTGAGGTCGAGGATCTCGGCACGGACCTCATCCTGGCCTTCCTCGACCATGTTGAGAACGGACGCGGCAGCTGCGTGAGGACCCGCAATGGCCGATTGGCAGCGATCCGATCATTCTTCCGGTACATCGAGTATCGCGTGCCTGCCTGTCTCGATCAGGCCCTGCGCATTCGTGCGATTCCAACCAAGAAGACCGACAAGGCACTGATCGACTACCTCGACCGGGCAGAGATCAAGGCTTTGCTTGATGCACCTGATCCCCGGACCCGCCTCGGCACTCGTGACCGCGCTATGTTGCACCTGGCCTATGCTGGCGGGCTCAGGGTGTCGGAACTCGTATCGCTGCAACAGCGCGATTTCCCGGACCGTTCGCTGTCCACCATGCACATCATGGGAAAGGGCCGCCGCGAACGGGTCTTGCCGCTCTGGAAAGAGACCCAGATCGCATTGCGCGCATGGCTTGCGATCCGCCCCGAAGCGCAGGTTTCCGAGATATTTCTCAACGCGAACGGGCAGCCCATGACGCGTGACGGGTTCGCATTCCGACTGGCCGAACACGTTAAGATTGCCGGAATCAAGCAGCCTTCGATCCTCGGAAAACGGGTCACGCCGCACGTGCTGCGCCATTCCTGCGCCATGCACACGTTGGCGGCGACAGGTGACATTCGCAAAGTCGCGCTGTGGCTCGGCCACGCCAGCATCCAAAGTACCGAGGCCTATCTGCGCGCCGATCCCGAGGAGAAGCTGCAGATTCTCGCGGCCCACGGCGCCCCCGCCATCATGCCCGGACGCTTCAAGCCGCCATCCGACGCTCTGATCACCATGCTTACCGACGTTCGAAGACTGGCCTGACCCGTCCCCAGACATTCCCCTGATCCTCATATATTATCTGGAGTGAAATCATGGAAAACCGAAGGAAACCTGCGCCTCCTGCCGCCACGCTCGACATAAACTGCGACTGCAAAGAAGCGATCGTGGACTACCTGACCCGGGCCTTCCCGACCCGGCAAATGGAGGAATACACGGACGAGCTCGGCGACGTGCGCTCGCGGCCGATGTGGGACCAGGCAGGCAATCCGGTCCACAACCCGCAGGCCGAGGCCGCGCGCGCCGACCTGATCGAGCATATCTGCGCCATGCCGCCGATCCCGACCGCGCTCGATGCGCTGCTCGAACACTACGGCGTGACCGCGGTGGCCGAGGTCACCGGGCGCAGCAAACGCCTGGTCCGTGACGGTTCGGGCCAGCAGCGCCTCGAAAGCCGATCGCCGCGAACCAATCTTGCCGAGACCATTGCATTCATGACCGGCGCCAAGCGCATCCTCGTGTTCTCGGATGCGGGGGGCACGGGGCGCAGCTATCACGCCAGCCTTGATGCCAGGAACCAGCAGCGCCGGGTCCATTTCCTGCTTGAGCCCGGATGGCGCGCAGACCGGGCAATTCAGGGCCTGGGGCGCACCCACCGCACGCACCAGGCCTGCCCGCCGCTGTTTCGTCCAGTTACCACCGACTGCAAGGGCGAAGCCCGGTTCACCAGCACGATCGCGCGCCGCCTCGATGCCTTGGGCGCGCTCACCCGCGGCCAGCGCCAGACCGGCGGGCAGGGGATGTTCGACGCCAGCGACAACCTCGAGAGCATCTATGCCAAGCACGCGCTCCACGACTGGTATGGCCTGCTCGCTATGGCCAAGCTCAAGAGCACGACCCTTTCGGAGTTCCAGCGGATGAGCGGGCTCGAGCTCACCGACCAGGACGGGGTGCTGCGTGAGGACCTGCCGCCGATCCAGCGCTGGCTGAACCGCATTTTGGCGATGAAGATCGCGGTGCAGAACGCGATCTTCGACGAGTTCCTCACCCTTATCGAAACCCGTGTCTCGGCCGCCAAGGAAGCCGGGACCTTCGACATCGGCGTTGAAACCGTGGCGGTTGAAGCCTGCCAAGTGCTGTCCGACACGGTTATCAGGACCGACCCCGTCACCGGCGCGACTTCGCACCTCCTCGAGCTGTCGCTGACCCAGCGGCGCAAGGTCCTCTCGCTCGAGCGCGTGCTCAAAATGGCTAAATATGAAAAACAGCCGCTGTTCCTGCGCAATGACAAGTCGGGCAAGGTCGCGCTCGGTATCGCGGCGCCCTCGCACATGGACGAGGAGGGCCACATGATCCGCCGCTACGAACTCGTGCGGCCGCTGCGCAGCGAGTACTTGCGGGCCGACCGTCTCGACGAGTCCGCCTGGGAGCCGGTCACCCAGTCCCGATTCTCCGCACTGTGGGAGGAGGAATATGCTGCCGACGAAAGCCAGCTCGTCACCGAGACCGTCTATCTCGCGACCGGGCTGCTCCTGCCGATCTGGGGCGCGCTTCCCAAGGAAGACCTCACCGTCAATCGCATCGTCGACAATTCAGGTGCTTCCTGGCTCGGCCGCCATGTCCACGACCTCTACGTCGATGCGACCCTCGAAAAACTTGGGGTTGCCCGCAGGGCGCAGACCGATCCCGCCAAGATCGCCGCCGCCGTTCTGGGTGGGGGGACATGGAAGGCGCCGCATCCCCTTAATTTCACGATCAGGACGGCCCGCGTGAACGGTTCCCGAAGGATCGAGATCGTCGATGCCGAAGCCGCGCGCATTCCCGAGCTCAAGGCAAAGGGCTGCTTCACCGAGATCATCGCCTACAAGACGCGCGTGTTCGTACCGGTGGACGGGGCGAGCGAGATCCTTGGGCGAATCATTGCCTAGGCCTCGGTTCCCGACATTGCAGGTCAGATGGATTCGGCGTGGCCACTCAGGATCGAGGCCGTGACGAACAAGCCATGTGCCTCCAGAGAGCGCAGGTAGTCCTCAGCGGACATTTCCGGCCGCTTCAGCCGAATGCGCAGCGTCCGGATGGCGGCAACCGCCTTGCCCTCGTCGAGCGCGATGGTGTCCGCGATGAACTCGTCTGCGGTCCGCGCTTCGATGTTGAGCGGTGCGAGAATCGCCGCCGGGAAATCGGCGATGTTTTCTGTCACGACCGCCTGGGCCTGCGTCTGGACTGCGGCGGCCAGGACATGCTCGTCATTGCCGTCGGGAAGTCCGAACTTGAGCGCCGCAACTGAAGCGTGCGCCTCAACGAGAGCCTCGGGAAAAGCCTGGTACATGGCGTCGACCGATCGGGCAGCCTTGGTGGACGCGTCAGCGAACCCTCGCTCGGCAAAGATCTTGTCCAATGCCGCGCGAGTCTCATCAAGGATACGCTGCGACCAGCGCACACGGAAGAATTCCGCCTCGGCGAGGGTGAGCAGCAGATCTCGGCGAGGCACGCTAACCAGTGTGCAGGCATCGACCAGAGCAGTGTAGCGATTGGCGAACATGGCAAGGTCAGATCAATACAGGTCCGAGCCGTCCGCAATCAGTTCGTCCATCGCCTTCGAACGAATCTTGTCGCGCGCTGCCTTGTACGCAAACACGTCCTCGGCCTTGAGCCGCCGATGCCGTCCTACCATGCTGTGCGGGATGTCACCCTTCTCGATCAACCTGATCAGGTAAGGGCGGGACATGTTGAGCAGATCTGCTGCCTGCTGCGTCGTCAACATCTGCTGGATCGGCACGAGCGTGACGGCATCCCCGCTCCCGATGTGACGCAGCAACTCGAGGAACAGGTCCGACATCGCCGGTGTCAGCGAGATTTCTACCGGCTTCCTGGTCTTGGGATCCGGTATGTGCAGCTTGGCCTCGCCGGCCTTCTGCGAGGCAAGGATGCGCCGAAGCTGGTTGGCGATCTGGCGATCGTCGGCAGAGGGCAGCCTGTTGCCGAAGGGCAAGGCATTGGCTGGCAGTGTCATCGTTTCTCTCCGCTGATGCCGATATTCCCTAGCGCATATTCGCAATAAACGCAACCAAGTTGTGCGCCTCAGGTTCCGGCGCAGGTCCGGTCCGTGAGGCATAAATGATCAATTTATGCCTCACGGATCCAATCGGACCGCCTGGAGACGCGCGGTTGCGCCCGGGGAATTCGGGCAATCCTGAAACCGTGAGGGGAGGGGGGCTGGAAGGGGTGAGCCGAAGGGCTCGGCCAAATCCGGCCTTCAGGAGCACTCCCATGAACGACATCGAGTTGATCCCGCTCGGCAAGCTACGGCTGTCCGAAGCCAACGTCCGCAAGAACGACAGCAACCTCTTCATCGAGGAACTGGCCGCCAATATCGAGGCCAAAGGCCTCCTCCAGAACCTGATCGTCGTGCCCGCCAAGAAGCGCGGCATGTTCGACGTGACCGCGGGCGGACGCCGCCTGCGCGCGCTGAACTATCTCCTCGGCACAGGGAAGCTCCCCAAGGACCACCCCGTCGCCTGCCGCGTCCTCGACATCGACGCCGCCGAGCAGTCCGAACTCTCGCTGATCGAGAACGTCATCCGGCTCGACATGACGCCGACCGACGAGATCCGGGCCTACAAGCACTTCGTCAACGAGGGCAGTGACCTCGATGCGATCGCCAAGCGCTTCGGCCGCACCCGCCGCTTCATCGAAGGCCGCCTGCGGCTCGCCGACCTCGCCGATCCGATCTTCGCCGCGCTCGAAGAAGGCAAGATCACCCTCGACGTCGCCAAGGCCTATGCGACGACGCCCAACCATGATCGCCAGATGATGGTCTGGAACGAACTGTCGAATAGCTGGCAGGGCAACAACCCCGATTCCATCCGCCGCATGGTCACGCACAGCGCGATCCGCTCTTCCTCGCCGATGGCCAAGCTCGCGAGCGAAGCCGACTACCTCGCGGCCGGCGGCAAGATCGAGCGCGACCTTTTCACTGAGGACGGCGGCGAGACGTGGATCGATGCTGAAATCGCCCAGCGCATCGCCGGCGAAAAGCTCCAGGCCTTTGCGGCCGAGATTGCCGAAGCCTCCGGCTATGCCTGGGTGCGCCCGATCCTTGAGACGCGCGTGACTTACAGTGCAACCGAAGACCTGCACCAGGTCCATCTCGACCCGGCACCGCTCACCGAAGAGGAACAGGTCGAGGCCGACAAGCTACTTGAGACGATCTCGGCGCTGGAAGCCGAAAGCGAGACGCTCGACGAGGACGACGAGGCTGCCGCCGCCGAGTTCCAGACCCGCTGGGATGCCGCAAGCACCGCTTACGACGCGCTCCACGACAAGCCCCCGGTGATCCCCGAGGAGATGAAGGCCAATGTCGGCTGCTTCGTGATCATCGGCGCCGACGGTCAGCCCACTGTCGCGAGCGGCCTCTATAGCGACAAGCCGCTCGAGCGCCGCAAGGCACGCGGTGGCGACGCGGGCGAGGGCGCCAGTGGGAATGCAGGGCAGGGCGGTAGTGCCTCTTCCGCACCCAAGCCGCTCTCGCAGAAGCTGGTCGAGGAACTCGCCGTCCAGCGCCGCGACATCCTCGCGATCAACCTCGCCTCGAACCCGGCAATCGCGCTCGACTACCTGATCTTCGCCATCGCCGACTCCCGCGCGCTCTACAGCGCGCAGGCACTTGGCACCACGCTCCGCGCCCCGTCGCCTTCGCTCTACCTCGCCAATTACCCTGAAAGCCCGGCGCATACGCTGATGGCCGACATGCGCGAGACGCTCGACCTGAGCTGGACCGAGCACCGCCGCACCGTCGACCGGTTCTCGGCCTTCAGCGCGCTCGACGATGATGCCAAGGCAAGCTGGCTGGCCTGGTGCATGGCGAAGACGCTGGAGGCCAGCATGGGGATCGACAGGAAGGCGGGCCAGTCCGGCCCTGAGCCGATCGACCTTCACGACCATCTCGCCGCCCGGATGGGGATCAACGTCGCCAGCCACTGGCGGCCGACCTCGGCCAACTACTTCGACCGGGTCAGCAAGCAGGCTCTGCTCGCTCATGTCAGCGAAGTTGGCGGACCGACCATGGCGGCAAGCTTCATGGGCTCGAAGAAGGGCGATCTCTCGGCCTCCTGCGAGAAGCTGTTCGCCGGCGAGACCATCGTCGCTCCCGAGGTCAAGGAAGCTGCGCTCGCCTGGGTGCCCGAGGCCATGCGCTTCCGCGTGCTCACCGCGAGCGAGCCTGATGACGAAGCGCCGGTCGAGCACGCGCCGGAGAGCGATGCCGATGAGGTCGAACCTGCCGAGGAGCAGGGCGCCCAAGCCGGCGAGACCGTCGACGCCTGAACCAGCCTTGCCGGCACGCTGCCTGCGTCTCCTAAGCGCCCAGCGGCAGCGTGCTGGTCCATCCAGGACACCCCTCCATGACCATGATCACCAAGCTGCGCGCCCGGGTCTCCCCCGAGGCGATTTCCAAGGTCACCCGGATCTTCAACGGGACCCTCGACGACATCTTCAACGAGCTTTTCCAGAATGCCCGCCGCGCTGGCGCGACCCGCATCACGGTTACCGCCGAGCATATGGAGGACGCCTGCCTCATCACGGTAAGCGATGACGGCGCCGGGATCGCCGACCCGGTCGATCTGCTCTCAATCGGCCAATCCGACTGGTCCGACGAATGCCGTACCCGCGAGGATCCGGCGGGCATGGGGTTCTTCAGCCTGGCTGGCCTCGACACCGTGGTCAGTTCGCAAAGCGCGGGCGGTGCGTTCTCGCTGGCAATCACAGGCGATGCCTGGACCGGCGAAGCCGACATTGACGTGCTGCCCTTCGACGGGCCGCGCGGCACGACAATCGCCTTCCGGTTCGATCCGCAGCCTGACGGCAAGCTCGAACGCTGCATCGAGGCGGCGGCGCGGTTCTTGGCCGTCCCGGTCACCTACAACGGCAAGGAGCTCGTGCGGGCCGATTTTCTCGCCGATGCGCACAAGGTCATCGAGCGTGACGGTTTCCGGATCGGCGTGTTCCGCGACCGGCATTCACCGCATATCGCGACGCTCAATTTCCACGGGGTCACCCTCAAACACGCCTTCCCGGTCGTGAAGGAAGTCCACCGCACCCAGTGGTCCGTGCAGGTCGATGTCGTCGACGCGCCTGATCTCGTCCTGGTGCTGCCCGCCCGCAAGGAATTCTACCGCAACGCCGCGCTTGACCGGCTCGTGGCGCTGTGCCGCGAGGCGATCTTTTCGGTCATCCGCGAGGAACCGTTTCACCGGCTGAGCTTCGAGAACTGGATCGAAGCGAGCTTGTATCACGACGACTTCCCGCAGGCGGCGCGGCAATTGCCGCTCTGGTACCCGACGCTTGCCCGCGACAGCTACCGCGAGGTACCGCGCTTTGCCGACCTCGAGCCGGGCGCGGCGATCTATGACGACACGGACTCCTTCGATGCCGTCACCTTCGGCCGGGCCTTGCGGCGCTCGAATGGGGGCGAGATGCACCGCCTCGGCGGCCCCGAACCGCGCGCGTTCTACGAGCCGATCACCAATTTCATCGGCTATCCCTGGTACGATGCCCTCCCGGCCTTCGTCCGTACCGGCGAGCGCTTCACCTTCAATGGCGGCAAGCCCACCGATGAAGAGGGTGCCGTTACCCTGCGCCCTGACGCGATCACGATCGAACTGACCGATCAGCACGACCGGCGGCTCAATCTCGAGACCGACTTTGCCATTCTTGAAGATGCCGATTCCTTGGGTGATCCCGACTGCGCGCGCATTGCGCTGACCCGGACCACAGCACTTGGCCCAGACGATCTCACCGATCTCATCATCGATGCGGTGTTCAGCCCTTCGGACGATTCCGATGCAGACAGCTACGACACCCAGGAGACCCGGTTCCGCCACGATGCCGCGGTGCGCGCGCATGCCATTCTCGAAGGCGAGGACGCGGCAATCCTTGCAGGTATCCGCATGGCCTTCGCCGACCGGGTTGCCTGGCGCATCCCGCACGGGCGCACGCTGCGCCTTTCCTGGTCTAGCGCGGCTTGCGACCTCTCGCTCGATCCTGCCCAGGAGGGCCCGGCCCAATGACCCGTCATCCCAAACCCGACGTCGCGCAGGTCATCACCGACCTGATCCTCGAGAAGATTGCTGCCGGCACCGCTACATGGCTCAAACCCTGGACCTCGACCAGCACGCGGCCGCTCCGCCATAACGGGGTCCCCTATTCGGGAATAAATAGTGCGCTGTAACGGCGCGAGTAAGGAGGTGCTATGACAACATAGCCAGGTCAGCTGGTACGACCTGTGCCCACCGGACTAACCTCGACCAGTAATGGTTGCGACCTCGAAAGGGGTGGGG
>Ga0310344_10003715_pt1 | contig 11343 bp, 8 predicted proteins | sample HC15DNA20200_MG_FD_203801 | JGI IMG/M metagenome (GOLD analysis project Ga0310344, IMG submission 203801) | Marine microbial communities from station ALOHA, North Pacific Subtropical Gyre - HC15-DNA-20-200_MG | ecosystem: Environmental > Aquatic > Marine > Oceanic | place: Pacific Ocean: North... | reverse complement strand
GCCGCCTCGACCTGATCTTCTGGACCGTCGTCGGAATCCGCGGGGGGCATCGGATCTTCGAACATGGTTCGCTCTTTCAGTTTGGACGTGACTCAATCCCGGTCGTTCAGCTCCAGCCGGATCCATCGGATCACGCTGACATTGTCCTCGTAACACCAGAAGACGACAAACACTGCCCCGTCGTCAAGCCGCACGACCGATGGAGCACCGAACCGCAACGCCCGAAAGTTCTCGGCCATCGAATCGCCCATCCGCGTACTCCCCTCCTGGCTATGCCCCCACAACGGCCGTGTCGCCGCATTGATCCACTCGTCACCTTCAATCCGGACATCCTGTAACCACAAACCCGGCTCGTCGGTGCGACGGTAAACGACCAGCACCCGACCCTCTCCAATGACGAGCGGCGTCTGCGTCTGGCCGATCAGCCCGGTCGATCGATGAGGCGTCCACGTGGCACCACCGTCGGAGCTGAGGGCGTACTGGTTGGGGCGGTCCTCCGCAGCGGGCAGATCGTGGCACCAGGCCACCGCGAGCAGCCGTCCGTCGGACAACTCGACAATCTTCGACTCCCAGAAGATCACCGCTTCCGAACCCGCTTCACTCATCACCGGCAGCCACTCCGGCCAGCTGCTCCCACGATCGCTGGAGACAAACGCAACCAGTTGGTGTCCGTTGGGTAGCCTTCCGCTCCAGTCGGGCCAGGTCGAAGAAATCAGCAGCCAACGGCCATCGGAGAGCTCGGTGATCGGAGCACACAGCTCCCACTCGGGACCTTCGATCGGCGGCTCGACCCGGCACGGCTCACTCCATGTCCGGCCGCCATCCGCCGACAAGGTGGTCTCGAATCGTGTCGGCACAAATCCCAACGTGCCGGTATGAGTCAGCCCCTCGCCGGCCAGTTCACGCCGATCGTGTCTCTGCAGCAGGCCCACGATCTTGCCGTCGCTGTCGACGGCCATCTTGGTCCCTTCCGAGACCCCCGGGGGGACTTCCGGCACTCCCAGTCGGCCCTCGTCGACCCACGTCCGTCCTCCATCGAGCGACCGCGACAGGTGCACTCGCAGATTCTCGGCCTCGAACGCCTCACCCACATTGTAGGAAACCAGCACCTCACCGTTGCCCAGGGGAATCGCCGAGGGAAAGTACGCATGGCGGCTGGTCACGTGCGCCATCGGATTGCGGAACACCACCCCGGTTTCCATCTCGATCGACAACTCGGCGCTCATCAGATCCCATCTCCGGGCAGGTCGTCAGGCCAACCGCCCCACCTTACTCCTGCCCCGATGAGGCCACAACGAGTCGGCGGGCCGCCAAGCCATCCACGTTCGACGGATCCCTCTTCAACCACTAGTCTTGGAGTCCGCAGATCCCTTGTGAGAGACCTCGGCTCGATGGCCGCTTCCGACACTCACATCACCGATGTCCGTGCCATCCTGACCGCTCCGGCGGGAATTCGGCTGGTCGTCGTTCGTGTCGACACCAACCAACCGGGCCTCTACGGACTCGGCTGTGCCACCTTCACCCAACGGGCCCGCGTGGTCGTCACGGCCATCGACGAGTACCTGAAGCCGTTCCTGGTCGGAAAGGACCCGTTGGAAATCGAGGACGTCTGGCAATCGTCATTCGTCAGTTCCTACTGGCGCAACGGTCCGGTGCTCAACAACGCCATCAGCGGTGTCGACATGGCCCTGTGGGACATCCTCGGTAAGCACGCCGGCCTGCCGGTCTATCGGCTGCTGGGTGGAAAGTGCCGAGAGGCCGTCGACACCTACCGACACGCCACCGGTGAGACGTTCGAGGAAGTCGAGGAGTCGGTGCGGGGGTACCTGGACCAGGGTTACCGTCATGTGAGAATCCAGGTGGCAGTCCCCGGCGCTTCGACCTACGGATCACCCACTTCCGGCGGGGACCAATCGGTGCCTCCCAACCGCAGGACCGAAACCTGGCCCCACGGACCCTATGCCCGCCTTGTGCCCCGCCTGTTCGCTCATGTCCGGGATCGCCTCGGCGATGAGGTCGAGTTGCTGCACGACATCCACGAGAGAATTCCTCCCGTGCTGGCCACCCAGCTCTGCCGTGACCTCGAGCAGTTCCGACCATTCTTCATCGAAGATCCGTTGTCTCCCGAGGACGTCGGTCACTTCGACAACCTCCGCCGCCAGACCACCGTCCCGATCGCAATGGGCGAGTTGTTCAACAATCCCAACGAGTGGATTCGGCTGGTCTCTGAACGGCTGATCGACTTCATCCGTGTCCACATGTCGCAGGTGGGGGGGCTCAGTCCGGCACGGAAAATGGCGGCGATGTGCGAGTTCTTCGGAGTCCGCACCGCCTGGCACGGCCCCGGAGACGTCTCGCCGGTGGGACACGCCGCCAACGTGCACCTGGATCTTGCGGTCCCCAACTTCGGGATCCAGGAAGCCCACGGATTCTGCCAGGCCGAGATCGACTGTTTCCCCGGCTGCCCGGAACTCCGTGACGGCTACTTTCACGCCAATGACAGCCCCGGGCTGGGGATTGACATCGACGAGGAACTCGCCGCGAAGTTCCCCGTGACCGACGATCCCCCGTTCGACCTGTTCTGGGGCAACATCCGCAACCCCGACGGCACGATCCAGAAACCATGAACACTCCCGACCTTCCCTTCACCGACCCCGGCGATCCCACCAGGGACGGGCTGGCCCAATTGCTCGGTATCGAGCCGGTGGAATGGGGCGGCGGCCGTTCGGAGCTGGCGCTGCTCGTCGACGAACGCCATCTCAGGAACATGCCGATCCTCCACGGAGGGGTACTCGCCACGCTGCTCGATTCGGCCCTCGGCGTTGCCGCCAGTTCGGTGGCACCGGCCAACCGTTTGACCGTCACCGCCCAGCTCAACGTCAACTTCATCCGTCCGGCCTTTCCCGGCGAACGACTGGTGGCCGTGGGCGAGGTGCGACACTCGGGTCGCCAGTCGGTGGTGGCTTTCGGTGAGGTGCGGACCGAGGGAAATGAACTGGTGGCGACCGCCAGCGGCACCTTCCTGTTCACCGACATGCCCAACTCCTCCGACTCGTCATCTCCAACGGGGTCCCCATGACGCTTGACGTTTACGGTGTCGGCAACACGCTCGCCGACATCCAGGTCCAGATCAGCGACTCGCTGCTCGAATCACTCGGATTCGCCAAGGGCATGATGACGCTGGTCGATCAACCGACCCAGCAGCGTGTGCTGGAGGCCCTGGGCGATGTGCCCCGAAACCAGTGTGCCGGTGGCTCGGCAGCAAACACCATCCTGGGCGTCGCGGGCCTGGGTGGCCGCACGGCCTACGCGGGCAAGGTCGGAGACGATCCGCTGGGGCGGTTCTGCCTGAGCGACATGCGGGACAACCAGGTCACCATCGATGTCCCGGTCTCCCACGGACCCACCGGCACCTGCGTGGTGCTGATCACCGAGGACGCCCAGCGAACGATGCTCACTCACCTGGGGGTTTCCTCCGACGTGGGTCCCGACGATGTCGACCCCTCGCTGGTCGCCTGCTCGCAAGCGGTCTACGTCGAGGGTTACCTCTTCAGCGCCGAGACCCCTCGCCAGGCCGCCTACCGCGCCGTGGAACTTGCGGCCGACTCCGATGCGTTGCTCTCTCTGACCATCTCCGATGCCTTCCTGGTGGACCTGTTTCGGGACGAATTCCTGGAGTTGGCCCGTGGACCGGTGGACGTGTTATTCTGCAACGAGGACGAGGCCCGGAGCCTGCTGGAAAACAGCGACACCGACCAGTGTGCCCGTCAACTGGGTCAGTGGGTCCCACGCGTCGCAGTCACGCTCGGAGCTGCCGGAGCCCTGCTGGTCGAACACGGCCAGCTGATCCGGGTGCCCGGTGTCACCACCGAGGCCGTCGACACGACGGGAGCCGGGGACATGTTCGCTGCGGGAGTTCTCTACGGGCTAACCAACAACCTGAGTTTTCAGCAATCCGCACAGCTGGCCAACCAGCTCGCCGCACGAATCGTCTCGCAATTGGGAGCCCGGTTGTCCGAACCGGTCGATCCCGACGACATCCCTGGGCTGGCCGGTCTGGGGACCGAAGCCTAGTCCTTGGTCGGCACGGCCGCTCTCAACATCGACGGCAGCAGATCCAGGTTCGCCCCCGCGTCGGTACCGTCGGTGGCCTCGGGACGGTTCACCGGTTGCGTCTGGTCGGCCAGCCGGAAGTCGGACAGGCCCAGTCGGTCCCAGGCGATGGCATCACCTTCTGGCGGTCGAGGCGTCTGCCACGCAACCACGGCATTCTTGGAACCGGCTGAGTTCCATTGCTGCTTCCAGCGCGTGAAATCGACAATGTCCTGGTCGGAGCCCAACCACCAGAAGATCGAATAGTCGTCGAAGAAGTTCTTCTGGCCATTGCGCCAGGCCAACAACCCCCGGAACATCTCGATATCGGTGTTGCCGGACATCGCCACCAGCGGTCGATCGCCGACGTGCGAGTAGATGCTGTCCCGGGACTGTGCCCGGACCACCGGCAGGTGTCGCCGTTCCTCGCCGCTGTTGAGGCGGATCAGGTTCTCTCCCAACAGAGCACTGACATGAACGAGGTTGAGCTCGACAACACCACGTTGCTTGGGGGCGGTGCCCCCGGCACCAACGGTGTGCAGCAACGATCCACCCAACGCCACCACGCAGTGGTTCATCGACAGCTCCGCCGAATCTGTCTGGCGAACGTGAACCAGGTCAGCGTGGCCACGGATCACGCTGCGATCGATCGTCAGCTCCAGCGGATCGACCTCCATCCCCTCCTTCATCATCTTCTTCATGTTCCGCATCGCCCCGGGCTCGGGCGTCAATTCGATCACCGACGCCTGTTGCCGTGCTGGATTGGCAACCGTGACGACGACATCCCTGAGCCGGACCTGTTCGGGGCGTTGCAACGAAAACATCACGAGCCTGGCGTCTTCGCTCCGCGGGACCACCATTCTCAACTCGGCGTTGATCACGTGCAGCGGTCCGGCCGTGACAGTGATCATCCGTGACTGGACCCCATCGCCTCCTCCCGTTTTGGGTCGGAATTCGATTCCCGGCCGGAAACCCTCAGCACCGCGGATCGTGATGTTCTTCCGTCCCACACGCAACGGGCTCTCAACCCGAACCCCGTTGTACTGCAACACGATCTGGCTGCCGTCTTCCGCATCGACCAGCGCGGCATTCAGCGTGGGGTAGACGCGTGGCTGTCGGGCACCATCCACGGAAATCACCACCACCGGAGGTGGCGGTTCGTTGGCGAGCGGGGCCGTCGGCTTGGTGACAGGGGCAGATTCGGCGGATGCCGGATCGGAATCACCGGTGGTGCTGGCCACGGTCTTCGGCGTGGCCGGTTCGGCGACAGGATCCGACGGCGACGGATCGGGTCCGGGAGGTTCGGCCGTGCCCGGCCCACCGGCTGGAACGGGCGCCACTCCGCCGGTGGACTTCACATCGCCATCACCCGGAGTTCTCGCCTCGCCTCCGGCGTCCGAACCGGTGGCCGCCATCTGATCTCTCAACGGGGGCAGCTGCCTGGGATCGGTGGTGGCCGGCGACTGGCTGGCCCCCGCGGCCCGATCAGCCAAGCTGTCGGCCATCGCCAGCCGTTCACCTCCCGACAACACCTCTCCGCGATCCACGGGCTGGAACCTCAACACCACCGCCAACACCACCAGCAACGCGACGGTCGCCATCCAGCCAATATGTTTTTCCCAGTTGCGTCCGGAGATCGCTCCAGCCGCCATCCAGACCATGCCTTCCGACGACACTCCCGTCAGGCCCAGGTCTTCCGCAACGAACATCAATTCCCGGATCAACACCTCCGGCGTCGCAAACCTCTTGCCGGGATCGCTGGCCATCATCCGACGGATGACGCTCGAGAGTCGTTCGGAAACGCGTGAGTTCTTGCGAGCCGGATCGGGGGGCTGCTTGCCCTGGTGATCGAGCAGTTTCTGGAACGCGTTTCCCTCGGGGTAGGGCGGTTCGCCGGTGAGCATCTGGTAGAGCGTGCAACCCAGAGAGTAGATATCGCTGCGGACATCGACATTCCGAGGGTCACGTGCCTGCTCGGGCGAGATGTAGTCGAAGGTGCCCAGGGTGGTGCCGTCGGAAGTCAGGTCCTCGGAGGACCGGTCCGATTCGGAATTTCGAGCCAGTCCGAGATCGACCAGCTTCGCACGCCCGGTGGGCGTGATGATGATGTTTGACGGTTTGACATCGCGGTGGACCACACCAACGCTGTTGGTGTGAACCAGGGCGGAAGCGATCTGCAGCGTGTAGTTGACCGCATCAGACGGATCCAGAGGCCCCCTCGCGGCGATCAGATCCCGAACGTTGGTCCCGGTGACGTATTCGAACGCAATGAAATGCAGCCCCCGGTCTTCACCCACGTAGAACACCCGGGCGATGTTGTCATGATCCAACCCCGCTGCGGCACGGGCCTCGTTGCGGAAACGCTGCACCGCCCCCTGGTCCAGAGACTGAACCGGGCTGAGCACTTTCAGCGCCACGCCACGACCCAGGCGAGTGTCACGGGCACGGAAAACCGCCCCCATCCCTCCGACCCCGATCCGCTCGTCGACGATGAAATGATCCAGCTCGACGCCAATCGGGCTGACCGCCACCGGAATTCCTTCGGCAGCACCACCCTCGGCCAATGGAGCAGTCCGAGGAAACAGCCGATCGCACAACGTCGACCCCGGCCCCATCGCGACCGCTTCGCCCAACCACCGCTGCTCGGCACTGATCACCGTTTCAGCTGCGTCGTCGGGCAACCCTCCTGGCGATCGGCGCGCATCTGCCGACCCACCGGCAGGCGTACTGCCAGCACCACTGCTCGAGCTGCTCCCCCGCAGCGCCGAAAGCGGATTGTGTGGATCCATGGAGTCACCGGGAATTCCCGAGGTGGCGGCCGAGAACCGACCACCGGCCGAACAGAATCGCCGACCTCACCTCGAAGAGGCTATCGAGATTATACCCGGCGTAACGGGACGGTCAAAAACCTTTTCGGGTCCGCCGTCAGATCGTAAATCACCCCAGGCTGTGCCATTCACCCATGGTGAACCGTGACACCTTGTCGCCAATCGTCTCGACACACGCATCGAAACGCGCGTACAAGTCGTCGGCAAATCGTGCTCGCTCGGACAACTGACCACGTGATTGCGAACGGTCACGTCCTGAACATCGTCAGGTCCGATTCCCCGAGAGTTGACCTCTAACGGGCGGATCAGCGCAGCACTCGCAGAGTCCGGCTCCGTGCACTCGCGGACTTCAACGATCGAAAGATGATCTCGTGCCAGTGACGGATGTTGATCTCGAACGGGCCATCAGGAGGATCGAGCGAGTCGAAGTGGGAAATGAACTGCATGATCCGACCGATCTTCTGTGCCGTGGTCAGTTCGCCGGGATGACCGGTGCCCGGCGAACGGCCCCAGACGACTCGCGAGCCACCGCGTGTCAGCAGTTCCAGAATCATGTGATCTCCGACGGAATTCCCCGTCGGGTCACGACGTTTCACCACGATCGCTACCAGGTCGAACGGTTCCCAGTACGACTCGAGTTCAACGGCCAGTTGCGCTGCAGCCACCACGCTCGGATCGTTCCAGGCCACTCCGTCAGTCGCCGGCGTTTGACTGGTCACACCCCGAACCACCGGATACCTCTCGGCGGTCTCGCCGACCAGATCTTCACCGGGCAGTCGGACCCCGGTCACATCCACCGCCACCCGGCCGCTGTCCGTCTCGATCCACGCGACCGGCCGACGGAACGCCAACCGCACCACCACTCCGGCCGGCACCCGACGCTCGACCCGCTCAACCTCGGCCACCCACCGGTGTTCGGCGAACGCCTCGGCCACCCGCTCGACCAGTGTCGCATCAAGAAGCGGCGTCCCGTCTTCGGGCCACTTCTCCGAACCGGTCACCGACAACAGAAAGTCCTCCGGCACCCAATCGGGTTTCTCCGGAATGACCTGGACCGCCGAACGAGACAACTGGTACGCCGGGTACTCTGACAGTTCCGGCAACTCGCGAACGAGTTTCGGTACGGCCACCGTGCCAACCAATGCCAGGACGACCGGAACCAGCACGCCGGGCCGCCACAACATTGCGGAAATCCCGCCCTTGGCAACATCGTCGGAACGGTTCTCCTGCGATTCGACCATGATTCCCACTCCTGGCACGGCTGTCGATCTGGCGGTCACCCGGAAAAAACGGCGCTCCGCTTCGGTGCTGATCGGCAACTGCCCGGCCCGCTCAGGAGTCGTCGATCAGGAAACCGACAGCTCGCAGCGTCGCCGCATCTGGTCCTGACGGATATGCCAGCCACGCGGCCCGGTGAGCGTGGAACCGATCATGCATCGGGCGAGTTGCCCGAGAGACAGTCCAAGCCGGGCTGCGGCTTGAGGAACCAGACTGTGACTGGTCAGGCCCGGGATGGTGTTGATCTCCAGAACCCACGGACTCCCCGATGCATCGACCCGCAAATCGACTCGCACCAGGCCCCGGGTCCCAATCGCCTCGCAGGCTTGCCGGGACACCTCGACCACCCGTTCCGCCGTCGAACCGGGCGCCATCTCGGGGAAGCTCACTTTCGTTCGCTCATCAAGGTACTTCGCCTCGAAGTCGAACAACTCGCCAGGAGTCTCAACCACCATCGCCGGCAACGGCCAAGTGTCCAGCATCCCCACTGACCACTCCTCGCCAGCCACAGCCTGCTCGACCAGCACGCGTGACCCAAGCAAAAACGCCTGTGTGATCGCATCCGAGAATTCCCCGGGCGTTTCGACCAGTCGCACGCCAAGGCTGCTCCCCTGGGCATCGGGCTTGACCACCAATGGCAAACCGCATCGCGACACCAGTTCCGCCGCTGCCCGCGCGTCGAATCCCCTTTCCAGGACAATCGCGTCAGGGGTTGGCACCCCGGCGGACGCAAAGCACCTTTTCGCACGGCTCTTGCTGAACGCCAGACGAGACACGCCGACCCCACACCCGGTATACGGAACACCCAGGGAATCAAGGTCGGCCTGGATCGTTCCGTCTTCGCCTCCGGGCCCGTGCAGGGCAAGCAGGACCACGTCGCCCGCCATCCAATCGCACTTGGAAACCGGAATTTCAGCCGGATCGATCTCGCGAACCTCCTCGCCGAGTTCCCGCATGGCCGTCGCCACGGCGTGACCGCTTGCGAGGCTGATATCGCGTTCGGGCGAGTCTCCGCCGGCAAGCACGTTGACTCGCGGCACCGACTGGCCAACGAACGGATCCGGAAAAGGGGCTGGAGTCGACACGCGGGCGTCTTACCAGATCCCGATTTCGAGCTCCAGATCAACAGCACACTGCTCGGAAACACGTTCGCGAATCCGCTCGATCAACTCGAGCACATCAGCGGCGGTGGCCTCCGCGGACGTCACGATGAAGTTGGCGTGACGATCGCTGACCTCGGCGCCGCCCACCTTCTCGCCCTTCAGCCCAGCCTGTTCGACGAGGCTGCCGGCACTGATACCCCGAGGGTTCTTGAAAATGCAGCCGGCCGACTGGTGTGCCATCGGTTGAGTGGCTTTCCGCATGATCCACAGTTTCCGCATCCGCTTGAGTGTTTCGTCGACATCCCCTTCGGCCAGGGCAAAGGTGACGTCGATCACCACCAGTTCGTTGATACTGCTGTGGCGATAGCCAAATGACAGTTCATCCTCGCTGCGAACGAACTGTTCGCCACTGTCGGTCATCACCGTCACACTCTGAACATTCTGCCCCACGTCCCCGCTGCGCCCCCCCGCGTTGCCGCGCAGAGCACCGCCCACGGTGCCGGGTATCCCGACCAGGGTCTCAAGCCCGACCAGTCCTCCGCGGACGCTGTGCGAAATGACGTGGGAGAGCAATGCCCCGGCACCGACGTTGACCACGGTCCCCTCGATCGTGATCTCTCCGAAAGCCTCCTCGGCGAGCCTCAATACCACGCCGCTGACGCCCTCGTCCCGTACCAGCAGGTTCGACCCGCTGCCCAGCACTCGGCACGGCACACCGGTCTCGGCACAGCATCTCACCACCGCAGCCAGTTCATCGACCGAACGCGGCTCGACGAGATACTCGGCCGGTCCGCCGACCTTCAACCAGGTCCACTCGGCGAGAGACCGGTCGTGTTGGGTGATGTCACTAAAATCAGCGAGTGAACTCATGTGGAACCTGGTCGATGTCTCCGGCCCCCATCGTGATCAACACGTCTCCCGGCCGGGTGTCATGGTCTAGAGTCTCGACGAGACGGTCAAGAGAGGGTGCAAAGCGACAACCGGTTCCCGATCCGGATCTCCCGATCCGTTTGGCCAATTCCCGGCTCACGGCCTCGGCTTGCCGGTCGTCCTCGCGGGCCGCAAAAACGGGCAACAGCAGCACCCGGTCGGCCGCCTGAAAACTTGAGGCAAACTCGTCCAACAGTGCAAGCGTCCTCGAAACCTGGTGCGGCTGGAAGGCACACCACAATCGCCGTCGGCCAAAGGTCTCGCGAGCGGTTTCGAGAGTGGCCCGAACGGCGGTCGGGTGATGCGCGTAGTCGTCGACCACGGCGACACCCCGCCACGAGCCCAACCGTTGGAAGCGACGGCGGATACCGGCGTACCCACCCAGACCCTCGCAGACAAGCTGCGGGTCAACTCCCAGTTCACAAGCCATCGCCGCAGCCGCCAGGGCGTTGTCGACGTTGTGTCGACCCGGTACCGGCACGGTGATTTCAGTGAGAAACTCCCCACGAAAGAACAACTCGAATCGACTTCCGGATACCGTCCGACGAACATCCGCCGCCCACCAATCGGCCTCCGGTCTCCGGCCAAATGTCCGCACCCTGGCGGTCGCCTGCCCGGACACCTCCACTGCCGCCGGGCAATCGGCTGCGACCAGCAGGACCCCCGACGAATCGACGGACGCCGCGAACTGGGCGAACGCCGCGGTCACTTCACCCAGGGACTCGTAGCAGTCGAAATGATCGGATTCGATCCCGGTGATCACCGCGTACCGGGGTGAGAGATCCAGGAAACTGCGTCGGTACTCGCAACTCTCGACCACCAGCAGGTCACCGGCACCCGCCCAACCGCCAACGTCCCGATCAATCAACCGGGCCCCGACGACCACCGACGGAGCCAGGCCGGCCGAGGTCAACAGCGAGGCGGTCATCGCCGTGGTGGTGCTCTTGCCGTGAGTCCCGGCAATCGAAATCCCCGTCCGTTCCGACATCAACCGTCCGAGCATCTGGCTGTAAGAAAGCTGGGGGATCCCGCAATGCGACGCCCGGACCCGTTCGACATTGTCGGGAGCGATCGCCTGGCTGTAGACCAGAACATCGGCATGGTGAGGAAGT